>Ga0209458_1000026_pt1 | contig 109887 bp, 105 predicted proteins | sample WorMetLIZAISLAND_FD_187411 | JGI IMG/M metagenome (GOLD analysis project Ga0209458, IMG submission 187411) | Marine gutless worms symbiont microbial communities from Max Planck institute for Marine Microbiology, Germany - Inanidrilus manae... ...
CCCGAAACCACGGCAAGAACCGCTTCGACACACACCACGAACGAAATCAGTTCATCCGCAGCTTCGTCGATGCCTACAATCGAACCAGACTCAGGTGCCTTGGATACAACGCGCCAATCGAGCGTCTCAACAATCACCCGGGACACAACACGAAAGCCGGCGTCAACGGGTCGCAATGGCGTCCGAACCGAAAGCGCCTCAGTCCGCCGCTTCGGCCCCCGGCACGGGCTTGTAGCTGCGCGGGAAATAGTCGCGCACGAAGGCGCTGTCGCTGCGATAGGCGTAGCAGGAGTTCTCCAGGCCTGGCGACAGCTCGCGTTCGGCCGCCGGGACTTCGCCTTCTTCCTGCTCCTGCTCCGACCACAGCGCCTGCATGGCCGTCGTCGCCATCTGGCTCAGCATTTCGATCAGATGGGTGCAGCCGCGGCCATGGCCGACCCGTTCGCGCACCTTGCGGTTCCAGCCCGAACCGATGCGCAGCCCGGCAAGGTCGGCAAAGTTGGGCGTCACCTCGTGGCAGATGCCATGCGCGCCCTGGTCCATGCACGCCTCCGCCGCGCGGACGACGAAGTCGCGGTCGATGGTCAGGCGCAGCCACATGTCATGCACCGGTTCGCCCGCGGCACGGTGGGCATCGAGCAGGGAATAGGCGAACGGCTTGACGTCGACCAGATGACCTTCAATATCCCACAGGCCGTCGTCGCGCCGATAGGCCCGAAGGTCGAGGGTCCGGGTATGGCTCAGGGCGCGACGGCCGGGTTCCGGCAGGGGCAAGGGCTTCCTCCTGAAGGCGTTGTTCTGATTGGCGCGGACCATAGTTTCGTCACCGCCCCGGGTCCAGTACCTGTGATGGAAATAGGAAAGAGTTGATGAAAGCGGGAATCATTCCTGTGACCCCCTTCCGGCAGAACTGCTCGCTGGTCTGGTGCGAAGAGACCATGCGGGCCGCGGCGGTCGATCCGGGCGGCGATCTCGATCAGATCCTGTCGGCGGTCGAACAGCAGGGCGTCAAGCTGGAGAAGATCCTGCTGACCCACGGCCATCTGGATCACGCCGGGGGTACTGCCGAGCTGGCCGAGCGGCTGGAACTGCCGGTCGAAGGTCCGCACGAAGACGATCGCTTCCTGATCGAGAGCCTGGCCCGCCAGGGCGAGCGGTTCGGCTTCGAAGGCGCGCGCAGCTTCGAACCCGACCGATGGCTCGAGGGTGGCGATACCGTCAGCTTCGGCAACATCACCATGGACGTGATCCACTGCCCCGGGCACACGCCCGGCCACATCGTGTTCTTCCATGCGCCCTCGCGCCTGGCGTTCGTCGGCGACGTGCTGTTCCATGGGTCCGTCGGGCGCACCGACCTGCCGCGCGGCAACCACATGGCGCTGATCAGCTCGATCCGCGAGCGCCTGTGGCCACTCGGCGATGATGTTGCCTTCGTCCCCGGACATGGCGCCATGTCGACCTTCGGAAACGAGCGCCAGAGCAACCCGTACGTCTCCGATTTCGTCGAGTACTGAGCGCGCCCACAGGGCACGCGGCCTTATCAGGACCGCACTGGTCACAACCACTGCTGCAATCGGGAAGGTTCGACGCGTCAGCCGCGTAAGGGCTCGCGGGCCAGGGCCGGCAGTTCCGGCACCAGCGACAGCAGGCTCTCGGCCGACTCGGCGTTCATTTCCACCGCCCCCTGCAGGGCCTTGGCCGTCTGCTGAACCAGGGCCAACGCGTTGTCGACGGCTGCGCCCTTGGCCTGCAGCAGCCGCTGCATCGCCTGCTGCAGGGCCCGCCAGAGCATCAGCAGATGATGCAGTTCGGCATCGATCACAAGCGGCGCGAGCACGTCCAGCGAGGCCGCCAGGTCCTTGACCCGGAGCGGATCAACCCGGGCCGCGGCACCGGCGCCGACCGGCTCGCGCAGGTTGGCCGCATCGGCGGCAATCCGCCGGGCGACGTTGCGCAATTTGATCCGGCGCAGTCCTTCGCGGGCGCGGCGCACGCTGCGCGGGCTTGGCGCCAGTTCAGGCTTCTGCTCAACCACGGCCTTCAAAGCGTTCGGCACGGCCACCGTCTGCCCGCCGTTGTCGCTGCGGCCCTGGCCGCGCCGGCACGGGCCGACGTAGTCACGGGTTTCCACGAAGCGCTTGCGGGCCCCCAGCAGCAGGCTCACCCGCCGCACCAGGTCGGCACCGGAAAACGGATGCAGCAGGATGTGATCGGGCCCCGACCTCGCCGCCGCGCGGATCAGGTCGGCCTGACCATTGCTCGTGGTCAGCAAAATTGGCGCGAAGGGATCCTGGGGCCAGTCCTCCCGACGCAACCGGGTCGCCAGGCTGGTGACCCGTTCATGCGCCTTCTCGAGGGAGAGGATCAGCAGCTGGTAGTCCGAACGTTCGATCGCCGGCCACACCGCCGCCGGCCTGTCTGCCACGTCGATGCGACGGAAGCCGAGCGTCGACAGGCCGGCCTGCAGGCGCATCCTGGCCTGCTGGTCGGCTTCGTGCACCAGTACAGATGCTGAACTGTAGTCTTGCCGGTCCATAGCGATCCACGCTGGTTAGCGGTCGTGGATGGTTCCGTCCCGGACGTGGCATTCTGCGCAAGCATCGATCCCCAACATCGAGTATGCGCAGGCGCCATTAACAAATGGCTTGTCGGGATGGCTAACGGCCGGCTGCCGCGATACGTAAACAGCCGTTAACCAAAGTTGCCAGCAGGCAGATCCGGCGGCGCAGGTCGGGGTGCGCGGGCGCTAAAGCCCCAGCAGCGGCTGCAGCAGCCGCGGCACGATGCCGTGGAAGGCCAGCGGCGCGTCCGTGGCGATGACACAGATGCAATCCTCATCCGCGTCGGCGATCGGCTGATGGTCGGCTTCCTGGTCCAGGTCGGCGAAATCCCCGGCGGCAAAGCGGCCGAACTCGTCGCTGAACGAGCCACGCAGCACCAACGTGAACTCCAGGCCACGATGGGTGTGATGCGGCAGCGAGGTGCCGGGCGAGACCTTGAGCATGCGCACCGTTTCATCCCCCAGCCCGGGTCCGCGCAGCGGGATGTGGCGGATCCCCGGCACCAGCTTTCGCCACGGCAGGGCATCCATCGGCGCATCGACATAGGCCGCCAGCGGCGCCGGCAGGTCCGAGCACATCGCCGGTACCGTTGTCTGCACCGGCAAAGGCTCAACCGTGTCCAGCCGCTGCATCACGGCCGCCAGTGAACCAGACGACAGCGCCGCCTCCGGCAGCTCTTCCATGCAGGCGCCGCCCATCATCTCGGCAATCCGCACCCGCTCCCGGCAGACCGGGCACATCGCCAGATGCGCGTCGAACAACAGCGAGAACCCGGACGCCAGCGCACCGGACGCATAGGCCAGGACGCTCGCGTCGGAGGGATGATGGCTGATACTCATGCGTCGTCCCCTAAGGTGTCTCTTATCTTGTTGAACGCTAGGCGAATGCGGGATTTCACCGTGCCGAGGGGCAGGTTGAGCCGCTCGGCAATGGCGATATGTGGCAGTTCATCGAAGAAAGACAGCTGCACCACCTCGCGCTGCTGCTGCGGCAGCCGGGCCATCGCCTGGCGAACCCGGTCGTCACTCTGCCGTCGCTCCATCTCGCTATGGGCGTCCGTATCATTGCCGGCCGGGAACAACGTCGGATCGTCCGGATCCAGTGTCGCCCGACGCTCTTTCCGCAAGGCGTCGATCCGCAGGTTGCGGGCAATCGTGAAGATCCAGGTGCTGGCGCCGGCTTTCGCCGGGTCATAGCGCTGAGCCTTGCGCCAGACCATCAACAGCGCTTCCTGGGCCAGATCTTCGGCTATGTCGCTGCTCGCACCGCTTCGCATCATGTACGCCTTTACCCGGGGGGCGAAATGCGCGAACAGAGCGATGAATGCCTCCCGGTCCTGCGTTTCCGCGATCCGGACGATGCAGGCCGATAGCTCTTCTGCCGCAAGTCCCACGCTCTCACGCACCAAGGCATTCTGTCGCACGCCACGCCCCGCCTCTGGGTCATTCTCGTCACCCATACGGCGGAGGCCCGGGGCTGGATCACCCACCACCCGCACCAGGGCATGGGCCTGGCGGTCGGCCGCGAGCCGGCGTGATCCATAACGGTGAAGCTGGCGTAAACCCCCACAATTGCGGCCGATCGCGGCCAAGCGACCAGGGGATTAAGCTTGAAGATTGCTGTCATTGGAACCGGGATTTCCGGCCTTTCAGCTGCCTGGCTTCTGGCCAGGGAGCACGATGTAACGATCTACGAGAAGGATGCCCATGTCGGCGGGCATAGCAATACCGTGGATGTCGATTTGCCCGACGGCCGGGTGGCCGTCGATACCGGCTTCATCGTCTACAATCCCCCCAGCTATCCCAATCTGACGCAGCTGTTCGGGCAGCTCGGGGTGGCCACGGCCGAGACCGACATGAGCTTCTCGATCTCGCTCGACGACGGCCGCTACGAGTATGCCAGTAACCTGCGCGGACTATTCGCCCAGCCCGGCAACTTGGCCAATCCGGACTTCTGGTCGATGTTGTCGGACATCCCGCGCTTTTTCCGCGAAGCGCGAATCCTGGCTGACGGGGACGGCAACGGCAACGAGACCCTGGACGAGTTCATGGTCCGGTGCGGCTTCGGCCGCCCGTTCATCGAGAACCACCTGCTGCCGATGGCAGCGGCGATCTGGTCGTCGCCGACGGCGACGATCCGCGACTATCCCGCGCGCTCGTTCGCCCGCTTCTATCACAACCATGGTCTGCTCAGCCTGTGGCGGCGGCCGCAGTGGCGCACGGTCCTCGGCGGCAGCCGCGAGTACGTGCGCCGCCTGACCGGGAGCTTCGCCGACCGGATCCGTCTGAACACCGCGGTCGAGCGGGTCCATCGCCTGCCCGGCGGCGTCCGGATCGAGGACCGCCAGGGCGGCGTCGACAGTTTCGACCACGTCGTGCTGGCGACCCATGCCGACCAGGCGCTGCGCCTGCTCGCCGACGTCAGCCACAGCGAACGTCGGATCCTGGGTGCTTTCAACTACAGCCGAAATGTCGCGATCCTGCACAACGACACCTCGCTGATGCCGCACCGCCGCGCCGCCTGGGCGAGCTGGAACTACTTGAGCCGGCAGGGTGCCGATGCCGAGCGTGAAGTATGTTGCACCTATTGGATGAACAACCTGCAGCCACTGCCGACGCAGACGCCCCTGATGGTGACCCTGAACCCCAACACGACGCCGAAAGACGGCTCGGTGTTGCGCAGCTCCATCTATCACCACCCGATGCTGGACGCTCAGGCGGCGCGGATGCAGCCGATGCTGTGGCAGCTGCAGGGCCATCGGCGGACCTGGTACTGCGGTAGCTATTTCGGCCACGGCTTCCACGAAGACGGCATCCAGGCCGGCCTCGCCGTCGCCGAGGCCCTCGGCGGTCGCGACCGGCCCTGGTCGGTGCCCGACGGCAGCGACCGTATCGGCGTGCCGCCTCTGTGGCCGCAGCGCACCCAGCCATCGATCGCCGCATGACCGCGTTCGCCTCACGCATCTACGACGGCCGGGTGACGCACCGCCGGGTGCGGCCGAAACGCCATGCCCTCGCCTACCGGGTGTTCAACCTGCTGCTCGACCTGGATGAGTTGCCGGTGCTGGACCGGCGGCTGCGGCTGTTCGGCTACAACCGCGCGGCGCTGCTGAGCTTCCACGACCGCGACCATGGCCCGGGCGACGGCACGCCGACGGCGAGCTGGGTCCGCGAGACGCTGCAGGACGCCGGAATAAACGGCGCTGGCGGGCGGATCCTGGCGCTGACTTATCCGCGGATGTTCGGCTACGTCTTCAACCCGCTGACCGTCTACTACTGCCTCGACGGCAACGGCCGGCCACAGGCGATGCTGTACGAAGTCAGCAACACCTTCGGCGAACGGCACAGCTATCTGCTCCCCGTCGACGCCGACGCGGCAGATGCGGCGCCCTGGCCGGTACGCCAGCGCACCGACAAGCACTTCTACGTCTCACCGTTCTTCGACGTCACCGGCGGCTATCGCTTTCAACTCAGCGAGCCGGCTGCCGAACTGATGGCCGCGGTCACCCACTTTGGTCCCGACGGCACCCGCCTCGCCGCCGTCTTCCACGGGCGGCGACAGGAACTGGGCGATGCCGCACTGCTGCGGATACTGCTTGCTCATCCACTGATGACGGCGAAGGTCATGGCCGGCATCCACTGGGAGGCCCTGAAGCTCTGGCGCAAGGGCCTCGCGGTGGTCGAACGGCCGGCACCGCCGTCTCATGCCGTCAGCCTTGACGGCAGGAAGAACTGATCGAGCGTCAACAGCAGCAGAACGAGAACGTCATGCAACAACAGGATCTGGCCGCGTACCGCACGGGCCACCGGGGTCTCGAGTTCCTGCCGGAACAGGCGCTCAACGTTTTTCTGCGCCGCATGGGCCCGCTGCGCACCGGTCGGCTCAGCGTGATCAGCCCCAGCGGCCGCCGCTTCACCACGAAAGGCACCGATGGCAGCGAATCCCCGCACGCCGTGATCCGGGTCGCCGACTGGCGCTGCCTGCCACGGCTGATGTTCGGTGGCCAGCTGGGCTTTGCCGAAAGCTACCTGCGCGGAGAATGGGACACGCCGGACCTGCTCGAGGTCTTCGACACGGTGCTCGCCAACGGCCATGAGTTCCAGGCCCGTTTCGGCGGCAGCCGCGTCAGCCGCGCCGTCAACATGCTGGCGCACCGGCTGCGGGCCAATTCGCGTCGCGGCAGTCGTCGCAACATCGCCTATCACTACGACCTGGGGAATGACTTCTACGCCGCCTGGCTGGACCCGTCGATGACCTATTCCTCGGCGCTGTTCGAGCATCCGGGCCAGGGCCTGCAGCAGGCACAGGCCGCCAAGTACCGGTCGATCGCCGAAGCGGCGGACTTGCGTGACGGCCAGGAGGTCCTGGAAATCGGCTGTGGCTGGGGCGGTTTCGCCGAACTGGCCGCCCGCGACTATGGCAGCCGCCTGCTCGGCGTCACCCTGTCGCGGGAACAGCTGGCTTACGCCCGCGCCCGGCTCGAGGCAGCCGGTCTGCAGGATCACGCCGAACTGGCCTACCGCGACTACCGGGATCTCGAGGGGCAGTACGACCGCGTCGTTTCGATCGAGATGTTCGAAGCCGTCGGCGAAGAAAACTGGCCGCGCTTCTTCGACATCGTACATCGCCGGCTGAAGCCAGGCGGCATCGCCGCGATGCAGGTCATCAGCGTTGCCGACGACCGTTTCGAGGCCTACCGCAAGAGCGCCGATTTCATCCAGCGCTACATTTTTCCAGGTGGCATGCTGCCCTCGCCATCGGCGTTCCGCAGCGCCGCCCGGGCAGCCGGCCTCGAGGTCGATAGAGAGCAGTTCTTTGGCCAGTCCTATGCCGACACCCTGGCCATCTGGCGCCAGAATTTTGCCGCTGCCTGGCCGCATCTGGCGACGCAAGGCTTCGACGAGCGCTTCCGGCGCATGTGGACCTACTACCTGAGCGTTTGCGAGGCCTCGTTCCGGGCCGGGACGATCGATGTCGGCATCTATCGCCTTCGCCGGGCGGCTTAGCCGCTCACAGGTCGCGTTCTACGCCCTGCCGGGGCTGGCTCTGGCCGCCCCGACCATCCCTGCCTATGTGCTGCTGCCGAGCTATTACGCCGAGCTCGGCCTGGGCCTGGCACTGACCGGCGCGATCCTGTTCGCCGCCCGGGCACTCGACGTGGTCAGCGACCCGGTTGCGGGCTGGCTGTGTGACCGCTTCGACTGGCCGGGCGGTCGCCATCGCCTGCTCATCGCCGTGGGCGCGCTGTTGGCCGGGCCGGCATTGATCATGCTGTTCGCGCCGCCGGCCGGCGTTCAACCCGCCTATCTGCTGCTCTGGGCGGTCGTGCTCTACGTCGGCTGGACCCTGATCAACGTGCCCTACATCGCCTGGGCTGCGGACCTGGCGACGGACTACCACGAACGCACGCGCCTGACGGCGGTGCGCGAGGCCTGCATGCTGGTCGGCCTGCTGCTGGCGGCGGCGATGCCGGCGATGGCGGCCCGGGCGGGCTTGGCCCGCGACGGCCAGCTGCTTGCCACGGCGGTCGCCGCCTGCCTCCTCGGTCTCCTCACCATTCCGCTGTTGTTGCGCAACGTGCCGGAAACCGGCAGCGCCGTCCGCCGCCGGCCCGGGGCCAACGCCGCCCGGCTGCTGTTGCACAACGGTCCCTTCCTGCGCCTGCTCAGTGCCTGGTTCGTCAACGGCCTCGCCAATGGCATCCCGGCGGTGACCCTGCCGCTGTTCCTGTCGGTCTATCTGCAGGCCGGCGACGACAGTCTGCCGCTGTTCGTGCTGTTGTACTTCCTGGCTGGGATCGTCGCGGTGCCGGGCTGGCTGTGGCTGAGCCGCCGTCTGGGCAAGCACGCGACCTGGTGTGCGGCCATGCTCGGCGCCTCGGCCGTCTTCGCCGCCGTGCCGCTGCTCTCGGCCGGCGACGTGGTCGGCTTCGCTGTCATCTGCCTGTTGAGTGGCCTGGCCCTCGGTGCCGATCTGACCTTGCCGCCGGCGATGCAGGCCGACGTGGTCGACTGGGACCGTCTGCGCTTCCGTCAGGAGCGACCGGCCACGCTGTTCGCCCTGTGGAGCATGGCCACCAAGCTCGCCCTGGCCGCCAGCGTCGGCCTTGCCTTCCCGGCCCTGCAGGCGTTTGGCGTCGAAGCCGGCGGCGACAACGGCCCGGCCCAGGCCACCGCCGTGGTGATGATCTACGCCGTCGCACCGGTCGTATTGAAGCTGATCGCCGTTGCCCTGGTCTGGCGGTACCCGATCACGGCCCGGCGGCATGCCGCCATCCGCCGACGTCTTGGGCGAACGGCAGGTGCCACGAGGCAGAACTGATGACCTGGATTACCGCCCGTCGCATACCGCTTTTTGGACTGTTGTTGTCGCTTTTCGCTCTTGCAGGTTGTAGCAGCATGACGCCCGAAGAGATCGCCCGCGACGAGCCGCGGTTCCGCATCGAAGAGTACTTCCTCGGCAAGACCCGGGCCTACGGCGTCTTCGAGGACCGCTTCGGCAAGATCCGCCGCCAGTTCGTCGTCGACATCCTTGGCTACGACGACGACGGCACCTTCGTCCTGGACGAGGATTTTCTGTATGCCGACGGTGAGCGTGAGCAGCGTACCTGGCGCATCAGGCCGATCGGCGAGAACGGCTATGAAGGGACGGCTGACGACATCGTCGGCACCGCCCGCGGCGTGGTCGTCGGCAATACTCTCAACTGGCACTACCAGATGGACCTGAAAGTCGGTGACGGCACCTGGCGGGTCCGCTTCGACGACTGGATGCTGCTGCAGGATGACGGCGTGCTGCTGAACCGCGCCTATGTCAGTCGCTGGGGTTTCCAGATCGGCAGCGTCAGCCTGGCGTTCCGGAAGGAAGACGCACCGTCGCAGCCACGCGCCGACGCAGCCAGCGCAGCACAGACCCGATGAGCGGGAAGCGCTGTAGCAGCCCGCCGGATGAATCCCAATAGTCCAGGTGTTCGCTGACCCGGCCGTGGTCATCGAAACGGATCACGCTGGTGCCTTCGAACAGGATCGCCCGCCCGCCAAGGCCGGCCAGGTGACCGCTGAAGCGCCAATGCAGAAAGCTGGCGGTGCCGCCGCCGACGCTCGCCAGCACCTCGAAGCGAACGTCGGGGATGGTTTCGAACATCGCCGCAAACACCGCGCGCATGGCCGCCACACCAGTGACGTCATGAAAAGGATCGGCGAAGCGCACCTGCGGCGCCACGTACTGGTCGAGCTCGGCCAGCCGCGCCGGCGTCAGGCCTTCGAGATAGCCCGCATATCGCGCCAGCGCGTCCGCATCCGTCATTGCTGGGTGATCCGCCCGACGATCCTGAAGTACAGGGCATAAGGCAGGCAGCGCGCCACTTTCAACAGCCAGGCGAAGCGGCGCGGAAACACCACCTCGAAGCCGCTGTGGCCGATCGCGTCGACGATCCGTTTGGCGGCGGCATCGACATCCATCAGGAACGGCATGTCGAACTCGTTCAGGTCCGTCAGCGGTGTCTTCACGAAGCCGGGGTTGACCAGGGTCAGGGTGACCCCGGCCCGCCTCAGTTCGGGGCGCAACGCCTCGGCCATGTTGATCACACCGGCCTTACTGGCGCCATAGGCCGCCGCCGTCGGCAGACCGCGGTAGCCGGCAAGCGAGGCCACGAGCATGATCTGCCCGCGACGCCGGTGCAGGAAGCCCGGCAGCACGGCGGCGAGGCCGTTGGCCACGCCCATCAGGTTGACCTCGAGCAGATCGCGTACGACCGCCGGATCGAAATTACTGGTCCCCATCGGCTTGTGCGTGCCGGCGTTCAGGATAACCAGGTCTGGCGGACCGTGCGTGGTTTCGATCCCGGCGAGGGCGCCGGCCGTCGCCTCCCGGTCGGTGACGTCGAGGGGCCAGGGCTCGATGCGGCCCGGCGCGTCCTTGCCCTCGTCGGCCAGGCGGCGAAGGTCTTCATGTGAACGCGCACTGGCCGCGACCAGCCACCCTTGCCGCGCCAGTTGCAGGACGACGGCGCGTCCGATGCCGCTGCTCGCACCGGTCACCCAGGCGCAACGGGTCACTGATCGGTACCGGCCGCCAGCCGTGTGCAGCTCGTGCAGACGTATTCAATGCTGGAGCCGTCGCGGGCGGCGAAGCGGAGCCGGGTCCAGCGCCAGTCGCGGTCGTACCAGACCTCGGCGCGGAAGCCGCCTTCATAGGCATAGCGGTGCGCCGCGCCGGCAGCGTCGTCGGGCTCGTCCAGCCGACGCACACGTACCGGCTCCAACCCGCCGGTCAGGGTGTTGAGCATCAGCTCCGATTGCAGCGCCCCGGGATGCCAGTGATCCGTCGGGAACACGGTCCGTGGCGTCTCGTTCGCGCCGCTCGGGCCGGACACCCGCAGCAGGCCGTCCTGCCGGCGCGCCTCGACCTGCTGCCGCTCGCCGTTCTCGGTCCGGATCGCCGTGAGTTGCTCGAGCTGGCCATCGCGCCAGACGCTGCGCGAATGGTACTCAAAACTGTACATGGTGAAGCCCAACAGCTTCACGGCGATGTCCGAGCGGGCATCGACGATCAGGTCGCCGTTGTCGCGCTGAAAGCGCAGCATATGCCGTCCGACCGGTTTGCCGTCGCGCAGGATGGTGAACTCGGCGCTGGCGCCATAAACGCGTTCCGGCCAGTCGGCCGACGCCACGGCCGCGGGTGACGGCGTGTCGGCCAGCGCACCGACACCGAGCAATGCCGGGAACAAGGCGGCGATCGCGCAGGTGAACAAACGGTTACGCATGAGCCGGGCCCTCTGCTTGCGGCGGCTAAGATCTGCTAACAGATACGCCGCCTCCTCATCGCCGGATCACGCCGGCAGGCACAGCAAAACGGCCGCAAACGCGGCCGCCGGGCAGATCATCGGATCAGGAAACAAACGCGACACGCAAAGACGACGACGAACTCAAGGCTCCCCAGCAGCCGATCCCCTGGCACTGCTCCCTTGAATTCGTCGACGTGGCACATCCCGTGCCGACATGTCCTGTATGATGCAGGTGCCGTGCCAGGATTGCCGCCGAACGACGAATATCGGGCCAAGGCCGGCCCAGGCCGGGTCCGGCGTGGCGGATTTGTCTGTTTCCGGCCAAATTCCGTGTCATCCACGTCCCGCCGAGAGCGCCGCGCCGGGCGCCGATTCCGGCCGGGCAACGGCCTGCGGAACATGTCATTCGCAATTTGCCAGTCAATTTGACAGCCAATCTGATCGAAGCCATGTGTGGGCATTGCTTGACCGCACCCATCCAGGCTGCCTACCGTGGCCCGGCAGATGACATGGCGATCCATGTGAGCAAACCCGATACAGGCTCCGAGACGGCCGCAATTCTCGATGCGGAAGCCCTCGACGTCCTCGCGGCCGAACTGCAGGCCGACGCCGCGCCGGGCCTGCTCGCTAACCTCGTTGAGACGTTCGCCCGCGACGCCCGATCACGCAGCGCCCGCATGGCCGAGGCTGCGGCGGCGGCCGATCTGGCCATTCTCGAGCACGAGGCGCATACCCTTGGCTCCAGCGCCGCCACCTTTGGCGCCATGGCCCTGCACCGGCTGGCCCGCGACATCGAAGCGGCCTGTCTGGCACCGGATCCGTCACGGGCTGCGATGCTTACAGACGGCGTCATGGCGGCGGCGGAGGCGGCGATCGGCGCCCTGGAGGAGTACCTGACGCAGCAGCGCATGCAGACCTGACCGCACCCAGCGGTCAGCCGCCGTCGGCGTCCTCGCGCAGGCGGCGGTAGATCGTCGATGGACTGATGTCCAGCAGGGCAGCTGCCTTGGGCACGTTGTTGTCGCAGGCCCGCAGGGCTTCGTTGATGTAGTCGCGCTCGACCTGGCGCAGGGGTCGCAGACGGACCGCCGAAGATGGCGACGGACCTGCCGACAAGGCGGCGTCGTCGGCCGGCGGCACCGGCGTCCGGCGCGGTCCGCGCTGGACCAGCGCACCGGACAGCATCTCAGCCGTGACCAGCGGCCCATCGTGCAGGACGACGACGTTGCGGATCACGTTCTGCAGCTCACGGACGTTGCCCGGCCAGCTGTGCCGCCGCAACAGGGCATCGGCGTCCAGCGCGAAGCCCTCGAAGGCCCGCCGCTCCTCCTTGGCGAAGCGCTGCAGGAAATGCAGGCCGATCGCGATGATGTCGTCGCCCCGGTCGCGCAGTGGCGGCAGATGCACCGGGATCACGTGCAAACGATAGTACAGGTCTTCGCGGAAGCGGCCGGCCTCGACCTCGACCCAAGGGTCGCGGTTGGTGGCGCAGACCAGGCGCACATCGGCGCGCTGGGTCTCGCTGCTGCCGACCATCTGGTACTCGCCGGTCTGCACGAAGCGCAGCAGCTTCGCCTGCAGCGCGGGGTCCATCTCGCAGATCTCGTCCAGGAACAGGGTACCGCCGCGGGCCGTGGCGGCAGCTCCCTCGCGCTCGGCAACGGCCCCCGTGAAAGCGCCCTTGATGTGACCGAAGATCTCGCTCTCCATCAGGTCGCGCGGGATGGCGGCACAGTTCAGGGCCATGAACGGGGCTTCGCGCCGGGGGCTCATCAGGTGCACCGCTTCGGCGCAAACCTCCTTGCCGGTGCCCGACTCGCCGGTGATGAACACCGTCGACATGCTCGGCCCGGCATTCTCGATCATGCGGTAGACCGCCTGCATGGGCGGCGAGCCGCCGATGAAGCCGCAGAACGCCTGCCGTCCGACATCCTCCTGGAAGCTGCGGACCATGGCTTTGAGCGCATGCCGCTCGAGCACATTGCGCAAGGTGTAGATCAGCCGCGCCGCGTTGAACGGCTTGACGATGAAGTCGTCGGCGCCCTGCCGCATCGCCTCGACGGCAATGTCGATCGAGGCATTGGCGGTGATCACGATGACGCTGCTGTCGATCTCCTGCTGACGCACGTGCTTGAGAATCTCGAGGCCGTTCATATCCGGCAGCTTCAGGTCGAGCACGATCGCCGCCGGTTCCACCCTGACCAGCGCATCCAGCCCCGCTTGGCCGGTCGCGGCATGGGTCACCCGATACGGCTCGTTGCGCAGATACTCCCGGTAAATCCGCGCCAGCGGCTCGGCATCCTCGACCAGCAGGACGTCATGCTCCATGGCGGCCGCGTTCATCGAGCTGCGCCTCCCTCACTTCTCCAGCCTGTTTTCCCAGCAACGGTCGGCAATGACAAGTCGGCCGGGTGCGGCAGCCCGGCTTGTCGCCAGGTGCCGGCAAACCTAGCATGGCGGCCTTTCGGGCCTGCAGCCGCGACAAGGAGGCAGCAATGCGATGGTTTCGGATTTCCGGCGTGCGGATGGGACGGGCGAGCCTGTTGGCCGCCGTCTTCCTCGCCGGCCTGGTTGCCGGCGCGGCGCTGACGGCGACAGCCCAGCAGCAACAGCAACCCGGTATCGAAGACCTGATATTCGGCCGGGCAGAGGCCTATTTGCTTTCGCTGCACAACATCGTCGTCTCGCTGTCCGTCGATACCGAACGCGCGGCGATCGGCATCGCCCGGCTGGAGAGCCGGCTGGGCAAGCTGGAAAGCCGGCTCGCGGCCATGGAGCGCAGCGAGCCCGCGCGTCAGTAGCACACTACGGCATTGCGCTCAGTCGGTTGCCCGGGCCTTGCGCAGGGCCGCCAGAACCATGGGGTCCGAGCTGTTCAGTGCCTCCATGTTGGCGATCAGCCGCTGGCGGATCCGCTCGTTCTTGGGGAACCTCAGGCCTTGGGCCCAGAACCGCTTGGAAGGCCGGAAATAGCCCACCTCGTCCAGGAAGGAGACGCCGAAGTAGTAGGCGTCGCCGATGTTGTCATAGGCCTCGGTGAAGAACCGGCTCTGCCCGTCCATGGTCAGGCGCAGGCTGCGCGCCAGCATGATCGAGATTTCCGCCGACACTGCCGTGCGCTCGTAGCCGTTCAGGTAGGGCCAACTGAAGCGCAACAGCTTGGCCACGTCATAGCTATGGTGATTGTTGGTGGTGCCGCGGTCGTGCCAGCCGAAGGGGTAGCGGGTCTCGCGCAGGTTCAAGGTTGTGCGCGCAATCCTGTCAAGCCGCTGCACCTTGCCGTTGCGGTAGCTGACGATGTGGAAGGTAATCGACAGATCGTCGGTCTTGTTGATCTTGCCGTCCTGCTCGTACCAGGCGCCCCAGTAGCCGGTTTCCTTGTTCTGCCATTTGTCGTCGACGATGCGGGTCAGTGCCAGCGCCATCTCCTCGCGCGGATAGTCAGCATCCAGCATGCCGTCCAGTTCCGGCAACCACAGCATCTGCCCGAGCGCCGTCGTCACCAGGTTCAGCTCGCGCCGATGGCTGTTGCCGTCGACATCCAGGCGCGACAGGATCATGGCATCGTAGAGCGCGTCGAGTTCCGCCACGGTGTCGACCCGCTGAAGGAACTTCATGGGGTAGCGTGGTCGCTGGTCCTTGACCTGCAGTTCCTTCAGCGGGTCGACGGAGGCATGCAGGCGGAAGAACCACGTCTCGTAGCAGGCTCCCCAGGAACCGTCGCTTTCGACCTGCTCGGCCGCCCACGACTGGTCGTCCTTGTCCGCCAGACTCTTCTTCAGATCGCCGATGCGCCGCTCGACCTCGGCCCCGCGCGTGGTGTAGTTCACCAGCCAGTGGGCCTCGCGGTAGATCTGCACCGAGCACGTCATGTTCTCGCCGGCGGCCTGGCGCCGGCGCATCTCCTCGAGCAGCGGATTCAGCCGCGGCCGGTACCAACGGTTCATTTCGCGCTTGTAAGGCAGCTCCGGCTCTTCGAACTCCACGGAGAAGCCATAACGGATCTGCGCCCCCGCCGACGGCGGCAGCGTCAGCAACGCGACGACCGTCAACAAGGCGACCACCGGCAGCGCACGGCTCATGCTCTTTCCTCCAGGCTCCCGATCCGGTCCTACGGCCTAACTCCGTCCAGCCGCATGCCGCGGATGATCTCGTGCAGTTCGCCCGACCTGCGCAATTCTTGGAGGCGCGTGGCTTGGGCTTTTGCAGCCCTGGCGTCGGCGACGCCGACCAGGAAAATGACGGACGCATCTTTCTGAAGGCGGGCACTGTCGGCGATGTCGAGGCCGTTGTGGCGGATCATCCCCTTGAGTGTCTTGACGTACTTCTCGCCGCGTTCCGAATAGCTCAACATCGTCTCCGCCAGGACCAGGCCGGACAGCGGCTTGCCGTCACGACGCAGGTGTGCCCGTCGCTGGCGAAAGTCGACATAGGCGCGGTGGGTGTTGAGGTTGCGCATGTAGGCCCGCACCGAGTCGAACGGCCACTCGAAGGCGGCCAGGCCGTAGTCGCCCTTGCCGGCTCGCTTCTCCTTCGGCTGCATGCCCTTGCCCCCGAAGGTCCACTGGCCGAAGAACGAGTTGCCTTCGAAGGCAAAGCGCGAGGTGCCGTAGCCGCTTTCGTAGGCCGCCTGGCCCAACGCCATCGACGCCGGCACGATGTCGACGCGCAACAGCAGCGTATCCATCCCCTTCGCGCTTGCTGCGTCCTTCACCTGGTACTTGTCGCCCAACTGAACCAGCCAGGCGCGTGCCTTGGCGCTGATCGCCTTGCCGGCCTTGCGCTGCGCCGCCAGCTTCTCAAGCTCACCGCGGTCGCGCAGGATCAGGTCGTTCGCGTGCAGCACCAGCGGTACGATCGCCCGGTAGAAGATCTCCTTCTTGATGTTCACCGGCAGGTTGTTGGCTTCTGTGCGCCAGCGCTCACTCATCACCGACAGCACGATCGGCGGGACCACAAGCTGGGTGCCGCGGTTCTCCTCGCCCCAGAAATCGTGCGATCTGAACAACGCCACCATCTCTTTGGTGGAGTCTACGATCGTCACCTCGTATGGCCCGTCCAGCGCTTGGGCCGGGCGCAGCAATGCGGCCAAGGCCAGGGCCGTCACCGCCAAGCCGTGCAACTGCCTGAACATGCCCGTCCCCATCATCGGATCTGCTAGAATTCAACCACCATTCGCGTGCCGGCCCAACAGGTCGCGCAGCACCAGATAGGCCAGCTAGGAAAGTTCCCACAGCCACGGGTCGGTGAAAGCAAACGGAATGCTGCTCGCTGCCGTCAGAGGCTTCGACCGGCAGCGTCGGCGCCTACCGGATGATCGAACGGGTCGCCGGCCTGTGGGCCTGTAGCGCCTCTCTAGGGCCCACCGCCACGAGAGGGGAACGAGCGGCTCAGGCGCCGTTCCCAGTCCGTTCGCCTTTCGGTGACGCAGGTCTCGAACCGCGGGTCGCCGCGCTCGATGCCCTGGCGCTGACAGGCCTGTTCGAACTGCAGGTCGTATGAGCCACAGCCTGCCGCCAGCATCGCCACCAGGGCCGGTGCCATGAGCGCGATGAGCCGTTGGCGTCGGAAACGTGAGGATACAGTCATGCGTCACCTTCCCTCGCGGTCGCTGCAGGACTGTGCCACGTCGTCGTGGCAACCGCGCTCCGACTTTTGGTCGCTCACGGGATTTTGAGACGCCCCGGCAGCCGCTAGGCCAAGCAGGTCGGCCGGCCAATTGCACAGGCAGTCCCGGCGTGATCCAATTCGGGCCATCAAAAAACGAATCGGCCCTGGAGGGGACCATCATGGCGATTAGTGTCTGTCCGATCACCCCGGACTTCGCCGCCGAGGTCGGCGATGTGGACCTGTCGAAACCGCTCGAGCCGGACGACCTGGACGCCGTCAAGCGGGCGTTTTGGCGCTTTGCCGTGCTGGTGTTTCCCGATCAGCGGCTGACCCAGGACCAGCACCTCGACTTCGCCCGCAACTTCGGGCCGCTGGAGATCTCCATCGGCGTCTACCGCTCCGACGCGGCGCTGCGTGTCCGGCCTGAGATCGCCGACGTGTCCAACCTCAACCACAAGGACGAGCTTTGGCGCGAGAACAGCCGAGTGCGGCAGTTCCAGCTCGGCAACCGGTTGTGGCACACGGACAGCTCGTTCAAACGCTTGCCGGCACTGGCTTCGCTGCTCTACGCCCGTGCCATCCCGCCCGTCGGCGGCCATACCGAGTTTGCCGATGCGCGGGCGGCCTATGACGCCCTGCCGGCCGACACCAGGCAACGGCTGCACGGCCTGGTGGCGGAGCACTCGATCTTCAACTCGCGCGCCCGCCTCGGGTTCAGCAACTTCAACGAGGAAGAGCGCGAGAACATGCCGCCGGTGCCGCAGGCTGTGGTGCGGACAATCCCGCAGTCCGGTCGCAAGACCCTGTACGTCGCCTCCCACGCCGGACGCATCTTCGGCCTGCCGGATGCCGAGGGCGCGGCGCTGATCGACGAGCTGCTGGCCCATGCCACGCAGCGCCAGTTCGTGTATACCCACCGCTGGCGGACCAACGACCTGGTGATCTGGGATGATCGCTGCACCCTGCACCGCGGCACGGAGTTCGACGACCTGCGCTGGCGGCGGGACATGCAGCGGGCCACCGTCTCGGACGTGGCCAACAGCTGTGAACAGGAGGGCCTTTCGGTCCAGGCAGCCTGACGGTCCGCGCCGGCGGCAGCGTACAGACGTAACGAGCGACCACACATGCCATCACCGAAGACCGCGACTGAGAGCTACGGCCGGGTGACCGACGTGCTCGAGACCATCGGCAACACGCCGCTGGTCCCGCTGGACAAGCTGTTTCCGACGCCGGAGGTCCGCGTCTTCGCCAAGCTGGAGTTCTTCAACCCCAGCGGCAGCATCAAGGACCGTATCGTCCGCCATATCGTCGCCGAGGCCGAACGCAACGGTAGCCTGAAGCCGGGCGGCACCATCATCGAGAACACATCGGGCAACACCGGCGCGGCCATCGCCATGATCGCGGCGATCAAGGGCTATCGCGCCGTGCTGACCATGCCCGACAAGGTCAGCGCGGAGAAGCAGGCGGCGCTGAAGGCCTACGGAGCCGAGATCGTGGTCTGCCCGACCGAGGCGCCGCCGGACTCCGACGAGCATTATGTGCGCAAGGCCCGGATCCTGGCGGCGCAGACGCGCGGCGCCTTCATGATCGACCAGTACGACAATCCGAAGAACGCCGAGGCCCACTATCTGACGACGGGCCCGGAAATCTGGGAACAGACCGGCGGTGAGGTCGACTATTTCGTCGCCGCCGGCAGCACCGGCGGCACCATCACCGGTGTCGGCCGCTACCTGAAAGAGCAGAAGGCGGACGTCAAGGTGGTGATGCCGGACCCGATCGGTTCGATCTACTACACCTATTTCAAGACCGGCAATATCGACGAGAGCGAAATCGGCAGCTATGCGGTGGAGGGCATCGGCGAAGACCACATCGCCAAATGCATGGATTTCGCCGTGGTCGACGAGATGTTCCAGTTCACCGACGACGACGCCTTCGGAATGGCGCGCGAACTGGCGCGGACCGAGGGCATCCTCGCCGGAGGCAGCTCGGGGGCCAACCTTTGGGGCTGCCGTCGGCTGATCGAAACCCTCGATGGACCGGCCAACATCGTCACCGTGCTGCCGGACACCGGCCTGAAATACCTGTCGAAGATCTTCTGACCGGGCCGCAGCGGGCAGAACCGCGGCGGCCGCGACCGACGACACAGGCAAGATGCACGACCAGGGTCACTCCGCCGATGCCGAGGCTGCCTGCGCGGCCGCACTGCAGCAGGCGCAGGCGCTGATCGCCAGGGGCCAGGCCGATGCGGCGCTGGACCTGCTGACACCCTGGCTCAAGCAACAGTCGGGGCGCCTCGATGTGCTGCTGGCCGCGACCCATGCGAGCCACGCCGCCGGCGACGAAGACGGCGCGCGGACGTTGATCGCCCGTGCCGTAGAGCAGCATCCAGGCTCGGCTGAAGCCCACTACTTCGCCGGGTTGCTGCATCGCGACCAGGGCCGCCACGATGCGGCGCTGGCGTCGCTCGAACGGGCCAGGGCTTTAGCGCCGCAGGTACCGGAGATCCAGCTGCAGGTGGGCGGGGTGCACGAGGCGCGCTGGCGGCCCGACGCGGCAGAGGTGGTCTATCGCCGGCTGGCCGCCGATGCGCCCGGCTTCGCCCCCGGGCGTGAGGCGCTGGCGCGGGTGCAGTTGGCCCAGGCCAAGCCGTTCGAGGCGGAAGCAACCTGCCGCCAGGCGTTGGCCGATTTCCCGGATTTCGCACCGCTGCACGGCACGCTGGGCGCGGTGCTGCAGCGACGTGGGCAGTTGCCGCAGGCGGAGACAGCCTACCGACGCGCGCTCGAGCTGCAGCCCGATGCCGCCGGAACCTGGAACAACCTGGGCCTGGTATGCCGCCAGCGCGGCGATCTGCGCGGCGCTCTTGCCGCCCTGCAACGTGGTCATGCCCTGGCTCCGGCCATGCTCGAAGTCGGCCTGAACCTGACCGACGTGCTGACCCGCAGTGGTGACCCCGCCGCTGCGGTCAGGGTCTGCGATGACTGCCTCAGCCACCATCCGCGCAATGGCACTGCCATTGCCTTCAAGGCCATTGCCCTGCGCGATGCCGGCCACGCCGCCGAGGCCGATCGCCTCGTCGACCTCGACCGCTTCGTGTCCTTCGCCGAGCTCGGGGTGCCGGACGGCTATGCCAGCGCCGAGGCCTTTCACACCGCCCTGGCCGCCGAGGTTGCCGCAACGCCATCGCGCGCATCAGAGCCGGGCACGGCAGATGGCCGCCAGACTCTCGAGTTGTTCCCGCCGCAAAGCCCGGCGCTGCGTGCGCTGCACGACGTGCTCGACGGCGCCGTCCGCGACTATGCCGCCCGTTGCACCGCCGACCCGACGCATCCGTTCCTGGCCAACGTCCCCAGTTCCTGGCGCCTCTCCGCCTGGGCGACGCTGATGCGGCGCGTCAAGGAGCCGGAGACCACCCACTTGCATCCGCCGTCCTGGCTCAGCGGTGTGTGCTACGTCGCCCTGCCCGGGGTTGTCGACACGGGCGCCGACAAGGACGGCTGGCTCGAATTCGGCCGTCCGGCGCTGAACCTGCACCATGTCGTCGAACCAGAGATCCGCTGTGTTCGCCCCGAACCGGGCCGCCTGGTGCTGTTCCCAGGCTATTTCTTTCACCGGGTGCGGCCGTTCGCGGCCGAAGAGACCCGCATCTCCATCGCCTTCGACGCGGTGCCGACGTAGGCAAGAACCAGTTGGGGGATCCCTGTCGTGGCAAAGACGGTCGAGCTGTACTGGGACATCGGCAGCACCAACAGCTATTTCGCCGTGAAGCTGATCCGGCCGCTGGCGGCACGCCACGGTGCCGAGCTGTCGCTGCACCCGTTCAATCTCGGCTATGTCTTTCGCCACCACAACTACGTGCTGATGGATGAGCCAGCGGCAAGGATCGCCAACCGCAAGCGCGACCTGGAGCGCTGGGCCGTCAAGTACGACCTGCCGTTCCGCTTTCCGGACGTGTTTCCGATCAAGACCAGCCGCGCTTTGCGCGGCGCCATCGCCATGCGCGACTGGGGCAAGGAAGCCGCCTATGTCGACGCCATCTTTCGCCGCTACTGGGAAGAGAACGACGCCAGCATTGCCGACTACGCCGGCCTGCGCGAGACCGCGGTCGACCTTGGCGTCGATGCGGATGCTTTCGAGCGCGCGTGCGAGAGCCAGACGGTACGCCAGGCCCTGATCGACAGCACCAATGACGGCCTGGCGCGCGGCGTGTTCGGCGCACCGTCGTTCATCGTCAACGGTGAGCTTTTCTGGGGCAAGGACCGGATGGACTTCATCGAGGACGAGCTCGCGCGCATGTCCTGATCGGCGAGCCCTATCCGAGGCGATGCCGCAGGGCGTTCAACAGGCTGATCACCGCATACTGCCGCAACCGATGGCGGTCGCCGGGCAGACGCACGGTTTCGCAGTCCGCCGTGTCGCCCAGGGCAAGGCCCAGCAGCACGGTGCCGCGTGCCGGCATGGCAGCATCGTCGCCCGCGGCGCCATCGAGCGCCGCCAGCCCGACGTCGGCGCCAAGCAGCTTGCGCACGCCGTCGGCCATGGCCATGGCGCAGCCGGCATCGGCACTCGCATCCGGCGCCACCCCGAGCGTCCGCCAGGCATCGGCGGACTGCGGTACCACGGCGCCGGCGAACACCGCGCCGGCCTGTGGCAGGACCGACATCCGCGACGCCAGCAATCCACCCGTCAGCGGCTCGGCAACGGCCAGGCTCAGCCCTTGCCGGCGCAATTGCGCCAGGACCACGGATTCCATGGTGTCGTCATCGACGCCGAAGACGATGCCACCCAGCAGCGGTTTCAGTTCGGCCTCCTCCGCCGCCAGCATCGCCTCCGCCGCGTCGGCATCGTCCGCCTTGGCGGTGATCCGGACCTTGATGCCCTCGATGCCGCTGGCCTGGAAGGCAAGCGTCGGGTTGCCACGGACGTCCAACTCCGCAATGCGCCCGGCAAGCCGCTCCGCCAGCCCGGATTCGGTTTCGCCCCAGGTGCGCAGCACCCGGCTGCGGATCACGGCCGTGACCCCGCTGCGCCGCTGCAGATCCGGCAGCACGCTGCCCTCAAGCATCTCGCGCATTTCGTGCGGCACGCCCGGCACGGCGTAGACGACCTTGTCGCCGACCGGGCAGATCAGCCCCGGCGCGGTCCCGGGCATCTGCGCGATCACCTTCGCCCCTTCCGGCACCTCGGCCTGGCGCAGGTTGTTGGCGGCCATGGGCCGGCGCCGCGAAGTGAACATGGCGCGGATGCGCTCGGCCACCTCCGCATCGTGATGCAGCGCCACGCCCATCACCTCGGCGATGGCTTCGCGGGTGATGTCGTCCTGGGTCGGGCCCAGCCCGCCGCAGGTGATCACGGCATCACTGCGCTCCAGCGCCAGTCGGATGCTGGCGACCATGCGCGCCAGGTTGTCGCCGACCTTGGTCTGGTAGTGCGAGTCGATGCCGGCGAGCGCGAGCTGCTCGCCCATCCAGGACGAGTTGGTGTCGACGATCTGCCCCAGCAGCAGTTCCGTGCCGACGGCGATGATCTCACAGCGCATGGCGATCGCTCCCAAGCAGCCCTGTCAACGGCAGGTTAGCCCGCATTTCTCATCACGGTCACGGTCTCGACGTCGCCCGCAGGGACAGCCAGGGCCGACCGTCCCCGGCCGTACTGTGCCAAACGCGATTCGCTATCATGTCGGCAATGCAGAATCCGGAGGAGGCCCGTCATGACCCTGACGATCAGGCCCGCGGTATCGACCCGGCCGGACTTCGTCGGCGTGGTCTCCGGCGTCGACGTCGCCCGCGGCGTGTCCGCCGAGATCGCGGCCGAGATCGAGTTGGGTATGGATCACTATGCCGTGCTGGTGTTCCGCGATCAGCGCATCGACGACGGTCAGCAGTATGCGTTCTCGCAGCACTTCGGGCCGATGGAAGCCGCGACCGGCGACATCGCCAGGCCCGAGGATCGGCGGCTGTCCATGGACATCAACGACATCTCGAACCTGGACCGCGACGGCAAGGTGCTGCGCCGGGACGATCGCCGGCGGCTGTTCGGTTTCGGCAACATGCTGTGGCACTCGGACAGCTCGTTCAAGCCGACGCCGGCGAAGTTCTCGCTGCTGTCGGCCCGCGTGGTCCCGAACGAAGGCGGCAACACCGAGTTCGCAGACATGCGCGCCGCCTGGGATGCCCTGGACGATGCCACCAAGACAGAATGCCGCGACCTGGTCTGCGAACACAGCCAGCTCTACTCGCGCGGGCTGCTGGGCTTCACCGACTTCGATGCGGACGAGCGGCGCAAATGGGCACCGGTACCCCAGCGCCTGGTGCGCCGTCATCCCCGCACCGGCCGCCTTTCCCTGTTCCTGTCGGCCCACGCCGGGACGATCCGTGGCTGGCCGATGCCGGAGGCGCGCATGTTCCTGCGCGACCTCACCGAGCATGCAACGCAGCCCGCCTTCGTGCATGCGCACCGTTGGCGGCAGTGGGACCTGGTCATGTGGGACAACCGGGTGATGATGCACCGCGCCCGCCGTTACGACATGAACCAGGTGCGCGACCTGCATCGCACGACGGTGGCGGACAGCGCACCGACGTTGGAGCAGGCCGCCTGAGCGGGATCACGACGGTGACGCCGAAGAACAACAAAGAGGCCGGGAGGAACGGAGATCATGAACACCACAACGAACGGCGACAGCCAGTACGACTACATCATCGTCGGCGCCGGCTCCGCCGGCGCAGCCCTGGCCGCGCGCCTGACCGAGAATCCGGCCACCCGGGTGCTGCTGCTGGAAGCAGGCCGCGCCAGCCACCCCTACTCGCGCATCCCGGTCAGCTTCGGCCTGCTGATCGACAACCCGGCGGCCAACTGGCGCTTCTTCTCCGAGCCCGAACCGGGCACCGCCAATCGGCAGATCCCGGTGCCGCGCGGCAAGCTGCTGGGCGGCTCCAGCGCCATCAACGGCCTGGTCTACGTGCGCGGCCAGCCGCTGGACTATGACACCTGGGCCCAGGCCGGCAACCGGGGCTGGAGCTGGCAGGATGTGGCACCGATCTTCCAGCGGATGGAGAGCTACGAGAACGAAGGCGACCCGATCCGCGGTCGTGACGGCCCTTTACGGGTCTCGGAAGTGCCCGACCAGAACCCACTCTACGACGCGCTTTTCGCAGCGGCCCAGGCCGCCGGCTACAAGCGCAACCCCGACTACAACGGCGAGGACCAGGAAGGCATCGTCAAGACTCAGACGACGATCAGCCGCGGCCGGCGTATGAGCACGGCCTACTGCTATCTGCGGCCGGCGTTGCGGCGGCGCAACCTGCACATCGTCACCGAGGCGTTGACCCAGCGCCTGCTGTTCGACGGAAAGCGCTGCATCGGCGTCGCCTACGAGAAGGGCGGCGCGGCAACCGAAGCCCGCTGCGGGCACGAGGTGATCCTGTCGGCCGGAGCCATCGGCTCGCCGCAGATCCTCGAGCTGTCGGGGATCGGCGATCCGGCGCTGCTGCGTGATCGCGGCATCGCCGTGCAGCACGAGCTGCCGGCGGTCGGCGAGAACTTCCGCGATCACATCAACGCCCGCATCCAGTGGCGGGTGACCGCGCGCGGGGTTTCCTACAACGAGCGAGCACAGGGCGTCGGCCTGGTCCGCGAAGTGGTGAAGTACCTGACCCAGGGCGGCGGCTTCCTCAGCCTGCCGTCGGCACCGCTGCTGTCGTTCCTGAAGACCAGGCCCGAGCTGGAGACCCCGGACGTGCAGATGCACCTGGTGCCCTACGCGGTGAAGGATCCCAAGCGACGCAAGCTGCATCCCTTTCCCGGTATGACCGTGGCCTGCTACCAGTCGCGCCCGGAAAGCCTGGGCTCGATCCACATCCGCTCGGCTGACCCGAAGGCACAGCCGGCGATCCGCTTCAACTTCCTTGCCGATCAGATTGACTGCGACGCAATGACGGCGGGCTTCCGGATGATGCGCAACATCGTGGAATCGCCGCCGATGGACCCGTTCCGCGGCGACGAATACAGCCCCGGCAAGGAGGTCGACAGCGACGACGAGATCCTGTCCTGGATCCGTCAGAACTCTGAGACCGCCTACCACCCGATCGGCACCTGCCGCATGGGCCCCGGCACCAATGCCGTCGTCGACGACCAGCGCAAGGTGCACGGCCTTGCCGGCCTGCGGGTCGCCGATGCGTCGATCTTCCCCACCATGCCGTCAGGCAACACCAACGCGCCCAGCATCATGGTCGGCGAGAAGGCTGCCGACCTGATCCGCGCCCAGGCATGAGCCGCCAGGGTGCCCGGCGCCGCATCGAACCGGCAAGGCCATGAAAGTCGCGATTCTCGATGACTACTTCGACACCCTGCGAACCCTCGACTGCTTCGAGAAGCTGCGCGGGCATGACGTCACGATCTGGAACGATCACGTCCAGGATGTCGACGAGTTGGCAGCACGCCTGCACGATACCGAAGCGCTGATCCTGATCCGCGAGCGCACGCAGATCCGGGCACCGTTGCTCGAACGGTTGCCCGCACTCCGCCTGATCAGCCAGCGCAGCGTCTACCCTCACATCGACGTCGACGCCTGCACGCGCCAGGGCGTCGTGCTGTCGTCGAGCCAACATCCGGGCACCCCGTCCTACGCCGCGGCCGAGCTGACCTGGGGCCTGATCCTCGCGACCATGCGCCAGATTCCCCAGCAGATGGCGGCACTGCGTGACGGCCGCTGGCAGATCGGCGTCGGCAACAGCCTGCGCGGCCGCACCCTGGGCATCTACGGCTATGGCCGGATCGGCCATGCGGTCGCCGGTTACGGCGCCGCCTTCGGCATGCGGATCCTGGTCTGGGCAAGCGCCGAATCGCGCGCCCGGGCGGAGGCCGACGGTTACGAAACAGCCGCCAGCAAGCGGGCTTTCTTCGCGGCCAGCGACGTCGTCACCCTGCACCTACGGCTCTATGACTCGACCCGCGGCGCGGTCACCGCGGCCGACCTCGCGGCCATGAAACCCACGGCGTTGCTGGTCAACACCAGTCGGGCGGGACTGATCGAGGACGGCGCCCTCGTCGACGCCTTGCGTGCCGGCCGTCCCGGAATGGCCGCGGTCGACGTCTACGACCACGAGCCGTTGCGGGACCGCAGCCACCCGCTGCTGCAGATGGACAATGTGGTCTGCACGCCGCACATCGGCTACGTCACCCGCGACGAGTACGAGATCCAGTTCGCCGACATCTTCGACCAAGTCGTCGCCTACGACGCGGGTTCGCCGATCAACGTCATCAACCCCGACGCGTTGAAGTCATAGGGTCCGCAACCCGACGAGCGCAACCGATCCCATAGCTGCAGTTCGGCTGCCGCAAGGCGGGCAGCAACCCAACCGGCAGGCCCAGGCTTGCTCCGTTCCTGCACTATTCGCGCGAAAGGTCGAACACTTCCGCCATCCACACGTGTCGATCGTCAACACTTTGTTAGGACTTCTTACGTTCTAGTAAGAAGCACGAAAAAGCGCACAGGCATCGCAACCGGCGGCACATGGGGCATGGGCGCCGGGATCCGGACAGGAAGCCACCAAAACCGCGCCCGGCGCGGCACGCGGCAGATGGATGCAAGCGAAGGGGACCGGTAGCACGTGCAACGCCGCACTGAGAATGCCTTCCCGGCCTTCGTGCTTGTCGGCTTCCTCGCTTTGCTGTGGCTTGCCGCCCTGACCATGTTGTTCGGTCAGCAGCGCGCCAACACCAAGCTGCAGTCGGCGATGAGCGACTATCATCTGGCTTCGGCGGCGGCGGCTGCCGAAGCCCGGCAGGCATCGACTGCGATCCTCGCGCTATCCCGGGCCGGTCCCGCCGCGCCCGCATCGCAGCCGGCACCCTTGGCCCCCAGCGCATTGGACGCCATCGCGCCCGCAGCGACCAGCCGGGAACGCGCGCTGACTGATCACGTCGGCCGGCTCACGGATATCGTCAAGGACCTGCGCTCCCGCCACGCCGCGTTCGGCACCGTCGTGCCGTCCCCAGCGCTGCGCTCATTCGCGACAGCCGTTGCCACCGTGCAGGCGCAGCTGCCCACCGGCGACGCCTTGGCCGCTGCTGCGCTGCCAACACCCTTCCTGCAGCAGGTCGAGCGACTGGAGCTACGCGGAGAGCAGCTGTTCCGCTTCCACATGGCGAATTACGATCTCGCTGCCAGCCAGTTGGCGGAACAAGGCCGCCGTAACCGCTGGATCCAGGGCGGCATGCTCGCAGCGATCGCCGCCCATGGGCTGCTGGCGCTGGCCCTGGTCCTGCGACACGTCCACCGCGCCGACACCGCCTTGCGGCGGGGCGAGCGTCAGTACCGCAACATTCTCGACAACATGATCGACACCTACTACCGCACCGATGTGGAAGGGCGCATCACCATGGTGTCGCCATCGGCGGCGAGCCTGCTCGGCTGGCCCGTCGAGCAGCTGATCGGCCGGCGAATCGAGGAGTTCTACGCCGAAGCCGACGGTGCCGCACGGTTTCAGCGCGCGATGAGCGCCGGCCATGGCGCGGTCAGGAACTACGAAACCCCGCTTCGCGGGCGCGACGGCGATACGGTCTGGGTCTCGGGCAGCGCCCGGGTCGTCTATGACGACAACGGCAACGCCGCCGACGTCGAGGGCATCGTTCGCAACATCACGGAGCAGCACGCGGCCGAAGCGGCACTCAGAGACAGCCAGGCCCGGATCGCGGCTATCATGGATATGGCACCGGAAGCGATCATCTCTCTGGATGCGGCGCAACGGGTGGTGATGTTCAACCGCGGGGCGGAAGACATCTTCGGCTACAGCGCCGAAGAGATCCTGGGTCAGACACTGGACTGCCTGCTGCCGCCGGCCGCGCGACGGAGCCATGGCGAGCACATCCGCGAGTTCGCGGTGGACCGCGATGAGAACCGGCCGATGGGCCAGCAACGCGAAGTCACCGGTGTCAGAAAGAACGGCGAAGAGTTCCCGGCGGAGGCGGCGATCTCGAAGATCGAGCTCGCGGGCGAAATCGTCTTCACGGTGATGCTGCGCGATATCACCGATCGCAAGCATGCCGAAGTAGCGGCGAGGCGCGCGCTGCAACAGGCCGAAGCGGCGAATGCAGCCCGCTCCGAGTTCCTGGCCACCATGAGCCATGAGCTGCGCACGCCGCTGAACGCGGTGATCGGTTTCGCCCAGATCCTGAGCAAGGAGATCATGGGCCCGCTCGGCAACGACAGCTACCGCGAATACGTGCAGGACATCGAGCACAGCGGCCAGCACCTTTTGGCGATCATCAACGACATCCTCGATCTGGCGCGCGTCGACAGCGGCCATGTCGAACTCCAGGAGTCGGCCGTCAACCTCATGAATCTGCTGGCGAGCTGTCATCGCATGGTTTCGCGCCAGGCGCACGACAAGCGCCTCGATTTCACCATCCTGGATGCCCTGCCGGCGCCTGTGCTGTGGGCGGACCAGCAGTTGCTGAAGCAGACGGTGCTGAACCTGTTCTCGAACGCGGTGAAATTCACCCCCGCCGATGGCCGCATCGCGGTCTGGGTCGAGGCAACCGACGAAGGCGGCCTTGCGATCAACGTCCGTGATAGCGGCATCGGCATGACACCGGACGCGATCAAGGTCGCTTTCGAGCCCTTCACCCAGGTCGACGGCTCCCTGGCGCGCCAGTATGGCGGCACCGGCCTCGGCCTGCCGCTCAGCAAGTCGTTCGCGGAGCTGCATGGCGGCACCATTGAGATTGCCAGTAGCCCTGGCGAGGGCACGACGGTTTCGCTTCGTCTGCCGCCCGATCGTGTGTTGCCCGCCGATCAGGAGGTCAAAGCCAACCGGGCCTGCTGAACCCGGCGGCCGTCGCTTTCCCTCACAGCCGGCGCTCGGGCCCCTGCCACTGCGCTGTCGTCTGCAAATCCCGTAGCGTCTGTCTGGGATCCCGCGCAGCACCGGACGCAACCAAACGTGCGCACATGAGGCCGGTGATATGCGCCGCTGCCGCGCTGGCGCCGCGAACCCTCGGGTCCGTCGCTGCAACAACATGGGCACCAAAGTCGACGCGACCGGTGTTGAGCCAGGACCATTCATCGGGCCCGCATCGGGCGTCGCCGGAAACGGCAATGACGCCCGGAAACGCGGCAGGATAGACCAGGCGCCCCCGGGCCGGGGCCGTGGCGACGACGAACGGGCACAGCCGCACGGCATCGGCGAACACGGCAGCCACATCATCGTCACCGGTCGGCAGGCCAAAGCTGCAGTGCAGGACGTCGGGCGGGTCGCTCAGCAGCCAGGTGACGGCGTCCACCAGCGCATCGCGCGAGGTCGCCAGGCTGTCGCCGAAGATCACGGCATTGGCAAACCGTGCGGCCTGGCAGTGGAACCGGATGGTTCCGGCGACCGCCGCGGCATGATGCGCGCCGGCCGACTCCGGACGGGCCAAGGCCGAGAAATTCGCCACGTCGATCAACCCGGCCCCGTCCGCCGGCAGGGGACCGTCGACCAGGCCGATGCGCACGACGTCGGTCATCCGCGGCCTGCCTCGCCGCTTGTCGCCGGCAGCGCCAATACTTCATCGAAGGCACCATAGGCGTCCGCGGCACCGTGGCTGACGACGATCCGGGTCTGTCCGGCGAACACCCGGTCCAGCGCCGTCATGATTTCGCGCACCCGTTCCGGATCGACCTCGGACAGGCTCTCGTCCAGCACCAGGACCCGGAACGGTCGCAGCAACGCCCGCGCCAAGGCCAGCCGCTGACGCTCGCCACCGGACAGATCGAGGCCGCGCTCGCCGACGATGGTGTCCAGGCCATCGGGCTGTCGAGCCAGCCAGTCGTCCAGCGCCACCAGCGTCAAGGCCGCCTGCATGGCATCGGCATCGGCCTCCGGCGCCGCCAGGCGCAGGTTGTCGGCGACGGAACCGCGGAACAGCACCGCCGACTGCGGGACCACGCGCACCGCGGCGCGGATGTCGGTCAGCGCCAGCCGGCGCAGATCGACGCCGTCGAGACATACCTGACCGTCATCGGGATCATAGTGCCGCTGCAGCAATGCAATCAGGCTCGACTTGCCGATGCCGGAAGCGCCCGAGAGGCGCACCTTGGCACCGCCGGCAATGGCGAGGTCCAGGTCCTGGAACAAAGCCGTCGGCTGGCCCGGATGGCGCAAGGTCACGGCGCGCAGCGCCAGGCCGCCGTTGCCAGGCGGCAACGGCAGCGGCGACGGCGGCGGCGACACCTCGGGTGCCTGTTCCGCCAGCTGCGCCAGGCGCACGGCCGAGGCCTTGACCCGGGCCTGGGCATGATAGAGCCCCAACAGGGCGCGGGTCGGCCCGACCAGGAAACCGAGATAGGCGGTGAAGGCGATGAGCGAGCCAAGTTGCCAGCTGCCGTCGATGACCCACAGACCACCGACGACGAAGATCACCGCACGCAGCAGCGCGATCGCCGTCAACGGCACGATCCGCGTGGTTTCCTGCCAGCGTCGCGCGGCCAGCAGCTCCGCGACCAGGCCGCGCTGCGCGTCCGCAAGCTGGCCACGGCGCACCGGCTCGGCCATCAGCGCCTGCAGGACCGGGAACGCGGCCAGGTTCTCGGCCATGAAGGCGGCCAGGGCGCCACGCCGGCTGCGCACCAGGTGGCCATGCCGCTCGGTGCGCGGACGGGCCCACCACAGGAACAGCAGTTCCACAGGGGCGAGGATCAGGGCGATCAGGGCCAACCGCCACTCCAGCACGAACAGCATCGCTGCGCCGCCGGCCAGCCGCAGCAGGTTGCCGGTCCCCGTGAGCAGCAGGTTGAAGGCGAACTGCTGGATCTCGCCGGCGTCGCCGTCAAAGCGGCTGAGCATTTCGCCCGTCTGGGTCCGGGCGTGCCAGCGCGGCGACAGGCCGAGGACATGGTCGAACAGCCAGGCCCGCAGGTCCGCCAGCATGCGGGCCGAGAAGCGCAGGTGCAGCAGGTTGTTCAGCGCCCCCAGCAGCAAGGCGCCGAGACCGAACAGGAAGAACGCCGCGGTGTAGCCGAGCAAGGCCCGGCGATCCCCGGCGAGCAGGCCGTCATCGATGATCAGCTTGGTCAGATAGGGCGGCAGCAGCGCCGCGCCGGCGGCCAGGAACGACAACAGCAGGAGCAGCGCCAGCGGGCGCAGGTATGGCAGCAGCAGCGGCGTCAGCCAGAGCGCCGCCGAAGCACCGAACACCCGGCCGGCCATGCCGGCGACGAAGCCGTCGATACAGCCGCCTCCGGCCGCAGGCGCAGCTTCGTGGGCGGTGCCGGCGCGCGTCACCGTGCCGGCCGGGATCCGTCGCTCAGCCGTCGCGTTGGATCACGTGCAATGTCGACGTGCCCATGTCGCCGCCGGACGGCAGCCGGATCTCGCCGACGCGTTCGAGCGAACCGGAGTCGTAGATGCCGATGTCGTCGTTGGTCCCGCCGACGTAGATTTCCCGGCCATCGCTGGAGATGTTCAGCACGTAGTAGGTGTGCGGCAGGTCGACCCGCTTGATCAGCTCGTTCTTGTCGATGTCGTGCTTGGACAACTGAGTGTAGACCCCGAACAGCTCGTTGGGCTTGTGATGGTTGCGCACGGCGGAGAACATCAACACTTCGATCGAGGCGAAGTCAGCCAGCTTGGCTTCGCCCGTCGTCAGGTTGACCGATTGATAGCCCCAGACGAAGTCGGCCAGCTCCTGCATCTTCGTGCTCTGAAACACGGCCGCGGTATAGAGCAGCAGGAACTCGTCGTTCTGACTGCCGATCGGCCAGAACGCGAGGACGTCCGGTGGGCTGTACTTCGGCCGCTCCCAGCTGGCGTTGGCGATCTTTACTGATACCTCGCCGCTCTGCGGGTCGATCTCGTAGATGTCGTGGCCGGCGGCATACAGCTTGCCGTTGCGACCGGTGGCCATGATCGTCAGCCGGCGCGGTGCCGGGAAGGTCCGCAGCGGACTGGCGTCCCGCCCAGCAGCGGTGTCGAACACGGCCAGCCGTGGCGGCATCACTTCATAGCGGTCGGGCAGCAGCCGCACCGGGTTTTGCACGGTGTAGAGTTCCCGGCCGTCCTTGGAGACGGCCAGCGAGCCGATGGTCTTGACCCGGACGTGATCGCTCGACTGCCGGGCCGAGAACACGACGTCGCAGGAGTCGATGTCGACGCCGTAGACGTCGGACCAGCGGCCACCCAGGATGTAGGCGATGCGATTGTCGGGCGACATCGCGATGACGGCGGGGTTGGTGTTGAAATCGAGCCGGCAGTCCTGCGTGACCTCCCGGGCTGCGGCGTCGATCACATAGAGGTGGCCCGGCTTGGCGATGGTGACCAGATAGTCCTTGGCGTTCGCCGTCGCCGGCAGCATGGCGGCGGTCATGGCCAACCCGGCAATGGCCAGACCCGAAAGCGTTGTCGCGTGGTTCCGCATGGCGTCCCCCAATCGGTGCAGCTCAGGTTTCGCTGTCGGACGGGAACACCGTCCCCAGGGCTCGCCAGTCCCGCGCGGCATTGTCGGCACTGGCGTTCCAGTCCGGATAGGAGTTGATGGTGTCGGGCACCTGCGCCGGCCACCAGCACGGATCCGAGCAGCCATAAAGGTCGGCCTCCATCGGCTGGCACAAGGCGGCGACGCCACCGAACGGATCGACCTCCCAGCCGGGATCAAGCGTCGACGAGCAGCCGGCGACGATGGTCTGCATCGCCCGCACCTCGTCCATGGCATCCTGCCTGACCGCGGCCTTGACCCGCTCTGCCTTCTGGTTCAGCGCTTTGAGGTGTTTCATTTTCCGAACGCCCTCCTGGGCACGATGTGATCGGTGAAAAATGCCGGGTTGCCGCCGATGATCTCGCTGTAGACCTCGATGCCGAAATCGACCCAGTCGCGCATCAGGTCGCAGTAGTGGTAGGTCGGGACCATCGGGTCCGAGAAATGCGCGTAAGACTCGTGGTAGCAGCCGCCAGCGCAGATATTGCGGATGCGGCAGGTGCTGCAGGCCTTGTCCTGGCGATCGGCGCGCTGCTCGAGGAACCCGGCCAGCGGCGCCCGCTCGATACCGGCGTCGACATTGCCGAAGGTCTCCATCTCGGAACCGGTGAAGCGGTGGCACAGGTTCAGTGCGCCGGCCTTGTCGACCGCCAGCATGCCGACGCCGGCACCGCAGGGCAGTGCCTTCGAGCGGCCTTCGTACAAGTCCGTCATCAGCTGGTGCATGTTGGAGAAGCCGATATTGACCCCGGCCAGCGCCTCCCGGCGATAGCGTCGCCCCAGCGTCTTCATGTTCTCGAACACGGTCGTCAGTTCGTCGCCGCTCAGCCGGAACGCTTCCATCGGCCCTGAGGTCACGGGGGCGAAGCCGACCTCGTGAAAGCCGAGTTCCTGCTGCAGGTGCTGCCAGATCGCGACGACGTCGGTCACCCCGCGGGTCAGGGTCACCCGGGCGCCGACCGGGCGCGAGCGGTAGCGCTGCAGCAGCATGCGGGCCTTGGCCGCGACCACCTCATAGGTGCCCTGGCCGCCGACCGTGCGCCGGTTGCGGTCATGCAACGCCTGCGGGCCGTCCATCGACACCGTCAGGCCGAAGCGGTGCTGGTCCAGCCAATCAACCAGTGGTTCGGTCAGCAGCGTCGCGTTGGTGGTCAGGGAGAAATCGACCCGCGCACCGCGCGCGGCGAACAGGGGCTCAGCATGGGCGACGACGTCACGGATCAACCGCATGTTCGACAGCGGCTCGCCGCCGAAGAAGACGATGTTGTAGCTCGGCCGGTCCGGGCTCTCCTGAAGCAGCAGATCGATCGCCTTGCTGGCGGTGGCGAAATCCATCCTGTCGCCGTCCGCCGGCGCCGTCAGGTCCTCCTTGTAGCAGTAACTGCAGGAAAGATTGCAGCCGGTGTTGACGTTGAGCACGATGGTGGTGAGCGGAAACGCCTCGATCCGCACCGGCGGGCGTTCTGCCGGGAGCTCGCGGCCGTCGCTGACCACGCCCAGGTCGACGAAGCTCTGGATCCGTTGCGCCACCTCGGCTGGATTGACGCGGTCGCCGAAACGGTCGCGCACATCAGCCTGCGCCACCTGCCGTTTCTCCGCGAATAGGTCCAGCACCTGGCCGTCCAGGTCGTCGATCTCGAACAGCGACGTGGTCGGCACGTGGAACAGGATCTCGCGGCCCTCGCTGCGCACGCGATGGACGTTGTGCGGGTGAAAATGAAGCATGCCCATGGCGCTGTCCCTGTCCTGTGTCAGCGGATCGGTGGATCGTTCCACCGCTGCACGGTGACGATCAGCTGCGCCTCGCCGCTCACCCCTTCGCCACTGGCGACGACCCTCAGGTTGCCGGCATTGTTTGTGGAAAACGGTCGCTGCGGATTGGGTCCGGCGTCTGCCGGAGTGAACACGCCCGCCACCGCATCCATCTTGCCGGCAAAGGCGGCATCCTTCATCTGGTCGGCTAGTTCGTCGAACGGCGCGACCGACCAGGTGCCGGGCACCTCGCCGATGCTGATGTCGTCGTCGGTGCCGGCTTCCCCATCCGGGCCGTTGAGATAGCCGATGGCCCGGAACATCGCCTTGACCGGCGGCGTCGAGCCGCCGGCGCCGCCCACCCGGGCGATGGCGAAGGACGGCTCCACCTTCAGGCCGTCCAGCTTACGGTAGACGGCGAAGGCGTCGGCTGCCGACGCCGCCCCGGCGCTCAGTGTCACCAGGCCATGGCCCGACGGCGCGGCGGCAAGCCTGACGGCAGCGCCATAGTCGTTCGCGGCCATGCCGCTTGCCGTCACCCCGGCGCCGAATCGCAGGCCGTCCAGTCCGGTCCCGACCACCTGCACATCCGCCGCCGTACCGGCCTTCAGGTTGCCCGGCACAGCGCCCAGAAGGCGCGCCGGACCGCCGACCCGGGCCGCCTGGAAGCGGCCGCCCAGGCTGTCTTCTTCGGTGCGGAACTGCCGCCCCGTCAGGGTGTTGCCGTCGGCGCTGAGCGCCAGCACCTGGCGATAGCTGTCGCCGCCGATCGACAGCGAAGCGCGCCACTCGTAGCCGGTGTAGAGCCTGACCTTGCCGCTGATCGGCATCGCAGGGCCCGTAGCCGCCTGCAGCGTGCCATCGAGGGCTAGTCCACCGGCATCGCTGGCGACGCTGAACCTGCCGAACGCTGCCCCGGCGCCGGGCAACCGCGTCATGAAGACCCAGTCGCCGGCGGGATCCGGCTTGGCTGCCGCTTGCCAGCTGTCCCAGGCGGCATTCTCGAAACCGAAGTCCCGGGCCAGTGCCGGCGCGATCTCTTCCTTGGCAATCCGATACCATTCGCGGTCCCGGCCCAACGCCTGGTATTCGATGGTGGGATACTGGCCGACGTGAAAGTCGATGTGCACCGACCATTCCTCCGCGGTGCGTCGTTGCAGCGCCACGCGCGCCATGGAATGGCAGCGCCCGCACATCTCGAGCAGGATCGGGTCGAACTCCTCAACCACTGCCGGTTCACGCTCGAGGATATAGCGATAGCCTTCGGTCTCGCTCGGCGCCATGCCCTGGGTGTCGGCCAGATGCCGTACCAGTTCCGCCTGGGCGGCGCTGTCGACATTGATGCCATGCACCACGCGCATGCGCACGATGGTCATCAGCCAGCCCTCAGGTGTCTTGCGCTGGCCCTTGATCCGCGACAGGCCGCCGGTGGCGTCGGCTTCATGGCAGCTGCCGCATTTGTCCTGGAGCAATGTTGCGGCATCGTCGGCGGCAACTGCACTGCCGCCGGTCAGCAGCGCCATCGCCACGGTGACGGATGCCGCAATCGCGCCACAGGTCAGTCCATGCCTGATCAGCCTCATGCCCCTCTCCCTTCGAAATTCGCGTCCGCGCCGCCGGTCAGCAGACCACGTGCCCGCAGCCAGGCGAAACAGATCGCCGCCTGCTCGACCGTCGCCTCCGGCGCACATCGTTCGCGGAAACTCTCGACCGCCTGTTCGCCCCGCAATCCCTGTTCCAGGCAGCGCCGGGCGATCGATGCAATCGGTAGCCCGGCCACCCAGGCGACGCCGTCTGGTTCCTGCGCGGTCACCAGCACTTCCGCCTCGCGCAGACGGTTGTCGTCGATCACCACCCGCCGCGAGAAGCTGGGTGCGACCGCATCGTCATGCGCCGGCCGGTCGTCGGGCCAGCCCTGTCGCCGTTGCCAGAACCGGCTTGCGCCAAAGCGTTGTTCGCTGCGGTAGAAGTCGCGCCCGAGGCGGGCCTGGCACCAGAAGGTTCCGGCCAGGCGGGATTCGTAGAACCGGCGCGCCAGTTCGCCGCCGTCGGCAGGATCGTCGAGCAGGCCGGTGACGATGGGCGCGGTCGACAGGGCGGAAGACAGGGCCCAGAACAGGCCGTGTCCCGACAGCGGGTCCATCCCCATGGCCGCGTCACCGATGCGGATCATCTGCGGATCGAACTGCGCCGCATTGCACAGGGTATCGGCATTGCGCACGACAACGGGGCCGCGCCAGTCTCCATCGGCGCTCACCTTAAGGCCCGATTGCGCCTGCGCCTGGTCCAACAGGATCTGCAGACAGCGTTGCACCGCTGCCCGGCCACGTCCCGGTAGCAACGCCGTATCGAAGGTTGCCTGGACCCAGGTCCGGCTGGCGCCGGCATCGGCGCACCAGAGCCAGCCATCACGACAGGCAGCGATCTGGGTCGCCGGCGGACGGCCGGCGCTGACGAGCCAGCGGCCAACCGACAGGGTTGCCGGGCCACGCCAGCGACAGGGTGCCCTTGGCGCCCGGCGACCGCGCGCATCGATCGCCAGTCGCGCACTGAACGCACCGCCCTGTTCCAGTTCGACGCGGATGCTGTCCTGCCGTCGACACAGGCGGCGGACACGATCGATCAGGCAGACGACGCCTGCCGCGGCGGCCGCGAACCGGAGCGCGTGGTCGAACGCGGCGCGCTCGACCAGGTGCTCGACATTGCGCGCCGTCGTCGTGCCATTCCAGCGCGCCAGCCGCGGCACCGACTGCGGTGCCTCGTCCAGCGCCTGCTCGAGGCCGTGCTGCCGGAGGATGTCGACGACTCGCGGCGACAGGCCTTCAAGCCGGGGGGTCGCGATATCGGGATCGATCAGGGCGACCGAAAGGCCCCGCCGCACCAACGTCAGCGCAGCAAAGCTGCCGGCCGGGCCGCCACCCAGCACGGCCACATCGACATCACGCCTGCGGGACCGCATCGCCATCGGGCTGCGCCGCACTCCCTGAATGAGGCGGTCGTTGCCGCCCTTCTTGCCCGATAGCAAAGCAGAAACGACGCCACGAAGCCAGCGGCGTGATCACGGGCGGCTTCCATCGCGCCGGTCGGCCGGCCGCGTATGCGTGGTTCAGGCGGGACCGGGACGCAGGTGGCCGAGCAACGGCATCACCTCTTCCGCGAAGAACTGGATCTGCCGGTCGCGTTCCTCGTAGGGGCCGACGAAATCCATCACCACATGGCGCACGCCGGCGTCGTAGAACTCCTGCAGCCGTGCGGCCACGTCTTCCGGCCGGCCCAGGGCGCAATAGCGTTTCGCCGGTTCGCGGAAATCCATGGCATAACGCACGCTCAGCGTTTCGGTTGCCGCATCGAGCGCCTTTTCATAGGTCTCGTCCAGTCTGGCGAACAGCAGATGCCCGGTGCCGTAGTTGTCGAGCGGTCGCTCCGCGGCTTCGGCCGCGGCGGCAATCTCCTCCAGCGCAGAGGCGAACATCTGCGGCGTGACGACATAGGACAGATAGCCGTCGGCCCGTTGCCCGGCCCGCCGCAGCGCCGCCTTCGAGCGGCCACCGCACCAGACGGGCGGACCGTCGGCCTGCAGCGGCGCCGGCAGCATCTCCAGCTCATCGAAACCGAAGAAGCGGCCCTTGTGGGCCACCGGCGCGCCTGACCACAGCTTGCGCAGCACCTCGATCGACTCCGACAGCCGGGCACCCCGCTCGGACTTGGGCACGCCGGCGACGGCGTAGTCGCTGTCGAACTCGCCGCCGACCCCGACCCCGAAGATCAACCGGCCGCCGCTGAGCAGGTCCAACGTCGCGACCTGCTTGGCCACCGGTCCGGGATGGCGCAACGGCAGCAGATAGACACCGGTGCCGAAGGTCAGGCGGGAACTGACCGCGGCGGCCTGGGCAAGCTGGATCAGCGGATCGAGGATCGGAATGGCGAACGATAGATGATCGCCGGTCCATAAGGAGTCGTAACCCAGGCGGTCCACCAGTTCGACCAGCGCCCGGCCCTCGTCCGCGGTCGGCCGCCAGGGCCCAACCGCCGGCTCGGTGCGGCGATGGATGGTCTGAATGCCGACCTGGAGCTGCTGCGGCAATGGTAACGACATGGCAGGCTCCTTAGGCTGCGGCATCCAGGCGCCGCGCGAACAGGGCGAACAGGCGTTCCCAGTGCCGCTCGGCGGCGGCCTTGTTGTAGACCGGGCGCTGGGGGAAGGCGAAGCCGTGCTCGGTGCCGGGATAGATCTCGACGCGGTGCTCGACGCCCGCGCCCTGCATGATCTCGGGCATCGCCGCCAGCAGGGGCGGCGGCACATAGGGGTCGTCGGAGGCGAAGGCGAGATAGAGTTCGCCGGTAATCCTGTCGGCGTTCAGGTGCGGCGAGTCCGGCTCGTCGGTGACGATGCCGACACCATAGTACGAGGCGATGGCGGCGAAGCTCTCCGGGTAGGCGGCGGCCACGGAGACGACGAACTGGCCGCTCATGCAATAGCCGACGCAGCCGACGGGACCGGCGGCGGCCGATTCGGCCGCGGCCACGAACTCCAGCATTGGCGCGGTATCCTCGACCACCCGGGCGTTGCTCAGGCTGCGCATGACCTGGAACATCTTGTCCCGTTCGCCGTCGTCGCTGCGGATCCGGCTCAGGTCGAAGCCATAGCTGCCTTCGCGGCCGGTGCGGTAGTACATGTTGGGTAGCAGGACGTGATAGCCGACGGTGCCGATGCGCCGGGCCATGTCGCGCAACTCTTCCCGGATCCCCGGCGCGTCCATATACATGATCACCGTCGGGAACGGGCCGCCTTCGTCCGGATGGCAGACGAAGGTGTCCATGGTTCCGTCGGCGGTGCGGATCTCCGCTTCGTATTCGTGCATTGGCGCCGTCCTCCCGTTTCGTCCCAGTCTAGGATGTACGCCTGCCGGCACCAAGCGCACGCCCGGCACCGCAGACGTCGGGGCGGCACCGCAAGGCGTGGGCCGGACGGCGGAAGGGGCCGCCCCAGCACGCGGCCCCTTCCTCCGCAACGGCGTCACGGAGACGCAGGCCGTTGCGGGCTCTCCGGCAGTGGGTCAGTTCACCCTGTCGATGCCGATCACCCAGCCGTTGCCCGACTCCGCGCGGATCAGCACGCTGCCATAGAGATCGTCGGGACACTGGTCGCCGCGGAACACGGCGTCGATCTGCGTGGCCACCTGGGGCCAATGGCCCGGCAACGCCTCGGCCGTCAGCTCGAGGACGAGCTGATGCGGGTCGCCGTCCGGCGACGCTGCCTGACGCAGACAGGCACGATAGCCGGGATGCGGGGCCCAGACCCGGCCGTGCACCAGTAGGGCAGCACGTGCCGGCGACGGCGCAATGGCGATCGCATGCCACTGCTCTGCCCTGTCGAGGCCGCGAGTGTCGCCGTCAACCACCTTGGTCCGCCCGGGCTCCGGCACCTCGATGCAACTGCGTCCGACGACTTCCGTGCTCCGGGTATCGGCGTCGTGCAGTTGTGCGAACGCGACGATGCACGACTTGTCCCGGCCGGTGCCGACGCACAGGTCCGGCAACTGCTGGCGCACCAGCGTGGGCATATCCAGGCAGAACCGGCCGGTGCGATGGATGTGCAGCGTCACCGGTTGCATTTCCGGCATCACGATCTCGCCGTCCGGTGCGCCGGGTTCGGCCTGGCCGGCGCTGTAGCAAGTGCTCGGCGTCAGTGTCACGCTGTGCAGCGTGTAGCCGCCGTCGCTCTCGCCGTACAGCAGCAGTTCTGGTTTGAAGAGCCGCATCAGTTGTCGCTCCCTCGCCATACATCGACACGGGGTCGCCAACACCGCCGTTCGGTGCCTCGCCTGTTCTGTAGCCTCGAATGTAGGGAACCGCCGTGAGCGGGCCGTGACTCAAGCGTTATCGGCCGCAATCGGGACCGACGCAGGGGCAGAGTCGGCCAAAGTCGGTCGCCGATCGACGTTTGCGCCTGCTCTGATACGCCGCTGGGCCGGACCGCCCTGGCCTCGTTACGTGCAGGCGGCAAAGCCGCAACGGTGCGTCGTCAGACCTGCTCGCGCTCCTGCACGGGTTCGGCGTCGTGCAGCGCCGCCATGTTCGTATATAGCCGGCGCAGCATCCCCTTCAGCGCGTCGGCCTCGGCCGCCGAAAAGCCGGCCAGGGCGACGTCTTCGTAGCGGCGGGCGAGCGGGATGATGCGGGCCGTGAGGGCTCGGCCGGCGGTGGTGCGGCCAACGGTTACGCTGCGCCCGTCGCCGCTGCTGCGCCGGCGCTCGACCAGGCCCCGGTCCTGCAGCGAGCCGACCAGTCGCGACAGCGTCGAGACCTCGATCGAGGTGCTTTCCGCCAGTTCGCCGAGGCGCTGATCTTCGCGCTGATGCAGCGCCGCCAGGACCCGCCACATCGGCAGCGTTACGCCATGTTCGCGCACCGCGGCGGCGAAGGCCGTGGCGATCCGAGTGCCGGCCCGGTTCAGCAGGTAGGGCAGGTATTCGCCCAGATCCAGGTCGGTCATCGCTGCCCCCCGCTGTCGACGGCGCGGCCCGGCAAGGCCGGGCCGGAGGAAAACGGCTCAGGCGGCGGTGCCAAGGTGGCGATGGGCGCCATCGAACGCGGGCGCCACCTCCTCCATGAACCGCTGCATCTGCTCCTTCACCATGGCATGCGGCTTCAGGCCGTAGTTGAAGTAGAGGATCACCTCGGCAATGCCGGCGGCTTCGACCTGCTTCAGATCGTCGATGATCTGCTGCGGCGAACCGATCAGCACCGACTTGTTGGTCAGGTTCTCGGGCTTCATGTCGCGCAGGATGTTGCAGATCTCGACGAAATAGCGATAAGTCGGCGGCGCCTTGTCCGGGTCCCCGGGGAACGCGGCGATCAGCGCGTCGTGGAAGTAGCGGATCAGCGCTTCGCGGCCGGCGCGGTCCTCTTCGTCGTTATCGGCGATGTGGATGAAGTACGAGCACATGGCCCGCCGGCTGGGGCGGCCATGTGCCTCATCGCAGAGCTCGCGGTAGCTGCGCACGGCATCGGCCAGCGAGCCATAGACCATGGCCGCGGCAAAGGGGGCATAGATGATGTTCCAGTCGTGGCGCGCCGCCAGTTCCATGCTTGACCGCGAGAAACAGGCGACGTACGGCCGCAACGGCTGTTGCGCCGGCTTGGGTCGGACGTCGATCTCGTCGAACTGATAGTAGCGGCCGTGGTGCGAGAACTTGCCGGGCTCGGTCCAGGCCCGCCAGACCACCTCCAGGCCTTCGGCGAACAGCGCGGCGGAGTCCTCGAAGGGCGCCTGGAACGGCAGATACTCCAGCCGGTCGTAGCCGCGCCCGGCAGCGAAGTCGACGCGGCCGCCCGACAGCAGGTCCAGCGTGGCCCAGTCCTCGGCCACCTGCAGCGGATGGTGCACCGGCAGCAGCACCACCGCCGGCGCCAGGCGGATCCGCGTTGTCGCTCCGGCCAGTTGCGCCAACAGCATGTGCGGCGACGCATTGACCCCCAGCAGGTTGAAATGGTGTTCGCCGATCCAGGCCGAGTTCAGACCGACCGTTTCGGCCCATAGCGCCTGCTCGTAGATCTGCCGGACGAATTCCTCCGGCGTGCGCGGATTGTCCGGATAGCGGTTGTCGCTGAGCGTGAAGTAGCCGAAGTCCATGGCCCGCCTCGCAATAAATTTGCAATTGCAAAAATTGTAAATGCAAATATCTGTCCTGGCAATACCTGTGATGTATCGCCGGCCAACGCTGGGTCTGCATCGGCACCTCACCTATCTTATGGACCGAATGCCGTACGGAAGGACTCCGGCCATGCGCTCACTGCCCCGCCTGCTGCTGTCGCTGCTCTGTCTGCTGGCCCCGCCGGCCCTGGCTGCCGAAGAGGTCGACCTGGAGCTGGTGCTGCTGGCCGATGCTTCCGGGTCCATCGACGACGCCGAGATCCGTTTTCGGCGCCAGGGCTATGCGGCGGCAATCACCCATCCGGAGGTGCTCGGCGCCATCACCGGCGGCATGCTCGGGCGGATCGCCGTCACTTATGTGGAGTGGGGCGACGCCGCCTCGCAGGAGATCGTCGTTCCGTGGAGCATCATCGACGGCAAGGCATCGGCGGAGGACGTGGCCCGACGCCTGCTGAGTACGCCGCGCCTGGCTTTCGGCTTCAACGCGATCGGCAGCGCCCTCGCCGTCGGCCATGCGCTGATCGCCGGCAACGAGATCAAGGGCCTGCGCAAGGTCATCGACTTCTCGGCTGACAGTGCCAACAGCTGGGGCGGCGTACCGCTCGACGTCGCCCGCGCCTCGGCACTGGCCGATGGCATCACCATCAATGGCCTCGCCATCCTCTGTCGGCACGATGACTGCGGCGGCCGACCGATCGACTACGATCTGGAAGCGGCCTTCGCCCAGCTGATCATCGGCGGCCCCGGCAGCTTCGTCGTCACCGTCGACGGCGAGACCCGCTTTGCTGACGCGGTCCGCCGCAAGCTGATCCTGGAGATCGCCGGGATCACGCCGCCGCAAGGACCCCGCCATACAACCTGCCTACGCGGCGGTACCCGCGTCGTGGTCGCAGGGCAGCAGAGCGCACCCCACCCGCGACCCTGATCTACGTTGCCGGCACCCAGTTGCCGTGGAAGCCGAACGGCACCCGCACCGGCAGCTGCACCTTCGCGACGGGCGGTGCCGCGAAGTCCTGGGCGTCGATGATGCGCAGGTGGCTTTTGTCGGTATTGCCGTCGTAGACGACGGAGAGCACATAGCCTTCGTCTTCGCCGTCACCCACCGGCACGAACACGCCCTCGCTCGCCGCCCCGCCGGGCCCGACGTCGTGCAGCAGTGTCTCGCCCGCGACCAGGTCGTGCTTCAGCAATCCGCCCGGTCCCCGTTCGAACTCGAAGCCGACGGCATAGCCATAGCGATGGCGATGACACTCGACCCGCGGATCGACGCGGGGGAATTCCTGCGGCCGGTCATCGATCGTCTCGACCGTGACCTTGGCTGCTGCCGGATCGATGGTCCAGCGGTCGAGCCGCAGCCGCCCGCCACCGCCCTCCAGCTTGCCGTCGACGAAAGTACGGTCGTGCCGGACCACGTCCATGACGATGTTCGCGCCGTCGTCATAGGCGTTCAGCGGGTGATAGACGAAGCAGGGATCGATCTCGATCCATTGGGTCTGATCCGAGGTTGCCTCGCGCGGCAGGATCCCGAGCCGTGCCGGCACGTCGTCGTGCCAGCGGAACGGCAGGCCCTTGCCGGCCATCGCCATTTCCAGTTCGAAGACGACGGGGAAGTCCATGAACACGACGCGGCTCGCCGTCACCCCGAAGTCGTGCATCATCGTCGTCTGCGGTTTGTCGATCGCGACCGACCGGGTCAACCGGCCGTCACGGTCGGCCGCGTGGTAGCGCAGCTTTACCGGGCCGAAGTCGTAGCCGAAGAAGATCAGTTCGCCGGTCGCCGCATCGATCTTGGGATGCGCCGTCATGTTGCTCTTCAACAGCCCGCCATAGTCGAACTGGCCCTTGGTCGCGAGGTCGATGTCGAGCGCCCAGGGCAGGCCGACCTCGGGCAGGGCGAGAATATGGCCACCGTGCGAGATGACGTTGACGCTGCCGGAGCCCTGCTGAAACGGCTGGTTGCGACTGGTCGGCGCCGCCCGCAGGCCCAGCAGTTCCTCGACCCGGGCGGTGCGGACCCAGCGGTTGCGGTAGCCGGTGGCCTTGCCGTCGGCAAGGGTGATGCCGTGCACCATGGCATCACCGCTGAACCAGTGATGATCGTGGCCAGGATTGATCGGATTTGGTCCGTCGCGCAGCAGGGCGCCGCTGAGTTCGGGCGGGATGTGGCCCTCGACGGGCAGGTCGACAACCGTCACCTCTTCCTGCACCGGGGCGAAGTTGCCCTGCAGCACCGGATTGTCCTCGGGCGCCAGGCCGCCTTCATCAATGATTTCGGCTTCCGACATGTGAGCCTCCCTGATCTAGACATTGACAAGATAACACTCGATCTAGACAACGTCTAGATAAAAGCGCCTAATGCCCGAAGATATGGAGAAGACGGCCTACCACCACGGCGACCTCAAGGAAGCACTGATCTCGGCGGCACTCGAGACCATCGCCGGCGACGGCCCCGGCGCCGTCAGCCTGCGCCAGCTTGCCCGCACGACCGGTGTCTCGCACGGCGCGCCGGCGCATCATTTCGGTGACCGGACCGGCCTGTTCACGGCGATTGCGACCCGTGGGTTCGAGCGGTTGCACGATTATCTGGCGCGCGCGGTCGGCGACTCGAAAGCAGCCCCGCACGCACGGCTTAACGCGTCGGGCAAGGCTTACGTGCTGTTCGCGGCAGACAACCCGGCCTATTTCGAGGTCATGTTCCGGCCCGACCTGCTGCACCGCGACGACCCCGCCCTGAAGGCCGCCGCCGCCAGGGCCGGCGAAATTCTGAACAGCGCCATTGCCGACGCCCGCCCGCAGGTCAGGGAGTCCGAGGCGGAGCTCAGGCTCGCTGCACTCAGGGCGTGGACCCACGCCCACGGCCTGGCCACCCTCTGGGTCAACGGCAACCTGAACGAAGAGATGGCACCGGACGGCATCGAAGCGCTGGCTGACCAGATGTTCGCCATCCGCCGGGATTGTTGATCTTTCGGTGGAAAGATCAACGTGGTCCGTTGACGAAGTCACCTCAAGCAAGACCAAATGACTAAATACGGCATCAAAAATAGATGCTTTTGGATCTATTTTTGCGTTAACTAGCAGAAACTTTTGGTTTCTTACTTCCGGTGCCGGCTGCGCGAGCTCGATCTACTTGCCGAGTACTTCGATCTCCACCTTTCGTTAACCTCATACCGCTAGCGTTCCCCACCCATCGTCGTCTGTCTCCCGACGAAGGTGAGTACCGCCATTGAGGTGATGGCGCAGGACCGACGGACCTCGCCACCACGCCAGCTTGCTTGCCGTCGCGACGGGGGATCGTACGCATGGAGAAGAACGAACAGACCGACACCGCGGCCGAACCGGAAACAAGCGTCTCCGAGGTTCGACAAGACGGCCCTGCGCAAGATGCTCCCGCGATAGAGCATACGTCGAGAGAGGGTCAGCAAGGCGGACGGTTCCGATTGACGATCGCGATCCGGCTGCCGGCCATGATTGTCGGCGCCGCCCTGGTGCTGGCGATCAGCATCGGCATCGCCAACTACATCAACGCCTCAAGCGAGTTGCAGCACGCGGCCGAGCAAAAGCTGTCGGCGCTGGCCGAGGCACGCTCTGGTGCGTTGCGCGACTACCTCGGCTCGATTGAGCAGGACCTCAGCAGCCAAGGCACCAATCCTTTCGTCCGCCAGGCGCTCGGCGACTTCCGCCAGGCCTGGCGTGATCTCGGCGCTGGGCAGACGGAGCGGCTGCAACGGCTCTACATCACCGACAACCCGCATCCGACAGGCAGCAAGGACGAGCTGGACAAGGCTGACGACTTCTCGACCTACAGCGAGGTTCATGGCCGCTACCATCCCTGGTTCCGCACCTTCCTGCGCGAACGCGACTACTACGACATCTTCCTCCTCGACCCCGATGGCAACCTGATTTACTCGGTGTTCAAGGAGTTGGACTACGCCACCAACCTGAACAGCGGCGAATGGAAGGACACCGATCTCGGCAACGCGTTTCGCGCCGCACGGGATAGTGCGCCAGGCAGCCAGTCGTTCTTCGATTTCCGGCCCTACGCGCCAAGTCACGACGCACCGGCCAGCTTCATCTCCACGCCGGTCCATACCGACGGCGGCACGTTTCTGGGCGTGCTGGTGTTCCAGATGCCCATCGCACGGATGAACGCGATCATGCAGCAGACCGCCGGCATGGGTGAGTCAGGTGAAACCTTCATCGTCGGCGGCGACTTCCTGATGCGCAGCGATTCACGCTTCTCCCAGGAGTCGACCATCCTCAAGCAGAAAGTCGAGACGGAAACGGTCAAGGCTGCACTCGCCGGTGACATCGGTGTTCAGGTGACCCCCGACTATCGGGGCGTGCCCGTGGTATCGGCCTACAAACCGTTCGAGTTTGCCGGCACGCGCTGGGCGTTGCTGGCCGAGGCGGATACCGCCGAAGTGCGCGCGCCCGTCGACAGCATGCGCAATCAGATGCTGCTGATCGGCGTCACCCTGCTCCTGGTCACCGCAGCCGTCGGCACCTACCTGAGCCGGGGCATCAGCAGGCTGATATCGCAGATGACCGAGACCATGCGTGCCCTGGCTGGTGGGAACCTGGACGTCGAGGTCGGCGGAACGGAGCGCAGCGACGAGATCGGCGACATGGCCCGGGCGGTCAGCGTCTTCAAGGACAATGCCATCAAGAGCAAGGAGCTCGAGGCCGCGGCGGCAGAAGCTGACCGGCAGGCGCAGGAGGACAAGAGGCAGGCGATGCACGAGCTTGCCGACCGCCTCGACAGCGCCGTCGGTGGTGTCGTCGACGCGGTCGGCGCCGCCTCCGATGAACTGCAGGGCACCGCCAAGTCCATGTCGTCGACGGCCGAGCAGACCAGCCAGCAGGCAGCCGCCGTCGCCGCCGCCTCCGAGGAGGCCAGCACCAACGTGCAGACGGTGGCGTCGGCAGCGGAGGAGATGTCCAGTTCTGTCGACGAGATCCGCCGACAGGTCGGTCAATCCACCGAGATCGCCGGCAGGGCAGTGCAAGAGGCGCAGCGCACCAACGCGACAGTGCAGGGCTTGGCCGAGGCCGCCGAGAAGATCGGCGAGGTGGTCAATCTGATTTCCGCCATTGCCGAACAGACCAACCTGCTGGCGCTGAACGCCACGATCGAAGCGGCGCGGGCGGGCGAGGCCGGCAAAGGTTTTGCCGTCGTCGCGTCCGAGGTCAAGAGCCTTGCCAACCAGACCGCCACGGCGACCGAGCAGATCGCCACCCAGATCGGGTCGATGCAGTCGGTCACCGGGGAAGCGGTCGACGGCATCGGTGCGATCGGCGGCACCATCGAGAAGATCAACGAAATCACCACGACCATCGCCGCTGCCGTCGAGCAGCAGGGCGCCGCGACGCAGGAAATCGCCCGAAACGTCCAGGAAGCGTCGAAGGGCACCGGCGAGGTTTCATCTAACATCGCAGGCGTCAGCCAGGCCGCATCGGCATCCGGTGCCTCCGCCAAACAGGTGCTCGACGCCACCGGCAAGCTCAACGAGGAGTCGCAGAACCTGCGCACCGAGGTCGAGAAGTTCCTGCAACAGATCCGGGCTGCCTAGAACGCCCCGCGTCCACGTCTGCCGGACGAGGACGCTCGTCGTCCCTTCGGAAGGTCGGGGTTCCTCCCACCCCTGGGCCTGCCCGAAGGGGCGACGACATCACCCCCTCGGCAACGTCCGGTGGTCCGACGCCATCACTGGCCGGCTTTCTTCACCCGTCGTCGCATCGCGGTGCCTGTCGGCGCTGCGGGCAGCTGGCGGTTCCGGTTGCAGGCCCTTGAACAGCAACGCGACCTGAGTCCTGTTTTCGGCCCCGAGCGCCTTCATGGTGCGCGCCACATGGCCTTTCACCGTATTCACGCTCAGACTCATTCTCGCCGCGATCTGCTGGTTCGACATACCGGCGGCGAGCAGACCGGCGATCTCCCGCTGCCGTCTCGTCAGTCCGACCAGTTGCGGTGGCGCCTGATGGGTCTCCAGGATCTGCCAGGACAGATAGGTGCCGCCTGCACGGACGAATTGCAGAACTGCCTGCAGCAGCTCTGCGTCGGCGGCCTCGGCAACGAACGCGTCGGCGCCTGCCGACAGTGCGGCGCGGGCCAGTTCGGGTACCGGGTAATTCGAGAAGACGACCAGCGGCACGTCGCCGACGGCCTCGCGCAATGCCGATATGCGCGCCTTGTCCTCGGCGACGACCGACGATCCGGCCACTATGGCAAGGTCCATACCTGCCAGTTCTTCCGCCGCATAGAGGGCCAGGCCGCTGCCTTCGACGTCGTGCACGACGGTGTGCGGCGACATGCTGACCACGGCGCGGCGGACGCCCTCGGGCACGGCCTCGGGCCCGCCGACCACCAGCGCCTCGACCCGACGGGGCCGAGCGGTCTCGATCGCCGCGTCGTGCGCGCGCTGAACGGAGATCCAATGGGTGACCCGGCCGTTCGCGTCGCGCAACGGCGAGATGTTCCACGCGAAGGTGAACTCCTTGCCCTGCTTGGTGTAGTTGACGATCTGGCCGAAGAACCGTTCGTCCCGGCGTAACTCGGCCCGCATGCGGTCGAGCACGGCCCGATCAGTGTTCACCCCCTGCAGGATGCGCGGCGTCTTGCCGATGACCTCGGCGGCTGGATAGCCGGTGACGCGACTGAACGCTTCGTTGACATGGACGATCCTGGGCCCCGGCACATCGAGCATTGCCTCGGTGACGATGACGACGTCACTGACGGCGTCGGCGATGGTGCGCACGAACTCCGGGCAATCACCGGGTGGTGGCGGCATGTTCGAGGACATGGGTGTTACCTGATCCTGAAGAGGCTACGACGGGTTGCCAAGACGATTGGGCGCATAGCCCGGCAGCCGCCGGCAGCAAAACGGCCTATTGGAACCCACATACAAGCGTCTTAGCCCGGATAAATAGTATTGTCCTTCGTCTAGTCAACGCGGTGCGCCGCCAGGGCGTCGAGATCGAAATCGATGCCGTGGCCAGCTCGCTCAGGGGCGACGGCCACGCCGTCCTCCAGCACCATCGGCTCGGCCATGAAGCGTTCCAGGCCGAAGGCGTGCACTTCCAGGTAGGCGGCATTGGCGCAGGCCGCCAGCAGGTGGACATGCAGATCGTGGGCGCCGTGCGAGATCACCGGCAGGTTAAACGCCTCGGCAAGCCGCGCCACCTTCATGAACGGGGTGATGCCGCCGCAGGTCGTCAGGTCCGGTTCGGGGAAGTCGACGCCGCCAGCCGCGATCAGGCCGGCGAACTCGGCAACGGTGTGCAGATTTTCGCCGGCGGCGATGGGCACGCCGCCATGGGCCCGCAGATGGGCATAGCCGGCGAAGTCATCGGGACAGATCGGCTCCTCCAGCCAGACCAGATCGAACTCGCGCAGGGCCTGCGCCGCCCGCAGCGCCTGGTCGACCCGCCAGGCCTCGTTCGCATCGGCCATCAGTTCGATCTCGTCGCCGAGATGCTCGCGCATGGCGGCGACGCGCGAAAGATCTTCGCTCAGCGTCGGTCGGCCCAGGCGCATCTTGATCGACCGGAAGCCGGCCTCGAGGCTACGGCTGGCGCCGGCAAGCAGTTCATCCAACGGGAAATTGAGGTCGATGTTGCCGGCATAGGCAGGCACGCATGGGTCGTGGCCGCCGAGCAGCCGCCACAGCGGCTGCTGCAGGGTGCGGCCTAGCAGGTCCCACAGCGCGGTATCGACGGCGGCGATGGCGAAGCTGACTGGGCCGCCGCGGCCGGCGTAGTGGTGGCGATGCCACATCGCCTGCCAGTGCCGCTCGATCAAGCCGGGATCCTGGTCTTGCAGCAGGCCGGCAAAGACGTTGTCGACGATGGCGGCGATCGCCGGGCCCTGGCCTTCGTGCATCACCGTGTAGCCGGTGCCCATGGCGCCGTCGCTGTCGGTGATGCGCACCATCACCATGTCGAACCCGCGCATCAGCCCCGACGCTGCCGCTTCCACCGGCACCGGCAGGGGAACCCGGAAAGTATCGACGTCGATGCGGTCAATGCTCATGGGCGATCTCCTTCGCGACGGCGGGGCACGCGCCGGTGGCGCCAATTGCGGTCAGCCTTGCCCGAACGGCATCGCGGCGGCTGACACACCTGCCGGGCTGGTGATCGACATTCGCCCCGCCCGGCCACCGCTGGCCGGTGTCAGCGTACGGCCAGGCTGACAGCGCGAACAAGGTCTTATCGGGATAAGACAGGCTGCCGTAGCGCATCCGCTCTTCCGGCAAGCACTGAAAACAGAGTTTAGTCGACCCTACGAGCAGCCGCATTTCGGCGCATGATGTGGCAACCTATGCGGCACAAAAGCAACAAAAATTCAGGGAACCGGCTCGGTATGAAATTTAGTTGACATGAGTTTAGTAGTTGAGTTTAGTAATTCTGCCAGCTGAACTGCGAACCGGCCGCTGCCTGCTGACCGGCAACGCGCCCCGTTTCGGAATGCGTCGTTCGAAGGCGGTCTCAAACAGGGAGGACCCGCATGCGCACCCTTCAGGCATGCATGGCTGCCCTCGCCGTCGCCGCGGTGGCGACCGGCGCTGAGGCACAAGACAAGGAGATCACGCTTTGCTGGGCCGCCTGGGACCCGGCGAATGCGCTGGTCGAGCTGAGCAAGGATTTCACCGCCCAGACCGGCATCGGCATGAAGTTCGAGTTCGTGCCTTGGCCCAATTTCGCCGACCGGATGCTCAATGAGCTCAATTCCGGCGGCAAGCTCTGTGACTTGATGATCGGCGACAGCCAGTGGATCGGCGGCGGGGCGGAGAACGGTCATTACGTCAAGCTGAACAGCTTCTTCGACAGCGAAGGCATCAGCATGGATGATTTCGCCCCGGCCACGGTCTATGCCTATTCGACCTGGCCCAAGGGCACCCCGAACTACTACGCGCTGCCGGCGATGGGCGACGCCAACGGCTGGTTCTATCGCAAGGACTGGTTCTCCAAGCCCGAAATCCGCTCGGCGTTCAAGGCCGAGTATGGCCGCGACCTGGCACCGCCACAGACGCAAAAAGAACTGATGCAGATTGCCAAGTTCTTCCAGGGCCGCGAGATCGACGGCCAGAAGCGCTATGGCGTCAATATCTTCACCGAGCGCGGTTCGGAAGGCATCACGATGGGTGCCACCGGCGCCATGTACGCCTGGGGCTTCAAGTACGAGAACACCCCGGGCAAGTACGATATGGAAGGTGCGGTCAACTCGCCCGAAGCGGTGGAAGCGGTGGAGTTCTACAAGGAGCTCTATCAGTGCTGCACGGCGCCGGGCTACACCGACAGCTACATGCAGGAGAGCCTCGACAGCTTCAAGTCCGGCCAGGTCGCGATGGCGATGAACTGGTTCGCCTTTTTTCCGGGCCTCTACAAGGACGAGGTCGTCGGCGGCGACAAGATCGGCTTCTTCGTCAATCCGAAGCAGAACGTCGCCGCCTCAACGCTGGGCGGCCAGGGTATCTCCGTGGTTTCCTACTCCGACAAGAAGCCGGAGGCGCTGGCCTACATCAAGTGGTTCGCGCAGCCCGACGTGCAGGCGAAGTGGTGGTCGCTCGGCGGCTACTCCTGTCACGTGTCGGTGCTCAATGACCCGGGCTTCAAGGACAGCCAGCCCTTCGCGGCAGACTTCCTCGAAGCGATGGGCGGCGTTCAGGACTTCTGGCAGGAGCCGGCCTACGCCGAGCTTCTCCTGGCGATGCAGAAGCGCCTGCACGACTACGTGGTCGCCGACAAGGGCACCGCGAAAGAGGCGCTCGACAAGCTGATCGAGGACTGGACCGAGGTCTTCGAGGACGAAGGTAAAATCTAGACCTACGCGCCCTCCCCCACGCCAAGCGCGGGGGAGGGCGATGGTCTCGCGCCGAACCCGCAGGTTCGAATCCGAAACGCTGCCAAGGAGCCCATGGCCGGAGCGGACCTGCCGCGTACCGCCCTAGCTCTGAGCCTGCTTCAAGGCCCCGGACCGCCGACATGACCGAAACCGCCGCCATCCGTGCCGCCCGCGCCACGCCCGAGCCGATCGCGCGCCGCGTCCGCGGCCTAAGCGACCGGGCCATCGCCTGGCTGTTCGTCACCCCGACGATGGTGCTGCTGCTGGCGATCAACATCTTTCCGTTGATCTGGACGATCAACCTCAGCTTCACCAACTACAAGGCCAACCGCATCGCCCGCGGCTGGGAGTACATCGGCACCCGGAACTACGAGCGGATCCTGTCCGACCCCGACATCTGGCACAACATGCAGGTGACGGCGCACTTCCTGTTCTGGACCATCTTCTTCCAGGTTCTGATCGGCTTCACCCTGGCCTGGCTCATCAACCGAAACTTCCGCGGCAGCGCCTTCTGGACCACCGTGATCGTCCTGCCGATGATGCTGTCGCCGGCCGTCGTCGGCAATTTCTGGACCTTCCTCTACCAGCCGCAGATCGGCCTGTTCAATTACGCGGTTGCTTTCTTCACCGGCGGCGATCCCTCAAGTTTTCAGATGATCGGCTCGGTGAATCTGGCGCCCTGGGCAATCGTCATCGTCGACACCTGGATGTGGACGCCGTTCGTAATGCTGATCTGCCTGGCCGGCCTGCGCTCCATCCCCGGTTCCATCTACGAGGCGGCGGAGATCGACCGCGCGTCCGGCTTTCGCCAGTTCTGGACCATCACCGTGCCGATGGTGCTGCCTTTCCTGATGCTCGCCGTGCTGTTCCGCGGCATCGAGAACTTCAAAATGTTCGACCTCGTCGTCGAGCTCACCTCGGGCGGCCCCGGATCGACGACCGAGTTGGCCTCGATCAACCTCAAACGCGAGGCGTTCGAGAAATGGCGGACCGGCTATTCGTCCGCCTTCGCAATCATCCTGTTCGCAACGGTGTTCGGCCTGGCGAACATTTACGTCAAGGCGCTCAACCGGGTGAAGCAGCGATGACGGCCTACTCCGTCGCCGAATCGAGCACCCGGTCGAAATGGCTGGCTGGCACGCTGGTCATCGCCTACGCGCTGATCACGATGCTGCCGCTGGTGTGGATCTTCCTCACCGGCTTCAAGAACCCGCCGGACTTGATCTCTTATCCACCGAAGGTGCTGTTCGAGCCGACTCTGGAGGGTTACGTCAACCTGTTCACGACGCGGACGCGGCAGACGCCGGAGTACATGGAAAGCCTCGGCCCGCCGCAGACCTGGTACGAGGCGATCGTTCGTGAGCGGAGCATGGTCATCGCCGGGCCGTCCAAGTTCGGCCAGCGTTTCACCAATTCCGTGATCATCGGCTTCGGCTCGACTTTCCTGTCGGTATTCCTCGGCACTCTCGCGGCGTATGCCTTCAGCCGGTTCAAGATCCCGCTGAAGGACGATCTCCTGTTCTTCATCCTGTCGACGCGGATGATGCCGCCGATCGCGGTCGCCATTCCCATATTTCTGATGTACCGGACGCTGGGCCTGTCGGACACCCATTTGGGGATGATCCTGCTCTACACGGCGGTGAACATCTCGCTCGCGGTATGGCTGCTCAAGGGCTTCATTGACGAGATCCCGCGCGAGTACGAGGAAGCCGCCCTGATCGACGGCTACACGCGGTTCCAGGCCTTCCGCAAGGTGGTGCTGCCGCAAGCGGCCACCGGCATCGCCTCGACGGCGATCTTCTGTCTGATCTTCGCCTGGAACGAGTACGCCTTTGCCCTGCTGCTCACGTCCGGTACGGCGCAGACCGCGCCACCCTTCATCCCCACGATCATCGGCGAGGGCGGTCTGGACTGGCCGGCCGTGGCGGCGGGCGCGACGCTGTTCCTGCTGCCGGTCCTGGTCTTCACCATCCTGCTCAGGAAGCACCTGCTGCGCGGGATCACCTTCGGCGCGGTGCGGAAATGAGCGATTTCATCAAAGGCATCGCCCGGCTGCGCCGCGGACCCTGGGAGATGGTCGCGACCCTGCTCATCGCCGCCGGCGTGCTGATGCTGATGCAGCCTTTCGCGATCGAGCTGTTCACCTACTCCTTCATCACCACATTGGTCGGCACGGTGATGTTCGTCGTCGTTTCGCACTTCCCGGAGTGAACCGATGGCCGAGATCGTGATCCGTGACCTGCGCAAGGAATTCGACGACTTCGTCGCCGTGCAGGAGTCGACCTTCACCATCGGCGACGGCGAGTTCTTCATGCTGCTCGGGCCGTCGGGCTGCGGCAAGACCACGACCTTGCGCATGATCGCCGGTCTCGAACTGCCGACCGCCGGTCAGATCCTGCTGGACGGACAGGACGTGGCGCAGGTCCCGGCACGGGCCCGCGACATCGCCTTCGTGTTCCAGATGTTCGCGCTGTACCCCCACATGAACGTCCGCCGCAACATCTCCTACCCCCTGGCCAGCCAGGGGATGCCGCGGGCCGAGATCCGGCGCCGGGTCGACGCCGTGGCCGCCACCCTCGGCATCACCGATATCCTCAACCGTCCCGTGGGCGGCCTGTCGGGCGGTGACCGTCAGCGCGTCGCGCTGGGCCGCGCCATCGTGCGCGAACCCAAGGCGTTTTTGATGGATGAACCGCTGGGCGCCCTCGACGCGGAGTTCCGCGAGCACATGGCCGAAGAACTGCGGGCACTGCACGACCGTATGGGCGCGACCACGGTCTATGTCACCCACGACCAGCTTGAGGCGATGCAGATGGGCGACAAGATCGTGGTGATGAACCACGGCGTCGTCGAGCAGTTCGGCACGCCGCAGGAGATCTACGATCATCCGACGACGATGTTCGTGGCAGATTTCATCGGCTCGCCGCCGATGAACTTCCTGGACTTCCAGGGCATGTTCGAGGAAGGCGCGGACAGCGTCGTCCTGTCCGGCGTCGAAGTGCCGATGCCGCAGATCCTCGAGGCGGCAAGCGGCCGCAAGCTGGTCCTCGGCGTACGCCCCGAACACGTGCGCCTCGACGATGGGAGTCTTTATCGCGGCCGCATCGACGCAGCCGAGTATCTCGGCACCAGTCAGATCGTCACGCTGTCGAGCCCGAACGGCCCCATCAAGGCCCGCATCCCCTCGAGCGGCCGTGCCAACGTCGGTGACGTCGTCGGGCTTGCCTTCGTCACCTCGACGTTGTCCTTGTTCGACGCCGGCACGGGCCGCGCCCTGCGCCTGGCACGTCGGGCGATGCCGCGGGGGCACGGCCATGGCTGAAGTGGTACTGGACACCGTCACCAAGCGCTTCGGCGACGTCGTCGCCGTCGACAGCGTCAGCCTGACCGTCGAGGACGCGTCCTTCGTGGTGCTGCTGGGTCCGACGGGTGCCGGGAAGACCACAACGCTGCGGCTGATCGCCGGCCTCGAGCATCCGGACAGCGGCGAAATCCACATCGCCGGGCGTGACGCGACACGGGAAACCCCGGCCGAACGCGACATCGCCATGGTCTTCCAGCAGTACTCGTTGTATCCGCACCTGAGCGTCCGCGAGAACCTGGCCTTCCCGCTGAAGTCGCCGATGCGTCCGCATACGGGCGAAGAAATCGAGCGCACGGTGCGCGAGGTGGCAGACATGCTGCGTATCACCGACAAGCTCGACAACAAGGCCACGCAGCTGTCCGGTGGCGAGATGCAGCGGGTGTCAATCGGCCGGGCGCTGGTCCGTCGCCCGTCGATCTACCTGATGGACGAACCGTTGTCTTCGCTCGACGCCAAGCTGCGCTCCGAGCTGCGTATCGAGCTCAAGCGCATCCAGACTGATCTGGGTGCCACCATGCTCTACGTCACCCACGATCAGATCGAGGCGATGACGATGGCAACCCACGTCGGCGTGCTCGAGGCCGGCCGCCTGGTCCAGTTCGGCAGCCCGCGCGACGTGTACGAAGACCCTGACAGCGTCTATGTGGCGACGCGACTGGGCCAACCGCGCATCAACATCGCCCCGGCCAGCCTGTTCCCGGGCCTCTCCACGCCGACGGGAACGGTGAGCCTCGGCCTCCGGCCCGAGAACATTGCCGTCGGCGGCGCTGCCCCACATGCGGCAACAGCCCGCGTCGGGCGAATCGAGCACCTGGGCGATCAGACCCGCATGCACCTCGCCCTTGATGGCTGTGACCTGGTCACCCTGACGGATCCGCACACCCGGACACAACTGGGCGAGGAACTGCTGGTCGGGCCGATCGCGCCGCTGTTCTTCGATGCCGCGGGCCAGCGGCTCAGGGTGTGAGGCCAGTCATGTCCACGGAAATCCTGTCGATCTGCATGTGCACCGCCCGGGACGCCATCTTGGCTGCGGAAGACCGGATCGAGGGGCTCGACCGGGCCATCGGCGACGGCGACCATTATCACAACGTCAGGCGCGGGGCGGAGACGGCCGCGGCATTGTGCGACGAACTGAACGGCGTCCCGGCGGACGCGGCATTGAAGGCCGTGGGTATGAAACTGCTGTCCACCATCGGCGGCGCTTCCGGCCCGCTGATGTCGAGCTTCTTCCTCGCCGCGGCCAGGACACCGGGAGCCGCCGGGAGCTGGTCCACCGCAACGGTTGCCGCCATGGTCCGCGACGGCGTGAAGGCGATCCAGGCACGTGGCAAGGCCGAGCGCGGCGACAAGACCATGCTCGACGTGCTCCTTCCCGTCGCCGAGACGCTGGAGGCCGGGGTCGCCGCCGGCCAGGACACGGCCACGCTGCGCATGCGCGTGCGTGAGACGGCAGAGGCTGGCATGCTCTCGACCAAGGATATGCTGGCAACCAAGGGACGCGCGGCCTTCCTCGGCGAAAGGGCGCGTGGTCATATCGATCCGGGCGCCATGTCCTGCTTTGTGATCATTAGCGCGATATGCGACAGCAACGTCGGCGGCAGCCCCCAATGACCGAAGCAGACCTCATCCGCAGCCTTGCCTTGCGTGCACGGGCCGCGATCGCAGCTCATGCCGATGAACTGACGGCGCTCGATCAGGCGATCGGCGATGGCGACCACGGGATCAACATGTCCCGCGGCTTCGATGCGGTGGCCAACGCGGTGGACGAGCTTGCCACGCTGCCTTTCGGTGCGGCGTTGCGCAAGGCCGGCATGACCCTGGTCATGAAGATCGGTGGCGCGTCCGGTCCGCTCTATGGCTCGCTGCTCATGGACATGGGCAAGGCCGCTTCTAGCGTCCCGAAAGACACGGGCGACGCTGCCAGACTACTGGACGCCGGCGTCGCTGCGGTGAAGACGCGCGGCAAGTCCGATGCCGGTGCCAAGACCATGCTCGACGTCCTGGTTCCCGTTCAGGCCGCCGTAGCGGCAGGCGGCGGACCCGCCGAGGCCCGGGCGGCAGCCGATGCGGGCCTTGAGGCAACCCGACCGATGCAGGCGACCAAGGGTCGGGCGGCCTTCCTTGGCGAGCGGTCCATCGGCCATCTGGATCCCGGCGCGCGGTCCTCCGCGCTGCTGGTTCATGTCGTCTGCGACATCGCGGAGGGAAAATGAGCAACAACGTCTCCATCGTTATCGTCTCCCATTCGCGCGACGTCGCCTCGGGCGCGGCCGACATGGTGCGGCAGATGGTCGGCGACGAAGTGGCGGTTGCCCCATGCGGAGGGAACCCCGACGGCGGACTTGGCACCGACGTGGCCGCGATCATGGCGGCGATCGACAGCGTCTGGTCCGACAAGGGCGTCGCGGTACTGGTCGATCTTGGCGGGGCCGAGACCAATTCGGAAATGGCGATCGAAATGATCGGCGGCGAACGGGCCGCGCGCGTGGCCATTTGCGACGCCCCCGTCGTGGAGGGTGCCATCATGGCTGCCACCGAAGCGGCCGGCGGGTCCGACCTCGAGACGGTGCGGGCGACGGCCGAGGATTTCCAGGCATGACCACAACGGCGCCGCCTGCCGATTGGGTGACTGCCGAGGCGCTGATCCTCGACGAAACGGGTCTACATGCCCGTCCCGCTGTAAAGCTGACCAAGCTTGCCAAGCGCTTCGCTGCACGGGTCGAGATCCGCGCCCAGGACGCGGAAGATTGGGCGAACGCGAAATCGCCCAACGCGGTGATGAAGCTCAGGGCAGGACACCGGACCGTTCTGTGTATCCGCGCCCAGGGCGCGGACGCCGCCGCGGCGGTGGACGCCGTGCGGGCGCTGGTCGAAACGAACTTCGATGAACCCGTCGCGCCCTGAACGCATCTTCCGCGGCTCCCCGGCCGCTCCCGGCCTCGCCCTCGGACCGGCCATGCGACTGGCGACTGCAACGGACAACCCGGTCCGGGCGGGCGACGATCCAGCACGGGAAGCCGATGCATTTGCCCACAGCATCGCCGCATCCGTGGCGGCGCTGACCGACCTGGCCGCATCGCTGGATGCGCTCGGCGCAGAGATCCTCGAGTTCCAGATCGCCCTGCTCGATGATGCGGAACTGTTGGACCCGGTCCGAGACGACATTGCTGCCGGCCGGCCGGCGGACGCCGCATGGCTGGCCCGCATCGACGCCGAGATTGCGGACTACGCCGCAGCCGAGGACAGCTACATGGCCGCCCGTGCCGCCGATCTGCGAGATCTGCGCGACCGGGTGCTGAACGAGCTGCGAGGCGGCACCGCTGACCACGACGGGGCGCCGGACGAAGCCGTGATCATCGCAGAAGATCTTGCGCCATCCACGTTCCTCAGCATCGACTGGAACCGCCTGGGCGGTGCCGCCTTGACCCGCGGCTCGGCTACCAGCCACGTCGCCATCCTCGCCCGGGCGCGTGGCGTACCAATGATTGTCGGGCTCGATCCCGATGCCGATCCGGAGCACGGCGAAACCGTGGTGCTGGACGCCGACGAGGGGCAGCTCATCACGCGACCGGGACCTGCAACGCTGGCCGCGGTCGCCGCGCGACAGGCCGACGACGACGCGTTGCGTGTCGCCGCCGATGCCGCGGCACGCAGGCCGGCCATGACCCGGGACGGTCAGGCAGTAAAGATCCTGGTCAACGTGGACGATCCGGGTCTTCTGGCAGCATTGCCTGTCGAACTGTGCGACGGCCTCGGCCTGATGCGCAGCGAGTTCCTGTTCGCCGATCACGCGCCTGACGAGGCGGCACAGCTGTCGGCATACACGCGCGTTCTCCGCTGGGCCGATGGGCGGCCCGTCAGCATCAGAACGCTCGATGCCGGCGGCGACAAGCCCGTCCCCGGCGTCACCATCGACGGTGAGGCAAACCCGTTTCTCGGCGTGCGCGGCCTGCGCCTGTCGCTGGCCCGCCCGGCCCTGTTCCGGGTACAGCTGCGTGCACTGGCCCGCGCGGCCGCTCTGGGCCCCCTCAAGGTGATGCTGCCGATGGTGACGGTGCCAGCCGAACTCGAGCAGGCGGCCGCTCATCTCGATGCCGTCTGCGCCGATCTTGCCGCGGACGGCATCGACCACGTGCGGCCACCGCTGGGCATCATGGTCGAGACGCCGGCAGCCGCGCTGACGGCGGCAGACTTCGACGCGGATTTCTACTCGATCGGCTCCAACGACCTGATCCAGTATACGACGGCATCGGCCCGCGACGCGCCGGAACTGGCCGGGCTTGCTGATCCGCACAACCCGGCGGTGCTCGAGCTGATCCGGCGCACCGTCGCCGCCGGGCGAAGCCGCGGCGTCGAGGTCAGCCTGTGTGGCGACATGGCATCGCAACCGACCCTCGTTCCGTTGCTGCTGTCGCTCGGCCTCGACACGCTTTCGGTCGCGCCCGCGTTGCTGGGTCGGATCAAGCTTGCCGTCGCCGACGCAGCAGCATCAGAAGGACGTAGCAGCTCATGACGACGCACAGCGATCCGGTCGCGGCCTACAAGGCGCTGTTGCGGCAGATGATCGAACGCCGGCCATCCGGGACCAAACGTAAGCTCGCTGCGGCGTTCGGCACCCACCCCAGCTTCATCTCCCAGATCACAAACCCGACGCTGCGCGTGCCGCTGCCGGCCCAGCACATCCCGGCGCTGTTCCGCGTCTGCCATTTTTCGGCCGAGGAGCAAGAGAGCTTCCTCGATCTGTACGCAACGGCACACCCCTCGCAGTCTGTCGCGATCGACGAACTGGCGGCGTCCGAGCGCGACGTGCTGCGCATTCCGATCCCTGCTTTCGACCGGCCGGAAACACGGGCCGAAGTCGAAGCGCTGATCCGGGAATTCGCGGATCGGGTCATCGCCCTGACCAGCAAGACCAAATGAGCCCATAGGGAGAGACGCGGTGAAGAAACTGATCAATGCCGTCGATGACGTGCTGAGCGAAAGCCTCCGCGGATTCGGTGCCGCCCACGCCGACCTCGTCGACGTCTCGCTAGAGCCGAAACTGGTCTGGCGAAGAAGCGCACCGGCGGCCGGCAAGGTCGCGTTGATCTCAGGCGGCGGCTCGGGCCACGAACCGATGCATGCCGGCTTTGTCGGCCATGGCATGCTGGATGCGGCCTGCCCGGGCGAGGTCTTCACATCGCCGACACCCGACCAGATGCTGGCCGCGGCGGAAAAGGTCGATGGCGGCGCCGGCGTGCTCTGGATCGTCAAGAACTATGCCGGCGACGTGATGAACTTCGAGATGGCGGAGGAGATGTACGAAGGTACATCGGCCAGCGTTCTGACGAACGACGACGTCGCGGTCGAAACCTCCCTGCACTCCCAGGGCCGCCGCGGCGTCGTCGCCACGGTCATCCTGGAAAAGATCGTCGGTGCCGCCGCGGAACGCGGCGATGACCTGGCCTCCTTGAAAGCACTGGGCGAGCGGGTGAACGCCGCGTCCGGGTCGATGGGCGTCGCCCTCAGTTCCTGCACCGTTCCGGCGGCCGGCAAGCCGACCTTCGAACTCGGTGCGGACGAGATGGAGCTGGGCGTCGGCATCCATGGCGAACCGGGCCGCCGCCGCGTGCCGCTGACAAGCGCGGACGAAATCGCCACGGAACTCGTCGGCGCCATCTGTGAGGACATCAACCCGTCCGGCGACGACGACCTGCTGCTGCTCATCAACGGCATGGGCGGAACGCCGCTGATGGAGCTCTATCTTCTGTACGATGCCGCTGCGCGTGCCTGCGCGAGTCGGGGCCTTACCATCGCCAGGTCACTGGTCGGCAACTTCTGTACTTCACTGGAGATGGCCGGCGCATCGATCACCCTGACCGGGCTCGACCCGGAGACGGTCGCGCTGTGGGATGCGCCGGTCCACACCGCGGCCCTGCGTTGGTAGTCGGGAATGCGGCGGGCGGACCCGCAGACGGCCGCCACAGCGTACGGCAACGCCAGGGCAGCCGCGTCGGCGCCGCAGCTACTCGGCGGCAGCCCGTGATCCGATCGCGTCGTTCACTCGCGGCATGACCTCCTCCGCCATCAGCCGCATGGAGTTCTTCATCGGCGCCTTGTCGATCCAGTCGTGCGCGGCATAGAGCAGGGTGCCGAAGTCGCCGATCTTTTCCCGCAACGCCACGATCCGGTCCGCCACGGTCTGCGGGCTGCCGTAGATCACCAGCTTGTCGCGCAGGTCGACATGGCTCAGTTCGGCCGGATCGTCACCCTGCTCGACGACGAAACCGGCCTTGATGTCGGCCCGGTCGAAGATCGTGAACAGGTACTTGTAGTAGAAGTCATAGGCGCCGCCGTCCTGCTTGACGAAGGCTTCCGCTTCGGCGTCGCTGTCGGCGACGTAGATGCTGCGGGCGACGTGCCAGATCTGCGGGTCGGCCTCGATCCCGGCCTCGTTGGCGCCCTTGAGGTAGGCCGGCCAGTGCGACTGCAGCACCCATTCGCCGACGAAGTTGGCCGAGACCGGCATGTAGCCACGACTGCCGGCATAGGTGACCGAGCCGGAGAACGGGCTCATGCCCGAAATCGCGATCGGCGGATGCGGCTTGGTATACGGCTTGGCGACATAGCCGGTCTTGATGTCGTGGTGGGTCCATTCCGGGAAGTTGATCGACCAGTACTCGCCCTTCAGGTCATACGGCGGCTCGCCCTGCCAAAGGTTGAGGATGTGGTCGAGCGCCTCCATCATCATGGCGTTGCGGTCGGCGTCCTGGACGCCGAACAGCTCGAAGTCTGACGGCAGTCCGCCGGGGCCCACGCCCATGATGAAGCGGCCTTCGGACATGTGGTCGAACATCGCGCACTGTCCGGCCGTGACACCCGGATGATACTGCGGCATGCAGATCACCCCGGTGCACAGCTTGATCTGCTTGGTCTGCGGGATCAGGCTGGACAGGAACTGCAGCGGCGAGGTGATCTGCTCGACGGCCGAGCTGTAGTGCTCCCCGACCCAGGCCTCGCTGTAGCCGAGCTGGTCGGCATGGATGATCGCCTCCGCATCCTCCTGCAAGGTGGTGTGATAGTCGCGGTCGATATGATGCAGCGGCATCATGAAGTAGCCGAGTTTCATCTGACTGGATCCCCCGATCTGCGCCTCGTTGCGGGCGCCCGAAAGGGCCGGCTCGCCTGTGGCCGGCCGGATGAACGGCACCGTACGCCTACGCTCCGGCAATCGTGCGCCCGGCACGATGAGCTGTAAAAGCAAAAAAGTCCGATATGGACATACGACCTCTGCCAGATACTGCCATGGGCAGGAAGCCGGTCGCCGGGCGGACAAGGTCTATTCAGGTGCTTGGCCCGCTGTTGCCGCCCTTTCGCGCCACTGACCGGTGATGAACTTGCGGCGCACGATCCGGGACAACTGGTCGATGACGAACACCATCACCAGGACCATCAGGATGATGAACGACGACTTGTCCCAGTTGTTGACGCGGATCCGGTCCGACAGGTGAAGGCCGATGATGCCGACCCTCTGTCCGTCAGGGATCGATAGCGAAACGTCGTCTACGGCAGTCGTTGTGCCGAAACGTTTCGACACCTGTTCAATGGACAGCATAGGCGCCCTCTGGGTTGAGGCATGCTACCCGCGCCGGATGACAGAAAATGTTCTGTTCGTGTGACTCCTGCGTGCCGGCAGTCCCGGAGGTGCTGGCGGACCGCACTTCGCTGCTACCTGCTCGCCGCGCCCGTCGGCTATGCTCCCGCGATGCCGGAGTATCCGCAGCGAAGGCTGGCCGCCGTGATGTCCGCAGATGTGGTCGGCTTTGCCCGACTGATCGGCGCGGACGAGGTCGGCACGCTCGACGCGCTGCGGCAGCACCGCGCCGAGTTGATCGACCCAAACATCGCCGCGCATGGTGGGCGCATCGTCAAGGAGATGGGCGACGGCCTGCTGCTCGAGTTCACCAGCGTGGTCGACGCGGTGCGCTGCGCCGTCGCCATTCAGCAAGCCATGCCGGAGCGAAACGATGACACGCCGACGGAACGGCGGATCGTCTTCCGTATCGGCATCAACCAAGGTGACGTCATCATCGAGGGCGACGACATCTTCGGCGACGGCGTCAACATCGCCGCGCGTCTGCAGGAAACCGCCGAGCCCGGCGGGATCTGCATCTCTGCCCGGGTGCATGATGACATCCGCGACCGCCTGCCGGTGAGCTTCGAGGATGCCGGACCGTTGGTGCTGAAGAACATTGCCCGGCCGGTGCACGCCTGGCATTGGCGAACCGCCGCGGGCATCGACGATCGGACCATGGCGGGATCGGGCCGTGGGTCGACGGAGAAACCCGCCATAGCCGTGCTGCCGTTCGCCAATCTGTCGAGCGATCCCGAACAGGACTATTTCGCCGAAGGCATCGCTGAGGACGTGATCACCGCGTTGTCGCGGTTTCACCTGTTACTGGTGATCGCCCGCAACTCGACATTCAGCTTCCGGAACAGCCAGGCGACGATCCGCGATATCTGCGAGGCTCTAGGCGCGCGCTATGTGGTTGAGGGCAGCGTGCGCAAGGCCGGCGCCCGCATCCGCGTGACGGCGCAGTTGGTCGATGGCGCCAGTGGCACGCATATCTGGGCGGAACGCTACGACCGCGACCTCGACGACGTGTTTGCGGTACAGGACGACATTGCCAACGCCATCGTCGCCGGTGTCGCGCCGCAATCGCTGCAGGCGGAGGTATCCCGCGCCACCCGCCTGACCGAAAGCGAGCGGAGCGCTTGGGATCTGCTGATGCAGGCGCGCTGGCATATGGGACAGTTCACACGAGACGGACACGAGCGCGGCCGCACCCTGCTGGAACAAGCGCTTGCGCTTGATCCGGGCAGCGCCCAGGCGCACAGCCAGCTTGCCCTCAACTGCCTCTGGAGCATTCCCTACGGATGGGCGCGCGACGTGCCGGAGGCCTTGGCAACTGCGGCACGGTCATCGCACGCCGCGTTGCGGTTGGATGGAGACGACGCCGTCGCCCTCGCCGTGCTCGCCCTGCTGCAGGCGTTCGAACGCCGCTACGACGACGCGCTGGCCAGCGCGCAAAAGGCGGTCGAGGCAAATCCGAACCTGGCCTTGGCGCACGGTCTGCTGTGCGTCGTCGCCGGTCTGGTGCGCGACTACGACAGCGTGACGGCGAACCTAGAGACAGCCCTGCGGCTGAGCCCCCGCGATCCGGACCGGCCGCTGTGGTATGCCGGCGCCGGTGCCGCAGCCTACAAGGCACGGCGTTACGACGAGACCATCCGCTTCGCCGACCTGGCGATCGCCGCCAATCCCGAGGTGCCGACGGCCTATCGCCAGCGTGCCGCCAGTCTGGCGATGCTGGGACGCGATGAAGACGCCCGGGCGGACATCGCGCGTTTGCTCGAACGTCAGCCGGGCAACACCCTCGCCCAGGTTCGCCAGCAGTTGCCCTATCCGACCGACGAGCTCGAGCATTTCATCGAAGGTCTGCGCCGAGCCGGCCTGCCAGAGCAATAGACGCTTCGCGGCTACACCCCGATGGTGTAGCCGCCGTTGACCGACAGGTGCTGGCCGGTGATGTAGCTCGCCGCCGGCGACAGCAGGAAGCAGACCGGCTGCGAGACCTCGTCGGGGTCGGAGAACCGGCCCATCGGCACCTGCGCCATCACTCGGTCGCGGAACTTGTCGGAGCGGATGGTCTCAGTCATCTCGGTCTCGACCACGCCGAAACAGACCGAGTTCACCCGGATCTGCTTGGCCGCCCACTCGCGCGCCGCGCTCATGGTGATGCCCATGACGCCGGACTTGGCGGCGCCGTAGTTGATCTGGCCGATGGTGCCGCGCCGGCCGGCGTCGGAAGAGATGTTGACGATCGTCGCCGGACCGGTGTCGCCGGCGTCGGCCCGCTCCAGCATGTGCCGGCCGACGGCCTGCAGGCAGTAGAACACCCCGGACAGATTGACGTCGATCACCTACTGCCAGGTGTCCACCGGCATCTTGTGGATCATCGCCGCGCGGACGATGCCGGCGTTGTTGACCAGGCCGTGCACGGCACCGTTGCTGGCCACCGCCTTGGCGACCATGTCCTGAACGAAACCGGGCTCGGCGACCGAGCCGACATGCGCCTCGGCATGGTCGGGGCCGAGCTCCTCGGCCAGAGCGGTGACCTTGTCGCCCTGCAGGTCGACCAGGATCGCCTTGCCGCCGAGTTCGACGGTCAGACGGGCGACGGCTTCGCCGATGCCCTGGCCGGCGCCGGTGACGATGATGTTGTGGCCTCCCAGGCTCATCGGGTTCTTCATGCTGTTTCCTCCCTGCGGATTCGTGCTGTCACTGTGGTCTACGACGTTTGCGCCGCGATCTGCTCGGCCATCGCCAGGACGTTGCGGGCCTGCTTCAGGTGCGGCATGTCGAGCATCTTGCCGTCCAGTCCGACGGTGCCGAGGCCGGGGTTCTGCTCGAACACCTCGACCACCCGCCGGGCGTGGGCAATCTCCGCTTCTGACGGCGTGAAGGCGCGGTTGATCACCTCCGCCTGGGCCGGATGAATGGCGATCTTGCCGACGAAGCCGGCGCGGCGGTCGCGCAGGCAGTCGGCCTTGAGGCCGTCCAGGTCGCGGAAGTTGACGTAGACCACGCCGACCGGCTGGACGTCGATCGCCCGCGCCGTCGACAGGCAGAGCGACTTGGCCATCAGGTAGGGATCGTCGTACTCGCCGCTGTTGGGATTGCGGTTGTCGGACGCGCCCAGCGCGGCGGCCAGGTCCTCCGCCCCCCAGGTCATCGCCGCCAGGCGATCGCTGACCCCTTCCAGGTAGGTATGGAAGGTGAGCAGCGAGGCGGCGGTCTCGGTCGACACGCAGTGGATCTTCGTCGCCCCCGCGACCAGGCCTTCGCGGGTCTCCAGGGCAGAGAGGTAGTTGTCGAGGACGTTGACCTCCTCTGCCGAGTACACCTTGGGCAGGACGATACCGTCGGGCGCGCCGGGCATCACCGCGGCCAGGTCGGGCAGCGCCATCTCGCTATCGAGCGGGTTGATCCGGACCCAGAGCTGCTGGCGCGTACGATCGGGATTGGCCTTCAGGTAGGCGCAGACCATGTCGCGGGCGAGCTGCTGGCGGTCGTCCGAGACAGAGTCCTCCAGGTCCAGGATCAGCGCGTCGGCCGGATTGCCGCGCGCCTTCTCCAGCTTGCGCTCGCTGTCGCCCGGAACGAACAGCCAGGAGCGGATGATCATGCCGGCTGCTTCCGCATGAATGCCGTGCGCACGCAGTAGGAGACTTCCTCGTCGCGCTGGTTGAAGCCGATGTGCTCGAACACCACGAGGCCGGCATCGGGCCGTGACTTGCTCTCGCGCATCTCCTTGACCCGGGTGACAACGCGGATGGTGTCGCCATGGAACACCGGGTTGGCGAAACGGACGTCGGTCATGCCCAGGTTGGCGATGGTCGTGCCCAGGGTGGTGTCCCCGACGGTGATGCCGACCACCAGGCCCAGCGTGAACAGACTGTTGACGATGCGCTGGCCGAACTCGGTCTGCTTGGCGAACTCCTCGTCCAGGTGCAATGGCTGCGGGTTGTGGGTCAGCGCGCAGTACATGATGTTGTCCATCTCGGTGACCGTGCGCGTCAGGGCATGCTTGAACTCCATGCCCGGTTCGAACTGCTCGAAGTAGAGACCTCCCATCGCTCGTGTCCTTTCTTGTCCTTGGGCCAGTGGGAACCTATGCCGGCACCGCCGCCGCGGTAACGCCGGCGTCGACCAGCGCGGCAATGCGTTCCTCGCTATAGCCGATTTCACGCAACACCTCGACCGTGTGCTCGCCCAGGCGCGGAGCCAGGCGGGACGGCCGCGGCTGCGTCGCCGACCACTGCGCCGGCACCGCCATGTCGCGCAGGACGCCTTCGCTTTCGTGCTCGACCAGCGAGAAGAAGCCGGTCGCGGCCAGCTGCGGGTCGTCCAGCAGCGCCGCCGGGCTGTTCAGCGGCATCGCCGGGATGTCGGCGGCGTCGAACAGCTCGAGCCATTCTTCGGTGGTGCGCGTAGTCAACAGCTCGGCCAGCTCGGCGTAGATCGCGGCGATGTTCTCGGTCCGCGTGGTCATAGAGGCAAAGCGCGGGTCGCGCTCGAACACGTCCCCGCGGCCGAGCGCGGCGAAGAAGTCGCGCCAGTGCCGGTCGGTGTAGATCATCACGCAGATGTAGCCGTCCTTGCTGCGGTAGGGGCGGCGGTCAGGCGTGAGCATGCGCGGGTAGCCGACGGGCCCGAGCGGCGGCTCGAAGGTCTGGCCCGAGAGATGGTCGGCGAGCACGAAGCTGGCCATCATCTCGAACATCGGCAGGTCGATGCGCTGGCCCTGGCCGGTGCGGCTTTGGTGGAACAGCGCGGCGTTGATCTGGCCGACCGCCCACAGGGCGACCCCGCGGTCGACGATCGCCGTCGGTACGTAGGCGGGCTCGCGCCCGTCGGCCATGTGCGACAGCCAGGGAATCGCCACCGCGCCCTGGATCAGGTCATCGAAGGCCGGCTTGTGGGCATAGGGCCCGTGCTGGCCATAGCCGAACAGCCCGGCGTAGATGATCCGCGGATTGACCCCGGCCACGGCTTCGTAGGTCAGACCGAGCCGGGCCATCACCTGCGGCCGGCGGTTGTAGATCAGCACGTCGGCTTGGCGCAACAGGTCGAGCAGGGCGGCGTGCCCGGCGGCCTGCTTCAGGTCGAGCACGACGCTGCGCTTGCTGCGGTTGCAGTTCAGGAACACCGCGCCCATACCGGGATGCCGGCCGGGGCCGATGCCGCGCACCGGATCGCCCTCGGGCGCCTCGACCTTGACGATGTCGGCGCCCATGTCGCCGAGGATCTGCGTGGCGTAGGGCGCCATCAGCATGTTCGACAGGTCGACCACGCGCACGCCGTCGAGCGGTCGCGCCGGTTCCGTCTGGTGGCTCACGTCGTGCCGTCCGCGCTCAGCAGGGCCGAAACACCGGCAGTGCCTGCCCGCCCTCGGTGCGGCGGAAGGTGACCTCGACCGCCTGGCCGATGGTCAGCGCATCGAAATCGCAGTCGACGATGTTGGTCATCATCGACACCCCCTCGTCCAGGGTGACGAAGGCGATGACATAGGGGGTCTCGGTCCGACGCATCACCGAATAGCTGTAGATCGCGCCCTTGCCGCTGGCCTCGTACCAGCTGGTGTCGGCGCTGAGGCAATGGGGACAGATCGCCCGCGGATAGTAGTGGGTTTCGCCACAGGCGTTGCATTTCTTCAACAGCAGCACGCCATCCCTGGCCGCCGCCCAATAGGCCTCGGACTCCAACGTCGGCGTCGGGTCCGGGTAGGTGCGTTCGGTCGTGCTCATGCGTCGTTGCTCCCGAGAATGACCGTGGCGCTGCCCATGCGGGTGGCGATCGAGCCGCCGGTGCCATGCGCCAGTGCGAGCCGACAGTCCGGCACCTGCACCGCCGGGTGGGCCTCGCCGCGCAGCTGGCGCACGGCCTCGATCACCTTGGTCATGCCGCCGCGGTTGTTGGGGTGGTTGTTGCACAGACCGCCGCCGTCGGTGTTGAACGGCAGCTTGCCGACGCCCGAGATCAGGTTGCCGTCGGCGACGAAGCGCCCGCCCTCGCCCTTCTCGCAGAAGCCCAGGTCCTCCAGCGTTTCCAGCACGGTGATGGTGAAGCTGTCGTAGATCGACACGTAGTCGATGTCGGCCTGGCTCACCCCGGCCTCGGCAAAGGCGACGGGTCCTGAGGCGACGGCGCCGGTATAGGTCAGGTCGATGCGGCCGGCGTTCGAATGCTTGATCGCCTCGCCCTTGCCCAGCACCTTGATGCAGCGGTCGCCGATGCTGCGGGCGATCTCGGGGCTGACCAGGACCAGCGCGCCGCCGCCGTCACTGATCACGCAGCAGTCGAGCCGGTGCAGCGGGTCGGCGATCATCGGCGAATTCACCACGTCCTCGACCGTGACCACGTCGCGCAGCACCGCGTGCTCGTTGTGCTGGGCGTGGTGCGAGGCGGCGACCTTGATCCAGGCGAGCTGCTCGCTGGTGGTGCCGAACTCGTGCACGTGCCGCATCGCGGCCATGCCATAAAGGTTCGTGATCGCCGGGCCGTAGGGCAGCTCGAAGCCGATGTCCGGGGTGGCGGCACCGTAGTTGCGCGCGCCCAGGGTGGCCACGCCCTCCGCCCGGGGCCGACCGGCCAGGGTGACCAGGGCGATCGAGCAGCGCCCGGCGGCGATGGCGTCGACGGCGTGGCCGACATGCACGACGTAGGACGAGCCGCCGGTTTCGGTGGTGTCGGTGTAGCGGAGCTTCAGGCCCATGTACTCGGCCATGGAGATGCCGCCCAACCCCGGCGCGTCACCAGCACAGAAGTAACCGTCGACGTCATCCTTGCTCAGGCCCGCGTCGGCCAACGCGCCGGCGGCGACCTCGGCATGCAGTTGCGGGATGGTCTTGTCGACCGCCTTGCGGGTCGGGTGCTCGAACACCCCGGCCAGGTAGGCCTTGCTCTCGCGACTCACGTTTCCACCTCTCCTGTTCGCTTGGTCTTCATCACCTCAGTACGAGCGCGGCAGGTCGAGCGCCCGCTCGGCCAGGTAGTTCAGGATCATCTGCGGGCTGATCGGCGCCAGCCGGTGGATCAGGCATTCCCGCAGGTAGCGCTCGACGTGGTACTCCTTGGCGTAGCCCATGCCGCCGTGCGTCATCACCGCGTTGGTGCAGGCCTTGAAGGCGGCCTCGGCGGCCAGGTACTTGCCGGCATTGGCCTCGCGCCCGCATTCCTTGCCGGCGTCGTACAGCGCCGCGGCATGGAAGGCCATCAGGTTCGCCGCCTCCAGCTCGGCCCAGGATTCCGCCAGCGGGTGCTGGATCGACTGGTTCATGCCGATCGGCCGGTCGAACACGACCCGCTCGCGGGCGTAGTTGGCGGCCCGCTTCAGGGCACAACGGCCCAGCCCGACCATGGAAGCACCAATCAGGATCCGTTCCGGGTTGATGCCGTGCAGCAGATAACGGAAGCCCTTGCCTTCCTCGCCGATCAGGTGATCGGCCGGGACCGGCAGGCCGTCGATGAACATCTGGTTGGAGTCGACGCACTTGCGGCCCATCTTGTCGATCGGCCGGATTTCCACGTAGTCGCGGTCGAGGTCGGTATAGAACAGCGACAGCCCGTCGATCGGCTTCTCCGTTTCGGCCTCGTCCCTGGTGCGCGCGATCAGCAGCATCTTGTTGCTTTCGAGCGCGGTCGAGGTCCAGATCTTCTCGCCCTTGACGATGTAACGGCTGCCGTCGCGCACCGCCTTCGTCTTCAGCCGGGTGGTGTCGAGCCCGGTGTTGGGCTCGGTCACGGCAAAGCAGGCGACGTCGTCGCGCCGGATCACCGGCGGCAGCCAGCGCTGCTTCTGCTCTTCGGTGCCGTATCGCACCACCGGGTTGAGACCGAAGATGCCGATCGAAATGGCGGCAAAGCCGGCGTTGCCGGCACCGGATTCGGTGATCGCCTGGCCCAGTAACGCCGCCTCGGTGATCCCCAGGCCGCTGCCGCCGTAGGCCTCCGGCATGGCGATGCCCATCCAGCCGGCGTCGACCAGGGCCCGGCAGAACTCCTCCGGAAACCGCCCGTCGGTGTCGCGGTCGAGCCAGTACTGGTCGTCGAACTGGGCGCACAGGCGAGCGACGCTGTCCTTGATCTGCTGCTGTTCCGGCGTGAACTCGATGGTCATCTGCGCTGCCTCCTGTGTCCGCCTTGCCCGGCCGCCGGCGCCGGCTCGCCACCGGCCAGCCGCGTGCACGCGGCGGCGGACCGCCGCAGCTGGCGCTCGTTCTCGTCCGCATGCGCCTGCATGCGCTCGGAGGGGCCGGCAATGAGCAGGGCGGCGACGGTGCTGCCGTCACCGGCGAAGATCGGCGCCGCCACGCCGCTGGCATCGGCGAAGCGCTCGCCGTGGGTGCGGGCGATCCCCTCGGCCCGGATCCGCGCCATCTCGGCCATCAGCTCCCGCTGGCCGGTCAACGTCGTCGCCGTGAAGCGCTCGCGTTTTGTGTCCTTCAGGTAGCGGCGCAGGCGGTCAGCCGGGAACTGCGCCAAGAGCGCCTTGCCCATGGCCGTGCAATAGAGCTCGCGCCGCTCGCCGATGGTGACGGCGTAGCGGATCGGATTGCTGCTTTCGATCCTGTCGAGATAGGTGGCGACGTCGGCGTCGGGCGCCAGCACGCCGAGCACGGCGGTCTCGCCCGTCGCCCCGACCAGCGCTTCCAGCTCGGGCCGGAACAGCGCGACGAGGTCGCGCCCGGCGACCGCCCGCATCGCCAGCGACAGGAAGCGCGGCCCCAGGCGATAGCGGCCGGCGACGTCGCGCAGCAGACAGCCTTCGTGGGTGAGGCCCGCGAGCAGGCCTACGAGGCTGGTTTTCGGCGCCCCGGTTTCGACAGCCAGTTCGGTCAGCGTCGCCCCGTCCCCGCGGCCGGCCAGCGATTCCAGGATGGCAAACACGCGGCCGACGGACTGCGGCCCGCCCCGCGCGGACGTCGGGTTCGACGGTATGGCGCTAGTACGCATATCGGCAATCTATGCGCATATGGATATTCGATGCAACCGCCACACACCACCCGGGCCACGGAGGGCATGGCGCTGCGGCCGTGACCGTGGTGCGACATGCGGGCTAACCTGACGAGACCGGCAAACAATAACTGCAGATGGGGGCGTCATGCAGGTTGCCATGAACCCGACCGCTGCCTGGCTTACGCGTATCGGCGCCGCGCCGGATGACAGCGACGACGTCCGTCTGCAGAAGACCATCCTGGTGATGTGCGCCCTGCCGTTCTGCGTGATCGGTGTCGCCTGGGGTGCCATGTACTACCTCGGCGGGGCGCCGCTGGCCGGGGCGATTCCCGCCGGCTACGGCGTCATCTCGCTGCTCAGCGTCGGCCTGTTCGCGCTCACGCGTCACTACGGACTGTTCAGGTTCATCCAGCTCACGCTGATCCTGCTGCTGCCGTTTCTGCTGATGTTGACCCTGGGCGGCTTCGTCAACGGCAGTGCGGTCATCCTCTGGTCGCTGATCTGTCCCATGGGCGCGGTCATCTTCGATACCCGCGGCAACGCCGCGCGCTGGTTCCTGGCCTTCCTCGGCCTGGTCCTGCTGAGCGGCTTCCTGCAACCCTACCTGGACGATCGCTATGGCATCGCGCCCGAACTGGTGACCTTCTTCTTCGTCGTCAACTTCGTCGGCGTCACCTCGATCATCTTCGTCATGATCCTCTACTTCGTCGGCGAGAAGAACGCGTTCCAGGCGCGCGCCGAAGCGCTGCTGCTGAACATCCTGCCCAAGGAGATCGCCGACATCCTGAAACGCGACCAACGGGTGATCGCCGACCAGTTCGACGGCGCCAGTATCCTGTTCGCCGACATCGTCGGCTTCACGCCGATGTCGGCGGCGATGACGCCGCAGGCTGTCGTGCAGCTGCTCAACGACGTGTTCTCGCAGTTCGACGCCCTGGTCGACGAATACGGCCTGGAGAAGATCAAGACCATCGGCGACTGCTACATGGTCGCCGCCGGGGTGCCGCGGCCGCGTCCCGATCATGCCCAGGTGCTGGCCCGCATGGCGCTGCAGATGCAGGACTACGTCACCCGGCACGAGATCCAGGGACGCCGGCTGGCATTCCGCATCGGCCTCAACTCCGGTCCTGTCGTCGCCGGCGTGATCGGCCGCAAGAAGTTCATCTATGACCTCTGGGGCGAGGCAGTGAATACCGCCAGCCGCATGGAATCGCATGGCCAGGGCGGTTTCATACAGATCACCCGCGGCACCTACGACTTGATCAAGGACGACTTCGTCTGCGAGCCCCGCGGCGTTGTCGACGTGAAGGGCATCGGCGAAATCGAGACCTGGTTCGTGACCGGGCAGAAGTCCCCGTCTACGACGGCGTGAGGCCCAACTCGCGCTGCTTCTTCTTCGACAGGCCGCCCGAGACGATGCGGTGCGACTGGCGCAGATACTCTTTGAGGTCGGCATCCGCCAGCCCCGGGCTGGCATAGTGCTGGATCCAGCTCATGCCGCGTGACGCCAGATACGGCGCCGGGCGCAGCCCGGGCTGCTCTTTCAGGATCTCGAACGACAGCTCGCTGACCTTGAAGGTGTAGGCCGGCTCGTCGTCGCCCCAGCCGCCGATCGCGAACACCTTGCCGCCGACCTTCCAGACGTGCGAACCGCCCCACTGCACCACGTGGGTCGTGGCCGGCAGGGCGTCGCAGAAGGCGTTGAACTCGTCGTAGGTCAAATGTCCCGGTCCCGCTGCTGATCCGCGCCGACGGACTCTCCTTCAGCACGCCCCGACCGGGCAAGTGCAAACAGGGCATCGAACACCCCGTCGACGCCGGCTTGGCGATCCGCCGTTGTCGGGGTATCTCGTATGCGAGGCATTTTTGCCATCCTTTGTCGAAGGCACGTCATGATCAGGATCGAGGACTGCATCAGCTTCCTGGCCGGCAAGGCCTATCAGCGCATCAACCGGCGGGCGCGCAGCCTGTTGCAGCCGCTCGGCGTGACACCGACGCAGTATGCCCTGCTCAGTGTGCTGTGGGAGCGCGACGGGCAGAGCGGCAGTGAACTGGCCGAGCGCCTGATCCTCGACAGCGCGGCGATGACCGGCCTGATCGACCGGGCCGAGGCGCTCGACCTGATTACCCGGGTGCCGGACCCGGACGACAAGCGGATCAGCCGCGTCTGGCTCAGCCCACGCGGCGCGGCCCTGCAGGGGCCGCTGACGAGGGCGATCGAACAGCTGAACGACGAGGTCCGGCGCCAACTCGGCCCCGGCGCGGCGTCGTTTCACCGCAGCCTGAGGACCATCGCCGCGATCGACTGATCACGCGTGCATCTTCGCGCCCTTGGTGATCTTGTCGACGAGCTTCTTGTCGGCCCGCAGCGAGATACCGACGACGCTGGCGTCTTCGGGCCCGTGTTCCCGGAACACGGCCCGGTTGGCGGCATCGTGGCCCGTCGCGAACATCTCTTCGATATAGGCCGAGGTGCGCACGCCGCGCCCAAGCGCCCGGTTGTGGATCTTCGACAGCGTCGCCCCGTCGGCCGCCAGCACGATCACCGGCTGCACGCAAAGCGGGTTGTAGACGTTGCCGGCCGCATCGACGTAGGCGTCGCCGACCACCTCCGGCGCCTGCCCGACGACGCCGGTCATCAGGAACGCGGTGACGTTCAGCTTCTGCCAGGTCTCGAGATCGTCGCGGATGACGATGGCGATCTTGGTGTCGAACATGCCGATGCCTTTGCCGGGAAATGACGTACGGAACGAATTTACCTTGTATACGAGGTAATTTCCCCTGGCTCAAGCCGATTGCCTCGCCACAGCGCCGGTCGCTAGGTTTGGCGCCGGGTCCGGCGCCCGTCCGGACCCGGCCGATGAGGGAAGCGGTATCGCAGATGAGCACGACCCGCGTACTGGCGACACCGGCACAGGCCTACGCCCGCGGCTGCAGCCTGGTGCTGATGGCCGGTGTCTGGCTCAGCGCCGGCGGCCTGATCGTGCGCCAGATCACCGTCGCCGACGATTGGCAGATCGTCGTCTACCGCTCGTCCGGCGCGGCCGCCGCGCTGTTGCTGCTGCTGGTGCTGCGCGACCGCAGTGCTGTCCTCGTCACCTTTCGCCGCGCCGGCCTGCCCGGCCTGGTGGCCGGCCTGGCGATGGCCGTATCGATGATCACCTTCATCCTCGCCGTCAACGCGACCAGCGTCGCCAACGCGCTGTTCCTGCTCGCCGTCGCGCCGTTCCTGGCCGCGCTGCTGGGCTGGCTGCTGCTGCGCGAACGCGTTTCCGGCGTGACCTGGCTGGCCATGGCGGGCGCGCTCGTCGGCATTACCATCATGGTCTGGCACGGCATCACCGTCGGCACCCTGTTCGGCAACGCCATGGGCCTGCTGACGGCGCTCGGCTTCGCCGTGTTCACCGTGGCGCTGCGCGCCGGTCGCACGGCGGACATGTTGCCGGCGGTCTGCCTGGCCGGCCTGATCAGTGCCGGCGTCGCCGCGGCCGCCGTCACCGGGTCCGGCGCGGGGTTCGTCATTCCGTTCGGCGAGGTCGCGCTATGCCTGCTCTATGGCGCCCTGATCGCCGGCGCGCTGGCGATCTACACCATCGGGTCGCGCACGGTGCCGACAGCCGAACTGACCCTGCTGTCGCTGACCGAGGTGCTGCTGGGCCCGGTCTGGGTCTGGCTCGGCGTCGGCGAGGTTCCGGACCTGATGACCATCGTCGGCGGCGCCGTGCTGCTGGCGGCGATCGCCGGCCTTGCCGTCCACGGTATGCTGCGTCGTTAGCGTTCCCGATGCCCGGTTGCCGGCGCGTCGGCCTCAGATGCTCAGGTCGAGCAGGTTGTAGTCGTGCACGCTGCGCCGCGCGGCTTCGTCCCAGTGGTAGCTGAGGCCCGCGTCGACGAACGGCTTGTAGACGTAGGGCACTTCGTCGGGGAAGCGCTGGCATCGGGCATCGATGGCATAGCCGATCAGCCGCGAGCGCTCGCGGATCCGGGCTTCGTCGTAGACCGCTGGGGCGTTGTGGATCCCGCCACCCGCAACGCCCAGCACCGACGCCCGGCGGTGAAAGCCCATGTTGACGGTGACCCGCCAGTCCGGACTGGTGTTGGCGAACGAGCCGTGCAGCGCCTGCCGGTTGGTGATCGCCACGTCGCCCGGCGCGCAGACGATCGGCACCGCGTCGGGCAACCGTTCGCTGCCGGCCTCGGCGACCATTGCCTTGATGTCGATCTTGCCCAGCTTGTGCGAACCGGGCACCACCCAGACCCCGTTCGCCGGGGTGCAGCCGTAGAGCTGGGCCATGAAGTTGAAGCCGTGACAGCCCTCGTCCCAGATCTCGCTGTCCCAGTGGGTGGTGCCGTCCTGGTGCCAGGCGACGGAGGCGCCCAGACCCGGCGCCTTGATGAACAGCGCATCGGTGAACGGCACGAAGTCCTCGCCGTTGACCGCGGCAGCGATGCGCAGCAGGTCGGGATGGCCATAGGTGCGCAGGCAGGCCTCGGAGAACTGCAGCGAGCCGAGGATCAGGTACACGATCTCCTTTGGCGCGCCGCGCGCCGGCGTCGGCTCTGCCATCTTCACCGGATGCCGGCCGTTGGCGAGCTCGGTGCCGCCAAAGGGATCGCCCAGCGGCTTGGACCAGAACAGTGTCGGCGCCGTGCAGCCGGCGGCCAGCGCCGGCCGGCCCTTGGCGTCGACCGCGGCGCCCTTCTCGCGCGGCAGCCGGTCGAGGAGTTCGACCAGGTCGGCCTCGATGTCGGCCAGCTCGTCGGCGCCAAGCACGCCTTCGAAGACGTAGAAGCCGCAGCGCCAGTAGGCCTCCAGGATCGCCGGGTCGAGCGCCCCGTCAGGGCCGTAGCGGACGGGGCCGCGGTTGCCCAGGGCGAAGGCGCGGGCCTCACCGGCGGCGAGATAGGCGGCCATTTCGGCGCTGTCGGCGCCGTAATCGGCGGCGTTGGCGGCTTCCTGCGTGCTCACTTTTGTTGTCCCCCGCAGATGGCGTTCCGCATCGGCGCCATTGTCGCCCGCGGTCGGCCCCCTCACAAGTCGCGTGCCTGCGAGGGGGGGCATGGAGCCAGCCGCAACCGCCGGCTGACGGCGGATGAGGATGGTGCGTGCCGCTAAACGCCGCCGATCAGCACGGCATTGCAGGTGACGGCAGCCTGGCGCAGCGCTTTCAACTCACGATAGTCGTCGGAGTCGTACCAGGCTTGTGCCCTGTCCACGTCGTCGAACTCGATGATCACCGGGTAGACGGGGCGCCAGATGCCTTCGCACACCGTCGTCGGGCCGCCGACGACCCGATACCGGCCGCCGAACTTCTCGACCACGGGCTCGACGCTCTGCCGGTAGAGATCGAGCTTCTCTGGCGCGAAGACGTGGAGATTGTCGAAGAAGAAGTATGCGCTCATCGGCTGGATCCTTTGTACGAAGCAGTGTTGGCGGCGGGCCCGGAACGAGGCCGCGCCTGTCTCGGGTTCACCGCACGGTCAGAACTCACCGTCCCTGATGTAAGGGTGGCTCCAAAGGATGACCTGCAGCGTCACCGCCTTGGTCCACGCGGCATGCATCTTCTCGACCTCCTCCGGCGATGCGTCGGAGTTGGCGAGGAACGGCTTCACCGTCGCCGAGATCGGCACGATGAACGCGATCACGTAGCGCAGGTGGATGTGGTCGACGGATGGCGCGTCATCGGCCTTGTTCTTGCCCGTTACGTGGTGCCGGACGCCGATCTCGTGCTGCCAGTCGAGCCAGGCCTGATCGAAATTGGCGGCCGTGGTGTCCTCGATCCATTTGCCGAAGCGCACACGCACCCTGGCCAGGTAGTCGAGGTCGGGCTGGCCGGTGTGCTTGTTCGAGAAGTAGTGGATCAGGTGCGGATGGCTGCCGACGAAGCCGTACCAGACGTCGAGCACGTCCTCTATCTGCGGTACCAGGATGCGTCCGGCGCGGCGCAGATAAGCCTCGTCTTCCTGGCTGAACAGCAGCGCCTGCTTGAGCAGCTCGAGATCCTGCAACGACACGGGCGATCGCGGCAGGGCCGCATCGCCGTAGCGGTAGCCCGGGACCTTGGCGGCGGACGCAGCCGAGGCTGCAGAGGCGCCCACGAGCAGGCTCAGCGCGATGCCCACCGCAAGCGCGGTTCGGTACGTGGTAGCGGTCATGATGGGTCTCCGATTGGCTGCCGGAAAGCGGGTTCAATTGATCCGGCCGGCTTGACGGCAACGAAGATAGTCGTACCGTTTTTGGAGATAAGAGCGCAGGTGACTAACACTTTGTTCGAGGATTCAGAACAATGCTGAAGCTCGAAGGCATGGAGACCTTCGTCGCCATCGTGCAGGCGGGGTCGATCAGCGAGGCGGCGCGCCGGCTGTCGCTGTCGAAATCCGTGGTGAGCCACCGCCTGGCCGATCTCGAGGCACGGCTCGGGGCCCGCCTGTTGCACCGGTCGACGCGCAAACTCACCCTCACGGACGACGGCGCCGCCTTCTATGAGACGGCGGCGCGCATCTCACACGAACTTGGCGAAGCGGCCGCGGCCATCGCCGAACGCACCGGCGAACTGGTCGGCTCGCTGCGGGTGGCGACGCCGATGATGTTCGGCTCCATGCACGCCGGCCCGGCGCTCTATCCCTTTCTCGAACGCCATCCCCGCATCGACATGACGCTCGACTTGAGCGACCGCATGGTCGATCTGGTCGGCGAGGGGTTCGACCTCGCCATACGTATCGGCCGGTTGCCGGATTCGAGCCTGATCGCACGCAAGCTCTGTCCCAGCCGACGGGTCCTGGTGATGAGCCCTGCCTACGCCGCACAGCATGGCATGCCGCGCACCCTGTCCGACCTGGAACGGCACAAGGCCATTACCTACGCCAACATGCACATCGACGATGAGTGGCAGTTCGCCCGCACAGGGCGCAGCGCCAACGTGCGGCCACGCACCGTGCTGCAAGTCAACAATGGCATCGTTCAGCGCGAGGCCGCAGCGGCCGGGCTCGGCATGGCGGTGCTGCCGACATTCATCGCCAGCCCCGCGATCGCGGACGGCCGCCTGCTGGCAGCACAGCTCGACGCCAGCCTCGTCGAGGATACGGTGTACGCGGTCTACCCGCCGACCCGGCACCTTTCCACCAAAGTGCGGGCGCTGCTCGATCACCTGCGCGACGCGTTCAGCGACCCGCCCTACTGGGATGCGCCGCTGCTCGGCGACTGACCGCCAAAGCGGAACTCAGGCCATCGCTTGGTAGTCGATGGGGGCGTGCCGGTCCAGCGTCCGCGTCACGCGCGGCATCGGGTACTTCAGGCCGGTGGCGCAGTTGAACAGCACCGCTCGTTCCCCGGAATCGACCCGGCCATCGGCCAGCGCCCGTTCATAGGCGGCGTAGGTCGCCGCCCCTTCCGGGCACAACAGCAGTCCTTCGCGCCGGGCCACGTGGTCGCGCGCGGCAAAGATCTCGTCGTCCGGCACGTCGATCGCAAAGCCGCCCGACTGACGCACGGCACGCAGGATCAGGAAGTCGCCGACCGCAACGGGCACGCGGATGCCGGCGGCAGCAGTGTGCGCATTCTCCCAGAGTGGCGCGTGCTCTTCGCCCGCTTCCCAGGCCTTCACGATCGGCGCGCAGCCGCTGGCCTGCACCGCCACCATGCGCGGCCGTTGCGGGCCGATCCAGCCGATCGCCTCCAGCTCGTCGAAGGCCTTCCACATGCCGATCAGACCGGTGCCGCCGCCGGTCGGGTAGAAGATCACGTCCGGCAGCGTCCAGTCGAACTGCTCGGCCAGTTCCAGGCCCATGGTCTTCTTGCCTTCGATCCGATAGGGCTCCTTCAGGGTCGAGACATCGAACCAGCCGGGCTGTTCCTTGCCCGCGCCGACGATCTTGCCGCAGTCGTTGATCAGGCCGTTGACCCGATGCACCGTGGCTCCCTGCAACTCGATCTCCGAGACGTTGACCTCCGGCGTGTCGTCGGGACAGAACACCGTCGTGCGCAGCCCGGCCCGACTGGCGTAGGCAGCCATCGCCGCACCCGCATTGCCGTTGGTCGGCATTGCCAGGTGCTTCAGGCCCAGCTCCTTCGCCATGGATACGGCCAGGGCCAGGCCACGGGCCTTGAAGGATCCGGTCGGCAGGCAGCCTTCGTCCTTGACCAGCAGGGCCCCCGGGCGCGGCGAGAGACGGTCGAGGGCAATCAGCGGCGTCACCACCTCGCCCAGCGAGACGGCGTTTTCGCGCCGCCGCACCGGCAGGAACTCGTGATAGCGCCAGAAACCGCCTTCGCGCCGGCGCGCCAGCCGCTGCTTGTCGACCGCCCGCCCCAGGGCCGGCAGATCGTAGCGCACCAGCAGCGGCCGGCCGGCGGCAGACAGGCCATGCACGCAGTCTGCCTCGTACCGCTCGCCGGTCATGGCGCATTCGAGGTGGCTGACGAAGGCTGGCCAGTCGGCACCCGGAACCGTCATCTCGCCACGTATCCTTCTCGCCACGCCACCTGCTAGACCCGTCCCTTCCAGGGCACCAGCCAGCGCTCGACCCGACGCATCAGCAGGTCGAAGCCGTAAGCGATGATGCCGATGACGATGATGCCCATGACCACCACGTCGGTGACCAGGAACTCCGAGGCGCTCATGATCATCGCGCCGAGGCCCTGCTGCGTCGCCACCAGCTCGGCAGCGACCAGGGTGGTCCAGCCAAAGCCGATGCCGATCCGCAGGCCCGTCAGGATCTCCGGCATCGCCCCTTTCAGGATGACGTGCCAGAGCACCTGCGCCCGCGAGGCGCCCAGGGAATAGGCGGCATGGATCTGTTCGATCGCCACCGAACGTACGCCCGCGCGCGTGTTCAGCACGATCGGCGCGAACATCGCCAGGAACAGCAGGACCAGCTTCTGCGTTTCGCCGATGCCGAACCAGATCACCGTTAGCGGCAGATAGCCGAGCGGCGGCAGCGGGCGGTAGAACTCGATCGGCGGATCCAGGATGCCGCGGCCGACCCGGTTCGTCGCCATGGCGATCCCGGCGGGAATGCCGATCGCCACGGCAAGGACGAAGGCACCGAAGATCCGCAGCAGGCTGGCCCAGGTGTGCTCGAACAGCGTGCGGTCCTGATAGCCGTCCGTCATCACCAGGACGAACTTGTTCCACACGGCCGCCGGCGACGGCAGGAACAGCGGCTTGATCAACGGTGCCGTGGCAAACAGGCCGGGCGCCGTGACGGCATACCACATCAGGAAGATCGCGATGGCGGTGGCCACGGCGATGCCGGTGCTGTTGCCCTGACCGGGGGCGCCATACGAGTCGCCCGGCTTGGCCGGTCCGGCGGAGAACATCGCGGCGATGCGGCCGACGGCGCCGCCTTCCGTTGCTGCGGTGCTAGACATCCAGGTTTCCTCCCGCGATCTCGTCGCCGCGAATGATCGACAGGATCTCTTCGCGCATCTCGATGAAGTCGGGCATGGACTTGACCTTGCGCCCATCGCGCGTCTCGAAAAAGCGATGGCAGAAGTCGAGTTCGTAGTGATGGGTAATGCGGCCGGGTCGCGGCGACATCACGATCAGGCGCGTCGCCATGAACAGCGCCTCTTCCACGCCGTGGGTGATGAAGAACACTGCCTTGTGGGTCTCCCGCCAGACATCCAGGATCAGCTCCTGCATGTTGTCGCGGGTGAGCGCGTCGAGAGCGCCAAGCGGCTCGTCCATCAGCAGCACCTTCGGATCGGAGGTCAGCGCCCGCGCCAACCCGACCCGCTGTTGCATGCCGCCGGAGAGCTCGTAGATGAACTTCTCCTCGAAGTCCTTGAGCCCAACCAGCTCGAGGTACTTGCGCGCCGTTGCCCGGCGTTCCTCCTTCGGCACCCCCTGCAGCTTCAGCCCGAAGGTGACGTTCTGCAGGATCCTGAGCCAGGGCAGCAGGGCGTGCTTCTGAAACACCACGCCGCGATCCGCGCCGGGCCCACTGACCGGCTTGCCGTCCAGCGTGACCTGTCCGTGGGTTGGCTGGATGAAGCCGGCGAGCAGGTTGAGGAACGTCGTCTTGCCGCAGCCCGAGGCGCCCAGCGCGACGACGAAATCGCCGGGCCGGATCGTAAGGGAGACCTTCTCAAGCGCGTGCACATCGCCACTGTCCTTGGTCGGATAGATGACGGTGACTTCATCGGCGGTGAGCGCACCGTCGGTATCGGTGGTGGCGATCCTGCCGGTCTCGATAAATCTGGAACTGCCAACGGTCTCGGTCATGGTGTCCTCCAAGCCCGTTCGGGCATGAGAAGGAAGCGCGGGCGCCGGGCCCGCGCTTCCCCCGGCCATGGATCAGCAGCCGCCGATCGCCGCCTTGACGTACTCGTCGGTGACCACGCTGCCGTAGTCCGACAGCAGGCTGTCGACCTTCTTTTCGGCTTTCAGGAACTCCGACGTCGCCTGCAGCGCCGCTGCCGCCCCGCCGCCGAGCCAGGCCGACGAAGCCTGCTGCTCGAGCGTGGGGAACTCGTAGAGCGCCAGGACGGTCGGGACGTCCTCGGCATTGCCGCCGATCAGCTTGACGATCTTCTTCGCCTTCTCCGAGCTGGCCGAGAAGGCGCTCGGATCGCTGCGGTAGGCGTCGTCGGCAGCGGCAATGGTCTTCACGAACTGGCACATAAAGCCCTTGTTGGCGTCGGCGAAGTCCTTGTTGACGACCATGCCGTCGAAGGTCGCCTTGCCCCAGTTGGACAGGTCACCGGAGGTGATCAGCACCTTGCCGTTCTTCTTGATCCGGCTGAGGGCCGGGTCCCAGATGAAGGCGGCATCGATGTCGCCGCGCTCCCAGGCGGCGGCAATGGCGTTCGGCTGCAGGTTGAGCAGCTTGACGTCCCTGGGATCGAGGCCGAACTGCTCGAGCGCGAACAGCGCATGGAAATGCGTGGTCGAGACGAACGGCACGCCGATCTTCTTCCCCTTCAGGTCCTGCGGGGCGACAATGCCGGAGCCGTCACGGACGACCATCGCCTCCGCGTCATTGATGTTCTCGGTGATCCAGAACAGCTTGATCGGCAGTTCCCGGCTGACGCCAGCGGCGATCGGCGACGACCCGGCAAGCGCGATGTGAACGTCGCCCGAGGCCATCGCGTTGATCACCTTGGCGCCGGAGTCGAAATTCTTCCAGTTGATCTTGTAGCCGGCGGCTTTCTCGAAGGCCCCGTCGACGATCGCGACCTTCCACGGGTTCATCACCAGCTGATAGCCGATGGTGACTTCCTTGTCGGCTGCCTGCGCACTGCCGACGGCCAGCAGGGCGGCAGCCGCCGCACCGGCCATGGTTGTCAGAATGTGTCTCATTGACCTCTCCTGTATTGCTTTCGTTGCGTTCTGCCCGTCCAGTCGTCGTCGGACGTAGCCTCGGATGCCGGGACGAGACGTTCGTCTCGCCACGGCCTCACGCTCCCCTGCCTTCGGGTCGCATCTCTTCGGAAGCCAGCGCCTCGGCCATGGCCTCCGCCACCACGGCGGCGACAAGGGCGCAGTCTGTCGCGGTCAGCCACAGCGGCAGGCGCATGTCGCACAGTCCGCGCAGGATCCGGTCCGCCTGCGGCACGTCGGCCGGCCGACCGAGGTAGCGCCAGTGGTCATGGCGGCTGGTGAAGCCCGTCGGCTCGTCGTCGCCGAACCACTTGATGTGCACCCCGTGTCGGTCGGCGGCGTGCAGGAACCGGCCGATGCGCGCCTCGCCCAGGTCGCCGACCGAGAACTGCAGCGAACTCGGCACGAAGCCCTCGCGCGCCGGTCGCCTTGGCACGGTCAGGTGATCGATGGCGTCGATGCGCGGCGCCAGCTCGGCGTAGATCTCCCGCCAGCGCGTCGTGCGCTGTCCGATCTCGGCAAGCTGCGGACGCAGGATCGCGGCGGACAGGCCGGACATCCGCATTGAGCAGTTCGGCATCGCCATGCGGTGCCGCTCGAACACCTCCATGGCCGGCCGGGCCCGGTGCTGGGCATACAGCATGTAGCTGCCGGACAGCAGGATCGCCCGAGCGGCCACGTCCGCGTCGTCGGTGACCAGCAGGCCGCCCTCGCCCGAGTTGATATGCTTGAAGGTCTGGGTGCTGAAGCAGGCGACCGCGCCGAACGTGCCGCTCTGCCGTCCGTTCCAATCCGCGCCCATGGTATGCGCGCAGTCCTCGACGACGGCAATGTCGTGCCGGCGGCAGACCGCCATCACCGCGTCCATGTCGGGGATGTGACCGCGCATGCACGACAGCATGAGAAAGCGTGCACCGCTCTCCCGCGCCTTGCGCTCCAGGTCGGCGATGTCGATGACGTAGCGCTCGTCGATGTCGACTAGAACGGGAACGGCGCCGGCATGGGCGATGGCGCCCGGCACCGGGGCAAGCGTGAAGGCATTGGTCAGGACCCGATCGCCCGGTTCGACGCCAAGCGCGCGCAGGGCGACGAACAGGGCGCAGCCGCCCGAGTTCAGGCCGAGGCAATAGTCCCGCCCCAGGAAGGCCGCGAACTCCTCCTCCAACAGCGCACATTCGGGCGGCGCATGTCGATCTTCGCCATAGCGGAACAGCCGGCCGTCGCGCATCAGCCGGACCGCGGCCTCGATGCTCGCCTCGGGGAGCGGATCGGGGGCGCTGAGGTCGCCGTCGAAGACGGTGCGCTGCCCGGCGTCCGGCAATTGGATCGGCCCGGTCACGGTTCCATACCCTGCGCCTGCAGCGCGAACGTCTCATCGGGGAAGTACTTGGCCAGGCGCACGTCTCCGGTCATGGCGTGCCCCTCCATGCCTTCCAGCCGCGATATACGCGCGGCGACCGGCGCCACGTCGCGCGCCGCCGCCCGCGTCATACGCTGGTAGGTCAGGACCTTGACGAACTTCTGCACGTTGAGGCCGCCGGAGTAGCGGCCCGCGCCGCGGGTCGGCAGGATGTGGTTCGGCCCCGCGCATTTGTCGCCGAACGCCACCGTCGTCTCTTCGCCGAGGAACAGCGAGCCGTAGTTCTTCAGTCGGCCCAGCCACCAGTCAAGTTCACGCGCCTGCACTTGCAGGTGCTCCGGCGCATAGCTGTCGCAGATCGCCGCCGCCGCCTCCGGCGTGTCCGCCACGATCACCTCGCCATAGTCGCGCCACGCCCCCGCGGCCGCATCACGGGCCGGCTGCGGCAGGCCGTCGATGACCGCCGGCACCATTGCCAGCACGGCATCCGCCAGAGCGCGGTCGAGGCTGACCAGCCAGACGGGGGAATCCGGCCCGTGCTCGGCCTGTCCGACAAGGTCGGCGGCAACGATCGCCGGATCGGCGGTATCGTCGGCCACAACCATAGACTCCGTGGGCCCGGCAATGACGTCGATGCCGATCCGGCCGAACAGGATCCGCTTGGCTTCAGCGACGAAGCGGTTCCCCGGACCGACGACGATGTCAGCCGGATGGCCGGTGAAGTGACCGAAGGTCAGTGCCGCGATCGCCTGCACGCCGCCCAGCGCCAGCACCCGATCGGCGCCGCACAGCCGCATGGCGTAGAGGATCGCCGGGTGGATGCCGCCGCGGGCACGGCTCGCCGGCGAAGCGGCGACGATGTTCTCCACGCCGGCGACCTTGGCCGTACAGCAGCTCATGATCGCCGAGGCGGCATGGGCATAACGACCGCCGGGCACATAGCAGCCCGCCGTGGCCACCGGCACCAGACGCTGGCCGACGGTGAGGCCGTCGATCAGCGTGGTCTCGAATGCCTGCAGCGAGGCGAGCTGGTGCTCTGCGAAATCGCGGACCCGGGCATGGGCAAAACGCAGATCGTCCTTCACCGTCTCCGGCAGCACCCGCTCGGCGGCGCTGAACTGTTCCGGCCCGACGACAATGTCGTCATCCCAGTCGTCGAGCTCCCGGGCATAGGCGCGGGTGGCGTCTTCGCCGCCCTGCTCGATCTTCGCCAGCATGTCGGCAACCACGAGCCGGGTGTCGTCGTCACGCGACGCAGGCGTTCGAATGGCCGATTTCAGGTAGGTGGCGGTCACGCGGCCCACCACGCAGCGGCGGGTCGGGCTGCGCCGCGGGGCATCGCGGCCGCAAGCCGTCCCGGCGGGGCCTGGGTCCGTTCAGGACCTCGACTGGAAGCTGCCATCACGCTCCCCTGTTGACCGGCGTCATCCGCCGTTGTTGCCATGCGCTTTATGAAAGCGCTTTCATAAATTGCAGCATTGCTACAGTCCCGAGTCAAGCGAAACTCGACCGGCGCCGTCGAGTTTGGTAGAGTCTTACCTAGTTTTGGCAGTTATCTCGGTGTAATCGGGGCGGCTCATCGTCCCGGGTATCGACGAGTGAATAGATGGCAGATGAAGGCGCATTCAGAAAATCGCCGGGTACCGAGGTGACCCAGCTGGATGTGGCCCGCGCCGCCGGTGTCTCGCCCGCCACGGTATCGCGCTACCTGAACAACCCCGCCATCGTCCGGCCGGCCGTGGCCGCCCGGGTCGAAGCCGCGATCCGCACGCTCGACTACCTGCCCCACGGTGCGGCCCGGTCGCTGGCATCGCGGCGCTCGCGCATGATCGGCGCGGTCTTTCCTTCGCTCGACAATGCCCTGTTCGGCGGCGCCCTCGAAGCGCTGCAGACCGAGCTCGCGGACGCCGGCTACACCCTCGTCGTCGGTTCCTCCAACTACGACGCCAAGGGCGAGCGCGACCTCGTGCGCAACCTGATGGCCAGCGGCATCGATGCGCTGATGCTGGTCGGCGCGGCGCACGATGACGCGGTCTATCGCCTGATCGCCCGCAGGAACATGCCCTACGTCTTGACCTGGGTCTCACAGGCGCCGGCAGGACGTCCGTGCATCGGTTTCGACAACCATGCCGCCGCCGCCATGGTGGCGCGCCACCTGATGGACATGGGCCACCGGCACCTGGCGATGATCTCCGGCTACACGCAAGGCAACGACCGGGCCGCCGCACGGGTCGCCGGCGTCTGCGACGCGCTCGCCGAACGTGGCCTGGCGCTGGCCGGGGACCGGTTGATCGAATGCCCCTTCGGCGTCACCGAGGGTCGTGACGCCTTTCGCCGGCTGATGGCGACCGGGCCAACGCCGACCGCCGTGATCTGCGGCTCGGAGCCCTTCGCCTACGGTGCCCTGTTCGAGAGCGCGGCCATGGGCATCGATGTCCCCGGCGACGTCTCGGTGACCGGCTTCGACGACATGTGGCTCGCCGCCCAGATCAAGCCGGGCCTGACCACGGTGCGGACGCCGCGCACGGCGATGGGGCGTCTGGCCGGGCAATACCTGTTGGCCGTCCTGGCCGGCCAGGAGACCATGCCGCCGCGGCCACTCGAAGTCGAACTGATCGTCCGCGGCTCGACCGCGCCGCCGGTGAGACCCTGACGGCACGGCCGTCGCGAGCGCACGAGGCGGCCGCGCCGGCCCGCCTCCAACGTTCTACCCGCCCCGGTTCACGCGGTTGTGGGACTCACCGCTTGTTCCATGCCGTGGCATCGATATCCAGGTCGGCGAACATCTCCGGGTCGAACTGCGGTGGATCGATGCCTGACTTGAGCTGGTCCGAGAAGTCCTTGAGCACCCGCATGGCCACCGGGAACAGCATGATGATGGCCAGCAGGTTGACCACCGCCAGGACCCCCATCATCGGGTCGGAGAAGAAGAACACCGACGTCGCCCCGGGGGGCGAATGAGCCGAGCAACACCAGCCAGATGATCAGGATACGCAGGATATGCCGGGATACTTCCCTCTCGGTGAAGACCGTGAGGGCGTTCTCACCGAGGTAGTAGTTGTAGATGATGGAACTGAAGGCAAACAGCAGGATCGCTGCCGTCAGGAAGTACTGGCTCCATTCGCCGACGTGCGACACCAGCGATTGCTGGGTCAGCATGACCCCGTCGACGCTTTCCGCCCCGGCCACATAGACGTCGCCCAGCAGGATCACGAAGGCCGTGCACGAGCAGATCACGATGGTGTCGATGAACACGGACAATGACTGCACGATGCCCTGGCTGATCGGGTGCGGCACATAGGCCACCGCCGCCACATTCGGTGCACTCCCCAGGCCCGCTTCGTTCGAGAACAGGCCGCGACGCAGGCCGTTGGCGATCGCCGCCCCCATGCCACCGCCGACGACTTCCTCGAAGCCGAAGGCGCTTCTGACGATCAGGCTCAGCACCGCGGGCAGTTCCGTGATGTTGAACAGGATGATCAGCAGCGCCATGCCGATGTAGCCGAACGCCATGACCGGGACGATAATGTCGGCGACATGGGCGATCCGCCTGATCCCGCCATAGACGACGATACCGGTGATAACGGCGAGGACGATGCCGGTCCAGAGCCGGTCGATACCCAGGCTGTCCTTGACCGCGCCGGCGACCGTGTTGCCCTGGAACGCGTTGAAGCCGAGCGCGAAGGCCGCAATCAGGCAGACGGCGTAGATCATCGCCAGCCACCGATAGTTCTGGCCCAGCCCGTGCAGGATGTACTGCGCCGGGCCGCCCCGGTAGGTGCCGTTCTCTTCGGAGCGTTTGTAGACCTGCGCCAGGGAGCATTCGATCAGGCTGGTCGCCATGCCGACCAGCGCGATCGCCCACATCCAGAAGACCGCTCCGGGCCCGCCCAGAGTGATTGCAACGGCGACGCCGGCAATGTTGCCGCCGCCGACCCGCCCGCCGACGCTGACCAGCAGCGCCTCGCGTGAACTGATGTGGCCTTCCGCACCGGGTTGCTTGACGAACAGCACCCGGAACATGCGACCGAAGTAGCGGAACTGAACCAGCCCCGATGCCAAGGTGAAGAACACACCGAAGATCACCAGGATCGGTATCAGCGCCCAACCCCAGGTCAAATCACCGATGATGCCGAATATGCCCTCAATGAATTCCATTGCCGGTCACCTTTCCCGTAAAGCAACTGATTGCGTACGCCGATGGCATGCCTTCCGGTACTGAGACGGACATTACTTGCCAGTTGGCCTGGCAGTGTCGGGGTCAAGTCGCCGCGTTGTCGCTTTCGACACGTCACTGGCAACCGTTCCGGCGGGACGACGTGACCGCGTAACAAAATCGTAACACGCCGCGGACCCCGAACTCGACAAAGCTGGCCGACACGACTGAACCGGGTCACGTCTGCGGTGACACCCCCAGTCGCCGCGCGCGACGACCCATTCACCGCGGTGACTGACACGGATCAATGCGCGCCAGCCGCCAGCACGATGCGATAGCGGTCCACAACCACAATCGATTGGCCCGGAGGACGTCGCATGGTGAAGGTCTGGATCCACAAGCCCGGCGGCGCGGAGCCACTGCTGCTGACCGAGATCGGCCTGCAGGATTGCCTGTCGCAGTTCGACCTGGACGCCGCGACGTTCCTGCAGCCTCTGGGCGACCGGCCGCCATCGCCGCCCGCACCCGGTCCGCTTGGCGCCGACGCCGATCCGGATCTGGTGGTGTTCGAGGTCTTGCCGGACGAGCAGACCGGACAGATCAAACCGGGCTTCTACGCCTCGAAGATGACCGCCGCCACGGTCCAGGAACTGATCGGCGAGGAATGACGCGACGGTCGGGCTGCTGCTGGTGCGCGCGCAGCCAGCCACGCCACTGGTCCGGGGCTTGGCGGCAAACGTATCCTTAACGACCTGCCGCTATCCCGAAGCTGAATGCACCTTCAGCGGCCCTGAACCGGAGACTGCGCGTGACCAGTGCCATCATGCAGGCCGCCGAGGCGCTTTGCCCCGAGCTCGCCGCGCGCGCGGCGGAGGCCGAAGCCGGACGCTGTCAGCCCACCGATCTGGCCGGCAAGATCGCCGCCGCGGGGTTGTTCCGGATGTTGATCCCGGGTGACCTCGGCGGCCTCGAGTGCGCGCCGGCGGACATCGTCGCCGTGCTCGAGCGCCTCGCCCGCGCCGACGCCTCGGCCGGCTGGTGCACGATGATCGCCGCCACCACGGCCTATCAGTCCGGCTTTCTCGACAAGGCCATCGCCCGCGAGATCTATGGGCCCAAGGACGGCATCTATGGCGGTGTGTTCGCCCCGATGGGCCGCGCGGTGGTGGTATCCGGCGGCTACCGGGTCAGCGGCCGCTGGGCCTGGGCCAGCGGCAGCGCCAACTGCAGCTGGCTGTCCGGCGGCTGCCAGATCGTCGAAGACGGCGACGTACGCACCCTGCCCGGCGGCATCCCCGATTCCCGGATGCTGCTGTTCCCGGCCGCCGAGGCTGAGCTGATCGACACCTGGCAGGTCGCCGGCCTGGCCGGCACCGGCAGCGGCGACATGGCGGTGAAGGACCTTTTCGTGCCGGCGGCGCGCTCGGTCTCGCTGCTGCACGACGAAGCCACGGCCGATGGCCCGCTCTACCAGTTCCCGACCTTCGGCCTGCTGGCGCTGGGGATCGCTGCGGTCGCCATCGGCAACGCCCGCGCCGCGATCGACGACCTGCGCGCGCTGGCCGCGGCGAAGACCCCGCAAGGCAGCCGCCGCGCCCTGGCCCAGCGCGGCCAGGCCCAGAGCGAGACCGCCCGGGCAGAGGCAGGACTCCGCAGCGCCCGGGCATTCCTGTTCGAAGCCGTCGACGCTGCCTGGCAGGCAGCCGGCACCGGTGGAGGCATCTCCATACCGGTGCGCGCCGAGCTGCGCCTGGCCGCCACCCACGCCACCCGCACGGCGGCCGAGGTCACCCGGGCCATGTACGACCTGGGCGGCGGCTCGGCCCTGTTCCTGACCTCGCCGCTGCAGCGCCGCTTCCGCGACGCCCATGCCATGACCCAGCACATGATGGTGGCACCGCCGTCCTATGAGCTCACCGGCCGGGTGTTCCTGGGCCTGGAGACCGACGCGACGTTCCTGTGATGCAGCGATCAGCCGACCAGCCGCGCACGCGGGCACCGCGCCGGCGGCCCGTTCGGCCCGACGTCACCTGTCGTGTCGGACGAGTGACCGGCGGACCTCCAGGTAGATTTTCTTCGAATGCTGGATGTGATCGACGACGAGGCGTTTGAGCGCGCTCCGGTCACCGGTGCGTAGCGCCTCGATCATGGCCCAGTGCTCGCCGCGCAGGGTCTCCAGCAGCTCCGGGTCGACCATCGGGTACAGCCGCATCGCCCGCGACAGGAACGCATAGCGTTCGATCGCCGCGGAGAGGTGCTGGTTGTCGCAGGCGTTGAAGAAGATCGCGTGAAACGCCTCGTTGGCTTCGTCGATCGCCCGCGGATCCCGCGCCGCGACGGCCCTGTCATGTCGGCGCTGCGCAGCCTCCAGGGCTTCGATCAGCTGCGGCGCGGCCGGCAGCTTGATGCGCGCCGCCGCCTGTCGCTGCAGGATCTCCCTGATCTCGGCGATCTCCTCGACTTCCTTGGCGGTGAAGTCGCGCACCATGGCGCCCCGGTTGGGCACGCGGACGACGATCCCGGCACGTTCCAGTTCCGTCAGGGCCTGGCGCACGACGTGCCGCTTCGCCCCGAACCTCTGCATCAGCGCGTCTTCAACCAGCCGCTCCCGCGGCCGCAGATTGCCGAACAGGATATCGAACTCCAGGCTCCGGACGACGTCGTCCGAGGTGAGATCGATCTCGGTCGCTGAAATGGCTTTGCTTGGCATGCCTGCCTCGGCTGACGCTGCACCGCGGTTTCTATGGTTTTCCCACAATGATCGGGACGACGCAAACGTCAATGAAATTATTGATGATTTCGTTAACAGTTTCATTGTCATTTCATAGCGTGAGCCTCCGGGCCGCTTGCGCAGGCGGCCGGAAATGCGCGGCAGGCAATGCCAGACGCATCGACAACAGGGGAGGTTCCCATGCGAAACAGGCTACTGACGGCAACGGCGGCAGCGGTATTCGGCCTCACCGCCTGGGCCGGTGGGTCCATGGCGCAGCAGGTCGAGCTGACGTTCTGGAGTCACTGGGCGGCGGAGAAGCCGAAACGTTCGTTCGTGCAGGCCGTGATCGATGAGTTCGAGGCCGCCAATCCGAACGTGAAGATAAAGGCGACCTGGTACGAGAAGAACGCGCTGTATGCCGCGTTGAAGACAGCGCTGCGTGCCGGCCAGGCCCCGGACATCTTCTACGCCGAACCCGATCAGGTCGAGTACATGGACAACGGCTTCCTGCTCGACCTGTCCGCGCTCGACTGGGACGCGGTCGAGCCCTGGGCGAAAGAAGCCTGGACCTACAAGGGTAAGCCCTACGGCCTGCCGCTTGAGGCCTGGACCGTCGAGCTCTACTACAACAAGAAGATCCTGGGCGATTTGGGGGTCGCGTTGCCGGCCAATCTGCAGCTGTCGCCGGACGGCTTCATGGACCTCGTCAACAAGTCCACGGCCGCGGGGATCACGCCGATGGCGCTCGGTGTCGGCGACCGGCCCTACCCCGGGGCACACCTTGCCCACGAGGCATTGCTGAAGAAGCTGGGCGTGGCGGACTACAGCAGGCTGCTCGGCGGCGAGTTGGCCTGGACCGACGACCGCGTCGTCGAGACCTTGGCCTGGCTGCGCAGCCTGACGGATGCCGGCCTGCTGCCGCGGACCTTCACCACCCTGAAGCTGGCTGAGGCGCATGTCTACTTCCACACCAAGCCCGGCTCGGCGATGTTCATCAACGGCAGCTGGTACACCTCGCGGGCCTTCAACGATCCCGACCAGGGTGGCCAGCCGGACGGTTTCCCTCTCGGCATCATGCGCTTCCCGGCCGTGCCGGGCGCGGTCTGCAACGAGTGCCGCACCATCGCCGTCGGCGGCAGCTATGTCGCCAATGCCGACACCGCGCACGCCGAAGAGGTGCTGGCCTTCTTCAACTCCTTCCTCCGGGCGGACGTGGGCAACCGCTGGCTCGAGCACGTCAAGGTGCAGACGGGCATCAAGAGCGATCCGTCCCGGATCAGCGACCAGCGTGCCGGCGACTACTTCAGCATGATCGCCAAGACCAATGCCGGCTCGAAGTATCATTTCGGCATCCCGATCCAGGTGATGAGCGGCAAGCCGAAGGAGGTGTTCACCCAGGTGATCAACAACGCCTTCCCGGCCGGCAACATCAGTGTCGAGGACGCCGTCGAGACGATGTCCGCGGCCTACTGATTACTGTCCGTCACGCGGCCCCGGTCCACCGTCGACCGGGGCCGTTCGGTCGTGCCCGCGGAGGCAGCATTCGTGGCATTGGCACACAGCGCACAGGCACGCGACAGTGGCCTTGGCAGGCCGTGGGGCGCCATCACCGCGTTCCTGTTGCCGGCGCTGACGTTCTACGTGGCGCTGACCGCCTACCCGGCGATCCGCACGATCTGGAACAGCTTCCACGTCGTTCTGCCCCGGCGCGAAGAGTTTATCGGCTTCGAGAACTACCTGGTTCTGGCCCAGGACGAGATCTTCTGGAAGGCCGTGCAGAACACCTTCGTCTGGGCCGGCGTCTCGCCGCTGGTCGAAGTGACCGTCGCCCTGATGCTGGCGCTGGCGCTGTACGCGAAGGTCCCGGGCGCCCGCTTCTTCCGGGTCGCCTGGTTCACCCCCGTGCTGATGTCCTACATCGTCGTCGGCATCCTCTGGATGTGGATCTTCAACTACGACTGGGGACCGATAAACGTGTTCCTGCGCGCCGTCGGCCTCGACGCGCTGACCCGGCCCTGGCTCGGCGATCCGGCGACGGCGCTGCCCTCGCTGATCTTCGTGACCAGCTGGATGTGGGTCGGCTTCAACATGGTGGTGCTGCTGGCGGCGCTGCATTCGCTGCCGTCGGAAGTCCTGGAAGCCGCCGAGCTCGACAACTGCGGTTGGGGGGCGAAGCTGGTCTTCGTCATCCTGCCGCTGGTGCGGGCCACGCTGCTCAACCTGGTCGTGCTGTCCTTCATCGGCAAGATGAAGATCTTCGACCTGGTCTGGATCACCACCAAGGGCAACCCGCTGTGGTCCACCGAGACGGTCTCGACCTACGTCTACAAGCGCGCCTTCGAGTGGACGACCTTCGACCTCGGCTATCCCTCGACGATCGCCGCGGTCTGGTTCTTCATCGTCCTGGCGGCCGTGCTCGGACTGACGCGCCTGTTCCGCCTGCGCGACAGGCTCGAGTACTGAGGCGGCGACGATGGCGGCAACGAAACGCGCGCTGCTGCTGCTGGTGCTCTGCGGCTACACCATGTTCGCCGCCGGCCCGTTCGTCTGGGCTGCCATGCTGTCGCTGCGCACGACCTCCGAGATCCACCTGGCACATTTCGCCTTTCCCGATCCCGTGCATTGGGAGAAGTACCCCGACGCCTGGTTCAACTCGAACTATGCGACCTATTTCGCCAATTCGCTCGAGGTCGTGATCGCGGCGGTGGTCATCCTGACCGTCGTCGGCGCGATGGCCGCCCATTGCCTGGCCCGCTATCGTTTCCGCTTCAACCGGGTGATCTACTTCGTCCTGTTCTCGACAATCATTTTCCCGCCGCAGATCACCATCATCTCGCTGTTCCAGATCCTGGTGAACTATGGCCTGTACAACTCGAAGCTGGGGCTCACCCTGGTCTATGTCGCGATCCAGCTGCCGCTGACGATCTACATTCTCGAGAGCTTCTTCGCCCGCATCCCTGCCGACCTGTTCGACGCGGCGCGGATCGACGGCTATTCCGACTGGTCGATCTTCTGGCGTGTCGCCCTGCCGATCGCCCTGCCCGCCGTGGCGACGACGGTGATCCTGAACTTCATCCTGCTGTGGAACGAGTTCCTGTTCGCCGTCGTCCTCATCACCGACGAGGCCAACCGCACCCTGCCGCTCGGCATCCAGCGCTTCATCGGCGACACGCAGGAGGACATCGGCATGATCGCGACCGGGCTGATGATCGCCATCATTCCGGTGATCGTGATCTACGCCTTCTTCTCCGAAAAGCTGATCCAGGGCATGACGGCCGGCGCCGTCAAATAGGAGGCGCAACGACGTGGCGACGGCAAAGCTCGACGGCTTGACCAAGGTCTATGAGGCGGGCCACGACCCGGCGGCCGACAACGTGACGCTGACCATCGGCCACGGCGAGTTCATGGTCCTGCTCGGCCCGTCGGGCTGCGGCAAGACCACCACCCTGCGGATGATCGCCGGGCTTGAGTCGATCTCGTCCGGAACCCTGTCGATCGACGACCGGGTGGTGAACAAGGTGCCCGCGAAGGACCGCGACATCGCCATGGTGTTTCAGTCCTACGCCCTCTACCCGCACATGACGGTCAAGGACAACCTCAGCTTCGGGCTGAAGCGGCGCCGGGTGTCGCGCCAGGATATCGAGTACCGGGTTGCCGAGGCCGCGCGGATCCTCGGCCTGACGCCATACCTCAAGCGCAAGCCGCACGCCCTGTCCGGCGGCCAGCGCCAGCGTGTCGCCCTCGGCCGGGCCATCGTTCGCGACCCCAAGGTGTTCCTGTTCGACGAGCCGCTGTCCAACCTCGACGCCGCCCTGCGGGTATCGACCCGGAGCCAGATCGCCGCGCTGCACCGGCGCCTCGGCGCCACTATGATCTATGTCACCCATGATCAGATCGAGGCGATGACGCTCGGTACCCGGATCTGCATCATGAATGCCGGGCGCGTCATGCAGGTCGGCCCGCCGCTCGAGGTCTACCGCCGTCCCGCCAACACCTTTGTCGCCGGCTTCCTCGGCAATCCGCCGATGAACCTGCTCCCGGCAACGGTGACCGATGCGCAGGATGGGCGCACACTGAAGCTCGCCGAGACGACGATTGAGCTGCCAGCCGATCGGATGCCGGCACGCCGGCCCGGGACCTCCGTGACGTTCGGCATCCGTCCGGAAAACATCGCCCTGGGCGGGCAGCGTGGCGTCGAGGTTTCAGGCACGGTCGAACAGATCGAAGCCCTGGGCGCGGAAACCATCCTGACGGTAAGCCTGGGCAGCAACGGCCAGCGCCTGACCGCGCGCATCGCCGGCGATACCGGCCTCGGCATCGGCGATGTCTGCCGCCTGGGACTGGACCCGAGCGCCGCCCACCTGTTCGAAGCCGACGGGCGCGCCTGCCTCCCGCAACCATGACATGGAACCTGGACCGATGGCCGAGCCCGCGAAACTGACGATCAGAAAGGACTTCCCGCGGCCCAGTGCCGCCGAGGTTGCCGCCTTCGAAAAGGCGCCGAGCGGATGGGTGGTCGATGCGCTCGGCCGGCGCGGTGCATTGCCGCACTGGATCAGGCCGATCTCCACGGCGACCCGGTTCGTCGGGCCGGCGCTGCCGGTCTGGACGCGGCCGGTGGACAACCTGGCGCCGTACGCCGCGCTCAAGTTCACCCGGCCCGGCGACGTGCTGGCGGTGGCGGTCGACGGTTCGGCGTCGGCATCCGTGCTGGGCGACATCCTGCTTGGCATGGCCCGCAACGCCGGCATCGTTGCCTGCGTCACCGACGGGTTGGTCCGCGATGTGGCCGGCATCAATGCTGTCGGCATCCCGACTTTCGCCCGCGGCCTGTCGCCCAACTCACCGTTCAAGGACGGCCCCGGCACGATCGGCCTGCCCGTCAGTCTTGGCGGCACTGCCATCGAACCGGGCGACCTGCTGGTTGGAGACATCGATGGCATTGTCGTCGTGCCACGTGACAGAATCGCGGCCGTGGCAGCCGAGCTCGAGGCGGTCGCTGCGAAGGAAGCCGGCATGGAAGCAGCCGTAGCCGCTGGCGCTGCCTGCCCGGCCTGGCTGGACGACGTGCTGGCCGGAAACGGCATCGACTACGTCGACTAGGACCGACGCCACGATGCCCCGATCGACACCGAAGGTGTTCTATCAGAGCCACGCCAGCCCTGATCTCTACGACCTCATCCGCGACGTCGCGGGCGCCGAGTTCGACCTGGTGCTGCTCGATGCGGACGATGACGTCGAGCGCTGCCGCAAGATCGCCGATTGCGAGGCCGTCATCTGCGCCGCCACCCCGTTGCGCAAGAAGCACCTCGATGCAGCGCCAAAGCTACGGGTCATCCATCACCAGGGCGTCGGCTGGCAGGACACTACCGATTGGCAGGAGATCAGGCGGCGTCGCCTGCCCCTCGCCCTGACGCCCGAGGGAACGACCACAGGCGTCGCCGAACACACCGTTCTGCTCATGCTTGCCGCGGCCAAACATCTGGCCTTCGCCGATGCCGAACTCAGGCGCGGCCGCTGGCACGTCAACAGCCTGCGTGGCAGATCGCGACAGCTCCACGGCAAGACCATTGGTTACGTCGGCATGGGCCGCATCGCCCAGGCGGTAGCCGAACGGCTGAAAGCGTTCGGCTGCAGCGGCATCTACTGCGATCCGCAGATCGACTTGCCGGGCGACGTGTCGGCAAGCCTCGGCCTCAGACGGGGCAGCCTGGACAACGTCCTGGCCGCGGCCGATGTGCTGTCGATCCACGTGCCGCTGACGGCCGCGACCCGCGGGCTGATCGGCCGGCAGGCGCTGCAGCGCCTCAAGCCCAGCGCCATCGTCGTCAACACGGCGCGCGGCGGCATCGTCGACGAAGCAGCTCTGGCGGCCGCGCTCGACAGCGGCCATGTGCTCGCGGCGGGAGTGGACGTGTTCGAGGAGGAGCCACCCGCGCCGGACAACCCGCTGCTGGCCCTGCCCAACGTCGTCCTGACCCCACATATCTCCGCCGGCTCGCGCGACGCCATGCGGGCGAAGATGACAGCGTTGTTCGGCAATCTGCGGCGCTTCTTCGCCACCGGGGAACTGGCCAATCGCGTGACCTTCCCGTGACATCGCCTGGTCGAGCCGGCCCCTTGCGGATCGGCGTTGCCGGCGCCGGCATGGTGAGCGGATATCACCTCGCCGCCTGGGCGCGGGTGGCCGACGCCACCGTCGTGGCGATCGCTGACCCCGATATCGGCCGTGCCGGCAGCCGTGCCGAGGCCTACGGGATCGGACGCTGGTTCGCGCGGCCTGAACAGTTGATCGATGAACTGCGGCCCGATGCGCTCGATATCGCCGCGCCGGTGGAAGCCCACGGGCCGCTCTGCCGCCTGGCTGCCGAAAACGGCGTCGCGATCTTGTGCCAGAAGCCGCTGGCCCGGACCTCTGCCGAGGCGGAAGAGATCATCGCCAGCGTCGCCGGCCGTGTGCCCTTCATGGTGCATGAGAACTGGCGCTTTCGCCCGCACTACCGACAGATCAAGCAGTGGCTCGAGGCTGGCCTGATCGGCGCGGTCACGCAGGTGGAAATGCGCGTTCACACATCCGGACTGATCCCGGATGCCGCGGGTTGCTTTCCGGCGCTGGTCCGCCAGCCGTTTCTGGCCGGGTTGCCGCGCTTCCTCGTCTTCGAAGTGCTGAGCCACCATCTGGATGTCCTGTGCTGGCTGGTCGGTGACTTGCGCTTGCAGGCCGCCCGGCTGTCACGTGTATCCCCGGCCGTGACGGGCGAGGACACGGCGCTGCTCGAACTGCAGACGCGCACGGGCGCACCCGTGGTCATTGACGGCAGCTTTGCCGTTCCCGGGCGGCCGGTCGAAATCCGCGACAACCTGCACATCACCGGTACGAGGGGCGATATCCGGTTGTCCGACACGGCCCTTTCGTTGCAGGCCGACCACCGCGAAGAGCATGAGGTCGACTTCGACGCGATGTACGCAAGCTCGTTCGAGAACGCCCTGCGACACTTCGTTGAAACCCTCGGCAGTGCCGGCGCGTTCGAAACCGACGCCAGACAGAACATCGCGGTTCTCCGACTGGTCGACGAAGCCTACCAAAGCGACGGCGGACTGACGGTCGGGCCGCGGTCAGGCTCGTAGTGCTTGAGCGGCCCCGATCTCGTTCGATTGCGCACGCAACTGGCGTATACTTGCAGATCAGTGCGTTTGCTCGCGGCGGGTGCGCCGTCACGGAACACCGGGACGTGCAACGCAGTGTGAATGCTATCCCTGATGTCGACCGGCGCCCGCCCGCAAAGCCAGGAGGCCGAAAGATGCGTGCGATCATCAACTGGCTGACAGTCTATTCGGCGTGGCTCTGCCGGATCTTCAGCGTCACTCCCGACTCCCTGCGCAACGGCCGGCGCGGCAATCAGCCGCCACCGACGGGCGGGTTTTCCGCCTGACCGGCACACGCGCGGTGCCGCCTGGGTCAGCGGGGCCGGATCTCATACGAAAGTCAGCAGTCGCCGCGGATTGCCGACGACGATCGCGTCGATCTCGGCGTCGGAGAAGTCGCGCTCACGCATGAGCGGGACGACGTTCTCGAAGATATGACCATAGCCATGGCCGCCGTAGGCCCGCAGCCGGGTCACGTAACAGATGTCGTGGCTGATCACGATCTGCGCCAGGTGGCCACGGCCGATCAGGGCCCGGATCAGGCGCAGGCGGATGGCATCGTTCGGCATGTCGATCGACGGGTTCCAGGGGTAGTAGCTGGTCTCTTGCCCGAACAGGTCGAATTCGATGATGCAGCCCGTATCGGCGAGCCGGAACAGGCGGTCGTGGTCAAAGATCGTGCGGTCGACGTGGCTGATGATGGTGCGTTCGGGCACGCCGCCGTGCGCGGCGACGAAGTCCATCACCTCCTGGGGCTGGTCGGCATCGCGTCCCGGGTGCACGTTGAGTGCCGCTCCGGTCTCACCCTGGGCGACGATGGCGCCCTGCATCACCCGCCGCTCGAGCGCCGTCCAGGGCGACTGGCAGCCGATCTCGCCGATGATGCCGGCGCGGATTCCGGTGCCGTCGATACCTTCAAACACCTGCGCGATCATCTCGGTGGCGAAGTCATCGGCGTCGCGCCCATGGTTGGCTGGGTCCTGGTATTCCTCCACATAGTGGCCGCAGCCCAGCACCACGTGCGCGCCGGCATCGCGCGACACGTCGGCCAGCGCCGCCGGATCGGGCCGCAGCCCGCCTGAGCTCAGCTCGACGATGGTCTGCCCGCCCGCCGCAACCATCGCCCGCACTTCGTCCGTCGCCAGCTCGGCAGAGCGCGATATCAGGTTACGTGGCACCTTCACCCGGCCGTAGTTGATCTGCCAGCAGTTGCAGAGGCTGATTTCCGGGCCCTGGTCCTGCGCCGCGGCCACCTTTGGCGGACGGATGTCCCAGATCAGGTGCTCGTGCATCAGCGTGTTGCCGAGCTCTGCGGGGTCGATCAGCCCCAGCACCGTCTGGGCCTTGCCCGTCAGGTCGGCTCTGGACAGCCTGGTCATCGCGATTGCACCGGTGACTGTGAAAGACCAGGCAGTTTTGCCGGTCACGGCGCCGCCACGCAACGGGCTGAATACTCGGGTGATACTCTAGCCGCGCTTGGCACCAAGCTGTTCGAGAACGCCCCGCGCCTGCGCGGCGTGCCAGGCCGTCCCGCAGGAGTCCAAAAACCCGCAGTGCATCGCCGGCGCTCTGTCTTGCCGCCGCCATGTCGCCGCGCGCCGCGGCGATCCTGGCATCGACCAGGCTTGCCTCCCCGACGATGCGCTTGGCGCCCACCTGCTCCGCCAGGTCACGCGCCCGGTCGGCATGCGTCTGTGCCTGTGCAAGCCGTTCACCACCGAGCTGCTGCAGAATCTGCGCGGTCACGACGTGCGCCTCACAGCCTTCCAGCAGGTTGTGGGTCTGCTCCGTGCGGCGCACGGACGACTGGGCATGGTCCAAGGCCTCGTCCAGGCTGCCCCGGGCCATCAGGTAGCGCGCCATCAGAACCGTGGACGCAGTGACTTCGTGCTGAAACCCGCCGGACTGAGCGCCCCGACCGGCATGTTCCTGCTGGATCGCGAAGGCCTGGGCGAAGTCGCCCTCGGCCGCGGCGGCTTGCGCCTCGAGGTAGAGCGTCCACGCAGCCCCACGATAGTCCCCAGTGCGCGCGCAGATCTCCTGCGCACGGCGGAGAAGTTCGCGCATCCGATCCAGCTCGTGCACACCGTGCACCATGCCATAGCACTGGGCCAGCATGCAGCAGGCCCAGGCGACGCGCCGCTCGTCGCCCAGGTCCTGGCCAAGCTTCAGCGCCAAGGTGCCCTGCTCGACGGCGATATCCAGGTCGCCGGCCCGGGCATGGGCGTTGCAAAGCATGGTCTGTGCTGCCGCCAGTCCGGCCGCATCGTCGATCGCCGCCGCGATCTCTCCGCCCCGGCTGTAGGCGGCAATGGCGTCCGGCAACGTGCCGGAGGTGAACTCCACGTCGCCCAGGTCCCGGTACAGGGCCGCAAGCCGGGCCTTGTCGCCGACCTTCTCCGCCAGTTCAAGCGCCTGCCGGTAGGTCTCGCGTGCACCGGCGTTTTCGCCCCGCATGTAGAGCGCGCGGGCCAGCCGCGACAGCAGCCGCGCCCGCGTTTTCGGGCGCGCTGCCGGCCCGGCTTCATCCAGGATCTCGCGACAGATGCGCTCGGCCTCGCGGTAGTTGCCGACCAGCATCTGCAGCGCCGCCAGGCGGTTGCCGAGCGACAGTTGCCGCGCGCTGCCCTCGTCACGGCCCGGATGCGCGCGCCAGAGTTCCAGTGCCCGGCTGAAGTACTCCAGCGCCTCCCGGTTGGCGAAGATCTGCCGGGCGTGGTCTCCGGCCGTGGTGAACGCCTCGGCGGCGGCGATGGCCTGGCCACTCTGGGCCAGGTGGGTGGCGATTTCCGCCGCGCGTTCCTGGTCATCGCCATGCGCGGCCAGCAACGCCGCGGCGACCCGCGCGTGCAGCTCGCGCCGGCGTTCGCGCAACAGGCTGTCATAGGCGGCATCGCGGATCAGCGCGTGCTTGAAGGCATAGCGCGGCTCGGGTGCGGCCCGCGTGCGCGCGACCAGCTCGGAACGGATCAGACGTTCGAGGCCGGCGTCGAGATCTTCCGCCTCCGGCGCCGCCACGGCTGCCAGCAGGGCGTGCGGGAACTCCCGGCCGATCACCGCCCCCACCTGGGCAATCTCCTTGGCCTCGTTCAGGCGGTCCAACCGCGACAGCAGCGATGCCTGCAGCGTCATGGGGATTTCCGTCGTCGCCACGTCGTCGCCGCCTTCGAGCAGCGCCTTCGTCAGTTCCTCCACGTAGAGCGGCACCCCACCGGCGCGCTCGACGATACGGTCGATCACGTCGTCATCGAGCCGTTCGCCGGCGACGGCGCGGGCGATCTCGGCCGATTGCGCGCGCGACAGGTGGCTCAGTGACACCGAGGTCAGATGCGGATGACCGGACCAGGGCGGATTGTACTCGGGGCGATGGGTGATCAGGGCGAATACCGCCGCGTCCTGCACTTGGCCGATGGTTTCGCCGACCAGGGTCTCGGTCGACGGGTCGATCCAGTGCGCATCCTCCATCAGGAACAGCACCGGGCGCAGTCGCGCCAACGCCAACAGTTGATCGATCAGCGCGGCAATCGTCTGTTCGCGCAATTGCTGCGGTGTCAGCTCCAGGGCGCCGTAGCGTTGCTCGAACGGCAGCGACAACAAGGCGGCGAACAGCGGCGCCACCGGCCCGATGTCCTGCTCGGATAAGTCGAGCAGGCGCTCCAGCTTGTCCAGCTTCGCATCGGCTGTGTCGTCGGCATCAAAGCCGGCTGCCAGTTCCAGCTGCCGGACGACCGGATAAAAGGCGATGTTGCTGTGGTAGGGCGAACACTGGTAGCGCAGGCGGAAATGCCGTGCATCGCCCACCCGTGCCGTCAGCGTGCTGAGGATCCGGGACTTGCCGATACCGGGCGGGCCCGACAACAAGGCGAACTGACCTTCGCCGCCGGTCGCGAGCTGCCAGCGGTCCTGCAGCAGCGAGACCTCGTGGGCGCGACCGACGAACGTCGTCAGGCCGCCGGCGTGGGCGGCGTCGAAACGGGTCTCGACGGCGCGCTCGCCGCCCACCCGCCAGGCCGGCACGGGCCTGGCGAACCCCTTGAGCGGCTGCGCGCCCAGTGGCGTCAGGTCGAAGGCGTCGCCGATCAGCTGCCGTGTCGCCGCGTCCACCAGCACGGCATCGGGCCCGGCGACTTCCTGCAGACGCGCGGCCAGGTTCGGGGTCTCGCCGGTCACAGCCTGGGCGTCCAGCCCGCCTTTGCTGACCAGGTCGCCGACCACCACCTCGCCCGTGGCCATGCCAACCCGGGCGCGCAGTGTGTCGCCGTCTTCGAGCCTGATCGCAGCGACAGCCGACACCATCTCAGTGCCGGCGCGGACCGCCCGCTCGGCGTCGTCCTCGTGCGCCTGCGGCCAGCCGAAATAAGCGAGCACACCGTCACCGAGGAACTTGGCCACGTAGCCGTCGTAGCGCACCACGACGCCGGCGACGGCGTCCTGATAGCGCCGCGTGAGTTCACGCATGTCCTCGGGGTCAAGCCGCCCCGCAAGCGCCGTCGAGCCGACGAGGTCGCAAAACAGCACCGTGAGCCGCCGCCGTTCCGCCCGCCCCGGCGGCGGCGCGTCGGCCGGCGCCATCGCAGCGGACGCCGGATCGTCGATCGTGGCAATCGCCCGCAGCAGCCGCTTGCGCGGCCCCAGCGGCACGCCGAGCTCGCGCAAATCGGCTTCCGTCAGATCGCGCGCCGCTGCCAGGTCGACCTGGTTCTGTGCAAACACCGCCGCCCACTCGCCCAGGCCCAGACTGGCCAACCAGCTCTCGATGTCAGCCGCCATCCCGTCACCTCCGGGCGGCATGGTGGTTTGGCGCACGCATCATGTCTTCGAGTTCGGCACTTGCGCCAGGGCATCCTCGACGCCAGGCAGCCAGTAGTCCATCCCCATGTCGTCGTAGAGCGCGGCCGCTGCCGTGAGCTCATCGCGCGCCGCATCGCTGCGGCCGGCGGCGAGATGGAGCCGGCCCAAGGCAAACCGGCTGTGTGCCAGGTGCGGCCGCAGGCCATGCGCTTCGGCGGCGGTGATCGCGGTGCGGTAGCGCTGTTCCGCGTCGTCCGGATCGGTCTCGGCCGCAAGATCTCCCTCCAGCCGGTTGGCCCAGACCAGGCTCTCGCGCTCGCTCTGGCTTTCCGCCACGTCGCGGCCGCGTCCGATCATCTCGCGCGCTTCGTCGCGTCGGCCGACGGCCAGCGCCGCCTCGGCGAACCAGAAGTAGGGCCGGGCATAGTTCACCGACCGTGCCCAGACGGCGGGATCGATCGACCTGTGCAGCAGGGCGAAGCCGTCCTCGGTCCGCCCCTGAAGGACGTAGACGAAGCCAAGGGCCGAGAGGATCGGCGGCGCCAGCGTGTAGAGCTCATAGACGTCGCCGATTTCGGCCGCGCGTTCGAGGTGGAGCATGGCCAGGTCGTGCCGGCCCTGGCGGGTATAGGCGTGACCGAGGCCGCGGGTCAGCACATAGATGCTGTAGTGGTCCTGCGCCTCTTCCGCCGTCGCCAGGCCGAGCCGTTCGTAGCGCTCGACCTCGTCGAACGCGCCCAGCTCAGCCAGCGAGGAGATCAGCACCGAACAGGCGAATACGAACGGTAGGCCGCCGAGGCCGTACCGCCGCTCCGCGCCGGCTTCCTGCATGTCGTCGATGGCGCGCTTCAGCCAGGTGGCGGCGTCGGCAAAGGCGCCAAGGCCATAGTAGACCTGGCCCAGGCGATAGGCAGCCAGGTAGCGCAGCTCGATGTCGCCCACCTCGTCGGCGATCCGCCGGGCCTGGTGGATGGTGCTTTCGGCATCGAGATAGTCACCGCGCCGCCAGGCGGTCGCGCCCAGGTGCAGCAGCGACCAGCCGATCCGGCCGTCATCGCCGATCCGCTGCGCCAGCGCTGCGGCGCGCTCCAGGTGCCGGATCGTGGCATCATGGTCGCCAAGCACGAACAGCGCATTGCGCAGTTCGAAGCGCAGGTCGATGTCCTCGGCAATGGTCTCGTCCGTCTCCGGCAGCTGGTGCAGGGCCTGCAACGCGCGTTCGAAGTAACCCACGGCCGCCCGCAGCGCCGCCCGGCGCAGGGCCTTGTCGCCGGCCTGCCGGCTGTAGCACGCCGCCTTGGGCCCGTGTTCTGCCGCCAGGGCGTGGTGCGCCAGACGCTCGACATGTTCCTCGAGCCGGTCGGCATAGCGCGCCTCCACGGTCTCGACCGTGCCCAGGTGCAGCACCCGCCGGCGCCCGTGCAGCACGCTGGCGTAGGCCGCCTCCTGGGTCAGCGCATGCTTGAAGGTGAACACCGGTTCGGGGATCAGCTGGGTCTGGTACAGAAATTCCGCCGCCTGCAACTGCCCGAGAACCGTAAGCAAGACGTCGCTGTCCACGTCCGCGATCGGCTGCAGCAGCGCCACCGGCACCTCGTGGCCGATCACCGAGGCCACCTGCAGCAGGTTCTTCGCCGCCGGTGCCAGGCGATCGATCCGCGCCGCCAGCACTTCCTGCACGCTCGCCGGCAGCTCGAACTGCTCGACCGGCTTGACCAGCCAGAAAGCGCCGCGCTCGCCGTCGAAGGCGCCGGTCTCGATCAGCGCCTGTACGGACTCTTCCAGGAACAACGGCCTGCCGCCGGTGCGCTCGATCAGCAGCCGCCGCAGCCGCGTCAGGCTGCTGTCCTCGCCGAGCAGGTCGTCGAGAATGCACCCGGCCTCGTCGTCCGGCAACGGGTGCAGCCGGACCTCGGAGTAGTAGCTCTTGCCGGCCCAGGTATGGCTGAACTCCGGCCGGTACGTCACCAACAACAGCAGCCGGGCGGCGGCGATGCCGTCGATCAGTTGGTCGAGGAAGGCGAGAGTCTCGCTGTCGAACCAGTGCAGATTCTCGAGCAGGATGATCAGCGGCCGCTCCTGGCTCTCGCGCAGCAGTACGGTCTTCAACCCCTCGAAGGTCCGGCGGCGGCGTTGCGGCGGGCTCAACTCCTGCCAGTCGGGATCGGCGACCGGCAAATCGAGGACAGCGTCGAGCGCCGGCAGCACCGGCGCCAGTCCGGCATCCAGGCCGAGAATGTGGCGGCGCATCTTGTCAGCGACGACCGACTGGCTGTCGTACGGCTCGACGGCAAACCAGGTCCGCAACAAGCCGGCCACCGGCAGAAAAGACGCATTGGCGTCATGCGAGGCCGCCCCGGTCTCGAGCACCGTCCAGTCCCGGGCCTGCGAAGAATGGGCGAATTCATGCACAAGCCGCGATTTGCCCATGCCTGCCTCGCCGACCAGGGCGACGATCTCCCCATGGCCGAGGACGGCCCGTTGCAGCACCCGGACCAACGCCGACAGCTCAATGTCCCGGCCGACAAAGCGGGTCCGGCTATGGCCGGGCCGGCGCTCCCAGGGCGGCTGACTGCGCGACGGCGCGGTCAGGCGATAGACGGTGACGGGGGCGCCGTAGCCGAGCATGACCGCGTCGGCGCCATCGGCTTCGAAGAAGCCGCGCACGCGATGGTGTGTCTCCGTCGTCAGGGCGATGGCGCCAGGCTCGCTCGCTTCGGCCAGCCAGCGGGCGATCTGCGCGGCCGGACCGATCGCTTCGTAGTGGCGGGCGCCCGCCTGGCTCGCCACGCGGACGACGGCTTCGCTGGAATGCAGGCCTACGCTCGCCCGCAGGCGACTGCCGGCAACGTTGCGCACGCCATCGCGGATCGCGAGGGCGGCATAGCAGGCGCGCACAGCATGGTCCTCTTGTGCCACAGGCGCGCCAAACACGGCCTGCAGGCCGTCGCCGAGCACCGTGCTGACGGTCCCGCCGTAGCGCTCGACGGCGTCCGCCATGGTTTGCAGCGCCGGATCCATCTCGGAGATCACGGCCTCGGGGTCCAGATCGCTGATCAGCGCGTCGGCGCCGTGAATGCCCGCGTACAGCACGGTGACCTGCTTGCGCTCGCTGCCGGTCGCCGGCACTGCCGGATCGCGTTCGGGTGCCGCCGTGGCCGGCTCGCGCGGGGCCGGCGCCGCGGGCTGCGGCGCCGGCGGCGGCACCTGTGCGGCCTGCAGTCGGGCCAGACGGGTCCGGGCCTCGGCATCGTCTGGGTCGAGCTGAACCGCCATGTGGGCATAGGGTTCGGCCGCTTCGGGCGTGTCGGCGAGGCGGTCTGTCAGTTCGGCCAACACGCGCAGCTGATCGATCCGCGCCGCATCGCGCTCGGCCACCAGCCAGGCCTGGTAGCCATGAAGGTCCGGCATGTCGAGATGGGCCAGCAGTTCGCCGGCGAAACCGTCGGCAATGGCCGTCAGCTGCGGGGTGGGGATGGCGGCAACGTCGCCGGCCAGAAGCGACCGGACCGTGAACAGGTCAACGGCGACACCGGCCGCGTCAAAGCCGACGCTTTCGCGGTCGGCGACGATGCGGGCACGCTCGGGCTCGTTGACCAGGCCGCGCAGCTTCGAAAGGCTCCAGCGCAGGGCGCCGCGCGGGTCGTCGGGGATTTCCCAGAACAGCGCGCACAGTCGGTCGCGGCGGTGCGGCCGCTCGGTGACCAGGAGGTAGGCCAGTAGTGCCCGCGTCTTCTTCGAGCGCGGCAATGCCACCGGGCTGCCGCCACGGCAAACCTCCAACTCGCCGAACAGGCGCACGGATATGGCGCCGTTGCCGGTCATGCGGCCCCCTCACCCCCAAGATCACGCTCGAAATGCCATTGCCCGCAAATCCCGCGGAGTCGCCACGATACAGCACTATAATCCTATGCAAGCTGCGGTCACCGCAGGGATTCCCGCGCCTGCACTACCACTGCGGGCCCTGCGACGACGGCTACTCGCCCCTTACGTCACGACATGGGAACCGGCCGGGGCGAGGAAAAGACTGTCAGGCGGTGCATGATTTCAAGGGCCGGGTTACGTCACTGCGCTTGCCAGCGGTGCGCCGGGTCCGGCTATGATGCTGAAAACGATAAAGTCACCATAAGGAAGGAACTGCCATGGTCGACCTGATCATCCGCAATGCCCGCATTGCAGACGGCCTGGGCGGGGCGCTGGTCGACGGGGATCTGGCCGTGCAGGACGGCCGCGTGGCGGCGGTCGGGCGGGTCGACGGCGACGCGGCCGAGACTGTCGATGCCCGCGGCCTGGTGCTGGCGCCGGGCGCCATCGACCTGCACACCCACTATGACGCCCAGCTGACCTGGGACCGGACCGCCTCGCCGGCCGGCGCGCTCGGCGTGACCACCGTGGTCATCGGCAACTGCGGCTTCGGCATCGCCCCGGCCCCGGCCGACCGGCGCGACACCATCCTGGCCAACCTGGCCGAGGTCGAAGGCATGTCGCTGGACTCGCTCAAGGCAGGCGTCGACTGGGGCTTCGAGAGCTTCGGCGAGTATCTCGACATGCTGAAGGCCAAAGGCGTCTATCCCAACGTCGCGGTGTTGGCCTCGCACACGGTGATGCGCACGGCGGTGATGGGCGATGAGGGCTCTGAACGCCCGTCGACGCCCGAAGAGGTGATGCAGATCCAGGCCTTGTTCCGCGAGGCCATGGATGCCGGTGCGATCGGCCTCGGCTCGTCGTCGAACGAGAACCACCGCGGCGCCGGCGGCATTCCGATCGCCTCGCGGCTGGCCGCGGACGAGGAGTTCCACGCCCTGGCCGAGGTCATGCGCGACTACGACCACGGGGTGTTCATGGCGACCTGCGGCGAGCACCACGGCATCCCCTTCATGGCCGAGATGAGCCGGCTCAGCGGCCGGCCCAGTTTCTACGCACCGCTGTTCCATTTCTCGCACCAGTCCGAGCGTGGCCGCGGCATCGTCGCCGCCGCCGCAGCGGCCCGCGCCCAGGGCATCCCGGTCTACGCCCAAGGCTCGTGCCAGCCGCTCAGCCTCTCCTTTACCCTGGACAAGGCCTATATCCTCAAAGCCATGGCGCCCTGGCCGGCGACGGAGGACCATGACGAGCTGCGCGCCATCTTCACCGACCCGGGCTTCCGCGACGCCTTTCGCGCGACCCTGAAGACGGCCGACAGTCAGCACGTCTTCAAGGGCCGCTGGGACTGGGTGCCGGTGACGGTGGCGGCACTGGAGAAGAACAAGGACCTGGAAGGCCGCACCATTGCCGACATCGCCGCCGAACGCGGCGTCGATCCGCTCGACCTCTTCCTCGACCTCGGCCTGGAAGAGGACTTCGCCACCAAGTTCACCTTCTTCGTGCTGAACATGGAGGAGGACGGCGTCGCCGAACTGCTCGTCAACGACGGCACCCTGATCAGCCTGTCCGACGCCGGCGCCCACAACGCCCTGTTGTGCGATGCCGGCTACGCCATGTACCTGCTCGGCCGTTGGGTGCGCGAGCGCGGCCTGTTTGATCTGCCCACGGCGATCCGCAAGCTGACCAGCGATCCAGCCGACGCTTACGGCATCGTCGATCGCGGCCGGCTGACTCCGGGCGCCTGGGCCGACATGATCCTGTTCGACCCGGAGACCATCACCATCACCAAGATGGAGCGCCACTTCGACCTGCCTGCCGGCGGTGAGCGGCTGCTGCGCAGCGCGCCCGGCCTGCATGGCACCTGGGTCAATGGCGTGCGCGTGTTCGACGGCACGGACTATCTCGACGTGCCGGCACCGGGCCAGGTATTGACTCGGTTTGCCGGCGGCCTGCCCAGGTTGGGCATGCCGGACGCCACCGGATCAGGCGGCGGCGCGGTCGCCGCGGAGTGACTTTGGCCCGGGCCCGGGCAGGACGACATCAGAAACCAAGAGACGCAACAGGAGCACCGGCGAGATGGACGTAGCAGGCAAGAAGGCAATCGTATTCGGCGGTACCTCGGGCATTGGTCTGGCCACGGCCAAGCGCCTGGCGGCGCAGGGCGCCGAGGTCATCGCCATCAGCCGCAACCCGGACAAGGCCGGCGAGGTGCCCGACGGCATCACCCTGCGGCAGTGCGACGTGCTCGACCGCGAGGCGATGGCCGCTTTGTTCGCCGACTGCGCGCCGTTCGATATCCTGATCAGCGCCGCCACCGGTGGCTCACGCGCGATCGGCCCGTTCCTGGCCATGGACATGGATGGCTACAAGGCCTCGTTCGACAAGCTGTGGGGCTATGCCAACGTGGTCCGCTACGGCGCCGAGCACCTGAGCGAGAAAGGCACGATCGTCCTGGTCTCGGGCGCGCCGGCGCGCCGGTGCAAGCCGGGTCAGGTCTCGCTGTCGTCGGTCGGCGGTGCCGTCGAGGCGCTGGTCCGCGCGGTCGCCCCCGAGATCGCGCCCAGACGGATCAACGTGGTCTCGCCGGGCACCATCGACACGCCGATGGTGCCGCTGCAGGGCGCGGAGCGCACCGAGCTGTACCAGAAGATGACGGCCAACAACCTGATCCCCCGCGCCGGTACCGCCGACGAGGTGGCCCAGGGCCTGATGTTCGTGATCGAGAACGACTTCGTCACCGGCACCACCGTCGACGTCGACGGCGGCTGGCTGCTGTCGTGACGGACGCCGGCCTGCCGCCTAGAGCATGTCCGTGCTTGTTTGAATCAACAGGGGGATTCCCCTGAGGCGTTTGATGTGATTCAAGATGCTGGCTGGAGGAGGAGGCCAGCATGCATGCCTCGACCTTATTCGCTGGATTTGCGTGAGCGTGTTGTTGCCGCGGTGGAGAGC
>Ga0209458_1000027_pt1 | contig 108970 bp, 102 predicted proteins | sample WorMetLIZAISLAND_FD_187411 | JGI IMG/M metagenome (GOLD analysis project Ga0209458, IMG submission 187411) | Marine gutless worms symbiont microbial communities from Max Planck institute for Marine Microbiology, Germany - Inanidrilus manae... ...
TCTTCTGCAAACTCAAAGAATTCAAACGCATCGCCCTGCGCGCCGACAAAACCGACCAGAGCTTCGCCGCCTGCATCCATCTCGCCGCCGCCATCATCAATTCAAGATGAATCTCAACAGGCCCTAGCTTATCCGCGACCGTATAGAAGGGATCCGCGTGCAGGTCTTCGGCGGCCAGGCCGCGGGCTAGCAGCATTTCCATCGCCGACTCGATCATGGCCGTGGGGCCGGCGAGGTAGGCCTTGTGGCCGGCCAGGTCGGGAATGTCGGCGGCAACCACGTCGCTGACCAGACCCTGGCGTAGCGCAGTCGGGCCACTCGGCGCCGAGAGCACCGGGATGAAGCGAAAGTTGTCGTGCCGGCGTTCGAGCACCCGAAAATGGTCCTGCAGGTAGAGTCCGTCCTCGTCGCGGGCCCCGAAGTAGAGGCGGATCGGCTGGCTCATGCCCTTGGTCAGCGCAGTCTCGACGATCGACTTGATGGGAGCCAGGCCGGAACCGCCGGCGATGGCCAGGATCGGGCCGCTGTGATCGTCGCGCAGCCAGGCCTCGCCATAGGGCCCCTCGATGCCGACCGCCTCGCCCAGGGCCAGCCGCTCGGCCACATAGGCGCTCGGACCTTCGTCGTTCATACGGCGCACGTGGAACTCGAGCAGCGGCGCGCCGGGCCGGTTGGCCATGGAAAAGTCGCGGGCCGGCAGATCGGCGAAGGCGAGGGCCGCGTACTGGCCGGCGCGAAAGGGGAAGGCGGCACCGGTCGGCAACTTCAGGCGTAGCAGGCGAATGTCCTGCATCAGCGCCGCCAGTGCGGTAACGCGTCCGGTCAAACGCTGCGCCGTGTTCTGGCTCACGCCGCGCCGTCCTCCAGCAGCCCGTCGATGGCGCCAGTGATCTCGGCATCGAGCGGCCCCACGTCGGAGGGCCAGAGGCCGGCCAGCTCGCCGTCCGGTCCGACCAGGTACTTGTGGAAGTTCCACTTGGGCGCCGCGATCTCGCCCAGCTCTTCGACGACCCAGCGGTAGAAAGGATGGGCCGCGCCGCCGATCACCGTCTGCTTGGCGGTCATCGGGAAGTCGATGCCGAAGTTGCTGTTGCAGAAGGCCTGGATCGCCGCCTCGTCGCCGGGCTCCTGCTCGCCGAAGTCGTTCGAGGGGACGCCAAGCACGACGAGACCCTTGTCGCGGTACTGGGACCAGAGGGATTCGAGGTCTGCATACTGCGGGGTGTAACCGCACTCCGAAGCCGTGTTCACGACCAGGACCGGCCGCCCGGCGTAGTCCGCCAGCCGGATCGTCTCGCCCGTGATTCCCTGAAACTCGAAGCCGTGTGCGGACATGGCGGGTCTCCTTCTTCGTGTCCGAACGCCCTTGAAGATAGTCGACCGCGGCGAATCGCCCCGCAATTACAAAACCCTACTGTAATTGAACGGGCCAGGGCTTAACGAACGATTCAGGAACTCCGTGATAGCCCAGCAAGCCGATCGCAGAATCGGCGACCGTGATTCAGGACTCGCAAATGCAACCGGAATTGCCTTTAATGGCCTGGCAGAGAGGCGAAACAAACACTTGAACGATAACAAGCGAAATCGCCCCGACCGGGATGCAAGGGGGGCATACGGCTGGATCGCCGGAGGGGCCATGTGCCTGCTCGTGGCGGCGACGACGGCTACCCTTCTGCCACCGGACGTGACACGGCTGCTGCCCGGCGGTGGCGAGAGCTGGCGCTCCGCGGCGGCGGCCTTACCCAGCTACGTCGACGCGCCTCTGGCCAGCCCCGAGGAAGCAGGGCAGTTCGTCATCGAATCCCTGGTCTACAACGGCGCGCCCGGGCGCTACCTGACCTCGTCCCTGTCGGCAGAGGTGCACGAGCGCGAGGAGATCGACTGCCTGGCGCTCAACATCTATTTCGAAGCGCGCGGCGAGAGCGACAAGGGCATGCGCGCGGTCGCCCACGTCACCATGAACCGGGTCGCCGACGCGGCCTTCCCCAGCACCGTCTGCGCCGTGATCCGCGAGGGCGGCACGATCGATCCCGAGAAGTGCCAGTTCACTTGGTGGTGCGACGCGCGCAGCAACCGGCCCTTCGACATCGCCGCCTGGCAGAGCAGCCTGGCGATCGCGGGGCAGGTCTACCGCGCCGAGTCCGAGGACCTGACGGGCGGGGCGCTTTGGTATCACGCCGACTACGTGGCGCCGCCCTGGCGTCGCCGCCTGGAGCCCGGGCCCAAGATCGGCAATCACATCTTCTACCGCCGCGACCGTGGTCTGGGGCAGCAGGCGCGCCGCTTCGAGACGCTCTCCGATCTGGAGGCCATCGCGGTCGCCGAGCATCTGCAGCGCCGCCTGAAAGAGCAGCACTTCCCGCCCGGCACCTCGCAGGCTACGCGGCCGGACGTGGACGCCTTCGGCGGCGTCTAACCGCTCTCCCAAGCCGGCTTATCCGATTTCGCCCGTGGCGCGGGCGCCAAGCCTTGGGCGCGGCCGAGACATCACCATATTGAAGGATCATACGCATGGGAGGCCCCAGAGGAGCAGCAGACCATGCCGCAACGATCCGATCCCGACGGCACACGTCTGCCGATCAAGCTGGATAGCACCTCCAACGGCGAGTTCCTGCCGATTCCCCTCGATGGCGTGAACCGCGGCGCCAATGACCTGGCGCAGTGCCACGCCACGGAAAACGCGAAACGGCGCGGTCTCTCCCGCCGGGCCTTCATGATCTCCGCCTGCGGGGCGGCCAGCACGCTACTGGCCTTCAACGAGGCGAACGCCGCGGCCGGCCGAACCGGCAGTTTCTTCGCGCTGGACCAGCTCGCCGCCGTCGACCCGGACGCCGCGGTCGAGCAGCTCGACGAGCGCGAGTTTGTGTTCGACGTGCAGGGCCACTTCGTCGGCCAGCACGGCCTCGGGCGAGTCGGCCTGGGCGGGGCGGAAGAGTTCATCAAGGATATCTTCCTCGATTCCGACACCGACATGATGGTGCTCTCCTTCATCCCCTCGCGCCGAGAGAAGGAGCTGCTGACCATCCAGGAGGCCGACGAGACCCGCCGCGTGGTCGAGCAGATGGAGGGCACGCAGCGCCTGCTGATCCACGGCCGGGTCAACCCGAACCAGCCGGGCGACCTGGAGGGCATGGACGAGCTGGCCGAGGTCTGGGGCGTCTCGGCCTGGAAGTGCTACACCCAGTGGGGGCCGGACGGGCAGGGTTTCTTTCTGCACGACGACATCGGCCTCGCCATGATCGAGAAGGCCCGAGCGCTCGGCGTGAAGAACATCTGCGTGCACAAGGGCCTGCCCTTCGGCCGCGAGTCCTACGAGCACAGCCTGTGTAGCGATATCGGTGTCGTCGCCAAGATGTTCCCCGACGTGAACTTTCTTGTCTATCACTCTGGTTTTATTGTGAATCAAAAGGAAGGGCCCTACGACCCGGCGCGCGGCGAGGGGGTCGACGAGCTGATCCGCTCGGTCGAGGAGAACGGCGTGCCGCGCAACGGCAACGTCTACGCCGAGCTCGGCAGCACCTGGCGCTTCGCCCTGCGTGATCCCGACAGCGCCGCCCACATCGTCGGCAAGCTGGTCAAGCACATCGGCGAGGAGAACGTGCTCTACGGCTCGGACTGCATCTGGTACGGCTCGCCCCAGGACCAAATCCAGGCTTTCCGGACCTTCCAAATCTCCGAAGAGATGCGCGAGACGCACGGCTATCCCGAGATCACCCCGAAGCTCAGGGCGCAGATCTTTGGCCTCAACGCGGCCAAGCCCTACGGCATCGAGGTCGGAGAGGTCTTGAAGCGGGCCCGGCGCGACCGCATCGAGCAACAGCGCGCCGCCTACCGGCAGGACCCGGACCCGCACTTCCTTACCTTCGGCCCCAAGACCCGCCGGGAGTACCTAGCCAACCTCAAGGCACGGGGCGGGGTGCCGATCTAACCGCGTTCAGCCGCGTCGACCCAACCGTAACAGAACGCCCGGCACCGCAAGCCGGCGCAAGGAGATGCCGTGATCGAAGAGTTCGAAGGCCTGGATTTCGTCCAGGCCGATGTCTTTGCCGAGGGGCCGCTATCGGGAAATGGCCTGTCGGTTTTCCTAGACTGTGCCCAGTTATCGGCCAGCCTGATGCAGCGGTTGAGCGTCGAGATGCGCCAGTTCGAGTCCATTTTCCTCATCCCGGGCAAAGACCCGCAGTGCGCCCGCGCTCGTATCTTCACCATGGAGGAGGAGCTCGAATTCGCCGGCCATCCGTTGCTCGGTGCCGCCTGTGTCCTGCATGACCGGAAAGGGGAGGCGACGGCCCTGGAAACCTGGTGTTTCGAGCTGACCGAGAAGAGCATCACCGTTGAGACCGAACGTTTGGCCGCCGGCTTCAAGGCCGTCATGCGACAGGGTATGCCCAGCTTCGGCGAGCCTCTGTCTGCCGAGCGTGCAGCGCCTTACCTCAAGGCCCTCAATCTCGCCGAGAGCGATCTGGAGCCGGGGCTGCCGTTGCAAATGGTCTCCACCGGCCTGCCGTACCTGCTCGTCCCGATTCGGTCGGGCCTAGCGGACGTCAAGACGCTACACGACGACTTCGAAGGGCTGTTGGCGGAGATTGGCGCCAAGTTCTCCTATGTACTCGACGTGCCGGCCCTGGAGGGCCGCACCTGGGACAACCTGGGCCTTGTCGAGGATATCGCCACCGGCAGCGCCGCCGGCCCGGTCGGGGCCTACCTGGTGCGGCACGGCCGCGCCGAAGTCGGCAGCGAGATCATCCTAAGCCAGGGTCGTTTTGTCGGGCGGCCGAGCAAGCTCACCATCAAAGTTCTCGCGACGCAGAATCACATCGAAGACGTGCACGTCGGCGGCGGCGTTCACATCGTCGCTCGCGGTCGCTTCGGGCGCTGAGCGTCCTATGGCTGGCCTTCGGTCGCCGCCTCCGGCTCGCCGTGCTTGGCGAGATCGAAGAACTGGAACAGCACTTCCGGCGGGTGGGCGCCGGAGAGAACGTACTTGTTGTCCAAAATGAAGGTCGGCACGCCCTGGATGCCGATGTGGCGGGCATGGGCGTCCTCCGCCCGGATGTTGTCAGCTTCGGCGTCGCTATCCAGGAAGGCGCGGGCCTGCTCGGCGTCGAGGCCGCCGGCCGCGGCGGCGGCTGACAGCACCTCAAGGTCGCCGATGTCCTCGCCGCGCAGGAAGTAGGCCTCGAAAAGGGCGGTCACGACGCCTTCCACCGCAGCCTCGGCTGCCTCCTGTTGCGAGGCGAAGCGGATCAGGCGGTGCGAGGCCACCGTGTTGGGCGTGCGCGGGATGGCATCGAAGGCGAAAGGGATCTGTTCCATGTCGCCGGCCTCGCGCACCCGGTCGTAGACCGCCTTGGCGTTCTCCGCACCCGCCGAACTTGACCTCCAGATAGCGCTGCCAGTCCATGCCTTCCTCGGGCATGTCGGGATTGAGCTGAAAGGCGCGCCAGCGCAGGGTCAGCCCCTCCTGCGGCCGCTCCTGCAGGGCGCGGTCCAGGCGCTTCTTGCCGATGTAACACCACGGGCAGATGGTGTCGGAATAGATGTCGATATGCATGGCGGCTCGCAATCAGCGGCGGGAAATCGGACCGACACAATATAGGTCCAGGAGGCCCGATTACAGCCGGAGGGACCATTACAAACGAAGATTTGACACGGATAAACACGAATGGACACGGATTTCGTCAAAGCTTTGCCATTGCGTGGCTGCCTTAAACTCGATGCTCCACGCATTGCATCAGTGTCTTGATCCTATTCGTGTTCATCCGCGTCCATCCGTGTCAAAACCAGCTTGTGCTGTCCGATGACCTCCAGGGCGCACCGCTTTCCGCTGGGCGCTTGACCTTTGGCGGTCGTGCCCTCAACCATAGGCGTGGCAGGTGCCGCCACGCAACAAAACAAAGGGGCGCCGAGGAATGGGGAGGGCCGATGTCCAAACGGGCCGGCAACAGCAGCATCTACGACGTTGGCCTCGACCGCACGCCGGCCAACACGGCGCCGCTGACGCCGATCACCTTCCTGCGCCGGGCCGCCGCCGTCTATCCGGACAAGATCGCCGTCGTTCATGGCCGGCAGCGCTACAGCTATGCACAGTTCTACGAACGGGTGCGGCGCCTGGCCTCGGCGCTGGCCAAGCGCGGCGTCGGCAAGGGCGATACGGTGAGCGTCATGGCACCGAACGTGCCGGCGCTGCTGGAGGCGCACTATGCGGTGCCCCTTCTGGGCGCCGTGCTGAACGCGCTCAACACCCGGCTGGACGGGCCGACCATCGCCTTCATCCTGCAGCACGGCGAAGCCAAGGTGCTGATCACGGACAAGGAGCTCTCCAAGCCGGTCGAGACGGCGCTAGCCCAGACGGAAGCCAAGCCGCTGGTGATCGACATCGACGACGAGCTGGCCGATGGCGGCACGCTGCTAGGCGAACTCGACTACGAGGCCTTCCTGGCCGAAGGCGATCCGGACTTCGAGACCAGCCAGCCCGACGACGAATGGCAGGCCATCTGCCTGCTCTACACCTCGGGCACCACGGGCAACCCCAAGGGCGTCGTCTATCACCACCGCGGCGCCTACCTGAACGCCGTCGGCAACATGATCACCATGGGCCTGACGCGGGATTCGGTCTACCTCTGGACCCTGCCAATGTTCCATTGCAACGGCTGGACCTTCACCTGGGGCGTGACCGCGGCGGCCGCCACCCACGTCTGCTTGCGCAAGGTCGATCCGGCGCTGATCTATCCCATGATCGCCGAGCACCGCGTGACTCACATGTGCGGCGCGCCCATCGTGCTGACCATGTTGGCTCACGCGCCGGAGGCGGCCGAGAGGGTCTTCAATCACACGGTAGAGCTGGCAACCGGCGGGGCCGCGCCGCCCTCCGCAGTGATCGAGGCGATGGAGCACAACGGCTTCCGCGTCACCCACCTCTACGGCCTGACCGAGACCTATGGTCCGGCCACGGTCTGCGCCTGGCAGGACGACTGGGACGGGCTCGACCTGCGCGACCGCTCGGCCCGGATGGCCCGCCAGGGCGTCAACTACCTGACCCTGGAAGGCGCTATGATCGCCGATCCCGGCAGCCTGGAGCCGCTGCCCTGGGACGGCCAGTCCATGGGCGAGCTCATGCTGCGCGGCAATACGGTCATGCGCGGCTATCTCAAGAATCCTGACGCCACGGAGGCGGCCTTCAAGGGCGGCTGGTTCCATACCGGCGACTTGGGCGTGCAGCACCCAGACGGCTACATCGAGATCAAGGACCGCTCCAAGGACGTGATCATTTCCGGTGGCGAGAACATCTCCAGCCTGGAGGTCGAGGAGACGCTCTACCGTCACCCCAAGGTGATGGAGGCCGCCGTGGTCACCAAGCCGGACGAGAAATGGGGCGAGCGTCCCTGCGCCTTCGTGACCCTGAAACCGGGCCAGAGCGCAGAGGCCGACGAGATCATCGCCTTCTGCCGCGACAACATGGCGCACTTCAAGGCACCCTCGGCCGTCGTCTTCGGCGAGCTGCCCAAGACCTCGACCGGCAAGATCCAAAAATACCTGCTGCGCGACCGCGCCCGGGAGCTTTAGCCGGTGCCGCAGCGTTCCGTGAGCCACCCCCCTCCTAACCTCCCCCCTTCAAGGGGGGAGGAACTCTTAGCCATCTGCGATGTAGCTCCCTCCCCCTCGACGGGGGAGGGTTGGGGTGGGGGTGGAGCCCAACGCGTCCTACCTCGGGCTTCTTGGCAACATGTCTGAAACGAATCCTTTCGATCTGGACGGCAAGGCAGCGATCGTCACTGGCGCGTCGAGCGGGCTAGGCCGCCACTTCGCGCGCACCCTGGCCAAGGCCGGCGCTAAGGTGGCGCTCGCTGCACGCCGCCTGGACGCTTTGAGCGAGCTGGCCCGGCAGATTGAGGCCTTCGACGGCCGCGCCATTCCGGTGGCGCTCGACGTGACCGACACAGCCTCGGTGCGCGCCTGCATCGAGGCGGCGGAAACCGAGCTGGGGCCGATCTCGATCCTGGTCAACAACGCCGGCCTGGCGATCCAGGCGCACAGCCTGGAGGTCACCGAAGAAGACTGGGATCGGGTGGTCGACACCAACCTCAAGGGCGCCTGGATCATGGCGCAGGAAACCGCCCGTCACATGGCTCGCCTCGGCCATGGCGGCACGATCATCAATATTGCCTCGCTGCTGGGCCTGCTGGGCACCGGCGAGGTGCCGTCCTACTGCGCCTCCAAGGGCGGGCTGGTAAACCTGACCCGAGCCATGGCGGTCGATTTGGCGGGGCACGGCATTCGGGTGAACGCCATCGCCCCCGGCTATTTCGAGACCGAGATGACCCAGCGCTTCCTGGAAAGCGAGGCCGGCAAGGCCATGGTCAAGTGGATTCCGATGCACCGGGTCGGCAAGGCCGAGGACCTGGACGGTGTGCTGCTGCTGCTCGCCTCGGATGCCTCGCGCTACATGACCGGAAGCATCCTGACGGTCGACGGCGGCCAGTCGGCGGTGCTTTAGGCGCGCGGGAGTGTTAGGCTTCCGTCAAAATGTCTGGGAGGGGCCTGTCTCATGCGGTTGATGACCTGTCTTTTCGCGGCGCTTCTGCTCGCCTTCGGCGGCACCGCCCGCGCCGAACGCTCCGTCGACGTGGCCCTCGTGCTGCTGACCGATGTCTCGAACAGCATCGACGATCATGAATATGCCCTGGTGAAGGAGGGCTACCGCGCGGCCTTCTCGGACCCGGAGGTCATCGCTGCCGTGCAGGGCAGCCGCGGCGGAGTGGCCGTGGCCTACGTCGAGTTTTCTGGCGCGCATGAGGTCGCTCTGGTTCGGGGCTGGGACCTCTTGACCGACGAGTCCTCCAGCCGGGCCTTCGGCGAAGCGGTTGCTGCCTCGCCGCGCAGCAGTGCCGGCAACACGGCGCTGGCGGCCAGCCTCAAGCAGGCCGTTCGCCTGCTCAAGGACGGTGGCTTCGGCACGGCACGTCTGGTCATCGATGTGGCGAGCGATCATCCGGGCGACAGCGGACGCTCGGCGCCCATACGCGACGCCGCCGTGGCGGACGGGATCACCATCAACGCCTTGCCCATCATCGGTCAGCACCCGGCTGGCACCATCGACGGCCGCTTGACCTACACCAGCGCCCAGTGGGGCTGGGGTGGAACGGCTGCGTTCTTTCAGCGTGACATCATCGGCGGCGCCGGCGCCTTCATGGTGGAGGCACAGGACTACAATGCCTTCGCCGCCGCGCTGAAGCGCAAGCTGCTGCTGGAGCTGCTGATTTCGCAGAACGATCGACTGCATTAGCTTGGCGTTGCGGAGCGGGTAGGCCTCCGCTATCTGGAAGACCGTATCAGCTCAAAGGCCGCCATCATCATGGATTTCAGCCTGTCGCCAGAGGTCGAAGCGCTACGCGCGAAGATCGCGGATTTCGTGGCCGAACGCGTGCTGCCGCTGGAAGCCGATCCGACGAGCTACGACGAGCACGAGAACATCCGTCTCGACCTGCTGGACGGTCTGCGCGCCAAGGCCAAGGCGGACGGGCTCTGGGCGCCACAGATGCCGCGCGAGCGGGGCGGGCAGGGGCTAAATGTCGCCGGCATGGCGGCCTGCTACGAGGAAATGGGCCGCTCGATCTTCGGGCCGCTCTGCTTCAACTGCGCTGCGCCGGACGACGGCAACATGATCGTGCTGGAGAAGATCGCCCGCGAGGATCAGAAGGCGCGCTGGCTGCAGCCCATCGTCGACGGCACGGTACGCTCCTCCTTCGCCATGACCGAGCCGGCGCCGGGGGCTGGCTCCGACCCCTCGCTGATGCAGACCCGGGCCGAGCGCCACAGCGGTCCAGGGGACGACCACTGGGTCGTCAACGGCCGCAAGTGGTTCATCACCGGGGCCGGCGTGGCCGAGCACTTCATCCTGATCGCCAAAACCTCGGACGATCCGCGTAAGGGCCTGACCGCCTTCCTGGTGCATCGCGACCAGCCGGGCCTGACTATCGGCCGGCGCGTGCCGATCATGGGCCCGGAGGAGCACGGCGGGCACCGCGAGGTCGAGATCCAGGGCTTGGAGATCCCCGACGAGGATCGCCTGATGGAGGTTAGCGACGGCCTCAAGGTGACCCAGATCCGCCTCGGCACGGCGCGGCTCACCCACTGCATGCGCTGGCTCGGCATGGCCAAGCGGGCGCTAGAGATCGCCGCGCCCTACGTGGCAGAGCGCGACAGCTTCGGCATGAAGCTGGCCGCGCACGAAGGCGTGCAATGGATGCTGGGCGAGGCAGCCATGGAGATCGAAATGGGCCGGCTCCTCACTATGAAGGCGGCCTGCAAGCTGGACAGTGGTGACTTCGCCCGTAAGGAGGTCGCCATGGCCAAGGTGCAAGTCTCCGAAACCCTGCACAAGGCGATCGACACCGCCATCCAGCTGATGGGCGCGCGCGGCTATTCCAAGGACACGCCGCTCGAATGGATGTACCGCTACGCCCGCCAGGCCCGCTTGGTCGACGGCGCCTCAGAGGTCCACAAGATGGTGCTCGCCCGCTTCTTCATGGGCGAGGGCAAGGGCTTCTGGGGCTGGCCGTGAGCGTCTTGCCATGACCGTCGCGTTGGCCGAGGCGAGGCTGGCCGAGACCAAGGGGTCGCTGGAGACCTTCTTGGCACAGGCGGCTAGTGCTGGGCATGCAGAGATCCTTGAGGCCCGGCCGCTCACCGGCGGGGCGATCCAGGAAAACTGGCAGCTCGAAGTCGACTTCTCAGATGGCCCCGAGCAGGGGCGGCGGGAGCTGGTGCTGCGCACCGACTCGCCCTCGGCCGTCGCGGTCAGCCTGAGCCGGGCGGAGGAGTTCGCGCTTCTTTGCGCGGCCCGCGACGCCGGCGTAACGGTGCCGGAGCCGCTCTGGCTCTGCGCCGACGAGGCCCTGCTGGGCCAGCCTTTCTACGTCATGCGCAAGGCGGGCGGCACCGCCGCCGGCCATCTGATCGTCAAGGACGACAGCCGCAGCCCAGTGCCCAGCCCGGCCGACAAGGAGGCTCTGGCCGAGCGCCTGGGCGTCGAACTCGCCCGTATCCACAGCATCACCCCACCGCGCGAAGACCTCGGCTTCTTGGAACGGCCTGAGCCCAATGCCGCGCGCGGCGCCGTCGCCAAATACCGTGCCTACTTGGATGCGCTGGCGGCACCGCAGCCGGCGCTCGAGTGGGGCCTGCGCTGGTGCGAGTTGCAGGCACCGCCGCCTGGCGAACTGGTGCTGGTGCACCAGGATTTCCGTACCGGCAACTACATGGTCGACGGCCAGGGCCTGACCGGCATTCTCGACTGGGAGTTCTGCGCCTGGGGCGATCCCCTGAGCGATATCGGCTGGTTCTGCGCCAAGTGCTGGCGCTTCGGCCGCGACGAGCGGCAGGCCGGCGGCCTCGCCGCGCGCAAGGCTTTCTATCGCGGCTACGAGGCGACCTCGGGCCGTACGATCGATCCGCAGGCTGTCGCCTATTGGGAGGTCATGGCACATATCCGCTGGGCCGTCATCGCCCTGCAGCAGGGTGCGCGTTTCCTTTCCGGTGGCGAGGCCTCGCTCGAGCTGGCGCTCACCGGACGGATCCGGCCGGTCGAGCTGGAGCAGGAGATCCTAGCCCAAACCACGCCAGGGCGTTGGAACGCCGGCTGATGCGCGATCAGCCTGAAGCGGGACGGCTACTAGAACAGGCCCGGCAGACCCTGCTGCAGGAAGTTCTCGACCTGCTGCCTGCCGGTCAGCGCTATCCGGCCTTAATGGTCGCCAACGCCATGGCCATCGCGGTCCGCGAGATCGAGCAGGGCGGGCAGGCGGCGGGCGAGGAGGGCGCCGCCCTAGCTGCGCTCTTCGACGCGACGGAGACGTCGGACCTGGCGGTGCTCGAACGGCGCTTGGCCCGGGAGATCCGGGCTGGCCGGCACGACGGGGCTGCCCCGGTCCACGCGCTGCTGAGCGAGAGCGTGACACGGCGGCTGCGCATCACCAATCCAAAGCTTCTGGCGGAAGGTCCCGGCGACTAGGTTCCGCCGGCACTCTGGGCTATCTTGGCGCCTCGCCAAGGGCGGAGACTGCCATGACCCTTCAATCGACCCGCTTCGATGTCAGACGCTACGGTCGCGACGTGGAGAGCCACAGCCACGATCATCATCAGATCGTCCTGCCCATGCAGGGTGTTCTGGAGATGGAGATCGGCGGCACCGAGGGCGCCGTCACCGACGAATGCGCCGCCGTGGTTCCCTCGGGCCTACTGCATGGTTTTGCCGGATCGAAGGACAATGCCTTTCTGATCGTGGACCTCCCGACCGTCGTCGATGACGAAGGTCTCGATAGCGGGCAGCTTTGGTCGGCGGCAGCGGAAGCGCCCTTCGTCACGTTCGATCCCTGGCTGCAGGGATTCTGTGGCTTTCTCGCGGGCCAGAGTGCGCAGGCCGGCTTTCACGGCCTGCAAGCCGAGGTGGCCGGCCGCTTCGTGGTCGAGGCGCTGGCCAAGGGGGCTGGCCTGCAACCCGCCGGCTTCGCTGGGCCGCTGGTGCGCGCCCTGCGCTTCATCGACAGGCACCACTGCGCGCCCATCACCGTGGCGTCGGTCGCCGAGGCGGCGGGCTTGAGCGAAAGCCGCCTGCACGCCGTCTTCAAGGTGCAGCTCGGCCTTTCGCCGAAGCGCTGTATCGCCCGCCGGAGACTGAGAACCGCGGCACGCCTTCTGGAGACGTCGGGCCTGCCGCTGGCCGAAATCGCCTTGCAGGTCGGCTACGGCGATCAGAGTGCCTTCACACGCGCCTTCCGGCGCGAGATGGGCCGGAGCCCAGGCGACTACCGCCGCTGCCAGAAAGCACAATAGTTTCGGCACAAAGTTCGAGAGTCCGGGTCAAGACGCGCTGCCCGCTTCTGATGCAGGGTCCGTGGGTCTGATCGCCGACTGTGGATGGCCAGCATGACCAAGCAACTTGCGGATTTCTCGGCTCTTACCTTCGATTGTTACGGCACTCTCATAGACTGGGAAAGCGGCATCTGGGATGCCCTGCAGCCGCTTCTGCACGCGAATGGCTGCGAAACGTTCACGCGCCAAGTTGCCCTTGGCGCCTTCGCTGAACTGGAAAGCGCCCAGGAGGCGGCCACACCGGACAGGCTCTATCCCGACCTCCTGGCGACCGTTCATGGGGATTTTGCGAAACGCTTCGATCTCAAGACGGGCTCGGATCTGGATACGGCCTTCGGCAACTCGGTTCCCCACTGGCCGGCCTTTCCGGATACGGCCGACGCCCTGCGCGTCCTGAAGAAGCACTACAAGCTCGTTATCCTGTCGAACGTGAACCGCAGCGGCTTCGCCGCGTCGAACCGCAAGCTCGGGGTCACCTTCGATGCCATCTACACCGCCGAGGACGTCGGCTCCTACAAGCCGAACCCTCGGAATTTCCAGTACATGCTGGACCATTTGAAGGCGGAGCATGGCCTCTCCGGCGGGGACATCCTGCATACCGCGCAAAGCCTGTTCCACGATCACGTCCCGGCCCGAGACGCCGGGCTCGCCCGTGCCTGGATCGACCGGCAGGGCCTCTCGGAGGGCGGAGACTGGGGCGCCACGGCACAGGTGGCGGAGCGCCCGGAAGTCGATTTCCTCTTTCCCACCATGGGGGCTATGGCCGACGCGGTCACTGCGGTTTAGAGCCATTCACCTTTGGCACGTATGGCGCTAAAGTAGCGAGTGAGAACCGCATGGCGGCACTTGAAATGACCGCTGTCAAAAAACGAACCGTTGCGGACATGATCGGCCGGGGGCGGATCGTCCAGCTTCCGGGGACGGCGAGCGTGCGCGAAGCCAGCTTCCTGATGGCACGGGAACGGGTCGGGGCAGTGCTGGTTACCGGCGCGGATGGCCGGCTCGACGGCATCTTCACCGAGCGCGATGCCTTGAACCGCCTTCTCGCCAAGCACTTGGACGCGGACTCCACATCGCTCAGCGAGGTCATGACGTCGTCGCCCACGACCGTATCGCCCGACAGCCTGGCGGTCGACGCATTGCGGCTGATGCGCGACGGGGGCTTCCGTCATCTGCCGGTGGTCGGCCAGGGACGGGTGGTGGGCGTGATCTCCCTGCGCGACTTCGTCGGTGCCGAACTCGCCGCCATCGAGGACGAGTTCGACTTTCGCATCCAATTCGCCGAAGGGCCGAGCCGGCAGCCATAGAGCGCCGCCCCTCCAGTTATGATCGTCGCCGCGGCGTCATTGCGCTGGCCGGTGGCCGTGGTTGTGTTTTCTTAACGTTAGAGAAAGCTTTATCGGTCAACTTTGCCCCTAAGTGTTAATAGCCGTTCATACAGGTAAGCCGGATTGAGCATGCTTGATCAGACCAGCAAGCAAGGAACGGACGAACGTCGCGGGGCGGAGCGGAAGCCGGTCTCCCTGCCCGGCACGCTGATCTTCGACAACTGCACTGAGGACTGCACGGTCTTCGACATCAGCCCGCGCGGGGCCAACGTGACCGCGTCGAACCGCGTGCCGATCGATCGTCCGATCAAGCTGAAGCTGACCCGGCACGGCGAGTTCGTCGGCAAGGTCGTGTGGCGCAGCGGCGACCGCATGGGCCTCAAGTTCTTGCACCTGAGCGACGACCCGAAACTGCTCCTGGAGAGCGACGGCAACGGGATCCGCCTGGTTTCCTGATTGTGGCAGGCGAGGGGAGGCCCGTCAGCGCTTTCGATTAGGCAGGGCCGAAACCGGTACAGCGCAAAACGACGACGGCCCCGGGGCCCAGGTTCTCGAAGGTGATTCGGGCATTCCGCTTGTAGGTTTCGTAGTGGCCCTGGAGGATGAAGTCGGCCGAGCCGTTTTCCATCCGGATCACTTCGCCCACCTTGGGTCCCTTGACCGGGACGTAGTTCAGCGCCGAGAAGCGCACCTCGCTGTTATCGCCTAGCAGAACGCAACGGACCCGGCGCAGATGCGGGATGACCTCGGCCGGGGTGAGCTGCATGGTCGCGGTCTCGCAGTGGCTCGCCCCCTCCTCGTCGACCCAATGCTCCAGGAACACCGGCCCGCAGGTCGGGTGCTTGCGGATCTCGCACTTCTTGCCCTCGACGGGACGGCATTTGTCGGCGGCCGCACCCTGGGACAGTCCAAGGAAGAGGCCGAAAAGAGCAATCCACAAGGCGCGTCGCATGAAGATCTCCGCGCGGATACAGGGGTACGAGGAGCCAAAAAGCTAGCTGGAATTGGTTACCAGGGCGTCAACTCTTCCGCGCCTCGTTAGGCACATGCTTACCCCCTTGAATTACCCTTTATTTGCACGCTCTTCCTCGTGCTACCATTGGTATTGGGGGAATCGGGGATGACTTCCACTGGGATTGTTCGATTAGTGACTCTGCGGCCGTTCCTGCTTGCGGCTGCCGGTGCTTTTGCCTGAGCGCTGGTGGGGTCGGCATGCAAAGCTTGAACGCCTACCGGCATGGGATGAGCGAGGCCTTGGCCGAGCGTCGGCTGCAGGCTCCGCCCGTGATCGCTCCATTCGTCGCCTTGGTCCTGCTCTTCGCCGTCTTCATCATCGCCGTTGGCCTCTACATCGCACCCGACCATCGGCCTGACAGGCACTTCGACGAACAGGGCCTCGTGACCTATGCCTCAGCGCTCTTCATGGCCGCAACCAGCGGCTTCGCCTTCCTCTGCTTTCTACTGCGGATGCCCGCCCGAGACCGGGGGCGCTGGCTTTGGCTGCTGATCTGGCTGGGCTTCCTTTACTTCTCGGTCGACGAGGTGCTTGAGTTCCACGAACGCCTGGACTGGACCATTGCGGAGTCCCCCATCGGGCCAGCGGAGACCTTCCGCAACTGGAACGACGTCGTGGTTATCAGCTACGGCCTTGTCGGCGCGTTGGTCATGCTCAGCTTCCTACCGGAAATCCTGCGCTATCGACGCGTTCCCGAGCTGCTCGGCCTCGGTTTCGGCTGCTATGCCTTGCACACTCTGATCGACTCGGTGGTGGTGAACGACACCCCGACCTCGCGGATGATCGAGGAATCGGCCAAGCTTTTCAGCGGCGCGTTTTTTTCGCTGGCGGTTTTCGCGGCCCTGCTGGCTATCTATCAAAGGCGTCGCGCCATGTCGGCAAAGGCCCCTCCCGAGAGCCCTGCAGGGACCCCTTAGCCGGCGTACGGCGCCAGACCGAGGGCCTGCGCGGCCGCGCGGGCCTGCTGATCAGACGAGGGCACGACGACGAGAATATCCTCGGCGCCCTCGACAGCGGCGGCATCGCGCAGCATCTGCCCCAGTCCGGCGCGCACGCGGCCATCGTCCAGGTCCTCTGGCGCAACCTGTTCCAGCTGGAGAATCACGCGGTTGGATGGATGGTTCAGCCCTCCGTCCAAGGCAGTCACCGGAGTTTTGGCAGCTTTTTCGACGAGCCACCCGTAGAACACCAGGCGCCCCGCCTCCTGCGCCGTGTAGGCGCGCTGACCGAGCTCCAGGCGGCTGGTGGCCTCGCGTGCGAAGCGCTGCAGCGATTTGGCGCCCGGCTCGTAGGCGACGAGATCTTGCAGGCAGTTGATCGCCAGGACGTCGGTATCCGGCGTCTTGGGGACGGCTTCGGACATCGTGCGATAGAGGGTGACCGGCTCATCGCGCCGGGTCCCGTCGAAGCGGACCCTCAGGCTGCGTAGTTTGGTGCCGACGGCCTTCAGGAGTTTGCGGGCCACCGTTTTTGCTTGCCGCTTGACCGCCGCGGCGCGCCTACTCCAGGCGCTCTCGTGCAGGGTCAGACGATGCACCGTCTGGTGTTCGGTCGCGAAGCGCTCCTTCCAGGGATCGTCGCCGGGCGTGAGGTCGAAGTAGGCGATGCCGTCCTTGGCCATGTCCTCGAACATCAGTAGCTGATGCAGCTTGCCGGGAGAGAGCCCGGCGTCCAGCAGGTCGAAGGTGATGATGCCGTTGTGCACGAAATCGCGGTCCGCCGCGCCGATATGCGCGGCCAGCAGACGCTCGCCGGCCCAAAGCGCCGTGACGTGGAGGACATCGGGCTGCTCCAGCAGTGCCAGATGGAACTCCCGCTTGAGGAGGTCCTCGCGGAACGGCCGCCCGCCGTGAACCGCGGCCTGGCGCAGATCGTAGGCGATCTCGATCGGCTCGATGATCTTCTCCAACGCGGCCCGATCCGTGATGCGCTCGAAACGCACGGGGCCGATCCGGGCCAGGCGGTTCAGGCGGCTCTTGTTGCTCTTCTTCTTGAGCGATGCGCTGGCGTCCTCGCCGATCGCCCGCAAAGGCCGAGACCAGGGCTCGACCTCGCAGACCCGGCGCCAAGGCGCGGCTTCAGCCCAGTCCAGCGGCGTGTCGGGCGGGGCAGATAGGTGAAGGTCAGCGGGCCGGTCATCCCGCTTTCGCGCAGCGCCGTCAGGGCCTCGCAAATGAAGGGCTGGCCGTCTTTGGGGAGAGCGAGCCAAGCCTGATATTCCGCCTGCGGCGCCCCGGCCAGCTGCCAGGTGCCGCTGTCGCGCGCCACGGCAAGGGGCAGAAGCCCGGAAAGGCCAGCCGACCGCGCCTCCCGGAATACTAGGACCGGCTCGAATGCCGGCTTGTAGACGCGGTACCAGGTGGCGGCGAAGGCCGGAGACTGGAAGACGCTGCTCCAGGGACAGTTCGGGTGGAGCGCCGCCCATTTTGCGCGAAACGCCGCATCCCCAAGGACGGCGTCTGCCTCGGCTCCCCTGGCGATGACTATGGACATGCGGTGACCCCCGGTGGCGGCGCCGATATAGCAATCCAGCGGCCCGGATGCCATGTCGTTCGCCTCATAACAGCGCCGGGAGCGGCTTTGGCAGTACCGGCGCCGGGCAATCGGGCATTAAGATTGTCGCGGTAGCCTGCCGCCCCATATAGCGTCTGGAGGCTCTTCATGGGGCGATTTGCCATCCTCGTCTGTCTCTTGTACCTCGCCGCCGCGGATCTGGCGTGGGGCGACGAAGGCCGGCGCTATTTTAAGCATTGGCTGGTGCTCTGCCGCGGCGACCAGAGCCCGCCCTGCAGCGCCAATGCCTACGCCCTCAACAAGCAAAATGCCAAGCTGGTCGACTTTCAGCTGCGCCTGCCACAGGCGCGGCCGGAGGCCGGGCAGGAGTTGCTGTTTCTCTCCTATGCCCGCGTACTCGACCCGACCAAGCCGCTGACCGTCAAGATCGACGGCAAGGCCTCGGTCCAACTCAAGCCCGTTACCGGCTACATGCCGACCGAGGCCGAGAACGCCCCTATGCGGTGGTCGATCAAGCGGCCCTCGAAAGGCTGATCGCTCAGATGAAGGAAGGCGCCAGGATCCGCCTGGACTTCACCGACCTCAAAGGGCAAGCGGGGCAGACCGCCTTTTCGCTCTGGGGGTTGACTGCCGCGCTCGAATTCCTCGGCACCAGCCAGGCCGCTGGAGGGGCTGCGGTTCAGGCCAAGGCCGCGTCACAGGTTGCGACCCCCGAGACTATGGTCGCGGCGGCGGGTGCAGAGGATTGGTCGCGTGACCTGGCGGAACTCCTGCCGGCCATGCGCAGCTGCCTGATCGCCACGCCGGGCGGTCCCGCCTCGATCACCAAGGCATGGCAGATTGAACGCGGCAAGGTCGGCGTGCGCACCCTGGGTCCGGATGGCCGGCGCTGGGCCTGCGTGGCCGCGTCCAGCACTGACGAGGTTGCGGCGATCGATCCGCTTGCCGCGGACGAGCAGAGCTTGCCGGGGGAGGGTGCGCCCCTCTTCACGTCGGCCGGCCAAAAGCCGCCGGCCGGCGATTGCATCCAGCACGAGCGTGCCCGCGATTCCGACGACCGCTTCGTCGGCTGGCTGTCCTACCGCAGCTGCTGATCCTCTTGCATTGCCCGACGCGGCTCGTGCCAGAGGGCGAAGACGGTCAGAATACCTTGCACGACGACCACAAGGAACGTCAGGAGGGCCGGCGCCTCGAACTCCCCCGTCTCGAGCGCAAGGTGGATGTTCCAGGTTGCGCCCGAGGCACCGAGCACGACGAGCAGCACTGCAGCGCAGCGAAGCGGGATGGCCAGATCGTCCAGCAGCCCTGTCCAATGGAACCAAGTCAGGAGGCCGACCAGGAACACGACCGACCACCCGAGCGCCCTGGCGGCAATCCAAAAGCTTGTGCCATCGGCGACAAGGAGCGCATGTGCGGCACAGAAGCAGGCGATCAGGCTGGTCGCAGCGGCAAGGGCAAGGAGCAGTATCTTCATCGAAATCCTCTGAAGGCCCACGGTGGGCCGTGGCCGACTGTCAGGTCATTCGGTCTCAATACAGTCCGACTATGCCTGAACGCCCAAGCCTATTGTCGCCCGTCGATGAACCACTTGAGAAAAGCCTCGAACAATTCCTCCTTGGCGGTGGCGTCGATCTTGGACGGATAGCCCGACACAGTCAGGAAGTTCACGAATTCACCGCGTAGGGTCGCCGTTGGTTGACCGGATGCTTGGGTGTTCGCATCAATCCAATCCTGGGCTGGCGGGAACCTCTTCCATCCGGGAAGATCTGCTGTCAGGACAACATCCTTCCATTTGGGATGCCGAATCGGCTCGCGGAGCTTCTGGATGTTGTCGAAGAGCTTGTAGACGAAGCGCTTCAGCTTTTTGTATCGCTCATGGTCAGGCTTCCAATTGTAGACAGCCAAGACTTCGCCAACGGCAATTGTTTCGATCGCCTCGCCTTCGGCGATAAGGTTGGGGTAGTCGTTGTGGATAAGCTTGGACGGCAGATACATATCTGCGAAATTTGGATCAAAGGGAACCGGCAGAAAATGCAGGCCGTCCCCGGGACTAATGGCCAGCATAGAGTCTGCAGGCTTGCCGGTGACGACGAAAGCCGCGGCGATTTTGCCCGCTCTGATTTTCTGGATTGCAACATCCCGCTCCAGGTTCACCCTGAGCGGAACTATACCCAGACTGTCGAAGACATTCTGGGCGGTGATGAAGGAACCTCGCCCTTTGACATCGTAGCTAACGATTCTGCCATGAAGGTCCTCGATGGTCTCGACACCCGGTCCGGCAATGATGTGTAGCTCGCTGTTATAGAGCTTCGTTACGTAACGAACTCTGTCATCGATGTTTGGGTGAATGTTGTTTCGCTTAACGTAAGCCAGCACGTCCGACTGCAGGATGCTCAGGTCGATCCCTTTCAGATAGATGACGTCGGCGATGCCCTGCAGCGAGCCATGCCCGATGACCGGCAGGACGCGCAACACACCCAGCTCGTTCATGACACGGGCCATATCCGACGCGATGGCGGTGCAGGTGCAACCTAGACCCTTGGTGATGATCCGCACCGTGCCGCCATTGACGGTTTCCCTCCACTCCGTATCGCTTTGCGGGTAGGCATCAGTCTCGGCCGCTAAGGCTGGACTGCCGAGGCACAGAACAACTGCGACAGCGGTAGCCCAACGGGTGAAACTCCTCGATAATGTGGAAAGAAAGTACATCTTTACGGCTCCCTGTTCTGATAACGACGGGGTTCACTTGGCCATATAGATCAGAGCATGCGAGGCGGGGGACGAGCCGGTTCCCGAACTTCGACCGAAGCGCACCTGCCGTTGCCGGAGCTTTTTCGATCTCCGTGTGAATCGCCCAGTCGAAATTGCCCCCGGGCCGGGCGCACTCGGCAACGTGTTCCTGAAGACTTTGAACCGACCCTAAGTTCAGATTCGGATCCTGGAGCGGTAGAGCGGCCCCAAGGCTCGGCTTTTCGAAAACGACGGCCACGCTCAACGACGCGCGCTGACGGTTCTAAAGAAGCGAACGATGGCGTATGGGGTTCGCCAACAAGCCGATCGCAATTGTTGGTCTTGTGCCGTTCAAAGGGCTGCCGGCTGCGGCGCAACCATTTAGATGTACGCGTGCAGCTATCGCCACAGCGTGACCGATGTAACCCGATCCGAGATTGCGGGCACATGTTCCGGTCCTAGCTCTTTGGGTTTCAGTTAGGAATCACGCACTGATGGTCAGTGCCGACGCATGTCCTCAACCCCAACTTGAACCCGCTCCGTCTCGTATCCTAGGCGATTCATCGTCGCCAATTCGTACAACGAATGGAGGATGTACCCAGCACCCTGATCTACGAATGGTGTGTGGCGAAGTTTTGGCAGACTTGTGATGAAATAGTGGTCAGGACCGTTCCCGCAGCGAACAACGCGGTCGATACTCATGTTGTAGTAGAGTTGTTCATGTTGCAGTAGAGTAGAGTAGCGTTGCGCACCTTTAGATCGTGACACGGTCGCGGCGCGGCGCCATCTGCGGCGTCAACGGAGCATCCAGCGCGCGGGCGTTGCGGTGGCCCGCGTAGATGGCGGCGGCGATGCTGCCCGGTGCGTCGCAGTCGCCGATCCGGCTGACCGTCTTGATGCCGGCCTCCGCCAGCCGCTCCGGTTGTTCGGCGAGCGCGCGGTAGAGGCCATCTTCCGGTAGCCGCGCCGTCACCGTGACCAGCGACTTGGCAGGGCGATCCGAAGGCCGTTCGGTATAGGCGCAGGCGAGGCGCGCTGTTGCGCCGTTGTAGCCGGCCAGGACATGGCCGGTGACGATCTCCACCTCCAGCTCCAGCAGGCGGCGCTGAATGAATGCATGCTCCAGCGAGTGGTGGGTCCAGGCAGAGACGGAGTCGCTGGACGTCACCAGCGTGACCTCTAGGCCTTTGCGGCGCAAGGTCTCGGCGAGGACGCCGCCCATGTAGTAGTGATCGTCGTCGAAAATCAGCACCGGCCCTTCGATCGCCGCGCCGTTCATTACGTCGTCCGGCGTGAAGACGTTCGGTATCTCGCCGTCGAGGATGGGGAAGGCGTGGCAGCGGCCGACGCCGTCGCGGCGCCACTGTGCGCCGGTGGCGATGATGACCTGCTCGAAACCAAATTCGATCACCTGCTCCGGGTCCAGGCGACTGTTGCGGTAGACCGTCACCTCCGGCATCTTGCCGATCTGATAGGCCCGATAGTCGCGCACGCGGATCCACTCACCAAGGCCGGCCAGGCTAGCCTCGCGCGCCACGCGGCCGCCGAGCTCGGTAGTGGCCTCGGCCAGGTGCACCTCATAGCCGCGCTGACCGAGCGCCCGTGCACATTCCAGGCCGGCCGGCCCGGCGCCGATCACCAGCACCGTGGAGTCCGAGCCCTTGGCCTCGATGCGCTCCGGGTGCCAGGCGTTGCGCCATTCCTCGCCCATGGTCGGGTTCTGGGTGCAGCGCAGCGGCACACCGCTGCCGTTGCTGGCGATGCACATGTTGCACCCGATGCATTCGCGGATGTCGTCGGGCCGGCCTTCCTCGATCTTCTTGGGTAGGAAGGGATCTGCAATCGAGGGTCGCGCCGCGCCGATCATGTCGAGCACACCGCGCTTGATCTGCGAGACCATGGTGTCCGGCGAGGTGAAGCGGCCGACCCCGACCACCGGCTTGCTGGTCACCTGCTTGACGAAGGCGACATAGGGCTCCTGGGCCGCTTCGGGCACGAAGCGTGAGCTGCGCGCGTCGTTCGCATAGTCGGAGATGTTGACATCCCAGAGGTCGGGCAGTTCGGCGAGCATCTCGATGATCTCGCGGCCCTCGCCCTCGGCGGTGATGCCGGCCTCGCTGAGCAGCTCGTCGACGGCGATGCGCACAGCCACCGCGCAGCGTTCGCCGACCGCCTCCTTGGTCTCTTCGATCAGCTCGCGCAGCAAGCGCACGCGGTTCTCCAGACTGCCGCCGTATTCATCGCTGCGCTGGTTGGTGCGTGCGGAAAGGAACTGCATGGGCAGGTAGCCATGGCCGGCATAGACATAGACAATGTCGAAGCCGGCCTGCTGGGCACGCTTGGCCGCCGCCGCATGCCAGCGGCGCAGATCGCGGATGTCGGACTGGTCCATGGCCCGTGTCTGCACCGGCGCCTCGTCCCAGGTCGGCAGGCTGGCCGGAGCGATCGAGACGTCGCGCGTCACCAGGTTCGGGGTCGAGAGGCCGCCGTGCCAGAGCTCGACCCCGGCCAGCGCGCCGTGCCTGTGAACCGCCTCGGCCATTAGCGCCTGGGCGCGTACATCGTCGTCGTCCCACAGGCTGGCATAGGGATAGGTGCCATCGTCGGAGGAGGGGTGGATCGAGCAGTATTCCGTGCAGACCACGCCCCAGCCGCCTTCGGCCTTGACCGCGCGCATCTCGGCCAGGGTGCGCGGCATGGCATAGCCCATGCCGGAGCAGTGCGGCACCTGGTAGAAGCGGTTTGGTGCGGTGACCGGTCCTATCTGCACCGGCTCGAACAGGATGTCGTAGCGCGGATCGCGCGTCATGGTGGCCCCTTCGACAATAGGATCGCCGGCCGGACGGCGTGTCCGCTAGCGCATCAAGGATAGGGCGAAAGAGCGTTCCGGTACAGCCACCGTAGCGGCGGACCCCATGTCAAATCCCAGGCGCCCATCCCGCGGACCATCTGCACCGACGAGGGCCCGCAAAGACTGTCAGGCGGCCCCCAACAGGCGTATTATGCCGGATGTTGAGGATCGAAGCAGCGAGGCTGTCGGTCGGAGATGTTGGAGCGTCCGCCAATCGGCCATGAGCTGGTGGCCCTGTTCGAGCGCGCCTTCGAGGGCCGGCCGGACGCCTTGGTTGTAACCACCCCGTGCGGGGTGCATGGGGGTTCGCTGGGCGACGGCGAGCTGGTCTTCGCCAATCCGGCCTTCCAGCGCCTGATCGGGCGCACTGCGAGGCAACTGCTCGGCCAGCGCTACGGCGATCTCTGCCACGGCCTTGCGGCCCATGGAGAAAAGGGCTGCGCAGGCGAGACTGAGAAGGCTGCGGTCGGCCTGCAGGCCGATGTCACGCTGCACGGCCCCGACAAGGGAAGCGGCGCTTCCATGCGGCTGTGCGCCGTGCCCCTGTTCGACGGCTTCGGGACGGAACGCTTCCGGGTCATCGCGCACGCGGCCGTGGACGCCGGCGCGCCGGCTGGATCGAAGGGCATAACGGAACGGCACGCCCGTCTGTTGGACGCCCAGGGGGCTGGAGTTCTGGTTCACCGCGACTTCCGGCCGCTCTACGCCAATCCGGCCTGCGCGCGCATGCTGGGCCTCGGCAGCGCCGCCGAGGTGATGGCGCAGCCGACCTTGCTGCGGTTCCTGCCGCTCGAGAGCCTGGAAGTGGCCATCGCGCGCTACGGCCGATTGATGGCCAAGGGGCCGCCTCCCAAGCCCTACATCATGCGCGCCGTGACCGCCGAGGGCGCGACCTTCTGGGCCGAGGTCACAGAAAGCATCGTCAGCTGGCAAGGCGAGGACGCCCTGGTCGTCTCCTTCGTCGATGCCAGCGAGCACGTCCGCGCGCGCAAGAGCGAGGCCCTGCTGCGCGAGGCGATCGACGACCTGGCGGACAGCTTCATCCTCTATGACGCCGACGACCGCGTGGTGTTGACCAACAAGCGCTTCCACCAGGCCTTTCCCTTCCTGCCGCCGCAGAACGACATCATCGGAGCGCCGATGATCGAGATGGTGCGCGGCGCTGTCGAGAACGGGGCAATTACCGATCCGACCTACCATCCGGACCGCAAGGAGGCCTGGATCAAAGAGTTCATCGCGGCGCGTCACAACAACAAGATGACGACGGCGGAAGACACCTGGCCAGATGGCCGCTGGGACCTGGTGAAGGAGCAAATACTCGACTCCGGCGGCTTCGTTTCGGTGCGCACCGATATCACCGACCGTAAGCGAGCCGAGTTCGCCCTCAAGGATCACGAGGAGCGGCTCGAGCACGAGCTGGCAGAGCGGACCAAGCACCTGCAGGCGGTGCTGAGCAACATCGCTCAGGGCGTGATCGTGCTCGATCCGGAGCTGCGCGTCGTGCTGACCAACGACGGCCTGCACGAACTGATCAGCTATCCGCGGGAACTTGGCCGGCCCGGCACCCATGTCGAGGCCTTGATCCGAGACCGGGTCGAGAAGGGGCTATACCTGCCCGGCGAGGCGGAGTCCGGCGCCGATATGGAGGCCATCGTTGCCGAACGCCTTCGGGCCTATCGCGAGCTGACCCGCGAGTCCTACCGTCACCCCTTTCCCAATGGAAAGCTGATCGAGACACGGCGGGAAAAGCTGGCCGACGGCTCGATCATCTGCACCTTCACCGACGTCACCGACCAGGTGAGCGCCGAGCGCGAGTTGGAGCGGCAACGCGAGGCGCTCTATCAGCGCGAAAAGCTCTCTGCTCTGGGCATGCTGCTGGCTGGCGTGGCGCACGAGCTGAACAACCCGCTCTCGGTCGTGCTCGGGCAGGCCGCCCTGATGGAGAGCCTGGCCGCTGACAAGCAGCAGAGCGACCGCGCCAGCCGAATCCGCAACGCGGCCGAGCACTGCATCAAGATCATCAAGACCTTTCTCGCCATGGCGCGCGACAAGCCGCCCTCGCGCGTGCCGGTGCAGATCAACTCGCTGATCGAACCGGCGCTCGATTTGGTCGCCTATCCGATCCGCAGCAGCGACATCAAGGTGGAGCGCGATCTGGCCGAAGGCCTGCCCGAGGTGCAGGGCGACCCCGACCAGCTGCATCAAGTGCTGATCAACCTGCTGATCAACGCCACCCAGGCTCTGGAGGACTGCGAACCGCCTCGGCGCATCGCCTTGCGGACGCGGTACAACGGGGCCAACGACGAGGTCGAGCTGGAGATCGCCGACAGCGGCCCCGGCGTACCGGAGGAGCTGCGCCGGCGCATCTTCGAGCCCTTCTTCACCACCAAGTCGGAGAACGCCGGCACCGGCGTCGGCCTGGCCGTCTGCCACGGCATGGTGACGGCGCATGGCGGCAGCCTGACGGTCGAGAACCTGCCAAAGGATGGCCCGCTCGGGGGCGGCGCCTGCTTCCGCATCACGCTGCCTGCGGCCGGGGCCGAAGTGGTGGCGACGCCGGAAGAGGCGCCCGCCGACGACAGCCCGGGTCGTGTCCTACTGGTCGACGACGAGCCGGAGATCTGCGAGCTGCTGATCGACTTCCTGGAGGACTCCGGCCTGGAGATCGAGACGGCGGGCAGCGGGCAGGAGGCGCTGCAGCGGATCGCCGAACGCGACTTCGACGTCATACTCTGCGACCTGCGCATGCCGGGCATGGACGGCCCCGCACTGTTCGGCGAGGTGGCGCGCGAGCGGCCGGCCATGATCTCCCGCTTCATCTTCGGCACCGGCGACCTCTTAAGCGATTCGAGCCGCCAGTTCCTCAAGGACTGCAACCGTCCCTTCCTGGAGAAGCCCTTCATGCCCGAGCAGGTGCGCCGCCTGGTCAAGCAGGTGGTCCGCCGCAATCGGCAAGGCCGGGAGTAGGGGTGACCCGGCACATCCGGCCAGCCAGGGCGAACGATAGCCCGCTACTGGCAGAGATGACGCTGGTCGCGACCGACGGCATCGTCGAGGCGCTCTACGAGGGCCTGATCCCCGGGAAGACTACCGCGGAGATCGTCGAGCGCCGCGTGCTCGCGACCGGTACCACGGGCTCTTACGAGAACTGCTGGATCGCGGAGCAGGCCGGCCGGCCGCTCGGCGTGCTGCACGCCTATCCCATGGACGACCTGGCGAACGATCCACCCAACGAGCCGGTTCCCGAAGAACGCTTCGTCGTGGTCGAGCCCTTCGACCATCTCGATCCGCACGCGGCCGGCAGCTACTACATCAACATCGTCGCGGTGCAGCCCGAGGCGCAAGGCCAGGGTATCGGCAGCGCCCTGATCGCCCACGCCCGCCAGCAGGCAGAGGAGCGCGGCTTCACGACGCTCAGCCTGATCGTCTTCGAGGAAAACCAGCGCGCCGTCCGCCTCTACAAGCGCCTCGGCTTCGCGGAGGTCGCCCGTCACCCCGCCGTTGCGCACCCGCTGATCCGCCACGGCGGCGACCTGCTGATGATGCTGGTGCCGGTGGGGTAGGGAGCAGCCTTATGACCATGGCTGCGCCTGCCTGACATTTTGGCGCATGCAGCCTAGTTTACGGGGGAGCCGCTTCCGTAGCCTCGCTTTCGTCGTAGACGTCGCCCGGTCCAGGGATTTCCGCTGTAGTGTCGAGGTTTGTTCCATCTTGCGCGCGGCGGTTTGCCATGGTTTGTGCGTCGATACCGGCAGGCGGCGCAGTCCCGCGCCGCGTTTACGCAAAGAAAGTGGGCTTCGGCGAAGAATGGATCCGCTGACGCAAGGCGCCCTGGGGGCGGCGCTGCCGCAAGCTACGCGCAACAAGACTCATGTCGGCATTGCCGGCGCTCTTGGTTTCTTGGCCGGCATGGCGGCGGACTTGGACATTCTGATCCGCTCCGAGACCGACCCCTTGCTGTTCCTCGATTATCATCGCCAGTTCACGCACGCGCTGATCTTCATCCCGGTCGGCGGGATGCTCTGCGCGCTGGCGCTCCACTGGATCGTAGGGCGCCGCTGGCAACTGACCTATCCGCGGGCTTTTCTGTTCTGCTCCCTGGGCTACGCCATGCACGCCTTGCTCGACAGCGCGACGTCCTACGGCACGATGCTGTTCTGGCCGTTCAGCGACGAACGGTATTCCTGGAGCATCGTGTCCATCGTCGACCCACTGTTCACCTTGCCGATCGTGGTCTTGGTCGTCCTTGCCGGGCTCCGGCGAAAACCGGCGTTGGCGCGCATCGCGCTTGCCTGGGCGGCGATCTACCTGGTGACCGGCGTGCTGCAACATCAGTCCGCTCTGGCCATGGGCCGCGAGATCGCGGCCTCCCGCGGACATACGCCGATCCGGCTCGAGGTGAAGCCCAGCTTCGCCAACATTCTGGTGTGGAAAACGATCTACGAGACGCAGGACCGTTTCTACGTGGATGCGGTGCGCGCTGGCCCCTTGCCGCGTGTGTTTGCCGGCGTATCGCTCCCGAAGCTTGAGTACGATCGTGATCTGCCGTGGCTCGATCCCGCCTCGCAGCAGGCTCAGGACATCGAACGCTTCCGCTGGTTCAGCGACGGCTTCGTGGCAAAAGATCCGCGACACCCCAAGCGGATCATCGATGTCCGCTACTCTTTCGTGCCGAACGACGTGAATGCACTCTGGTCCATCGAGCTCGTGCCCGAAGCGCCGCCGACGTCCCACGTTCGCTACCGAACCCACCGCGATCAGGCCGGCGAGAACCTGGGCATGCTATGGCGTATGGTGTCCGGCGGCTAGGTTTCTTGCGGTGGCTCGCGCTTCGCTTGTCATAGAACCAACAAGCTCGTGACCCATCCGGCCGCATAGAGGCCGAGACCGAAAACACTGTGCATGACCAGGCTGCGGAAGCGCGCGGCGGCGGGCTGCGGCGTACGGCTGGCCGCGATGCCGGCGCCCATGCCCGGCTGCATCAGCAAAAAGGGTGCCGCCACGCTTCCGATCCCGACGATCAGCGCAGGGCCGATCGTCGGATGACGGGCCCAGTCCAGGCCCCAGATGGTAAGCAGAACGGCCGCAAACGAGATGCCGATCAGGTAATGGGCGGTCCAACCGATCAGGCGCTCGCCCCGCACCGGCGGCGAGGCGTCGATGGGATCGTGGCGAAAGCGCCCACGCGCCACATAGGCCAGCCATCGGCCCACCAGACGGTAGTCCAGTGAAGGACTATCGAACAGCCGCTTCCGAGCGAACGCCCAAACGTCCATCACGACGGTCGCGCCCGATCCGATCAGAAGAGCGTGAACCAGAGAGCCTACCGCCTCAGGCATTTCCCGCCTCCTCCAGGGTGGCCGAGCTAGACGGCGCCGTGGGACGCCGCCCGCGCGCCGACCATCCAGCAGCCAGCGGTAAAGCGGACTTCCTTGCCGCGCACATAGGGATCAAAGGCGGCGCGGACCGTTTCGATGACCTGGGTGCGGGTCCGGTCGTCTGCCTCATGAAGAACTTCGCCGAGCGGACCGAGCCGGGTCATGCAATGGACCAGCTCCGTCTCCGGAAAAGTGCAGACGACATCGACCGGCAGGATGTCGATCTCGGCCCAGCCGCTCTCGTGCAGAATGCGATGGACCCGGTGCTGGTCCGCGAAGGCGAACTGCCCCGGCCCGTCCGACTGGCGGGTCCGGCGGACGGAGACATTCGGTAGGAGCGGCGCCGCGGCGCGCTCGGCCGTCGTCATGAACGGATTTTCCGCAGCACTTCGCCAAGCGACGAACCGCAGCTCGGCGGCGTCCCTCGCGGCGCGCCGCAGGTTCGTGAAGGCCCGGACGGAATCGTCGAAGAACATGACGCCGAGGCGGGAAACGATCGTGTCAAAGCTTGCCGGTTCGAAAGCGTGGGTCTACGCGTCGGCGCGGATGAAGCTTGCCGGCGTGCCTTCCTGTTCGGCGCGCGCACAGGCGGCGGCGAGCATCGGCTCGGAAATGTCGATGCCTATGCAGTGGCCCGTCGCGCCGAGCCGCCGCGCGACGGCGAGCGTCGTGCTGCCCGTGCCGCAGCCGACGTCGAGCACCTTGCTCTCGGAACCGGCGGGGACCGCTGCGACGAGCAGGTCTTCGAGCGGCTTGAACATCTGGTCGAGCACCGCCTGCACCTCGACCCAGACACGTCCTTTGACGCCGTTCCAAAGCGCCATCTGCCCGACATCGGCGCCCTGATCAGCCCCGTGAGCAACTTCCATGGTCGTCTCCTTTGCTTGCCTGGAGGAAGCGGAAGGTGCAGTCTGCAAATTCAAGTCAACTTGAGGTCAAGTGGATTGAGGGATCTGGACATAGCCGAGGTGGCGCAGCGCGCCGGCGTCCCTGCCTCGACGCTGCGGTTCTACGAGGAGAAAGGGCTGATCGCCTCCATCGACAGGCGGGGCCTGCGCCGTCTGTTCGATCCGGGCGTGCTGGAACGACTGGCGCTGATCGCCCTGGGGCGCGCGGCCGGCTTTTCGCTCGACGAGATCGCGCTCATGTTCGCGCCGGACGGACGGCCGCGGATCGACCGGGAGCGGCTCGCGGCCAAGGCGGAGGAGCTGGACAGGACGATCCGCAAACTGACCGCCATGCGCGACGGCCTGCGCCACGCCGCGGCTTGCCCGGCGCCGAGCCACATGGAATGCCCCAGTTTCCGCCGCATGCTGCGCGCCGCCGCGTCCGGCGCTTTTGGAACGCCGGGGAAGAGAGCGCCGCGACCGCCGTACAGGCCCCGTCGACAGGGCCGAGCCTGAAATCGCCAACTGAATATCAATGAACGGCGAGAAACGGTCTTAGCGCACTGCCACGCCATCGGCAGCAGGGTGGCGGATGGGGTGGGATTCGAACCCACGAGAGGCTGTTAACCCCTGCCGGTTTTCAAGACCGGTGCCTTAAACCGCTCGGCCACCCATCCTTGCTGGCGCGTCCCCTTGGGAGTGTCTCCACGGGCGCGGCGCCAGAATAGGCATCCGACGGCGAATTTCAAACGCCGCTGGCGCATCCAGAGGCCTGTTTTGGCCACTCAGACTACACAGCCGGACCGGCATTTCGAATGGCGTCCGCCACCTGGCCATGCCAAGCTAGAGGCCCGAGGGGCAGTCATAGCTGAGGCTCCCAATCCGACGCTTGCTGGTCCTTCGGAGGCCCCGTCGCTTCGGTGGCGGGGCTCTCCCGTCTCTGGAGCCCATGTCGGGAGCCCATGTCGGCGCTGGACAGAACGCCGCCTACCGCGACTTCGCCAGCACCAGCAGGTTGTAGCGGCTGCGCAGGCGGGCGGCGAGGCCGGGCCGGCGGAAGAAGAGCGGCTTCTCGATCGCGTAGATCAGGCAGGTGAGGGGATAGCGCAGCTTGCCCATGAGGCCGGGGGCCGGCTTGGGGCCGTCGCCGATCTCGGTATCCCAGGTATAGAAGGCGTCGTGCACGACATAGCCGGTGTCGGCCAGGGTGGCCAGGGCCGTGTCGGCGGTGAAGTAATGCAGGTGACCGTAGCGCTCGCGCATCTCCAGCATCGGGGCCGACTTGCGGAACACCGCCTGAACGCTGATGTCGAGCGGAATGTGGAACACGAACCACTCGGCCCGATCGTGCAGCGCACTGAGGAAGCCCAGGTAGTCGGGCACGTGCTCGAAGACGTCGAGCAGCAGGAGCACCTCGTGCCGCTCATCGGTCTCGGTCAGGAAGTCGCAGCGGTAGAACTCGAGGGTCTGGTTTTCCTTCGGCTTGCAGAGCGCGATCGCCTGCGGCGAGATGTCGTAGCCGACGCAGCGCGTGCCGCCGCCCAGACGCGCCTGCAGCCAGGCCAGCACTTCGCCCGAGCCGCAGCCCACGTCGCAGAGCGTGGTCGGCTCGATGCGGTGCTTCTGCAACATCTGCAGAACCTTGCTGCCTTTCCAGGGAGCATCGCCGGCATGCCACTCGGGCACCTTGTCCAAGTAGCCGCCTTGCTCGTACTGGGCAACAAAGTCGGCAGGAGCTCTCGGCACCAAGCCGTCCTCCCGGGTGTCTCCCTGGACATGTTCCTGGGAATGTCCCGAGGTATGACCCAGGGCATCCTCCCGCCGCGATTCACTCACCGTCGGAGGAGGGATTTAAGGCGCCGCCAGGCCTTGCGGATCGGCAGCGGAACGTCGTTGCTGTAAAGCTTGAGGCGGAGCGTCCTGGGTTGCCCGTCGCGCAGCACGCCGAGTTCGAGGGTCTCGCCGGGCTTATGGCGGATCTGGATATAGTCCAGCGCGGTCCGCGCCACGGCGCAGGTCTCGACGCCGTTGACCGAATGCACGATGTCGCCGATGCGGATCGGCGAGGCGGTCAGGCGGGCGAACAAGCTACGCTCGGTGACCCGCGCGGCGAAGCCCTCCGGGTCCAGGCCGAGGCCGTCCTTCTCCTTGACCGTCAGCGGCAGAGAGGTGGCGTGGCCGAGCGGCTGCGGCCCCTCGGGCATGGCGGCGCGCTCCCAGCGCGCCGGGTCTTCAACGCCCGGGTCGTACTCGACCCCGGCCATCAGGGCGTCCAGCTTGGGGTTGGGCAGCACGTCGAAGATCAGGTGGGCGCGCACGCTGTCGCCGTTAACCACGGCATGAAAGCTCTGGTTGTCGAAGGTCCAGGCCTCGCCCGGCGGGAAGTGCTTGGCCCGCTTCTCGGACAGCAGATACGCCTCGTCGTTGGTGGTGATCGGGATGTGGATCCGCATCGGATCGTACCAGGCCGGGTCGTCGTCGTGGTGCGGCCGGGTCACGCCCATCGGCTTCATGCGAAAGATGAAGGCGTAGGTCGGCAGGCCGAAGGGGCCGTCCTCGCTCAACAGCCAGGAGAGATAGGGCAGCTCGGCCAGGATCGGCGTGTTCGCCACGTCCCTGGTGGTGAAGTCCTCTTGGGTGCCCTGCTTGCCGCCGCGCAGCAGCAGCATGTCGGCCGAGCAGTGGATGTTCCAGTGGCTGGTGTTCCAGGCCTCGCGCGGGATCGCCTCGTAGTCGGCGAGCAACGCGGCATGGTCGATCTCGACCGGAAACTTGAGGAACGACCGTTTCCGATAGGGGGCGGTCTCTTGCGGGGACGCCTCGGCGGCAAGTGCAGCATTCACGGCTGGCATCTCACTTCTGGTGGTTGCGGCCCTACCGCTTGGCCGTTGAGCGGCTCTCCGGAAACCGTCGATCTTGTCCGGTATCCTGCCGGAACTCGTGATCTGTTACGGCCCCTCACGGTTTCGTGAGGATAACTATAACAGAAAACAGAGGGCGATTTCCAGTATTGATTTGAGCGGCCTTGGCGAATTGTGTCATGGCCGTCCGAATAATATAAAGATTGTTTAATAACAACGGTAAAGAAAGAAGGTTACTTAAGTTAGATTTACGGGTTGTTTATCGAATGCCTGATGAAGTTCGCCCAGCTGTATTGTCGGAGCATCATCGAAATCGGCCGATTCTCGGACGCTGTTCCTGGCATCCCCGCTTCGAGGGAGTGGCGACTTGCTGGGTGCCTCGATTACACTGGGCTCTCGTGAAACACAGCGTTTCGTAGGACATGCCGTGGGCAAATTGAGCGGTTTGAAAACGCCGGCTCTGATCCTCGATCAGGGTGTGCTGGCACGCAACTGTGCTGCCATGGCTACCCGCATGCAGCGTCACAGCGTGCGGCTGCGCCCGCACGTTAAGACCGCCAAGGCGGCGCGGGTGGCGGAGATCGCCACCGCCGGGCAGTTCGGCGGCATCACCGTGTCGACCCTGGCGGAGGCGCGCTATTTCGCGGCGCAGGGCTACCGCGACATCACCTACGCGGTCGGCATGGTGCCGGCCAAGTTGGATGAGGCCGCGGCGCTGCAGCGCCGCGGCGTGCGCCTCGGCCTGATCACCGACAACCTCGAGGCGGCCGAGGGCCTGGCAGCGCGCAGCGAAGAGCTGGGCTGCGGCTTCCCGATCCTGATCGAAGTCGACAGCGGCGGCGAACGGGCCGGTGTCGCGCCGGACTCCGAGGAGCTGATCGCCCTCGGCCGCCTCGTCGAGGCGGCCCCGGCGCTCACCCTGGAGGGCGTCCTAACCCACGCCGGCCAATCCTACCACTGCCGGAGCATCGCCGAAGTCGAGGCCGTGGCCGAGGCGGAGCGGGACGGGATCACCACGGCGGCGTCGCGGCTGCGTGCGGTGGGACTGCCCTGTCCGGTGGTCAGCGCCGGCTCGACGCCAACGGCTGTGCACGCCCGCTCGCTCGAGGGCGTGACCGAGATGCGGCCGGGGGTCTACGTCTTCTTCGATCTCGATCAGGTCGGCATCGGCGCCTGCGGCCTGGCCGACATCGCCCTATCGGTGCTGGCCAGGGTGATAGGCCATAATCGGCGCGCCGGGCGCATCCTGATCGACGCCGGGGCCTTGGCACTCTCGAAGGACGTCAGTGCGGGCGAGTTCATGCCCCAGGCCGGCTACGGCCTGATCTGCCCGCTGGACAGCAACGAGCCGATCAAGGGACTGCGCGTCGCCGACGTGCACCAAGAACACGGCTTGATCGCGTCGAGCGTGGGAGAGCCGCCCTACGAGCGCTTTCCGCCGGGTAGCCTGCTGCGCATCTTGCCGAACCACGCCTGCATCACGGCGGCGGCACACAATGCCTATCAGGTGGTCGACGGTGGCACCGAGGTGGTCGACCGCTGGGAGCGCGTGAACGGTTGGTAAGAAATCCGGGTTAGGGCGCACCCATGGGTCAATCAAAAGCCAAAGCGCTCTAGTTGCCGGCCGCCAGCTCGGCCATCGCGGCGGCAACCATGGGATTATCGGGGTCCAGGGCCTGACCCTTGCGGTAGTCGGCGATCGCCATGTCCGGCTGGTTTAGCTTTGCGTAGGTGATGCCGCGTTTGACCAAGGCCTCGACGTAGTCCGGTTTGAGTAGCAGGGCGGCGCTGAAGTCGTTGACTGCCTGGCGCAGATTGCCAAGGCCGCTGAAGGCGTTGCCGCGCAGGAAGTAGGCCAGGTGCTTCTCCCGCCAGTCGCTCGACACAATAGCGCGGGTGAACAGCACGATGGCGCGCTCGGTTTGCCCTTCCTGCAAGGCGCTCATGGCGAGCCGGAAGGCCTGATAGCCGCTGCCGCCGGAACCGCCACTCGCCGCATCACTCTGCGCGCCAGTCGCTACACCGACGACGGCGGAGGCGGGCTCCGCCCTGCCGACCGCCCCGGTGCCGCCCTGTTCGATCGCGCGCAGGCGCTTCACGTAACGCTCGATGTGGTTGAGCAGGCCGGTCGAGGGCAGGCCGGTTTCCGGCAGACCATTCTTGCGCTGATAGGCGGCGATGGCTTTCTGGGTGCGCGGGTTCAGACGGCCGTTTCGCGGCAGGGGGTTGTTTTTTCCGTAGCCGAGAGCGACCAGGCGGTCCTGGATCAGGAAAACGAGGCTTTCGTCCGCCGCAGGCAGCGCCGCATCGGCCGGGCCGGCGGCCGGCGCTGCCGCGCTGGCGATTTCGGCGGCAGTACCGCTTGCGGCACGCCCCGTGCTTCGCTCGACGATCTTGAAGCCGGCGAGATTGGTCGCTGCCGCTTCACCGGCGCTAGCCGGGCCGCCCTGACGGTCTAGGTGCGCCAAAAGCCCCTCGGACGGTAGGCCGTCGACCGGCAGCCCGTGGCGCTGCTGGTAAGCCTCGATCGCCGCGCGCATAGCAGGCCCCATCTCGCCGTCGAGCGGACCGCCGTAGACGTTCTGGGTAACCAGATGCTGCTGAATCGCCAAGACGGTCGTCGGGTCGACCGGCTCTCCGGTTGCGGTCCCGTTTTGAGGCGTCGATCCGTTCGGGGACAGGCCGGAAGCGTCCTGGGAGCCCTGCGGTGCCGGGATCAGCGGCAATCGCCGCCCACCCAACGCGGCGGTCTGCGCGTCGCTTTGCCGGGCAGTTCCCTGGGCCGTCCCCTGGGCGGCCGCCGCCGCGTTCTGAGCCGCTGCCTCCAAAGAAGCCGCTTCCGCCTGACGTTCCGCCATTGCCGTGACAATCACAGGTGGTGGGGTCACGGTCTGCGCCTCAGGTTGTGCCGTGCCGGTCGGCGCGTCCCCGAGAGCTGTCGTCCCGGTACCCATCGCCTCGGCACCCGTTGACTGCCCGTCTTGGCCTAACGGCTGTGTCGTCGGCAAGGGCGCCGGCTGGGGCTGGATCAGAGCGGTCGGTAGTATGGATTCACCGCCTTCGGGTGAACCCGCTTCGCTGGCGCTCTCCGCTTGACCCGGCAGGTTCGCGCCGGCGTCGGCCGTCGCGACGGGCTGCTCCTCAACCTTCAGGTCCGTAAGCCGCCAGCACCTTCGCTCAGACACCACACTGCAGGTCTTTTGCAGGATCGCGACATAGCGGCCATGCAGGCGGCTGCCGTCGCCCTGGGCCGCAGTCAGGATGCCTTCGACCTGCCAAGTGCCGGGGATCGGGCCGGGCTTTACCGCCTGGTCCGAAAAGGTGGGCGCCGAAGAGGAGCCAACGGAATCCCAAATGTAGCTGTTGCTCCAGGCGACGATCGCCCGATCGAGCTTCGCTCCGGTGTAAAAGTGGTGCACGCCGTAAATCAGCGCCAATGCCAAGACACCGGCGGCGAACGCAACAATTCTCATCACTGTCGAACGCCAAACTGTTCCTACGCCCTTGCCTGCGGCCTTCGCACTCGGGTGGGCGGGGATAACACTCCACTACCCGACCCCAAGGCCGGCCGCAATCGTTAAGATATTAGGGATTGGGCAGCGGCGGGACCTGAGCGTTTTTTGCGTCATCGCGACTTGAACGCGAATTGTTTCAGAAATTTCAGAGTAATAGGTGCTTTTGTTTAACTGTCACGGGAAACGCGAAGTTCTGAAATTCAAGGTAGCTTGCGTCCGCACTCCGGTCGCTGGGTCCCCTAGTGTCACAGTTCAGGCTGCCCCCGCGAGGGCTCAAAACAAAGACCGGACCAGCCAATGGCGGGTCCGGTGTCGAGGGCGGCGCAGGGCCGCGCGCCGGGCGGGCGTCGCCTACCCGGCTCGTGCGGCGACGCTGGCCTAGTAAACCCGCGTCAGCTTGTAGCCCTTCTGCGCCAAGAGGTTGAGCACGCCTTCCTTGCCCGGCAGATGGCCGGCGCCGACGGCGATGAAGGCTTTGCCCTCCTTCAGGCGCATTTCCATGCGCTGCACCATGTTGTGGTTCCGCCGGTCGAGCAGGCGCTCCATGACCACGGCATTGACCTCGGCATAGCGCGGATCCTGGTCCGATTCGGCCGTCAGCGCCATGATGCCGCCGATATCGCGCGCCAAGTAGAGCTCGACCATCTGCTGGTGGCGCATCTCGGCCTCGATCTGGAACTCGCCGTGCGCCTCGACCAGGCCACGGACCAACTTGCGGAGCATCTTCTCCGGCAGGTCGTTGAAGACGCCGACATGCTCTTCGATGGTCTCCAAGGGATAGACCTTCTTATCCTGCTCCAGGGCCTCGTCGTGCAGCCACTTGTCGAGGAAGGGATCATCGGTTTCCTCGAAGGTCGAGACGCCGGGGAACTGATAGAGAAACATGACCAAGGCCCAGGGCTGCAGGCGGCGGACGTGATGCACCGTCAGACCATAGGATTCGGCCACATGGACCACGTCGGCATAGAGGTCCGGGCCGAGCACGTCGTCGAGCGTCCGCCAGTTACGAAACATGCTGGCCTGACCCATGCGCAGCATGGAGTCTCGGTCCATCTTGATCTCGAAGGAGGCGCTGCGCGAGGCGTCGAAGGCCTTCTTCACCGGCTTGGGAAGATCCAGGATTTCCTCATAGTTCAGGTGAATAGTGCCGAATACGTGGCTCGGCTCCTGGCCTTCGCGCTCGACTTTCCAGAGCACGCCCTGGCCGTAGGGCAGGGGCGCGGTCGCATCGCTCACGGCAACTTGCTGGCTGCCCGCAGGTCGGGCCTGCAGCGGCGCGGCGGAGGCCAGAAGCGCACAGGAGAGACCGAGCGCCGCCAGCAGCGCGCCGAGCCCCTTGGGCCCTCCCGACTGGAGAAACTTGGTCATTTTGGCAGGCATGCGGAGCGGCGAAACGCGCATCATGAGGCCATCCCGGGCAGTGGAGCCGATCAATTTGTGGAGAGCCCGCAGCCTAGCGTTTCAGCATTAAGATCTCTTAAAGGAAAATGGTTGAATCGTAGCAACCATACGCCGTCCAGCCACGCAAAGCGCAGCGCAGCCCTGGCCTGCGGTGACCTCCAAGGCCCCCAGTACAGCCTGGGTACAGCCCTGGGCAGATTGCGCTGCGAATAGCCCTGTGGCAGAAGGACAGCCGTTTCCGGTCGCCTGGATTCGGATGGGAGAGACCTGCGCCATGCAGCAAGGCCAAGAGTCGCCTCACAGCGCGTCGTTTGCTGCTGTTGCCGGCCTTCTCCTGGCTTTCATGCTGGTAGCTCCGTTTTTCATGATCCCGTCGGCTGCCGCGCAGCAGAGCGAGGCGGCTAAGCAGCGGGCCTGGCTCGAGGGGGTCAAGCAAGAAGCTGTCGAGCGCGGCATTTCGCGGAAGACCGTATCGGCGGCGCTTGACGATTGGGAGCCGCTGGTCCGCGTGATGGAGTTGGACCAGCGCCAACCGGAGTTTACCCAGACCTTCTGGTCCTACATCGGCCGTGCCGTCTCCGACCCGCGGATCGAGCGCGGCAAGGCCCTCCTGGCGCAGCATAAGCCGTTGCTGCGCCGGATTCAGCGGCACTACGGCATTCAGCCGCGCTTCCTGGTGGCCATCTGGGGCCTGGAGACCAACTACGGTGCCAACACCGGCGGCTTCCCGGTGATCGACTCCCTCGCCACTCTGGCCTACGACCCGAGGCGCGCCGACTTCTTCCGCTCGCAGCTGTTCGATGCCCTGAAGATCGTCGATCAGGGGCACATCAAGCTGGAGAACATGGACGGCTCCTGGGCTGGTGCCATGGGGCAGGTGCAGTTCATGCCGGAGACCTTCCGGCGCCATGCGGTCGATCAGGACGGCGACAGGCGCCGAGATATCTGGGACAGCCTGCCCGATGCCTTCGGCTCGGCCGCGAACTATCTGCGTGCCTTGGACTGGCGCGGCGGCGAAACCTGGGGACGCGAGGTGCGTCTACCGAACGGCTTCGATTGGGATTTAGCCAGCCTGGAGGTGCGCAAGCCGATCGGCGAGTGGCAGCGGCTGGGCGTGCGCACGGCCGCGGGCCGCGACCTGCCGAAAGCGACGATCGAGGGTTCGATCATCCTGCCCGGCGGCCACCGCGGGCCGGCTTTCCTGGTCTACCAGAACTTCCGGGCGATCCTGCAGTGGAATCGCTCAATACTCTATGCCGTCGCCATTGGCCATCTGTCCGACCGCATCCGAGGCAAGGGAGAGCTGGCCGCTCGCCCGGCACCTGGCGATCGCCCGATGAGCCGTGCCGAGATCACGGAAATGCAACGCCTACTGATCGCACTTGGCTTTAAAGTAGGCAAACCGGACGGGGTCATCGGTTCCAAGACGCGAGCAGCGCTACGGGGATTTCAGCAGTCGGCACGGCTGCCGGCGGACGGCTATCCAACGCCGGCAATTTTGGAGAGCTTGCGACGCGCCCAGCGCGCCGCGGGCGGGTGAGATCGCCGAGCGGCGGTGTCTCGCCTAAACATATACTGGGGAAGCAGAGGTCTGGGGTGGGCAAATTGAGTGGCATAAGGCGTCATGCGGCGCTCCGGTACGGCGGTGTTCTGGCCGCCTTTTGCCTACTGTTGGCCGGCTGTACCTCGGCCGAGCTGGCGTCGCACGCGGCCAAACAACTGCGCGGGCAGGGCGGCGATCGGGCCGTCGGCGAATACAAGGTCGGCAATCCCTATCAGATCTCCGGCGTCTGGTATTATCCGAAGGTCGACTATAACTACGACGCCACCGGGATCGCCTCCTGGTACGGGCCGGGCTTTCACGGCCGGCAGACGGCGAACGGCGAGATCTACGATCAGAACGACCTGACCGCGGCGCATCCGACCCTGCCGATGCCCAGCATCGTCAACGTGACCAATCTGGATAACGGCCGCGCGATCAACGTCCGGATCAACGACCGCGGGCCCTTCAAGAACGGCCGCATCATCGACCTTTCGCGCCGGGCGGCGCAGCTGCTCGGCATGGAGCGCAAGGGAACCGCCAAGGTACGGGTCCGCATCCAGGAAGAGGAGAGCCGCCAGCACGCCGCCCTTGCTCAGAACCGGATCGCCGCGGCCAACGCGCCGACCGCCGTCCCGACCGAAGCGGTGACAGCCGAGCCGCTGCCCGCCCCCGGCGCCCAGGCGCAGCCGGCGGTGCAGACTGCGGCTATAAACGGCACGGCCCAGCCGGACGCGGCCGCTCGCCGGGACGCGACTGTTTGGCCCGATGGCCAGGTCTCGCAAACCGCCGTCGAACCCTCCAGCATCTACATTCAGGCTGGCGCCTTCCGCCGCCTCGATTATGCGACCCGCCTGAGCATCGAGCTCTCGCGCATGGCCAAGTCGCAAGTCATGCGTGCCGCGGTCGGCGACCAGCAGTTTTACCGAGTCCGGCTCGGTCCGCTCGCCTCGGTCGCCGAGGCCGACCAACTCTTGAGAAACCTGTTGAGCAGCGGCCACCGCGACGCCCGCGTGGTCGTCGACTGATCGTGAATTGACCGGGCCGTGTCCGGGACTACATCCAGCCTGCGTGGAGCCATGACCCTGAATCGCACCGCACCGCAGATCGCACCGCAGACAGCACAGGCCTTTGCTTTGGTCCTACGTCCGGGCCTCCTTCTGGGCCTCCTCCTGGGCCTCGGCCTGCTGCTGGTCCGGCCGGCCGCGGCGCTGGAGACCAAGGCGCGCGAGGCTATCCTGATCGACAGCGCGACCGGCACGGTCCTGCTGGAGAAGGATGCCGATGCCTCCATGCCGCCGGCCTCGATGAGCAAGATCATGACGGCCCATATGGTGTTCGACCGGCTGCGCGACGGCCGCCTGTCGCTCGACGACGAGCTGCCGGTCTCGGAGAAGGCCTGGCGGATGGGCGGCTCGAAGATGTTCGTCGAGGTGAACTCCCAGGTCCGCGTCGAAGATCTCTTGCGCGGCGTGATCGTGCAGTCCGGCAACGACGCCTGCATCGTCATCGCCGAGGGCCTGTCCAGGAGCGAGGAAGCGTTTGCCGAGGAGATGACCGAACGAGCGCGCGAGCTGGGATTGACCGGCAGCAGCTTCGCCAACGCAACCGGCTGGCCGCACCCCGAGCACCGCATGACCGCGCGCGATTTGGCGATCCTGGCGCGCGATACGATCGAGAACTACCCGGAGTTCTATCACTTCTACGGCGAGACCGAGTTCACCTTCAACGGCATCCGCCAAGGCAACCGCAATCCACTGCTCTACAAGAATATGGGCGCCGATGGCCTGAAGACCGGCCACACGGAAGAGGCCGGCTACGGCCTGACCGCCTCGGCGGTGCGCGGCGACCGCCGGCTGATTCTGGTGATCAACGGCCTGCAGAGCGTGAAGGAGCGCTCGGAGGAGGCGGCGCGCCTGATGGCCTGGGGCTTCCGCGAGTTTGCCAACTACGCGCTCTTCCAGCCGGGCGAGACGGTCGAGGAGGCCGCTGTCTGGCAGGGCGAGGCGGAAAAGCTGCCGTTGGTCTTCCCCGAGGGACTGACCGTCACCCTGTCGCGCAAGGCACGCAAGGACATGACCGTCACGGTCAAGTACGACTCGCCGATCCCGGCGCCGATTACAGAAGGCCAAGAGGTCGCCACCCTGGAGATCGACGACGGCAACGGCGGCATCATGACCTTCCCGCTGATCGCCGGCGCCGCGGTCGAGCGCTTCGGCCCGGTCGGCCGGCTGTTCTCCAGCCTCAAATTCATGGTCCTCGGCCCGCGCTGAGCGCGACTCGCTCAAGGCCTCGCGTTGATGGCCTCGCGTTGACCGGGGAAGAGGGCCCCGGCAGAGTGCTGGGCATGACACCGGGCGCAGTACGCGGCAAGTTCATTACCTTCGAAGGCGGCGAGGGCGCCGGCAAGTCGACCCAAGTCGCCTTGCTGGCCGAGGCCCTGCGGCAGACTGGCCGCACGGTCCTGGAGACGCGCGAGCCGGGCGGTAGCGAAGGCGCCGAGCAGATCCGCGAGCTGCTGGTTCACGGCGAAACCGGGCGCTGGGACCCCTGCACGGAGGCGCTGCTACACTTCGCTGCCCGGCGTGAGCACCTGCGGCAGAGCGTCTTCCCGGCGATCGAGGCGGGCGACTGGGTGATTTGTGACCGCTTCGCCGACTCGACCATGGCTTATCAGGGCTACGGCCACGGCTTGGGCCGGGACGCGGTGGAGCAGCTCTACGCCCTGGTGGTCGGCGACTTCCGCCCCGACCTGACCCTGATCCTTGATCTGGAGGTCGAGGACGGTTTGCGGCGCGCGGCATCCAGGGCCAGCGGCGGCGACCGCTACGAGCGCATGGACGTCGACTTTCATGAACGGCTAAGGGCGGGCTTCCGCGACATCGCCAAGCTCGAACCGGAGCGCTGCCGATTGATCAACGCCACAGGCGAGCCCAAATCGGTGCATCGCACCGTCTGGCAGGCGGTCGCCGAACACTTCACCGAGCTGGCGGCATGAGCACGCTAGAGGAAGAAACGCTCGGTCCGCCGGCGCCGCGCGCCAACCCCGTCCTGCTTGGCCATGGCGAGGCCGAGCAGGTCCTGCTGCAGGCCCACAAGTCCGGGCGCTTGCCGCACGCCTGGCTGCTGACTGGGCCGCGCGGCATTGGCAAGGCGACCCTGGCCTTCCGCTTCGCCCGCTTCCTGCTGGCAGGCGGCGCTGGCGGATCGGACGAGGGCCCCGGGCTCTTCGCCGCGCTGGAAGAACCGTCGGGGGAAGACCTTTCGCTCAGTCCGGAGAGCCCGGTCTTCCGGCGTGTTGCCGCGGGCGGTCATCCCGATCTTATGACGGTGGCGCGCAGCCCGCATCCACGCACCGGCAAGCTGCGTGGCGAGATCACGGTCGACGACGTGCGACCGGTGCGGGATTTCCTGCACATGACGGCGGCCGAAGGGGCCTGGCGGCTGGTCATCGTCGATGCCGCCGACGAGATGAACCTGAACGCTGCCAACGCCCTGTTGAAGGTGCTGGAAGAGCCGCCGGCCCAGGCGATCCTGCTGCTGGTGAGCCATGCACCCGGCCGGCTTATGCCGACGATCCGCTCGCGCTGCTGCCGCCTACCGTTGACGCCGCTGGCCGAGGATTTGGTGGTTCAACTGACCCGGGACTACGGCTTGGAGCTTGCCGAGGAGGAGCGGCGGGCGCTGGCGCGCCTCAGCGAAGGCTCCATCGGCCGAGCCCTGGCGCTGGCCGAGAGCGGTGGATTGGCGCTCTACGGGGAGTTAGTGCAGCTGCTCGAAAGCCTGCCGGGCGGCGATGTCGCCGGCGTCAATTCTCTCGCCGAGCGGCTCGCCAAGGGTGCCGACGGCGAGGCCTTCCGCACCGGAACCCAGCTCCTAGTCTGGTGGCTCGCCCGCATGATCCGGGCCGGCGCGCAGCAAAGCCTACCGCCCGAGGTGGTTGCCGGGGAGGGGGCCGTGATGGCCCGCCTGCTAGAGCGCCGCAGCCTTGCGCAATGGCTGACCCTGTGGGAGAAGTTGGCCCGCCTTTTCGCCCGCGCGGAAAGCGTCAACCTCGACCGCAAGCAGGTCGTGATCACCGCTTTTCTCGAACTGGAGGCATTGGCGGCTTGACCGCAGCCGGCGGGCCGCCCAGCGCTGACGCTGTCGCAAGGGCGGGCGCTGCCGGGGCTCGGGAGGTGGGCGTTCGAAGGAGACCAAGGAATGGCCGGGTCCGACAGAACCAGCTACTACGTCACGACGCCGATTTACTACGTCAATGACGTGCCGCATATCGGTCACGCCTACACCACACTGGCCTGCGACGTGTTGGCCCGCTTCATGCGGCTCGACGGCCTCGACGTGAAGTTCCTCACTGGCACCGACGAGCATGGCCAGAAGGTGGCGAAGTCGGCCGAGGCCGCCGGCATGGAGCCCAAGGCCTTCACCGACAAGGTCTCGGAGAACTTCCGGGCGCTCTCCGGCGCGCTCAACTTCTCCAACGACGACTTCATCCGCACGACCGAGCCGCGCCACATCCGGGCCTGCCAAACGCTGTGGGAAAAGCTCGTTGAGAGTGGCAACATCTACCTCGGCTCCTACGGTGGCTGGTACGCCGTGGACGATGAGTCGTTCTATACGGAAGCCGAGCTGATCGACGGCTCGATGGGTAAGAAGCTCGCGCCGACCGGCGCTGATGTCGAGTGGGTCGAGGAGCCGTCCTACTTCTTCCGCCTCTCGGATTGGCAGGTCCGACTGCTGGCGCACTATGAGGCCAATCCGAACTTCGTCCTACCTGAAAGCCGCCGCAACGAGGTGGTGTCCTTCGTGAAGAGCGGGTTGCGGGACCTGTCCGTCAGCCGCACCACATTCGACTGGGGCGTACCGGTACCGGGGGACCCCGATCACGTGATGTACGTTTGGATTGACGCGCTCACCAACTACATCACCGCCGCCGGCTATCCGGACGAAGATGGTGGAGAATTTACAACGTATTGGCCGGCCGATCTTCACATGGTCGGTAAGGATATCTTGCGCTTCCACGCGGTCTATTGGCCGGCCTTCCTGATGGCTGCGGGCGTGGCGCCGCCGAAGCGGGTCTTCGCCCACGGCTGGTGGACGAACGAAGGCCAGAAGATCTCCAAGCGGCTCGGCAACGTGATCGATCCGCTGACTCTGGCCCAGACCTACGGCCTTGACCAGGTGCGTTACTTTCTGCTGCGCGAGGTGCCCTTCGGCAACGACGGCGACTTCTCGCACCGGGCCATGGTCGGGCGCATGAACAACGACCTGGCCAACGACTTTGGCAACCTGGCGCAGCGCGTTCTGTCGATGATCGCCAAAAACTGCGGCGGGGTTGTACCGGAGCCGGGCGAGTTCTCCGACAAGGACGGCCAGTTGCTGGAAGAGGCGAAGGGCCTGCTTGGCAATGTGAGAGTTCACTACCTGCGGCAACAGTTCCACACGGCATTAATTGAAACGTGGGATGTGATCAGCGAAGCCAACCGCTATGTCGACGAGCAGGCGCCCTGGGCGCTGAAGAAGAGCGATCCGCCGCGCATGGCCACGGTGCTCTACGTCCTGGCCGAGACGATCCGTCACCTGGCGATCCTCACCCAACCGGTCATGCCCGACGCCATGGCGCGCATGTTGGAGCAGCTCGCCGTGCCCGAGGCAAAGCGCAACTTCGCCGCGCTGGGCGAGCCGCTCGTACCCGGCACCGCGTTGCCAAAGCCCGAGGGCGTGTTTCCGCGCCTAGTCGAGTCCGGCCTAGTCGAGACCGAGGAGATCAAGGCCTAGGCGGATATGCCGCAGACTTCAGTCTTATCTCAAGAGGCAATAAGACCATTGCCATGCTGGTCGATTCGCACTGCCACCTGGACTATCTCGCCAAGGACGGCGATCTGGATGAGATCGTCGGGCGCGCCCGCGATGCCGGGGTCGGGCGCATGGTGACGATCTGCACCAAGCTGAGCGAGTTCGACAGCGTCCTGGCGCTCGCCGAACGCTTCGAGGATGTCGACTGCTCGGTTGGCGTCCATCCGCACGAGGCAGCGGAGGAGGGCCAGGAGGACCCCGACCGGCTGATCCAGCTGGCCCAGCACCCCAAGGTGGTCGGCATCGGGGAGACCGGGCTCGACTATTACTACGAGCACAGTCCGCGTGAGGCGCAGCGGCAGAGCTTCCAAGCGCACATCGAGGCAGCGCGCGAGACCGACCTGCCGCTGATCGTGCACAGCCGCGATGCCGATGAAGACACCATCTCGATCCTGCAACAGGAATACCGCAGTGGACCTTATAGCGGCGTGATCCACTGCTTCACGGCGGGTCCGGCGCTGGCCGAGGCGGCGCTTGCTATGGGCTTCTACATTTCGCTGGCCGGCGTGGTGACCTTCAAGAAGGCTGAAGAGCTGCGCCAGACGGTGGCCGAGGTTCCGCTCGACCGCCTGCTGGTCGAGACAGACGCGCCCTACCTGGCTCCGGTGCCGCTGCGCGGCAAGCGCAACGAGCCGGCCTTCGTCGTCCACACGGCGGCCTATTTGGCGGAGCTCAAGCAGGTCGCGCCCGACTACTTCGCCGAGCGGACCACGGCCAACTTTTTCCGGCTGTTCAGCAAGGCCAAGCGTAGGCCTGAAGCCGAGGCGGTGGCAGCGGAGGCTTCTCCGCCGGCATGAAGGTCACAATCCTGGGCTGCGGCGGCTCCGGCGGCGTGCCGGTCGCCAACGGCACGCCAGGCGGCTACTGGGGCGTCTGCGATCCGAGCAATCCGAAGAACCGGCGGCGCCGGGTCTCGGTCCTGGTGGAGCAGGGCCAAGTGGAGCATGGGGGAGCCGCCATCCTGCTCGACACCTCGCCCGATCTGCGAGATCAGCTGATCGACAGCGGGATCGCGGACCTGACGGCGATCCTTTTCACCCACGCCCATGCCGACCACTGCCACGGGCTCGACGAGCTGCGCGGCCTGGTGCACCGGCGCCGCGCGCCTATCGATGCCTATATGTCGGCCGAAACCCACGCGCTGCTGACCACGCGCTTCGCCTACGCCTTCAGCTCGAGCCGCGACCCGGAGAACCTGTACCGCGCTATGATGCGCGATCACGTGATCGACGGCCCCTTCGAGGTCGGCGATGTCCAGGTCGTACCCTTTGTGCAGAACCACGGGCCTGAGGACACGCTGGGATTTCGCCTGGGCGACGTCGCCTATACGACCGACGCCGTCGATTTGGACGAGGCAGCCTTCGACACCCTAGCCGGGGTGAAGCTCTGGGTGGTCGATTGCCTGCGCGACGAGCCGCATCCGACCCATTCTTGGGTCGCCCAAACCTTCGCCTGGATCGAGCGGGTCAAGCCGGAGCGGGCGGTCCTGACCCACATGAACCAGCAGATCGACTACGAGGATCTGAAATCCCGCTGTCCGCCGGGCGTCGAGCCCGGCTACGATGGCCTTGTGATAGAGGTTTAGGGCCGGCGCGGAAAGCCCTTCTGATAAGCCGTAAGTTCGATACTATGGCGACTTTTGAACGGGCCACTGCCGACACAACAGTCCCTTAGGGGCCATGAACGAAAACCAGGCGCCGCTTACGCGATAGAGACGTGTCGATATTGATCTGGAACGCAAAGAGATTTTGCTCCGGACGATCAACGAATTCGCCCTGAATCTCTTCGCAATCAGCACAACGAGCGATCTCGTTTGGTATGTCGCGCGCGAGGTGGTCGGTCGCTTGGGCTTCATCGACTGCGTCATCTACCTGATTGAGCCGGATCGGGCCCTGCTGCGCCAGGTTGCCGCCATCGGCGAAAAGAACCCGCAGGGCCGCGACATCGTCAATGCCCTGGAGATTCCGGTCGGCCAGGGCATAACCGGGCGGGTGGCACAGCGCGCGCGGCCGATGATCGTCGGCGATCTGCGGAAGAATGAGCACTACATCCCCGACATCGAGCCGGCGCTGTCGGAGATCTGCGTGCCTTTGATCATCGACGACAGGGTGGTCGGCGTGATCGATTGCGAGGATCCGCGGCTGGATCACTTCGGGGACGAGCACCTCGAGTGCCTGACCACCGTTGCCGCCATGACCAGCGCCAAGCTGAAGCTGATCGAGGAGGCGGTACGAATCGAGGAACAGAGCGAAACGCTGAGGCGCCTCAACGAACAACATCGCGCGGAATCGGAGGAGCGCAGGCGCTCCCTGGAGGCGTTGCAACGCAGCGAGGATCGCTTGCAGCAAGCGGTCGAACTGGCTGGCCTAGGACACTGGATCTGGGATGCGATCGAAGACCGTTGTCTCTTCTGCTCGGAGGAGCATGCCCGCCTCTATGGCCTCTCTCCGGATGAGTACATGGCGCGCGCGTCCGGTCTCGAGGGCTCTTTCTCCTTGACCCACCCAGAAGACCGCGAAGCGGTCCGCGAGAGGTTTAAGACCCTGTGTGGAGGAAAAGGGATAACGACCGAATACCGGACTATGGGTCCCCAAGGGGAAATCCGCCACGTGCGGGAGGTCGCCCGGCCGGTTTTCGACCAGGATGGCCGCGTCACGAAGGTGGTCGGCACCAGTATCGATATCTCCCATCACAAGCAGATCGAGGCGGAGGTCCGCAGCCGCGACGTGTGGCTACGCGCGATTTTGGAGAACGCGCCCATTCAGATCGCCCTCAAGGATACCGAGGGACGGATCATGGCATTGAGTGAGACTGTGGCCGATTACAACAACATGACGGCGGGCGATGCCATCGGCCGCAAGACCTCCGATCTCCTGCCGGCGGCGATCGCCGAGATCTATGAAAAGGCGGATGAGGAAGTTCTGAGCACTGGACGCCCGATCCAACAGGAGGTCGTAGAGGAGCACGACGGCAAGACTTGGCGTTTCCTCAACGCCAAGTTCCCGCTCCGGGACGATGAGGGGCAGATCATCGGCATCTGCAGCCTGACCAACGATATCACCGAGCTGAAGGCGGCCGAGGCGAAGCTGCTGAAGGCGCAAAAGATGGAAGCTCTCGGTCAATTGACCGGTGGTCTTGCGCATGATCTCAACAACTTGTTGGCGGTGATCCAGGGCAACGCCGAGCTGCTCGCCGCGAGGGCCCGGGAGTATGCATCCCTGGCCGATCCTATTCTGCGCGCCTCGGCCAGGGGCGCGGATCTGACGCAACGCCTCTTGGCCTTTGCCCGCCGGCAGCCATTGAAACCCGAAGCGATCGATCTCGCAGAGCTGGCATCGGAGGTTTCCCAGCTTCTGAACAGGACGCTCGGCGAGACGATCGAGCTGGAGACGAGGGTGGACCCCGACCTCTGGCACGCGCTCGCCGACCCGGCCCAGGTAGAGAACGCGCTCCTGAACTTGGCCTTGAACGCCCGCGACGCACTGCCGAATGGCGGCAAGCTGACCATCGAAGCCGCCAACGTACCGTCGGATGACGGCCGAGCCGTGGAGCATGGCGAAACCCCGTCCAGCGACTACGTCGTGCTGGTCGTCAGCGACACCGGCATAGGCATGACGCCTGAGATCCTGGCCCGGGCGTTTGAGCCTTTCTTCACCACCAAGGACGTTGGTCAAGGCAGCGGCCTGGGGCTGTCGATGGTCTATGGCTTTGCCAAGCAGTCAGGCGGACAGGTCAGCATCCAAAGCGAAGCCGGCCAGGGGACGACGGTGAAGCTCTACCTGCCACGCGCCGAGAGATCTGCCGAGCCCAAGGCGCGGCCTCCGCAACACGACCTGCCGCGAGGCCGGGGCGAAAGAGTTCTGATAATCGAGGACGATCCCGATCTGCGCGCCCTCGCGGCGCGCGTCCTGGAGGGGCTGGGCTATCGGGCGACGGCGGTGCCCGAGGCGGCACGAGCGCGCGAGATCTTGGTGGCCGGGGAGCCGATCGACTTGGTGCTCTCAGATGTCGTACTGCCGGGCGGCTCCAGCGGGCCGGCGTTCGCCGAGGAAGCTCGGGCCTCACATCCCGATCTCAAGATCATCTTCATGTCCGGCTACCCCGCCGATGCGGCCAAGCGAAACGGCTTCATCGGCACGGACAGGGTGCTTCTGAACAAGCCTTTCCTGATCAGCGAGCTCGCCACGGCCCTGCGCGAGGCTCTGGACTGAGCTTCAGAAGAGACCCGCGCCACAAGACCTGCACGGAATCCGTCATGTCGTACCTAAGCCGGTCGGCTGAAGACCCAGCGAGAGGCCTCGGCGTGATGTCTTGGGGGCCTCAGGGTACCACCGTTTGATGGCGCTCGATCAGCTCATCGCTGCCGCCCGGCTTGCCTTCAGAGCACCTCCCTGCTAGATTTGAACGATCATTTAATTGATCTCAGATGATCTAAACGAACGTTCAAAAGAGAGCAGAGATCCATGAAACTGGAAACGAATCAGGTTGTTATGTCGCACGACGAGGGCCGGGGCGGGCTGCCCGCATGGACCTATTACAGCGAGGAGCTGTTGGAGCTGGAAAAGGCCCTGCTGTTCCGCCGCCATTGGCAACTGGTGGGCCACGCCAGCGACCTGCCGGAGCCAGGCGACTATCTCTGCCTCGACTTGGTGGGCGAGCGCGCCGTGGTCATGCGCGGCCGCGACGGCGTGCTGCGTGCCTTTCACAATGTCTGCCGCCATCGCGGTTCACGCGTCCTGGTGGACCGCCAGGGAAGCTGCAGGGTCGGTACCCTGGTGTGCCCCTTTCACGGTTGGACCTACAACCTGGACGGCACGCTGCGCGGCGTACCCAAACCCGCGTCGCTGCCGACGCTTGACCGCCAAGAACACGGTCTGATGCCGCTCGAATTGGAGATCTGGAACGGCTTCCTGTTCATCCGCTTCGAAGAAAGCGACCTTCCTTCGGTGGCCACGCTCATGGCGCCTTTCGAGGAGGAGGTCGCCGGCTACCGTCTGGACGAGCTGCAGCCCTATAGCGGCATCGAAAGCGATGAATTCCCTGTCAACTGGAAGGCCGTGCGCGACGTCGACAACGAGGGCTATCACGTGCCGATCGCCCATCCCATGCTGCAGGACCTCTATGGTCGGCGCTACAGCGACGATGCGCACAGGCACGGAGTATCGCGCTCCTTCGCGCCGTTCAACGATGGTCCCGGCAGGCTGTGGAGCGTGCGCCACTACAAGAAGATCCTGCCCGAGGTCGAAAGTCTGCCGGACAGCCACCGCCGCGCCTGGCTCTATCTCGGCCTCTTCCCCAACACGGTTCTGATGCTCTATCCGGACGCGGTCGGCTTCTATCAGGAATTCCCCACCGCGGTCGGCAACACTCACCAGCGCGCAAGCTATTACGCCCGGCCGGACGCACGGCGCGAGATGCGGCTGGCGCGCTATCTCAGCCAGCGCATCGATCGGGTAACCTCGCGCGAGGATCAGGAGCTGACCATGTGGTCTTGGGAAGCCATGCAATCGGCCAGCTTTGCCGGTGTGATCCTGTCCGATCTGGAGGCCGGCGTCCGCGATTACCACGATGCCTTGCGCGACCAGATTCCCGCCATGGCCTTGGCGGAGGAACCGGTTCGCGGCACTCTGGCCGAGGTCAACAGCTCGCTCCAGGCCGCAGGGTAGGGCAGGGAGTTCCTTTTAAAGCGCCGGCACGACACCTTGCCCGTTGCCGGCTACCGATAGCGCTCGATCAGCTTCTCATCCTGGTCCGGTTGCGTTTCGTAGATCAGGGCGTTGCCATCGCGGTCAAGCGGCACCCAGGGCTGCGCGCTGCGCGTCCAGATGTGGCCGATCGGGCGCAGCCAGGAGGTATCGTCCAGCGAGCCGGCCTTGAGGCTGACGATCTCCGAGTCGTGGCTTGCCGCATGGTAGAGACGCGTGCCGCAGTCCGGGCAGAAGGCGCAGACCATGGAGCCGCCGCTGTCTGTGCCGCGCTGCCAGAACTTCAGGGCGCCGGAGAGAAACTCCAGGTCTGCGCGCCGCAGCCAGAGCGACATGCCGAAAGCGCTCGACGACTGCTTCTGGCACTCGGTGCAATGGCAGAGATAAAGCGTCAATGGCGCGGCGCTGAAGCGGTAGCGGATCGCTCCGCACTGGCATCCGCCTTCACGGATTTCGGGCATGGTCCGGTCCTTACATCCTTCATCTGTTAGCCGGACGCCTGATCGGCTGACCCCTTGATGTAGATCGGCAGTCCTTTGGAGAGCGGCCGCAAGGCGTCGGCTGGGCAGGGTAGCTGTTCGTGCGCGCCGATGACCAGGGCACCGTGCAAAGCAAGACGGGCGACGAGGCGGCGCAGGACATCATTCTGCGTTTCTTCGTCGAAATAGGTGAAGGCCAGATTACGGCAGAGGATCAGCTCGAACGGGCCGTCCGGCATGATCTTGCGGATGTCCTGTTGGTCAAAGGCGACATCCCGCCGATGGAGTTCACCAAGGCAATACTGACCGTTCTTCGCGACGAAGGCTGTCGTCTGCCATCCGGCTGGCAGATCCTCAAGACTGCTGGACCCGTAGCTGCCAGTCCGTGCACGTTCCAACATCACCGGGTCGATCTCGGTTGCGAAAATGACAAGGGTCGTGGCTGGGAACGCCGGCTGCACCATCTGGTCCCAGACAAGGCGCAGGCTGTAGGGCTCTTCGCCGGAAGCGCAGCCGGCCGACCAGGCGCGGATCGACCTGCGGCCGTCTGCCTGGGCGTGTCGTGCGAGTTCCGGCAGGACTTGGCGGCCCAGTGCCTCGAAGACACCTTTGTCGCGATAAAAGCGCGAGATCGGGATGCGGCAAAGCTCGTCGAGCCGACGCCATTCATCGACCTGATCACGCAGATAGTCCCGATAGGCATCAAGATCCGTCAGGCCCAGCGCGTTCAGCCGACGACGCAGCCGTTTGTAGACAGTGCCACGGACCTTGCGGAAGCCGGCCCAGCTCAGCCCGAGCTGCGGTAGACACCACTTAAGGAAGGTGACGCAGTGCTGATCGCGCATCGTCGGTCTTCTGTTTTCTCGGCGGCACGAGCGTCACATGTCCAAGACGGAGATGCTACAAAAGAGGTAGGGCATTAGAGGAGCCAGATGCGGCCGGCACCCGCGCACCTAAAGCGCTTCCCTGATGTATTCATAATTTACCATAATATACATTATGCGAATTTTCGACGCAGTGATTTCAAGCTGTTTAAGGATTTGATCGCGGCCGCACCCGCTCTTCCCCACGCCTCGCATGGCGGCTCTTTCCGCCTCTGAACGCCTCGGATATGCTCGCCGCGGCATGAGCGATTCAAAGGATCTGAGCCAGACGGCGCGGCTGTTGGAGATCATGGCGCGGCTGCGCGATCCGCAGTCGGGCTGCCCCTGGGATGTCGAGCAGACCTTCCGCACCATCGCCCCCTACACCATCGAGGAAGCCTACGAGGTCGCCGAGGCGATCGAGCAGAACGACCTGGCGGCCCTCAAGGACGAACTTGGCGATTTGCTGTTGCAGGTCGTCTTTCACGCCCGCATGGCCGAGGAAGACAGCCAGTTCGATTTCGAGGCCGTGGCCCAAGCGATCAGCGACAAGATGGTGCGCCGGCATCCACATGTCTTCGGCGATGTCTCCGTGGACTCTGCCGCCGCGCAAACCCGCGCTTGGGAAGACACCAAGGCGGCCGAGCGCGCAGCAAAGCGGCCCGATGGCGAACCCGAGAGCGCGCTCGACGGCGTGACCGTCGGCCTGCCGGCGCTGACGCGCTCGGTCAAGCTGCAGCGCCGCGCCGCGCGGGTCGGTTTCGACTGGCCCGAAGCATTTCAGGTCTTTGATAAGATCGACGAGGAAATAGGCGAAATCAAAGAAGAAATTGATAATGGCAGTGATCCGGAACGGCTCGAGGATGAGATCGGCGATCTACTGTTCGTCGCGGTCAATCTTGCCCGTCATCTCGACGTCGATCCGGAGTCCGCGCTCCGCCGTAGCAACGCCAAGTTCGAGCGTCGATTCCGCAGCATGGAACGCGCACTCCTTGCTCACCACGCGGCGCTGAACGAGCTGCCGCTGGAGGTCCTGGAAGAGGCCTGGCAGGCCGCGAAGGCACGCGAGTCCGACGGCGACTCGGGTTAAGGTCAGGCCGTAAAACCAAGAAATCAAACACTGCGGGGGCAACCACCATGAGCGACGACGCGCTGTGCTACATCTCGGCCACCGAGGCCCTGGCCCGCTTCAAGGCGCGCTCACTCTCCCCGGTCGAGCTGATGCAGACGGTGATCGCCCGCGCCGAGGCCGTCGAGCCGACCATCAACGCCTTCCCCATGACCAACTACGAGCGCGCCCTGGAGCAGGCCAAGGCCGCCGAGGCCCGCTACATGAAAACCGACGGCCGGTTGCGCGCGCTGGAGGGTCTTCCCTGCGCTATCAAGGACGAAACCGCGATCAAAGGCGAGCGCACCACCTACGGCTCGCTGATCTACAAGGACCACCGCGACAATGAGACGGCACCCGTGGTCGAGCGCCTGCTGCGGGCCGGTGCCATCGTCCACGCGCGCTCGGCTGCGCCGGAGTTCTCCTGCGCCGCCATCTGCCACAGCAAGCTGTGGGGCGTGACCCGCAATCCCTGGAACCCGGACTACACGCCCGGCGGTTCCTCAGGCGGCGCCGGCGCTGCGCTGGCCGCCGGCACGACGACCTTGGCCAACGGCTCGGACATCGGCGGCTCGATCCGCATTCCCGCCTCGGCCTGCGGCGTGGTCGGCTTCAAGCCGCCCTACGGCCGCAATCCCGAGGACCCGCCCTTCAGCTTCGACTTCTATTGCCACGAGGGTCCAATGGCGCGCTCGGTCGCCGACTGCGCCCTGATGCAGAACGTCATGGTCGGCCCCCATCCCAAGGACATCGTATCGCTGCGGCCCAAGCTGCGTATCCCGGCCGAGCTCGGTGACATCAAGGGCTGGCGCATCGCCTACTCGCCCGACCTGGGGTATTACGAGATCGACCCCGAAGTGCGGCGCAACACCGAGGCCGCGCTCGACGTTTTCCGCGACCTGGGCGCCACGGTCGAGCCAGTCGATCTCGGCTGGACCCTTGAGAGCCTCAGCGCGGCCATGAATCACCTGGGCCATCTCTTCGGCGGCTATATCGCTTCGCACCTGCGTAAGAACCGCTACGAGCTGACCGACTACGCCCGCGCCTTCGCGGAGTTCGGCGCCCGGACCACGGCAGAGGACTTCCTGGCCGCCATGGAACACGCCGGCAAGATGTACGAGACCCTGGGGCCGATCCTGGAGAAGCATAACGTCCTGCTCTGCCCGACCCTGGCCATCCCGGCGGCCAAGGCGGATCACGACCCGACCGACCCCGATTTCCGCATCAACGGCGTGAAGGTCGACGGCATGCTGCAGTGGTGCCTCACCTACCCCTTCAATATGCTGAGCCGCTGCCCGGTCATGAGCGTGCCGAGCGGCCACGCCGGCAACGGCGTACCGACCGGCCTGCAGATCGTCGGCCGCACCTACGACGACGTCAGCGTGTTCCGCGCCGCCGCCGCCTTCGAAAGCGCCGGCCCCTGGTACGACAAACCGGAGAAACGGCCGAAGCTCGCCTAGCCCACAAGCTCGGCGTGACGCTGGAGCGCGCCGACCCAGCAGTAAAAGGCCAACAACGGTTCATCGCCCGTCTTAGTCGCGTGCGGTGTCCAGGATGGATGGTGGATGACGCTGCCCGCGGCCTTGGTTTCCCAATCGCCGCCGTCCTTCGACCAGAGGCTGCCCGGCGTCGGGACGACATAGATTTCTTCGGCTTCGTGGGCATGATCCGTGTAGTGCAGGCCGTGTGGCCCATGAGCAGCAGGCCCATCGCCGCCCGCTCGCTCTCGATCAGGCCGCGGGGGCCCATGATGTCGAAGTAGGCGTAGTTGTCGACGAAGTGGGCGCCGACGGCCTCCGCCGTGTAGTTCGGGTTCTGCAGCCAGGGGAGATGCGGCTCCAGCGTGCGAAGCGCGCGGCTGAGCAGCGCGGTCATGGGTGGCCCCGCCTCCGCCAAAGCCAAGCCTCCCTCCCAATGGCGGCAGGCCGGCTTGCGCGCCGGCGCCTGGTCCCGCAGGGCCGCAGGCGACGCTGAGATCTCCTGCAGCACGACGGCCAGGGCCGCATCCAGCGCAGCATGGTCGTTTCGTGCCGTTTCATAGAGGCCGCGTGCCGCACCCAGGACGGCGTCAAGTGCCTGCTCTCTCTCCATGTCCGATCGCCCCTTCCGATGGCCGGATGGATCACGACATTGCCGGCGACCCGCAGTCAAGACCCGCAAGACTCGGATAGATCGCGCGGGCAGGCCCGGGCATCGCTGTCGCCGTCGATGCGGGCTAAGCTGGGGTCTTGTCATGAGGGATGCAGTCGGGAGCGAGTGGGACGTGATCGGCCATGGATCTGTCCGGCGGAGCAGTGGGAAGCCAGCCGCGGCCCCCGCCCTCTCCCGCCGTATCGCAGCGCTCGATTGGGAGGCGATCACCCGGTCCTTGGACGAAGACGGCTTCGCCACAACGGCGCCGCTCTTGACGCCGGAGGAATGCGACGCGCTGATCGCGCTCTATCCGCGGGACGAGCGCTTCCGCAGTACCGTGATCATGGCGCGTCACGCCTTCGGCTCCGGCGAGTATCGCTACTTCGGCCATCCTCTGCCGCGCCTTGTCCAGAGCCTGCGGCGGCAGCTCTATGCCCGGCTCGCGCCGCTGGCCAATGACTGGGCGCAAGCGCTCGGTGTGGAACAGGACTTCCCGGCCGATTTGGAGGGCTATCTGGAGCGCTGCCATGCAGCCGGGCAGGCGCGGCCGACCCCGCTGCTGCTGCGCTACCGGGCCGGCGACTACAACCGGCTGCACCAGGATCTCTACGGCGAGCTGGCCTTCCCGATGCAGGCAACAATCTGCCTCAGCCGCCGCGGGCAGGACTTCGAGGGCGGCGAGTTCCTCCTGGTCGAGCAGCGGCCGCGCATGCAGTCGCGTGGCGAGGCGGTGACGCTGGACCAGGGCGAGACGGTGATCTTCGCCAACCGCGACCGCCCCGTGCGTGGCAAGCGCGGCTTCTACCGGGCAACGCTGCGTCATGGGGTCAGCCGCCTACGCGCCGGTGAGCGCTACGCGCTGGGGATTATCTTCCACGACGCCGCCTAGACGGCACAGGAATGAGCGCGGGAGAGGGAACTGCGATGATTCTTGGGTGCTTGAAAAAGCTGGCGTGGCTTGTTGTTTTAATTGGCTTTTGGGCGGCCACTGCCACGGCCAAGACGCCGCCCCTACCCGCGCCCGATCAGGTTTTCAGCATCGCCATCAAGCCGCAGGCAAAGCAGCACCCGGACTTCTTTACACCGGAGACGCTGCGTGCCACCCTGCCCCTGATGAAGCCCGCCACCGTCATGCCGCCGATCGGCGGCAAGATTTGGCAGCAGTCCGGCGTGATCGTGCTGACCGACGGCAGCGTGCTCTTCTGGAAGAGCTATCGCGACGACCTGATTGCGGTGGAGACGGCGGGCGCGCCGCGCATCTACGTGATCGATGACTAGTTCCCCAGCCTGATGCTGCGATCGTCCTTCACCTGGGCCAGCACGAACCAGGTCTCATAGCCCTTGACGTCGGGGTCGTTCGCCAGGTGCTTCATGGCGAAGCTCGAATAGGGCGCCATGTCGTCCAGCACGACGTGCAGGATGAAACCGACCGAGCCCGCGATCAGCTACGCTGATACTCGTCCCAGAGACGCGCGACGGCGGGTCGTTCCCGCACCAGATCGCAGAGCCGCGCGATGGACGAATGGCGCTGCAGAAGCGTCTCGGGCGGGTCGTACCAGCTCACCAGCATTAGCAGATAGACATCGAGCGCGCTGAAGCGTTCGCCGAGAAGGAAGGGCCCGGGCCGCAGGGCCTCGGCCAGCAGTCCCCAAAGCCGGTCGAGATCGCGTCCGGCGACGGCCTTCACCTCTGCCGCGCTTCCGGCCGCCTCGGTGTAGCGGTCGGCGTAGTAGTAGCGAAGATCCGCTTCATAGATGCCGGTCGCCATAAAAAACAGCCAGCGCAGGAAGGGCGCGCGATCCGATTCGTCCGGTGCCGGCGCCAGGCCGACCTCCGGATAGCGGTCCGCAAGATAGAGCGTGATCGCCGCCGATTCGGTCATGACCGAGCCGTCGGGAAGGCCCATGGCCGGCACCCGGCCCATCGGATTTACGGCCAGGAACTCCGGTTTGCGCTGGTCGCCCGCACGGATGTCGATCAGCACCCGCTCGTAGGGCACGGCGCAGGCTTCCAACATCACATGCGGCGCAAAGGAGCCGCTATCCGGACACCAATAGAGCTTGTACATCCCTGCCCTCCCTGTTTCCCGCTCCGCCCAACGCTTTTCTTGTCACTCCTAGAGCCTCGACCGGCGCCCCCACCTCAATCGTTGGCCAGAAGCTGCATCAGGCTGGAGGTGTCCCAGCGGTTGCCGCCACGCGCCTGGACCTGGGCGTAGAACTGGTCGACCAGGGCGGCGACCGGCAGGCGGGCGCCGTTCTTGCGCGCCTCGGCGAAGCAGATGCCGAGGTCCTTGCGCATCCAGTCGACGGCGAAGCCGAACTCGAACTCGCCCTTGCACATGGTCGAGGCACGGTTGTCCATCTGCCAGGACTGGGCCGCGCCCTTGCCGATCACGTCGATCACCGTCTCCATGTCGAGCCCGGCCTTCATGCCGAAGTTCATGCCCTCGGCCAGGCCCTGGACCAGACCGGCGATGCAGATCTGGTTGACCATCTTGGTGAGCTGCCCGGCACCGGTCGGCCCCAGCAGCGTGGTCGCCTTGGCAAAGCAATCGATCACCGGCTTGGCCCGCTCGAAGGCACCGGCCTCGCCGCCGCACATGACAGTGAGTTGGCCGTTCTCCGCACCGGCCTGGCCGCCCGAGACCGGCGCATCGATGAAGTCGATGCCCTGGGCCTTGCCGGCCTCCGCCAGCTCGCGTGCCACTTCGGCCGACGCCGTGGTGTTGTCGACGAAGACGGAGCCCGAGGTCATGCCGGCGAAAGCACCCTCTTCGCCCAGTACCACGCTGCGCAGATCGTCGTCGTTACCGACGCAAGCAAAGACGAACTCGGCGTCCTCGGCCGCGGCACGCGGCGTCTCCGCCATTGCACCACCGTGCTTGGCCACCCAGTCCTTCGCCTTCTGTGCCGTGCGGTTGTAGACCGTGACTTCGTGGCCGCCGGCGGCCAGATGGCCGGCCATCGGAAAGCCCATCACTCCAAGACCGAGAAAGGAAACCTTCGCCATCGTCGCGCACCTCCCCTTACTCATGAGCGGATTGATATGAACGGATAGATTTGGCGGAGAGACTACGTGAGCCGCCCGGCTCTGCTCAAGCGGCCAAAGCGGAGGCCCCGGTCTTGGCGGTTATCGGTTGGACGCGACGTAGGCACGGCTTGGTGTGGCCGCGGTCATCTCGATCAGCCATCCTTCGTCTTCGGCGGCAGCCCCGAAGCGCTCCGGCGCCAGGCTATCGATGGAGAACCGCGGTTTGCGGCCGGTCAGGAGATCCGCCATCGCATGACCGCAACCTGCGGACACCGTTACGCCGATGGAGTTCATGCCGGAGCAGACGAAGAGCCCCGGCACGGCCGCGACGGGTCCGACCAGGGGCAGGCCATCCGGCGTGAAGCTCTCCGGCCCGTTGATGAAGGATCGCATGCCGGCCTCCTGAAGCGCGGGAAAGAGCTCCGCCGCCTTCTCGAAGTAGGGCGCGAACTTGTCCCAGTCCTCGTTCAGCAGCGAGAAGGCGAAGGACGGCGGCAAGGAGGCGACATCCAGACTCTTGGCATCCTCGTCGAAGCACCCGAAGAGAAGGCCGCCGACTTCCTCTCGCCCGTAAACCAGGTTCTCCGGACAGATGAAGGACGGCACGTCGCGCCCCAAGGGCTGCGGCAAATCGGCGATGGCATAGAAGTGCTCGTTGCCCCATTGCGCCAAGCTGACGCCGAGATCGGCCAGGAGCGGCCGAGACCAAAGGCCGGCACAAACGATGACCCGCTCGCTTTCGATCCGGTCTTCCGGCGTAACCACCGCCGAGACATGTCCGTTTCTGGTTTCGATCCGCTGGACGCTGCAGCCCTCGCGGATCACGGCACCGCGGGCGCGTGCTGCCCGCGCGTAGGCCTCCGTCAGGCTCGCGGGGCTCAGGCGCCCCGAGAGCGGGTTCAGCCAGGCGCCCGTCAGCGCCGCCGGATCGAGCAAGGGATGTTCACGCGCCGCCTCTGCCGGGCTCAGGAGCCGGCCAGCGAAACCGCGCGCCTCGGCCGTGGCAGCAAAGCCCTCGAACACGCTCATCCAGTCGGAGGTCCGCGCCAGGAACAGGCGGCCGGTCCTATGCCAGCCCAAATCGATGCCCGTGCTCTCGCTGAGCTGCTCGAAGAGATCGAAGGCGTAGAGCACCATCTCGTCGTTGAAGCGAGATGGCTTCCAGGTCAGGTTCCCGGCCGAATGCCACGTGGTGCCGGCGCCGAGCCGGTCGCGTTCGAGCAGGATGACATCGCTCATCCCCGCTTCTGCCAGGTGATAGGCCACGCTGGTGCCGACGACCCCTCCGCCGACCACGATGGCCTCGGCCTTGTCGGTCATAGCGGAAACACCATCACAGCTCAGCGAGACTCTGGCCGAAGCTGGCCTCGTCGCGTAGGGCGCAGGCGTTGCCGTCGGGGTCGACGAACTCGGCCGTCGACCCCCAGTCATAGTCATACCGCGTCACCGCAACGCCCTTGGCATTCAGCTCGACGGCCGCAGCCTCGACGTCTGCCACATTGAAACGCAACTTGGTGGGATTCTGCGCAAGGCTCTTCTTGGACTGGGCCTTCGGTCCGCCCGGCTCGACCATCAGATAGGCACCGCCGAGGTCGAAGCAGGTCAGCGTCGAACCCGGCTCGTCAAGGGAGAAGAGTAGCGGCAGGCCCAGCACGTCGCGATAGAAGGCAACGCAGGCCTTGTAGTGGTGCGTAGACAGGATGACGCCGCTTCGTGTGTAGTCCATGGGATCGACTTGGTTTGCTGTGCCTCGGGCATAGGATCATACCCGAGCCTTCACGGCCAGATGCCGCACGTCGGCTGCCGATGACAATCTGGTGGGGCCCTACAACGAGCGTACTGCACCTGGCCCAGCGCGACGACGCTCTTACCCCGATGAGACATCGGGGTTAGGTCTGTTCGGTCTAGCGAGCCAGTCCAGGCGCCACGCTGGGCGGCGACCACGTCTACTTCTGCTCTGCCGCCTTACGCAGATTCAACCAGTCGGCCATGTCGGGCCGTGGATAGGGTGGAATGCGCTCGGGCCTGGGCGGCCAGTTGGTGCCGTCGAAGGGCATGATCGAATCGGTTGTTACACTTGCTGAAAATATCGCCGAAGAGTGGCCGCGCTTGGTAAACAAAAAGTAACCGGGCCATGGCCGCAGCCGTTCCGTTCGGCCCTTGTCCTTCATGCGCCGTTCCTCGCTTCGGCGCGCCCACGTTGCTCAACTGGCCCCAAGTGCCCTCACAGTCTGGCTCTTACTGGCCCCAAGGCTGTTTTATAGGATCGACGCGGCCGAGATGGCTGTGCGGCGCTGGCGCCGCCTGTCCTCGGCACAAAAAGCACACGAAACAGCCGTAGTGAGTTCGCAATCCGAAGGGGGATATCCGGTCCCCTTGCTTTGTCTTTCCGCTGTCAGCGGCTAGGGTCCCGCAGCATGGAATTTGGCTCACCCCTGATCGCCGGCTTGTCGGCCGGAGAATCCGCCTATGCCGCCACCGTGGTCTTCGCCGCGGCGCTGATCCGCGGCTATAGCGGCTTTGGTCTTTCGGCGATCGTGGTGATCAGTCTGACCCTGGTGCTGCCCCCGGCCGAGGTGGTGCCGATCGGCATCCTGCTGGAAATCGTTGCCAGCCTCGGCGTCCTGCCGCAGGTCTGGCGTGTAGCCGCCTGGCCGACCATGGGGCTCCTTCTTCTGGGGGCATGCCTCGGTACCCCACTCGGCGTCTTCCTGCTGACCGACCTGCCGGTAAACGTCATGCGTGCGGCGATCGCATCCATCGTGCTCTGCGCCAGCCTGCTGCTGCTATTCGGCACGCGCTGGCGGCTCAAGCCGGATACGGTGCCGGTGCTCGGCACCGGGGCAATCTCTGGCGTCGCCAACGGCGCGGCGGCGGTCGGCGGCCTGCCCGTGGTCCTGTTCTTCCTCTCGACCGACACCGTCGCGGCTACGGCGCGAGCCACGGTGATCATCTACCTCATGATCCTCGGGCTCTACGGCAGTGCCGCACTCTACATCGGCGGCCTCTTGACCCTAGAGGTCCTGGCGCGCACCGCCCTACTCTGCATCCCGCTGTTTCTCGGCGTGGCCTTTGGTCACCGCCACTTCCTGCGCACCTCGCCCGAATCCTTCCGCCGCTTCGCCCTGTGGCTGCTGATCGTACTGTCGTCGGCCGGGCTGCTGCGGGCGATCCTCGGTTAGAACGCCCTCTCGAACGGAGCGACCGACATGCTAAGCGAAGCCGCTTTCGAATGCCCTTCCGCGCTGCTCGACAAAGCGCGCGCCGCCAAGCCGGCGGCAACCGCCATCGCCGGCGCCGACGGCCGGGTCGCGCTGGAAAGCGCGCGTCGGGCGACCGAAGCGGGTCTGATCGAGCCTCACCTGGTCGGTGATCCCGCCGCCATTGCCGGGGTGGCGCGCGAGATCGGCTGGGACACCGCCGGTCTGCGGGTCGAAGCGGCGGCCGACGAAAACGATGCCGCGCGGCGCGCTGTGGCCCTGGCCCGCGGCGGTGAAGTCGCAGCGTTGATGAAGGGACAGGTGCACACCGATGCCTTGATGCGCGCAGTGGTCAATCGCGAGGCTGGGCTCAGGACCGGGCGGCGGATCAGCCATGTCTTCCATTTGACGATCCCCGGCCGGGCCGGTTCGCTTTCGATCACCGACGCGGCGGTCAACGTGGCGCCCGATACGGAGGCCAAGCTGGACCTGCTGCGCAATGCCCTCGACCTGCTGCAGGCTCTGGGCAATGCCACGCCCAAGGTGGCGGTGCTGTCGGCCACGGAAACGCCGATCCCGGCCATGCCGAGCTCGCAGGACGCCGCCGAGGTCGTTGCCCGCGCCCGCAGTGAAGTTCCGGGCCTCGCGATCGACGGCCCCCTTGCCCTCGACGTTGCCGTTTCGCCCGCGGCGGTGGCCATCAAGGGTCTGGACTCGCCGGTCGCCGGGCAGGCGGAGCTGCTGCTGGTGCCGAACATCGAGACCGGCAACGCGCTCTTTAAGGCGCTGGTCTGCTACTGCAGTGCCACCGCCGCCGGCCTTGTCGTCGGCGCCAGCGTACCGATCGTGCTGACCTCGCGGGCCGATCCGCCGGAGGCCCGCCTCGCCGCCACGGCCCTGGCCGCGATCGCGGCGGCCAATCCTGTATCCTAGGGCGAGACGCGCGGCGCAGCCGTGAAAGCGCGCGATATCCTGCTGGCGATTTCCGTGCCGCTGATCTGGGGCCTCGGACTGGCCTTCGCCAAGGCCGCGGTGGACCAGTTTCCGCCGATCCTGCTGATGGCCCTCCGCTTCACCGTGACCGCGCTCGCCATGGTCTGGTTCGTACGGCCGCCCTGGCCGCTCCTGCCCCGCATCTGCCTGATTGCCGTGATCAGCGCCACCGTACAATACAGCCTCACCTTTACCGGACTGCGCGGCCTCGATGCCTCGACCGCGGCTCTGGTGATTCAGCTCGAAGTGCCCTTCGCCACCCTTCTGGCGGCGCTCTTCCTGCGTGAGCATCTGGGTCTGCGGCGGATCGGCGGGATGCTGCTGGCCTTTACCGGCGTGGTGCTGATTGCCGGCGAGCCGAAACTGCAGCAAGACCTGCAGCCGTTCTTCCTGGTCATGGGCGGCGCTTTCACCTGGGCGCTGGGCCAGGTGATGATCCGCGCCTTGGGTGTGGTCGGCGGGTTCACCCTTATTTCCTGGGTCGCGGTCTTCGCCGCGCCGCAGCTCTTCATCGCCTCCTGGCTGTTCGAGGCGGACCAGGCTGCAGCTATCGCCTCGGCCGACTGGGTGGTGTGGGGCACCGTCGTCTATCTGGGCTTGGTGATGACCGCTCTAGGTTACGGCATCTGGTATCACTTGCTGGGCCGCTATGAGGTCGGCTTGGTGGCGCCCTATCTCCTGCTGCTGCCCTTCGTCACCGTCCTGGCGGGCGTGCTTCTACTGGGCGAGACGCTTTCGCTGCTCGTCGTCGCCGGCGGCGCGCTGATTGTCGCCGGGGTCGCGATCATCACCCTTGAGCGGCGCCAGCCCGCAGCGGCGGCAGTGGATTGAGGCCGGCGGATCGAGGTGGGCGCACCAAGGCGACCGCTACTTGAACTCGACCTCGACGAAGACAAACTCGCCCTCCGAGGCATTGATCACGTCGTGCTCGACCCCGGCATTGCGGAAGTAGGAGATGCCGGCGGTCAGCTCGGCAAAGGTCTCGCCGCCGTCCGGCCCGATCAGCTTCAGTCGCCCCGTGGTCTGCGGCACCACAACGTAGTCGTGCTCGTGCCGGTGATAGCCGGTTGCCGCGCCGGGCGCGAAGCGCCATTCCGTCACCCGTGTGCGCTCGTTGTCGACCTGAACCGTCGGAACCGCGTTCTCGCTCATGCCCTGCCCTCTTGCTAGCCGTCCGATTGCTCCGAAGGTTAGGCGGGGCGTGCCTGACTGGCTAGCGCCAGTGCGGCCTTGTCTCTGGGGCCAGCCGTCAGGGGGCCGGACTATGGATAGCAGATGGCTTGGTGTCGGGCTGGTCGCCATCCTGCCTACCCGCTGACCCAGTGCCGCAGCTTTCGGCCAAAGCCCGCCACGAGCACGGCAAGCGCCACCGCGACGATGGCGAACAAAGCACGCACCATCCAAGGATAGACGCTCATGAACCCGATCTCGGCATCAAGCCATCTGGTCGTGGCCTCGACCCACACGGTGAAGCTAGAGACGAGCTTGTCGAACAGGGGGCCGGCATGGTCCCCAATGCCGGGCATTATCGAGATGCCCTCGCCGATGGCGCTCATCAGGCTACCGAACCAGTAGCCCAGAATTCCCGCAAGAATGATCCCGAACGCGATCCACATGAGATAGCGCGAGGCGCTATACAGCAAGGTCAGGCCGCCCGCGGGCCAACGCCAGCTCGATGGCGACCCTGCAGGGAAAGCCCCTCCCTTGTTGAGCCAGCCGGCCACCTTGTTTACGAGCAGATTGCGCCGACCGGCCTTGAAGGTCAGATACTCGATGTGGCTCCAGAGATGCAGGCCGCGAGCCTTGTAGGAGATGTTCTTCGGCGCGAGGCGCTGATTCGCCTTGGGGTGGAAGTGTTTCAGGCTGCTGGAGACGGGATCGGTGGCGTCGTAGACATTGATCCACTCGAAGTCGTTGCGGAACACGGTCTCGTTACCGTTCATCGGCACGATCACAGGCCACAGCACAGCGAACTTGTCGAGCGGCGACCCATAGGTCATGAAGCCGGCGAGCTTCGCGAAGAGAGCGCTGCGGTCGATGATTTCGTCGGGTCTCAGCCAAGCCGGGCGGCCGGGCATCATGTCGGCTTCCTCCTGCGGCGACAGGGGCGTCGACGCCGTGCCGCCGATCTTTGCCTTGGCGGCGTCCCATTGCGCCTTGTCGAGATAGTTCGGCAGGGAGTCGGCGGTTTCCATCAGGCCATTGAAGGCGAGCACGGTCCCCTGGCTGTGCGCCAGGAGGTACCACCGGTCATGGTCTTCCGTGGCCATCTGGACCAGCGCCCGCACCATGCGCCGACGCAAGGTGACGCGCGGCCGCTCGCCGAGGCCGGCCAGAGGGCCCTTTCCGCTTCGCCCTTTCTGCTGGTAGAGCTTCACGTCGCCGACGTAGTTGACCAGGATCTCCGGCCCGGGCAGGCCGACGCTCAAAACGCGTCGGGTCAGCAGGTTCAAGAGGGAAATCGTCAGCAGGATCAGCAGGAAGATCATACCGACGACGAACAGCCGAACCCGCCCGAAAAAGCCAATCGTCGGCTGCGTTCCATCGGCGTCGCTGGGCGGCCGCATCTTGTTTCTCCCATAGCCCGATAACTTGGGCTTGAGATATCCGCGAAGGCTCCACATAGAGAGCCCCCACAGCCAAAACCTGATGCGCACCGGAAGGGTTGCCGGTTCGTCGAGGTCGGCCCACCAGACTTCGTGAAAGTGAAGTTCGGTGACGGCGCCCGCGGTGTCGGTCACCTCGACCGTCACCGGAGCGCCGTCCTCGGCATTCCATATCTCCTGCTCGGCCGCATAGGCCGCCGTACGGCTGCTGTGCACCACGACCCGCACCGACCTCGTGCCCGGGTCCTCCTGCAACGCGGATGCGATGTTCCGCACCTCGTTTTCCAGGTGCTGGAAGCGCCGCTGCTCGCCGATGCCGTGAACCAAAAGGACGCCGACGCTGGTTGTCATGGCTCCCCCCATCCCGCATTTGTCTGTTCTACCAGGCGCCTCGAGCCAGAGCGCGGCGGCTGCTTTTGTTTGCCAGCAAGAGTAGCACGGCGATTGCGGTGGCATTCAAGCTTGGGCGAAAGCGGCCGCAATCTAAGCCGCGTGCAACGGCCCGCAGCTTTGGCGAGTGGGGTGCAAAGCTCTACCTGGAAGCGAGGCAGCCGCTCAAAGCGCCTCGCGGATCAACTCGGCGAGCAGTTGGATTCCTGGGCGGATCTTGTCCTCGCGGATCGAGGAGAAACCGAGGCGGAAATAGTTGCGCGGCGGCTTGGAGGAGAGGAAGTGGATGCTGCCGGGCTCGATCACCATGCCCTTGCCGAGCGCGTTGCGCGCCAGAACGTCGGCGTCGAGGCCCTTCGGCCCCTCGATCCAGAAGGAGGTGCCGCCGACCGAGGGCGTGTGGGTTGCCTCCGGGATGTATTCGGCCAGGGCCTCGTTCATGGTCTGCCAGCGGCCGCGGTACGCGCGTTGCAGGCGGCTGACAAGGGCGTCGTAGTAGCCGCCCGCGATGAACAGCCCGACCGTGCGCTGGTTGTTGGTCGGCGGCTGGCGCAGGATCAGCCGGCGCAGCTGACGCGCCTCGTGAATCAGCGGCTCGGCGCCGACCAGGAAGCCGATGCGCAGGCCCGGCGCCAGGTATTTCGAGAAGGAGCCGACGTAGATCACCCGCCCGGCCCGGTCGATCGACTTGAGTGCCGGGGTCGGATGGCTGACGTAGTTGATCTCCGCCTCGTAGTCGTCCTCGATCACGAAGAAGCCCTGGCGCTGGGCGGCGCTGAGGAGCTCCCGGCGCCGGGCCAGCGGCAAGGTCACCGTGGTCGGCGATTGATGGCTCGGCGTGACGTAGACGCAATCGCAGCCTTTGAGGCGCTTGTCGACGGCCATACCCTCGCGGTCGACCGGGATCGGGCGTAGCTTGGCGCCGCTGAGCTCGAAAATGTTGCGGGCATCGACATAGCCCGGGTCCTCGACGCCGATCGTGGTGCCGGCGCGCCGGCCAGCAGCTGGGCGATCAGGAAGAGCGCGTTCTGCGCCCCCAGGGTGATCAGGATCTCGCCCGGCGCCGCCTTGATGCCGCGGCGCGGCAGCACGCGGGTGCGCACCTCCTCGAGCAGCATCGGGTCGTCCTCGCCGAAGCTGTCCTCGGTCCAGGCGGCGATCGCCTGCACGGCGAGCGCCTGGCGCGAACACATGCGCCAGGCCGCGACGGGAAAGAGGTCCGGGTCCGCCTGGCCGTAGATGAAGGGATAGGGATAGTGGCGCCAGCGCCGCGGCTTGGTGATGTGGCTCTGCTCGGAGGGGTGAATCCGCAGGTTCGACCAGAGGTCCGGCGGCGTCGCCCCCTGCGGTTTGCCCCCCGGCGGCTCGTCCTCCTCGATCTCGGTCTCGACCTGATCGGCGGCCACCTCCGGATTGACGAAATATCCGACTCGTTCCCGCGAGATCAGCAAACCCTCGTCGGCCAAGGCCTGATAGGCCAGCACCACGGTGTTGCGCGAGATGCCGAGCGATTGGGCCAGACGGCGGCAGGAGGGCAAGGGATCGACCGCGGTCAGCCGCCCGTCGAGGATGGCATCGACCAGCTGACGCCGCAGCTGGACCTGCAACCCCGTGTCACTGTCATGCCGCACCGGGAAAATCAGTTCGCGCACCTTTGGCCTCACCGATGGGAACAAACTGGCTCTAACGCTTGGCCAGATTGATAATAGAAACAAAAATGCCCGTTTTCGGAAAATCTTTTGAAAACTGGCCGGTTCCGGCTTGCAGAGCAAAATCGCGAACCGCATAAGAAGCCGGGAGCCGCCTTCGAGACCGCCTCGCTGGCTGAAAGAAAAACCCGGGAAGCGACCGGGGAGCCCAGGAGAAGCTAGACAGGTGACAGCCACCGGCGACGCAGAGAGCCAGCCTGAGAGCCAACCTGACCTGGGCGCGAGGGTCGACACCTCACCGGCAGTCGGCGACGAGGTCAAGTACACGACCTGCTACATGTGCGCCTGCCGCTGCGGCATCAAAGTGCATCTGAAGGACGGCCGGATCCGCTACATCGAGGGCAACCGCGCCCATCCGGTGAACCGCGGCGTGCTCTGCGCCAAGGGCTCGGCCGGGATCATGCAGCACTACTCCCCGGCCCGCCTGACCAAGCCGCTAAAGCGGGTCGGCGAGCGCGGCGCCGGCGAATTCAAGGAAATCGAGTGGGACGAGGCACTGGAGACGGCCACCGAGTGGCTGTCGCGCATCCGTGCCGAGGACCCCCGCAAGCTCGCCTTCTTCACCGGGCGCGACCAGAGCCAGTCCTTGACCGGCTGGTGGGCCAGTCAGTTCGGCACGCCCAACCATGCCGCGCACGGCGGCTTCTGCTCGGTCAACATGGCGGCCGGCGGGCTCTATTCGATCGGCGGCTCCTTCTGGGAGTTCGGCGAACCGGATTGGGCTCTCACCCGCTACTTCATGATGTTCGGCATCGCCGAGGACCACGACAGCAACCCGATCAAGATGGGCCTGGCCAAGGTCAAGGCGAACGGCGCCAAGTTCGTCTCGGTCAATCCTGTGCGCACCGGCTATTCCGCCATTGCCGACGAGTGGATCGGCATCACGCCGGGCAGCGACGGCCTCTTCGTGTTGTCGCTGGTGCACGAACTGCTGAAGGCCGGCAAGGTCGATCTCGACTACCTGGTGCGCTACACCAACGCGCCCTGGCTGGTGATCAGGAACCCGGGTGGCGGCGACGACGGCCTCTTCGCCCGCGACGCCGAGGGCAATCCGCTCTGCTGGGACGTGACGGCGAACGGTCCGGCCAATGCGCTTGCCGCCGGGGTGACTCCGGCCCTCAAGGGCCGGCACGAGTTGCCCGATGGCCGGGTCGCGGTCCCGGCCTTTCAGCTGCTGGCGGAGCGCTATCTCGATGAGCGCTATGCGCCAGAGGCGGTCGCCGACCGCACCGGCATCGCGCCCGACACCATCCGCCGTATCGCCGCCGAGCTGGCCCACGCCGCCTTTGCCGAGGAGATCGTGCTCGACGTGCCCTGGACCGACTGGGCCGGGCGCCAGCACGACAAGATGATCGGCCGGCCGGTTGCCTTCCACGCCATGCGCGGCATTTCTGCCCACTCCAACGGCTTCCACACCTGCCGCGCGCTGCACCTGCTGCAGATGCTGCTGGGCAGCATCGATTGCCCCGGCGGCTTCCGCTACAAGCCGCCCTTCCCCAAGCCGGTGCCGCCGGCGCTGAAGCCGGCCGGCCATGCCGATCAGGTCGCGCCGGGCAAGCCGATGCCCGGGCCGCCGCTCGGCTTCCCGATGGCACCGGAAGACTTGCTGATCGAGCCTGACGGAAGCCCGCGGCGCATCGACAAGGCCTTCTCCTGGGACGCGCCGCTCGCCGTCCACGGCATGATGCACATGGTCATCACCAATGCCTGGAAGGGCGATCCCTACCCGATCGACACGCTCGTCATGTACATGGCGAACATGGCCTGGAACTCGGCCATGAACACCTCCGACACCGTTGCCATGCTGACCGACAAGGATCCGGAGACCGGTGAGTACAAGATCCCGCGGTTCATCTACTCCGACGCCTACTACTCGGAGACCGTGGCCTACGCCGATCTGGTCCTTCCGGACACCACCTATCTGGAGCGTTGGGACTGCATCTCGTTGCTCGACCGGCCAATCTGCGAAGCCGACGGGCCGGCCGATTCGATCCGCCAGCCGGTTCTGCAGCCCGACCGCGACGTACGGCCCTTCCAAAGCGTGCTGATCGACCTCGGCGCGCGGCTCGGCCTGCCGGGCCTGACCAACGAGGACGGCAGCTCTAAGTATCCCGGCGGCTATCCGGACTACTTGGTGAACCACGAACGGGCGCCCGGCGTAGGTCCGCTGGCGGGCTGGCGCGGCACCAACGGCGGCTCACACGGGCGTGGCGAGCCGAACCCACATCAGCTCGAGAGATACATTGAAAATCAGTGCTTTTGGCATCACGCCTTAAAGCCGAATGAGAGGTATTTCAAGCACGCCAACCGCGACTATCTCGAGTTCGCGGCGGAGATGGGCTTCATCGGCAAGGCAGAGCCCATCGTGCTGCAGCTCTACAGCGAGGTGCTGCAGACCTTCCGCCTGGCGGCGCGCGGCCACGGCGCAGTGCAGCCGCCCGAAGAGCGGCGCGGCCGCATCGAGGCCTACTTCGATCCGTTGCCGATCTGGTACGCGCCCTTCGAGGACGAGACCAACGACGAAGAGGCTTTTCCGCTGCACGCCGTCACACAGCGTCCGATGGCCATGTACCACTCCTGGGGCTCGCAGAATGCCTGGCTGCGGCAGATCCATGGAGCCAACCGGCTCTACATGTCGCGCGCCATGGCCGGGAATCTAGGCATCGCAGACGACGATTGGATATGGATCTCGAGCCGCCACAGCCGGGTCAAGGCGCAGGTCCGCCTCATGGAGGGCGTCAACGAGAGCACCGTTTGGACCTGGAATGCGATCGGCAAGCAACCGGGTGCCTGGAACCTGGACCCCGCCGCGGGCGAGGCGACCAAGGGCTTCCTGCTGAACCACCTGATCGACGAGTTGCTGCCCGAGCGCGAGAGCGGCTACCGCTATGCCTGCGCCGATCCGGTGACCGGCCAGGCTGCCTGGTACGACCTGCGGGTCAGGATCGAGAAGGCGGACCCGGCCGAAGCGAGTGAAACCCGGCCCGCCTTCCCGCCCTTGCCCACCCCGCCCAGCTTGCCGCAACGCCCGGATGTGCTGCGCTACGGCGCCGGCTTCCAGGGACCGAGCCGCGACGGCCGCGATGGCGGAGGCAGCGGCAGATGACCTCGCTGCCGGCAACGACGACCGAAAAACGTCTGGGCCTGGTGATCGACCTCGACACCTGCGTCGGCTGCCAGGCCTGCGTGGTGAACTGCAAGGAGTGGAATACGGGCGGCTATCCCGCGCCGCTGTCGGACCGCAATCCCTACGCGGCCGAGCCGCTTGGCGCCTGGCTCAACCGGGTACACAGCTTCGAGGCTGGCGACGGCGCCGACGGCCGCACGGTGCATTTCCCGAAATCCTGCCTACACTGCGAGAATGCGGCCTGCGTCACGGTTTGTCCGACTGGCGCCTCCTACAAGCGCGAGGAAGACGGCATCGTCCTGGTCGACGAGGAGCTCTGCATGGGCTGCGGGCTCTGTGCCTGGGCCTGTCCCTACGGTGCTCGGGAGATGGACCCGCTGGGCGACGTGATGAAGAAGTGCACCCTCTGCGTCGACCGGATCTACAACGACAACATTCCGGCCGAGGATCGGATGCCGGCCTGCGTCAAGACCTGCCCGGCCAACGCGCGCTATTTCGGCGACCTGGGCGATCCGACATCCGAAGTCTCGCAGCTAGTCGCTGCGCGCGGCGGCATGGACCTCCTGCCGGAGCTCGGCTACAAGCCGACCAACAAATACCTGCCGCCGCGCCCGCGCAAGACCGAGCCGGGCTGCAGCGGCGCCCCGGCCGCTCTGGAGCCGGCCAAGCCCGAGGGCGGGTTCCTCGGCTGGCTCGATCAGGTTCTCTCCCGCTGACCACCCGCTAACTGGCGCGACCCGTGCATCCAGCCCTCTCGATCATCTTCTTCACGACTGCCGCCGGGGCCGGCTACGGCCTACTGCTGCTGGTCGGATTAGCAGGGCCGCTCGGCCTGCTGCCACCGACGCGGTGGCTGGGCTTCGTGCTGATGGGCCTGTCGCTCGGCCTGATCGCCGGCGGTCTGCTGTCCTCGACCTTTCATCTGGGCCATCCCGAGCGCGCCTGGCGGGCGCTCAGCCAATGGCGCTCCTCCTGGCTGTCGCGCGAGGGCGTGCTGGCGGTGCTGACCTTCGCTCCGGCCGGTCTTTATGCCGTCGGCTGGGTCTTCTTCGAGCAGGTCACCGGCCTCTGGGCCCTGTTCGGCCTGCTGGCGGCGGCCGGTGCCGCGGCCACGGTCTACGCGACGGCAATGATCTACGCCTCGCTGAAGACGATCCGGCAGTGGCACGACCCGATGACCCTGCCGGTCTATCTGCTGCTGGCCCTGGCCAGCGGGGCGCTGTTCCTGAACGCCATCGTTTATCTCTTCGACGTGGACTACCTCTGGAGCGATCTGCTGATCGTCCTGCTGCTGCCGATCGCCTGGGGGGTCAAGCTGCGCTACTGGCGTCGCCTCGACCGCGAACCGACAGTGAGCACACCGGAAAGCGCCACCGGCCTGGGCGATTGGGGCAGGGTTCGGCTTCTCGACCCGCCGCACACGGAAGAGAACTACCTGATGCGCGAGATGGGCTTTCAGGTCGCCCGCAAACACAGCGTCAAACTGCGGCGCCTGGCCCTGGTCTTCGGGCTGACCATGCCTTTCGTTCTTGCCCTGCTCGCCCTGCTGACCTCCGGCTGGCCGGCAGCCCTGGCCGCCGTGCTGGCCGCGGCCTCCGGCGCCCTCGGCATCGTCATCGAGCGCTGGCTGTTCTTCGCAGAGGCTAGGCACACGGTCATGCTCTACTACGGGCGCGACGCTGCCTAGGCTATCGCTGTAGCTTGCTGCGACAGAGCCTCGTCGGCGGACTCGTACGCCGTGCCATGGGCGCGGCAAAGACAGCCTAGCAAAGTGGCGACCAGCCGCGAAGGCTTGGGCGAGCGCCGAACGATGGCGGCAAAGCTGCTTCGATAGTGATAGATGTCCGGCCGGAGCGCGCGCATTGTCCCACGCCGGACGAAGATTTCGGCGAAGTGGTCCGGCAGAAAGCCTATGTAGCGCCCGGACAGAATGAGCGCGGCGAGGGCTTCCTCGGAGTAGACGTCCGCGGCTCGCTTTAGCTTAAGCTCGCGGCCGGCGATCATGTTCGCCGAGTGAAAGCGGAAGCCGGTATACTTGTGCTGGGTGATATCGCGCCGCGCGATCCGCTTGTCCTTTCTCTCGAACAGGGGATGCCCCGCGCCGCAGTAGAGATACATCTGCTCGCCGTAGAGCGCGTGGTAGTCGAGGCTGCTGGACGGCCGATGGGTGGGAATGATGCCCAGGTGGAAGCGCCCGTCCAGAACGCCACTTTCGATCACGTTGATCGGCTCGACGTGAATCTCGAGAGTGACTTCTGGCGCGATACCGTCGAACAGCTTGATACCCTCCGAGATCTTGACCTCCGGGTTGGTCACCGTCTTGTCGAAGAAGGCGATGGCCAGGTGCCCGGTCAGGCGCTGATGCACCTCGTGCACGTCGGCCTGAAAATCGCTGATCGCTGCCAGCAGGCGCGAGGAGGCTTCGTAGACCCGCTGGCCTTCGTCAGTCAGAGCGAAGCCGGCCGGCCCGCGGTCGCACAGTTTGATGCCGAGCCTCAGCTCCAGATCGGTCAAATGGCGGCTGATGGTCGAGCGGCCGATGTTGAGCTCGAGTTCGGCGGCAGAGACGCCGCCGCAGGCCACCACCGAGCGAAAAACCCGTAGAAGGCGGATGTCAACGTCGCTGACGCGGCCGAGGAGGGCTTTGCGGACCATGGGCTAATGTTTCGTACTAATCAAACAGGTTGTTGTAATGTTACCATTCATGAAACTAAGTCGCCAAGCTACGATACGGGCATAGGTTCTGAGGTAAGCGCCAAGAGACCTAGAGACTTGCCGGTTCCCTGCTGGCGCAGTCGAGCCTGAGGACCGTGTTCTTGCGGTTGGGAAGGTTGCGCCATCAGGGTTCTCTTGCCCTATCGAACACCCGGCCGTGGTGCTCTCGATCTTGTGATACGGTTCCCAGTGACAAGGGCTGGGGTGCGGCAGTTGCCAGTGAATACACAAAACCCAGTGGAGGCATGTAATGAATAGCAGTGGTAAGTTCTTTGCCGCGATTTGTATCGCGGCCGGCTTGGCGATGGGTGCCAGCCCCAGCGCCGATGCCAAGAAATTCAAAGTCGCCGTGGGCGATGCGGGCGGCAGCGCTCAACACGAGCTCGGCAAGAAGTTCGTCGAGGAACTCGAAGCCAGAACCAACGGCGAGCATACCGCCGAGTTGTTCCTGAACGGCTAGTTGGGTAGCGAACAGGACACCGTGAACGAAGCGGCGATCGGCACGCTCGACTTCTCGCTCCTCGCAATTAACAACGTGACGCCCTTCTCGCCGACGGTCGGCATTTTCACGTTGCCTTATGTAATCCTGAGCCTCGACGACGCAGTCAAACTGACCCAGGGCGAAGTCGGGAAAGAGTTGACTGAGAACACCATTCGCGATGCCGGCGTTCGCATCGTCGGCTGGACCTACACCGGATTCCGCGTGCTGACCAACTCCAAGAAGCCGGTCAAGACCCTCGAGGATCTTGAAGGCCTGGTGATCCGCGTTCCCAAGAACGAGATCATGATCGATTCCTACAATTCCTGGGGGATCAATCCGACGCCGATGGCTTGGTCCGAGACCTTCACGGCGCTGCAGCAGAAGGTGGTCGACGGTCAGGACAATCCATACCTGACGGTCCACTCGATGAAGTTCTACGAGGTGCAGAAGTACGTCACCCAGATCCGCTACATCTTCTCGATCGAGCCCTTGATCGTGAGCGAGGCGGTGTTCCAGGAGCAGGATCCCGAGGTTCAGCAGGCGATTCTCGAAGCTGGCCAAGCGGCGACCGAGCACTCTGCGGAGCATTTGCGGAAGAGCGAAGCGGCGATCAAGGACGATCTGATCGCCAAGGGCATGCAGATCGACCTGCCGGCCAACGATGAGAAGGAATGGATCGAGGCGGCGACGACCGCGGTCTGGCCGAAGTTCTATGACAGCATCGGCGGCAAGGAAAAGCTGAACAACGTGATGCGCATCCTTGGTCGTCCGGAAGTAGAATAGTAGCCCGTCCAGAAGCACAATAACTGCTCGCTAGGATGGATTGTTTCGCGCTCTAAGAGGAAAGTGCGCTCATGGCTCCGCTGGGGCGCACTTTCCCAAGCGCAAGGGAGGTAGGGCCATGTCGGGTACCCTGTTGCGGATTTTCGATAGCATCGAAAGCTACATTTGCCGCACATTGCTTGCGCTGTTCGTGCTCCTGCTCTTTGCGCAGATCCTCTCTAGGGAATTCTTCGGCTACTCCTTCTCCTGGAGCGAGGAGATGGCTACCTACATGTTCGTTTGGTTCGTTTTCTTCGGCGCCAGCTATGCCGCCCGACTTTCGGCCCATAACCGAGTCACGTTTCAGTTCCGGGCCCTTCCTAAGAAGGCCGTGCACGTGATCGAAGGGATCGCCGATCTCTTCTGGTTGGCCTTCAACGTTTACTTCGTCTACCTGAGTTTCAATTTTGTATTTTTCAAAATGAACCTTTTTTGGAAGTCGCAAACCCTCGGCGTTCCAATGAAATACATCTACCTGATCCTTCCAATCGCCTTCACGCTCATGTCGATCCGGATCATCCAGGTGAACTACCTGAGACTCGTGAAGGGGATCGACATCCGCGACCCCGACCAGCAGGAAGTCGAGAAGCTTATGGAAGAAGACGGGGCAGCCAAAGAGTCCAAACAATAGGCAGGGCTTAACGCTCAGCCCAAGAACAACCTCCGGGGGCGGATCATGGAAACCACAATCGTATTCATCCTGTTTGGATCGTTCCTTGGCTTGCTGGTCCTGGGGGCGCCGATCACGGTGGCTCTGGGCGTTGCGGCTCTGATCTCGTTCATCTATCTGGATGAAAACCCAATCAAGTTCGTTCAGATCGCCTTTACCTCGGTCGGCTCTTTTCCGCTGATGGCCCTGCCGGCATTCATCCTGGCCGGTGCCCTGATGGAGGCCGCGGGCATATCGCGTCGCCTGGTGCATGTGGCGGAAAGCTTCGCTGGGCCCTTCACGGGCGGGATCTCGGCAGCGACGGTCTTCGCCTGCCTTTTCTTCGGCGCTATCTCCGGATCCGGTCCGGCGACGACCGCGGCGGTCGGCATGCTGATGATTCCGGCCATGATCGATCGCGGCTATAACAAGGGTATCGCCTCGGCCATCACCGCCTCCTCCGGCAGCCTGGGCATCATTATCCCGCCCTCAATTCCCATGGTCATCTTCGGCATCTCGGCGCTCGGTCTGCAGCCACCGCCGGAAGCGGTCGAGAAGTTCGGCGTCTTCCAATCGGTCTCCATTCCGAAGCTGTTCATCGCCGGCGTGCTGCCCGGGCTGGTGATCGCCGGCAGCCTGCTGGTCATGAACTACATCACCTGCAAGCGGCACGATTACCGAGGCTCGGCCGAAGGCTTCTCGGCGCGCAACATCCTCTGCACTCTGTACAACGGCTTCTGGGCCCTTATGGCGCCGCTGGTCATCCTGGGCGGCATCTACTCCGGTTTCTTCACGCCCACCGAAGCGGCCATCGTCGCCATCTTCTACACCCTGGTGATCGGCTTCTTCGTCTACCGCGAACTCGACATGGGCGCTCTCTTCCGCTCGCTCGAGACCACGACCTGGCTAACCGGCCGCGTGCTGCTGATCCTCTTCACGGCGACTGTTTTTGGGCGGCTGCTGGTGGAGAACCAGATCCCTGCGATCATCGCCGAGGCGATGCTGAGCGCGACCCAGAACACCTATCTGATCTGGACCATGCTGATCCTCTTCCTGCTGTTCGTCGGCATGTTCATGGAGACCTTGGCGACCATTCTGATCTTGACGCCGGTGCTGCTGCCGATCGCCTACAACCTCGGCATTGATCCGGTCCACTTCGGCGTGGTGATGGTCTGTGCGCTGGGCATCGGTTTCCAGACGCCGCCTCTTGGGGAGAACCTCTTTATCGCCTCGGGCATCTCCAACATCTCGATTGAGGAGATATCGATCAAGGCGCTGCCCTTCGCGGCGGTCAACACGATCGCGATCTTCCTAATTGCCTTCTTCCCGGAGATCGTCCTCTGGCTGCCCAGGGTGTTCGGGTACTGACGGCCGCCTGCGAACGTCGAGAAAGGAAAACAAGACCATGGCACCGGAGATCCGCCGTCTGCTCTACTGCACCGATCTGTCGCACAACTCGATCTACGCCTTCAAGTATGCCGCTTACCTGGCGAAGCTGACCGGCGCCGAAGTCCATATCCTACACGTCCTGGAAACCCTGTCGGACGATGCCCGCTTCGCCATCGAGACCTACGTGATGGACGCGGATGCCCGTCACAAGATGCTGGACGAAAGACTCGAACGGGCCCGAGGACGCCTGATGGAGCGACAGGACAAGTTCTGGGCCGAGCAGGTCACCGAGAACCAGAAGTACCGCGAACAGATCAAGACCATCGACGTCTGCGAATCCTTTCCCGCAGAGGAGATCCTCAAGCGATGCAAGGAGTACGACTGCGACCTCATCGTCATGGGCGGCCATGAGAAGGGTCTCAGTCACACCTTTTTGGGTAGCGTCGCCAAGAGCGTGCTGCGCCGTTCGCGCGTCCCGACCTTGGTCGTTCCCCTTCCGGAAGGCGACTAGCGCGACCGCTTCGCGGCCTCTCCGGAGGGATGATGGGGCGTTCGCGCCGCTCGCGTCAGGCAGTGCCGCAGCGCCCTGGTTAGGCACCGGGCCCGACTAGGCCCCGGATTGGCATAAGGCCGACAAGTGTAAGGCCGACTGGCAGAGGGCATGGAAGACCCGACGCGGACTCCCGAGTCCCGCGATGAGGCCGTGCGCAGAGGAGGACCCGATGAAACGACATTTCGTAGTGCTTTTCGCCACTGCCGTGGCCCTGACCGCCTCCCTCGGCCAGGCAACCGCTCAGGACGAGATCACGGTCGCCTACTTCCGCGAATGGCCGACCGCCAATCAGGTGGCCCAGGCCGAGAAGTGGTACGACAAGGAACTCGGCGTCAGGGTCAACTGGCGTGACTTCGATACCGGAGTCGCAATGGCCGATGCCATGGTCGCCGGCGAGGTTGATATCTCCTATTCCATGGGCGTTGTTCCCTTCGCGCTCGCCGTCACGGCCGGCGCACCGATCAAGGCGGTTGGTGTCGCGGTCTCCTATGCCGCGAACGACAACTGCGTGATCTACAAGAAGGAGGCGATCGACCGAGCCAATGCCCACGAGCTCGAGGGCCGCAAGGTCGCGGTGCCGCTCAACACGGTCACCCACTACAAGATGCTGCGCACTCTGAACATTCTCGGAGTCGACGTGGACAAGGTCGATGTCGTCGACATGTCGCCGCATGATATCGGCGACGCCTTCGTTCGTGGCGAGCTCGCCATGGGCTGTTCCTGGGGCGGCCCCCTGCGGCGCATGAAGGGCCACGGCTGGGAGTTGCTGAGCGCCTACGAACAGGAGCGCCTCGGCATCCGCTCCTTCGACGTCATCGCGGTGACGAACGATCTCGCAACCAAACATCCCGACCTGGTGACCAAGTTCTTGGCGGTGACCGATCGGGCGACCGAGTACCTGGACGACAACCCCGAGGCGGCCCAACCGGTGATCGCCAAGGCGGCGGAGCTGGATCTGAAGGAGTCGAACATCGTGCTCTCCCTTTTCGACTTCTACCCCCGCGACGACCAGTTGACCGAGCGCTGGCTGGGTGGCGGCGTTCAGGCCTTCCTCAAGGAGGTGGCGGACTTTTTCCAGCAGCAGGGCAAGATCGACGCGGCGCTCGATGACTACAGCGCGACGGTGGACGCGAGCTTCTACGAGACAATCGAGTAGCCAGAGTGCGCTGGAGCAGGGCGCCATGGCTGGGGACCAGCGCAGTCACCGCTGGCCAGTTGATTGCCAGCGGCCGAGTCCCCGTACGATCCCATGCTCCGGATGCGGTGCGGGCTCGCCGAAAACCACCGCAACTGCTGCGAATCCAACGCAGAACTGGTGTGCGCAAACGTTTCCCGGCAGCGCGCAATAGAGCCCTCTGGAGCCTTCCGGAGCGCTTTGGGAGGCCATTGAGGCGCCCTGGCACCACGAACAGTCATTGGTTGGCCTTGACTCCGCCAAATGGCGGGGGTCAGAGTCCTGTAACAAAAGAAGCTTAGATAGAGCTTCATCCATAATCCTTAGCACGCGTGAACGGGAGACGGGACGCATGAGCAAGAAAAGCAGGGAACTGACATCTGGCGCCAAGACGCTGCGGGCGGCGAAAGCCTTCAATCGCCGCACCGTGCTGAAGGGCGCTGCTGCGGCGGGCGCGGTTGCTGCCGTCGGGCCGTTCGTCATCAGCGCCGAGTCGCGAGCCGCGTCCGGCGAACTCAAGATCATGATGTGGTCGGACTATCTGCCGGCGGCCTTCACGGAGAAGTTCACGGCGGAAACCGGCGTCACCATCAAGCACACGCCCTACGGCTCGAACGAGGAGCTGATCAATAAGATCCGCGCCACCAAGGGCCGCGGCTTCGACCTGATCAGCCCGACCAACGATCGCACCGGACAGTGGCAGGATCTCAACCTGCTGCAGGAATTCGACATGAATCGGGTTCCGACCGACGCCGTCCTGCCGTCGATGCTCGACATCTCGGCGAAGTTCTCTTGGGACGACAAGCCGCGCCACCTGCCCTACCTCTGGGGTACCGAGGCGCTGGGCTGGCGCACCGACAAGTGGGAGCGCGACTACGCCGACCTCTCCTATGGCGACCTCTGGTCCGACGAACTCAAGGGTAAGGTCATGGGCCGGCCGCACTCGATGATGGCCGGTATCGGGCTCTACCTCGACAGGATCGGCGAATTGCCCTCGAACCGCATGCTCGACGCCTACAAGGACGAAGAGAACATGCGCCGCATCTGGGGCGAGATCACTAAGTTCGCGGTCGACCACAAGGCGCACGTCAAGCAGTTCTGGAACGACGCCGACGGTCAGATCAACGGCTTCATGCAGAACGACGTGGTTCTCGGCCAGACCTGGGACGGCCCGCCACTGCGCCTCAAGGGCGAAGGCAAGCCGGTCACCTTCATGGCCCCGCAGGAAGGTGCCTTCACCTGGCTGGACGGCCTCGCTATTCCGGTTGGTGCTCAGAACATCGACGCGATTTATGCCTTCATCGAATTCGCTTACAATCCGGAGAACGCCGGCATGCTGGCGAACGATACCGGCTACAACGCGACGGCCAAGGGTGCGGACGAGTTCCTGACCCCGACCGCCAAGAAGAACTTCCAGGAGGCCTATCCCGGCGATGCGCTCGACAAGCTCTGGCCGTGGCCGCCGACGCCCTCTTGGTACGCGGAGATCCGCGCGGAGTACCGCGACAAGTTTGTCGCTGCCTGATCTAGGCAGGCCAGAATGAACCGATAAGAAACGCCCCGGCCCCAGGCGGCCGGGGCGTGCGGTTCAATTATGCGGGGCGGGCGCAGCCCGCGAACACCAAGGGGGCTTGGTGGTCATGAGCGCTGATGTTGAGCTTGATCACGTATGGATCCGTTTCGGTGACTTCACCGCCGTCGCCGACGCCAACCTGCGAATAGAGTCCGGTGAGTTTTTCAGCTTCCTTGGCCCTTCGGGCTGCGGCAAGACGACGATCCTCCGGGCGGTTTCTGGGTTCCTCGACCCGACCGAGGGTGAGGTCCGCATCGGCGGCAAAAACATGTGGGGTATCGGTCCGAACAAGCGGCCGACCGCACTGATATTCCAGAACCTGGCGCTGTTCCCGCTGATGACCGTGGCCGACAACATCGCCTTCGGTCTCGAGGTGCGGGGCGTCAGCAAGTTCGAGCGGCGCAAGCGGGCCGACGAGTTGCTCAACCTGATCGCCTTGCCCGGCCAGGGCGACAAGCTGGTCTCGGAGCTCTCCGGCGGCCAGCGGCAGCGCGTCGCGATCGCCCGGGCCCTGGCCGTCGAGCCCGAGGTACTGCTGCTCGACGAGCCGCTCTCCGCCCTCGATCTCAAGCTGCGCCAGCACATGCGCACCGAGCTGCGCACGATCCAGCAGCGCGTCGGCATCACCTTCATCTACATCACCCACGATCAGGGCGAGGCACTCACCATGTCCGACCGCGTGGCGGTCATGAGTGCCGGCGTGGTCCAGCAGATCGCCGACGGCGAGACCATCTACGACAGCCCGGCGACGGCCTTCGTCGCCTCCTTCGTGGGCGAGAACAACCCCCTCTTCGGCCGGGTGAGAAATGCTGACGGCGACTATGCTCAGATCGATACCAACTTCGGGCCGCTGCGCGGACGAAACAGCCAGAGCCTGAAGGAAGGCGACGAGGCGGTCCTCTTCGTCCGTCCCGAGGCCCTCTCGCTGGCCAATGGCGCGGTCGCCGAGAACGTGATCGAGACGACGGTCCTGAACGAGGAGTTCGAGGGCCATTTCGTGAAGATCTATTTGGCGGGCGACGGCCCGAAGAACATCGGCCTTTCGGTGACCAACGACGGCAGCATCCCACGTCCGGAGCCGGGCTCCACCGCGCGTATCGCCTTCGATGCAAATCGCGCGGTCGTGCTGCCGCAGGGAGCCATGGCCGATGAGTGACTTTCTCTCGATCTTTATTGCTGTCCTGCTGGCGCTGCTGATTGCGCCACACGCGCAGAAGATCACCGACTGGTTTTGGGCGGGGGTCAAGGATTTCCGCTTCGTCCAGCGCAACGGGATCGTGCTTTCCGCCTACCTCGTATTTGCGGTCGTCGCCTGGACGGTCTTCATGATCATCCTGCCGCAGCTCTACATGTTGGATTTCTCGTTCCGCCATAACCTGCCCCTGGGCGATATCGGCGGGCCGAAAGACGTCCACACGCTCAGGAACTACGAGTACCTGATCTTCGGGCGCGAGGGCGAAGCCGAGCTGCTGAACTGGCTGCATCTGACGGTCTTCGTGAAGACCATTATCGCCAGTGTGATTATCACCCTGATCGATCTTTCGATCTGCTACCCGATTGCCTACTACATGGCGCAGGTGGCACGGGGCGGCGGCGCCCGCCTGCTGGTGCTCTGCCTGATCCTGCCCTTCTGGGTCAACGAGATCCTGCGGGCCTTCGCCTTCAAGATCCTGTTCGGCACATCCGGCGTGATTAATGCCGTGCTCGTCGGTCTCGGCATCGTCGACACCGGGATCGACTTCCTGCGGGCCGATGTGGCGCTCTATGCAGGCCTCAGCTATGCCTACATCCTCTTGATGGTGTTCCCGCTCTACAACGCCATCGAGAGCCTGGACCACAATCAGATCGAGGCGGCGCGCGATCTGGGCTCGCCCTGGTGGCGCATCCACTACCGGGTCGTCATGCCGCACGCCAAGCCGGGCATCGCCTCGGGCTGCACCATGGTCTTCATGCTCTGCGCCGGAGCGCTGGCCGCACCGCAGATCTTGGGCGGGCCAAGCAGCCTCTGGTTTACCCAGATCATCTACGACTGGTTCTTCACCGGCGGCAACTGGCCGCAGGGATCGGCCTACGCCTTCGTCCTGCTGGCCACCTGCATCGTCTTCGTCCTGCTGGTCATGCGGGTCTTCAAAGTCAGGTTCGGGGAGATCGCTCGATGACTTCCCGCGGCGTCATGAAGCTGATGGTTGGCTTCTATATCCTGCTGTTCTTCGGCTATCTCTTCGGGCCGCTGCTGATGATGGGCACTGCGGCCTTCAATCAGAGCTCGATTCCGGCGGTGACGCCCTGGGAGGGTTTCACCTTGCGGTGGTTCGGCCAGCTGGTTCGCGACGGCCAGATGATCGAGGGCATCACCAACAGCCTCTGGATCGGCCTGGGGGTGGTTTGCCTCTCGGTCCCGATCAGCCTGGCGGCCTCGATCATGATGACGCAGATCTACGAGCGGCTGCAGCCCTACTATTACGTGATCGTGGTCTCGCCGGTGTTGACCCCCGGCGTGATCCTCGGCATCTCGACCCTGGTGTTCTGGGACCGGCTCGGCACCTTGGCCGAAGCGGAGTACGAATCGATCTACTACAACGGCATGTGGCTGACGATCGTCGGTCAGTCGACCTTCATCTCGGCCTACTGCATGCTGGTGTTCCTGGCCCGCCTGCAGCGCTTCGACCGGACCCAGGAGGAAGCCGCCCTCGATCTCGGGGCCAACCACGTGCAGGTCTTCTGGAAGATCCTGATCCCCTTCCTGCGGCCGGCGATCTTCTCCGCCGCGGTGCTGGCCTTCCTGACCTCGTTCGAGAACTACAACACCACAGTCTTCACCATCCAGGCCGAGAGCACCCTGACGACGGTGCTGGCCGGCAAGGTGCGCATGGGCACGCAGCCCGACCTCTCCGCCCTTGCGGTGATCATCATCGCGATCACCCTGGTCGGCGCGATCGTTCACGAGATCATGCGCCGCCGCGAGATGGCCAAGGAAGCCGCGGCCAAGGAGCTGGCCGCCCGCGCCGAGAACCTGGAAGACATGAAACTCACCACCAGCCCGGTCGCCGCGGCTGCAAGCTAGAGTCAGATTGGGTCAGATGGATCAATCTGACCTGATCTGGCCCCAGCCATCTCGTTGCCGGTTGGAAGCGCGTTCACCTCCGCCTAGACGCGGCTGCCCGCCTATTTCACCGTGATGCGGTAGATGCAGTCCTGCTGCGCCAGGGTGATCGCGCGGGTGAAGAGGTGGTATTCGCCGGGAAGACCGCTGGTAACCGGTTCGCCTCCCGGCGTCAGCAAGCCCTCTATGGGGCCGAAGAGGGAGACTTTGCAGTCGCCCTCCAGGTGACTGAACTCGATTTCGTTGCCCTTGTTTTCGGCAAAATCGCTGCGGACCCAGTGATCGTGGCCCCATTTGACAGCCAGATCGCAGCTCTTTCCGGGCGTGAGCAGCTCGCCATCCTCGCAGGTTTGAGCGGCTAGCGGCGGTACAGGCGAAGCGGCCAAGACGCCACAGGCCAGCAGTACCGAAATTCGTAGGCGGATCGTCATGGCTTGGCCTCCCTTGCGCTGCCACCGGCAGACGCCCTTCCTGGGCCAGGCGTCAGCTTTTCCCGCGTTTCCCCGCGGGCTTGACGAAGAAGTCGCCGATCACTTCCTTCTTGGTGTCGATAGAGACCTGCGAGACCACGCGGGTGCGGCCTTGCTGGCCCCAGGCAATCTTCAGGTAAACCGGGTTCTCCAGGCGCAGAACATCCATGTAGGCCGAGAAGTGCGCCATATCGAGGTAGGCCGTCGCCGACTGCGTGGCGTACTCGCCGGTCGGCTTGGGCGGCTCCTCACCATCCTGATAGCTCTCGAAGACCGCCACGCCGCGGTTGACGTTCTCGTCGTCGTAGAGCCGCACGCTGATGCTGGAGCGCGCATTGTCGCCCAGACGCCGAGTGAGTACCTGCACGGTGTAGCGGGTGATGTGATGGACCGATATCGCCATGTTATCCCCTCGATGCTTGTCGCCGTCGGGTCCCACTCCCGAACCAGGCTCCAACCGAGCCCTGGTCTCACTGCTTAGTCTACGCCGGTCGCGAAGGACGTGAAATGCGCCGCTGCCTCAGCGCCCTCGGATTGGCACCAGGCGCGAAAGCCGCCAAGGCCACGATTGCCCCACTCCTCGTCGGCGTTGACCCATCCGGCGATCCGTTGCGCCTTGGCATCCGCCTCGCTAAGCCCATCGCGGGCGGTAACCTCAGCCAACTCCCGCCGGAAGCCAGCCTCGACCTCCGGAGTCAGAGTACCGCAATAGCTGGTCACGGCGTAGTCATAGGTGACTTGGCGGAGCGACCGCTCCTCGGCTTCAGCCGCACCCGCGGTACCGACAGAAAGCCATGCCGCGACCAGGCAGCAGGCCGACCGCGGCGGCACCCAATCGGAGATGCGAGGCAGCATAGCGGGAGCCCCGGCGGCTTCGCACAGGGCTCCCTTTTGCATCAGTGCCGCTTGAGGACGTCCCGCACCTTGCTGAACATCTCGTCGATGTGCGGCTCCTCGCAGATCAGCGGCGGCGAGAGCAGGACGCAGTCACCCGTTACCTTGGTCATGACGCCGGCGTCGTAGAGCTCCTGCACCAGCTGGCCGCCCCGCTGGCCGGGCCGCTCCATCGGCGCCACGTCGATGCCGCCGAGCAGGCCGTAGCCGCGGATGTCGGTGGCGATCGGCAGGTCCTCAAGGCTGTAGAGCGCGTCGAGGAACTTGGGCGAGATGGCCGCCGCCCGCTCCACCAGATTCTCGCTCTCGAAGATGTTCCGCGTGGCCAGGGCCGCCGCCGAGGCGGCCGGGCAGCCGGAATAGGTGTAGCCGTGGAACAGCTCGATGGCGCCGTCCGGCGAGGCCTCGGTGATGGTGTCGTAGATCTTCTCGCTGCAGGCCACCGCGCCCATCGGCACCACGCCGTTGGTCAGCGCTTTGGCCATGGTGATCATGTCCGGCGTCACGCCGAAGCTGTCGGCACCGAACTGCTTGCCGGTGCGGCCGAAGGCACAAATCACCTCGTCGAAGATCAGCAGGATGTGGTGCTGGTCGCAAATCTCGCGCAGCCGCTCCAGATAGCCCTTCGGCGGCACCAGGCAGCCGGTCGAACCGGCGATCGGCTCGACGATGCAGCAAGCGATCGAATCCGCGCCGTGCAGGTCGACGAAGCGCTGCAGATCCTCGGCCAGTTCGGCGCCGGTCTCTGGCTGGCCGCGCTTGAACTTGTTTTCCGGCAGCCAAGTATGGCGCAGGTGCACCGCGCCTGGCAGGCCGAGCCCGAAGGCCTTCTTGTTGTTGACTAGGCCAGCAACCGATAGTCCGCCGAAGTTGACCCCGTGATAGGCCCGCTCACGGCCAACCAAGCGCATGCGCTGCCCCTCGCCGCGCGCCTTGTGGTAGGCCAGCGCAACTTTCAGGGCGGTCTCGACCGATTCCGAGCCGGAGTTGGTGTAGAAGAAGTAGTTCAGGTCGCCCGGCGTGATCGCCGCCAGCCGGCGCGACAGCTCGAAGGCCAGCGGGTGGCCGTGCTGGAACGGCGGCGCGTAGTCGATCTCGAGCAGCGCCTTGTTGACGGCCTCGGCGATCTCCCGGCGTCCGTGGCCGGTCGCGACGCAGAACAGGCCGGCGGAGGCATCCAGCAGCTTCTCGCCCTTGTCCGTGGTGTAGTACATGCCCTCGGCGCCGGTGATGATGCGCGGCTGCGCCTTGAAGCTCCGGTTCGCCGTGAACGGCATCCACTGCTGCTCAAGCGAATTCGAGGCCAACTGAACGACGTTCATCGCTGCATTTCCTTTCCCCGTATGGAGTTACTCCGGATCGCCCAGCAGACGGGGGCCCGGTGGTGGCTTTCCAGCCCGAAGACCCGACTTTAGCCTCGCGTGCCGACCAGGCGCTAGGCCCAATTCGGGCTAGAGCGTGAGGCCAGGCGACTATTAGCTGGCCGGTGCCGGCTAGTTTCAGATCAACAGGTTATAAATGGTTTTCAAGATTACGTCTGAACGGTCGTCGAGCCGGTCACGAGCCCCTGGCATCCTCCAGGATCATGTCGGCGGCCTTCTCGGCGATCATGATGACGGGGGCATTGGTGTTGCCTGAGACCAGGGTAGGCATGATCGAGGCGTCGACCACGCGCAGGCCGCCAAGGCCGTGCACTCTGAGCCGCGGGTCGACGACGGCCGAGGGGTCGTTCTCCTGGCCCATCTTGCAGGTGCCGACCGGGTGGTAGATCGTCGTGCCGCTGTTGCGGGCGTGGTCGAGTAGTTCCTCGTCGCTCCTTACCGCCAGCCCGGGGTCGAACTCCTCGCTGATCAGGGGTGCCAGGGCGCGCGTCTCTGCCAGCCTGCGGGAGAGCTTCATGCCCGCCACCGTGGTCCGCTGGTCGGTCGCTGTGTCCAGGTAGTTGGGATGGATCGCCGGATAGGCCGTCGGATCGGGCGAGGTCAGCTCGATCCGGCCCTGGCTTTCCGGCCGCAGCTGGCAGACCGATGAGGTAAAGGCCGAAAAGCGGTGCAGCCCCTCACCCGGGCTGTCGGCGCTGAGCGGCTGGATGTGGAACTGGATGTCGGGCGTCTCCAGCTCCGGCCGGGTCTTGGCGAAGATGCCGACCTGGCTCGCCCCCATGGTCATGGGGCCGCGGCGGAACAGGGCGTATTCGACGCCCATCATCATCTTGCGCAGCGGGTTGTGCACCTCGTCGTTCAGGGTGATCGGGTCCTTCGTCTTATAGATCGCACGGATCTGCAGATGATCGCGCAGATTCCGCCCGACCCCCTTGGCAGGCCGCTGCGGTGCAATGCCGAAGCGCTGCAGCAAGTCCCCCTCGCCCACGCCGGAGAGCTGCAGGATCTGTGGCGAACCGATGGCCCCGGCCGCCAGCAGGATCTCGCCGCGGCAGCGTATCTCCCTCACCTCCCCCCGGATCGCACAGGCCAAGCCGACGGCGCGGCCTGCCTCGAAGCGGATGCGGTGCACCAGCGCATGGGTCTCGACGCGGAGGTTGGGCCGCTTGCGCACTGGACGCAGATAGCCGGTTGCCGTGCTCCAGCGCAGACCTCTGTGCGCGGTAAGCTGGTAATAGCCGGCGCCTTCCTGGAGCGCGCCGTTGAAGTCGTCCGTGCGGGGTATGCCCACCTCGGCTGCCGCGTCGATCACCGCGTCGCAAAGCGCGCGGTGGATGCGCATATTGGATACCTTCAGCGGCCCGCCGGTGCCGTGGAAGTCGTCGCCGCCCCGCTCCTGATCCTCGGCTTTCTTGAAGTAAGGCAGGACGTCATCGAACGACCAGCCGGCATTACCGAGCTGGCGCCAGTGGTCGTAGTCCTGCGGCTGGCCGCGTACGTAGAGCAGGCCGTTCAAGGAGCTGGAGCCGCCCAGCACCTTGCCGCGCGGCCACTTGATGCTGCGGCCGTTCAAGCCGGGATCGGCTTCCGTCTCGTAGCACCAGTCTGTTTTCGGATTGTGCATCGTCTTGAAGTAGCCGACCGGAATGTGAATCCAGGGATAGCTGTCCTTGGCGCCGGCCTCGAGCAGCAGGACGCGTGTATTTGGATCGGCCGAAAGCCGGTTGGCCAGGACGCAGCCCGCCGAGCCGGCTCCGACGATCACGTAATCGAAGTCTCCGTCCAAAGCCTCTTCCCCGCAAAGCAATCCCTGGCCGTCGAGCGGTGGCGGCGAGGCCACGGGCTCGGTTCAGCACGCTGTCCCCTCGAAGCGGTTGTATCTTGCATTGATGGTTGATCTATTGCAGTATCTGAGACGAATAATCTCATTTTACGCAAAAATATGTCCCAAAGCAACAACGGGGCCCTACGGGAGGAAACGATGCTGTCAGACAAGCTCCAACAGATTTCGCGCCGCGATCTCTTCCGCCTCGCCAAGCAGTACGGTCTGTCCTCGACCTTGCTGGCCGCGGGAGCGATGACCGGCACGATTACCCTGCCCCGCCTGGCTCAGGCGGCCAATTCGACCTACGAGAAGCGTTTCGGCAAGGAAGCCAAGCACACACTGAAGTTCGGCGCGGCCGGCTTCAACGAGCGCAACCTGCTGATCGAGCGGGCCGGCTGCCTGCAGTTCGTGAACGACATCGAAGAGCGGACGGACGGTGAGATCCGCATCGAGTTCATTGGCAACAACCAGATCTGCGGTCAGCTCAACTGCGTCAAGAAGACCCAGCAGGGCATCGTCGACATGTATGCCGCCTCGACCCAGAACTCGGCCGGCGGCGCGCCCTACCTGAACGTCCTCGACTATGCCTATGTCTTCCCGAGCCGCGCTGCGCAGTACTACTTCCTCTATCACCCGGCGAGCATGAGCATTCTGCGCGACCCCATGCGCTCGCGGCACGGTGTCGAGTTCCTCTTCTCCCATGCGGAGCTGCGCGGCATTCAGCTGGGCCTCGGCTGGAAGGACAAGCCGACGGTGAAGAGCGTCGAGGAGCTGGCGGGCACCAAGAACCGCGTGACCGGCACCCAGCTCGGTCGCATCGCTATGGACCTCATGAACCTCAACCCGGTGCCGATTGCCTGGGAAGAGACGCTCGATGGCCTGAAGCAGGGCCTGATCGATGGCGCCGAGACCTGGGCCTCGGCGGTCGCCTACGCCAACATGTCGCCGGTGGTCTCCCAGTCCGTCAACCTGCGCTTCTTCTGCGGCACCGAGCACACCGCGATGAGCAGCAAGGTCTTCGAGAGCCTGGGCGGCGAACTGCAGGACGCGGTCATGGAGTCGGCCTACCTGACCCAGGTGCACGTGCAGGCGGCCAACGAGGCGGCGCTGGTCAACACGGTCGGTGCCTCCAACCCGCAGCACCCGAACACCATCTTCGCCCAGAATGACGTCCGGGTGGCCGACCTCTCCGCCGACGAGATCGCCAAGGCCGAGCAGATGTGCTCGCCGGAGTTCAATCCGGAGCCCTGGGCCGCATGGCGCGAGCGCATCAACGAATGGGCCGGCGGAATGGACACCTACACCGAGCTCTTCAACGTCGCCCGCGAGATCCCCAAGGACACCTTGGCGGAGAACGTCGAGCCGCGGCGTTGGTGGAAGTCCGCTTGAGCTAAGGGGCGGTTCGTACTCGAGCAGTCAGTATTGGAGCAGTCTATACTGGAGGCAGCTCGACCTGGGGCGGCGTGCGGCAGCGCCGCCCCTCTCTTCCCCACCTGTGGCATAGTGGGTGCCTTGTCGCGGGGTTGGTGTCTCTGCGAAGAGGGGCCACTGCCTTCGTAGTGGGCGCAACATGGAGGCAGTGCGTCAAGCTATATAGGCAGCATTGAAGCAACATAGATAGATAGTAAGAATGCTAGGCAGTAAAAGAGCAGATGGGGGCCGGCCATGAAGGTTCTGAGGTGGATCGATCAGAACATCGAAAAGATCGTCATTCTGATTTGCTACGTGACCATGGCCGGGATCATCTTCGTCGAGGTGATTCGCCGCTTCGTCTTCCAGTCACAGGCGGCCTGGAGCACGACGATCCCGATCTACCTCTTCCTCTGGGTCACCTGGATCGGCGCCGCCTACAACACCAAGATCCGCACCCATCTCCGTTTCGATGAGGTCCGGATACGCCTACCCTACGGCGGGCAGTTCGCTTGCCTCTGCCTCGACACCTTCCTCTGGATTCTGTTCGGTGTGATCGTGATCGTCTATTCGCTGGAGCAGGTCCAGCTTTCCCACGACAACTTCGCGATCGTGCAAGGCACCGACGACGTCATGCAGTGGTGGTTCTATCTCGCCACGCCGGTCGGTTGGGCTCTGCTGATCTTCCGCGCCCTGCAGAACTTCTGGGAGGATCTCCGGACCTTCCGGGCCGGAGAGCCCTTCAAGCTGCAAGTCTCGATGCTGGGCGAATAGGAGGGCGCGGACCATGGACGGCTGGCTGATCGCGCTGGTTTCAATCGTGGTAACGGTGCTCTTCATCCTCGGCGTGCCGATCTTCCTGGTGATCGGGCTCTGGGTGGTCGGGGTCAGCGTCATCATCGACTTCACCCTGGCGAACGTTGGGGTCACGCTCTACGAAGGCCTCAACTTCTTTGGCCTCCTCGCCCTGCCCCTCTTCATCCTGACTGGCGACCTGATCAAGGCGGCGGGCATCGCCAAGCGCCTCTCGGATTTTGCCTATTCCGTGCTCGGCTGGCTGCGCGGTGGCCTGGCCATGGCCTCGCTGGGCGCCTGCGGCCTCTTCGCCGCGATCTCGGGCTCGAATTCGGCGACCACGGCCACCATCGGCTCGATCATGTATCCGGAGATGCGCGAGGGCGGCTACGACAAGAACTTCGCCGCGGCAACGGCGGCGGCCGGCGGCACGGTCGGCATCATCATCCCGCCGAGCATCATCTTCATCGTTTACGGCTTCCTGATGAACCTGTCGATCAGCGACCTCTTCATCGGTGGCCTAATCCCCGGCATGCTCATGGTCGTGGCCATGCAGGTGACATGCCACATCGTCGCCAAGCGTAACGGCTGGGGCCACCTGATCGCCTTTAGCCCGACACGTGTATTGGGCACCGGCCTGCGCGCCTGGCTCGGCTTCCTGGCCATCCTCATCGTGATTTATGGCATCTATGCCGGCGTCTTCTCGCCGACCGAGGCAGCGGGCGTCACCGCCGGCTTCTGCCTACTGGCTGGTGTGCTGATCACCCGCGAGATCAAACTCAAGGCGCTGCCAGACGTGCTGCTGCGCTCCGGCCAGATCACCGGGCTGCTGGCGCCGCTAATCGCCATCTCGGTCGTCATGCAACAGATCCTCTCGCTGCTCGGTGCCAAAGCCTTCGTGACCGACATGCTCTCTCTGCTGGGCGGCTACTATGCAATCCTCTTCGCCTGCATGGCGCTGGTGCTGATCGCCGGCACGATCCTGGAGAGCCTGCCGAACACCATCATCCTGGCGCCGATCCTGGCCCCCATCGCGATGAGCATCGGCGTGGATCCGATCCACTTCGCGGTGATCTTCCTTGTCGGGGACGCGATCGGCTTCATCACGCCGCCCTACGGCCTGAACCTCTATGTGGCCAGCGGGATCACCGGCATCCCCTACTTCCGATTACTGCGTTACACCTTGCCCTATCTGCTGGCACTGATGATCGCCTGGCTGATCATCGCGCTGGTGCCGCAGCTTTCCACCATTCTGCTGTTCCACGAGGGCGCCGGCGTGTTCCAGACGGATATCGGCGGCTAAGGACCGACCGAAAATCATGGCCGAGCAACGCGAAAAAGGCTCCTCGACCCTCCGCGCCTTTGCGATGCTGGAAAGCGTGGTCGCGGCGGACCGGCCGGTCAGCCCGGCGGAGCTGGCGGGCCTGGTCGGCATGCCCAAGGCCTCGGCCCACCGTCTGGCCCGTCAGCTGGAGGAGGCCGGCCTACTGCAGCGCGAGCTCGACGGCCGCAAGCTTATCCCCGGCAGCCGGCTAAACGCCTTGGCCATGAGCCTCTTCGGCAGCGCCGGCCAGCGCGCCGCGCGGCATGCCATCCTGCAGACCGTCTCGGCCGAGATCGGCGAGACCTGCAACATCTCGATCCCGGACGGCAGCCAAATGATCTACTACGACCGGGTCGAGACCCACTGGCCGCTGCGCTTGCAGCTCGCGGTCGGCAGCCACGTGCCGCTGCATTGCACGGCGAGCGGCAAGCTGTTCCTCTCCAGCCTGCCGGCCGCCCAGCGGCGGCGCCTGATCGCCAAGATCCCCTTGGAGCCGCGCGCGCCGAACACCATTACCGACCCGGAGGCGCTTGAGGCCGAGTTGCAGCGCATCCGCGGCAGCAAGGTCGGCCTCGACAATGAGGAGTTCATCGAGGGCATGGTCGCCGTCTCGGTGCCGATCACCGACGCCCAGGGACGGATCTGCGCCGGCCTCGCCACCCATGCGCCGATCCAACGCATGACCCTGGACCAGGCCATGACTCACGTACCGGCGCTCCGCCGCGCCGCGGCGGAGCTTTCGGCCCAGTTGACGGAAACGCCCGACGAGGACGACGAGCCCTAGAACCCGACGGCGGCTTCCGGAGCGACGTAGTCGTAACCGTGCGCCTCGGCGACCGCCTCGTAGGTCACCTTGCCGAAGGCGACGTTGAGGCCGGCCTTGAGATGCGGATCGTCACCGAGCGCCTTCTTGTAGCCCTTGTTGGCCAGCGCCAGGGCGAACGGCAAGGTCGCGTTGTTGAGTGCGAAGGTCGAGGTGCGCGCCACGGCGCCCGGCATGTTGGTGACACAGTAGTGCACTGCACCGTCCACCACATAGGTCGGCTCGGCGTGGGTGGTCGGCTTCGAGGTCTCGAAGCAGCCGCCCTGGTCGATGGCGATGTCGACCAGGACAGAGCCCGGCCGCATCTGCTTGACCATGTCGCGGGTTACCAGTTTCGGTGCCGCCGCACCGGGCACCAGGACCGCGCCGATCACCAGGTCCGCGCCGATCACATGGCGCTCGATGGCGTCGACCGTGGAGTAGATCGTGTTGAGCATCGGGCCGAACTGCAGGTCCAGCTCGTAGAGCCGCTCCAGAGAGCGGTCGATCACCGTGACGTGCGCTTCCATGCCCATGGCCATGCGCGCCGCGTTGGTGCCGGAGACGCCGCCGCCGATGATCACCACGCGCGATGCCGCAACCCCAGGTACTCCGCCCAGCAGCATGCCGGACCCGCCCTGCTCCTTCTCCAGGCAGTGCGCGCCGACCTCTGCACCGACATGCGCCCGGCCACCTCACTCATCGGCGCCAGCAACGGCAGGCCGCCGCGTGCGTTGGTGACGGTCTCGTAGGCCACGGCGACGCAGCCGGACTTGACCAGGCCCGTGGTCTGCGGCTCGTCGGGCGCCAAATGCAGATAGGTGAAAAGCAGCTGGCCCTCACGCAGCTGCGCGTACTCTCCCGGCTGCGGCTCCTTCACCTTGACGATCATCTCGGCCTCGCCAAAGACCTCCTCGGCCGTGCCGAGAATGCTAGCGCCGGCCTGGACGTAGTCCTGATCGGTAAAGCCGATCCCGTTCCCTGCGTTGGTCTCCATGACCACGCGGTGGCCGTTGTGGACCAGCTCGCGCACCGACGCAGGCACCAAGCCAACGCGGTACTCGTGGTTTTTCACTTCCTTTGGAACACCGATGAGCATCTCATTCCTCCTGCAAGAACGCTCCCTTCGCCTCGCCTTGCGGTGCCGCGCGGCTCAGGAATTCTTTGTTGGACTCTTTGACCGCGGTCTGCGGTCTGCCCTATAGCCGTACCCGCTCCGCCTTGGGATCGTAAAGCGGCCGCAGACTCGCCTTGGCGGGAATCCGCTCGCAGGCGACCTCGATCTCATAGCGGCCACTGTTGATGAAGTCGGCGTCCACCCCGTCGGGGTTCTTGACATAACCCAGGCCGATGGCGCTGCCCAGCGCATGGCCATAGTTGCCCGAAGAGAGGTAGCCGACGATCTCACCGTCGCGGTAGATCGGCTCGTTGTGATAGAGCAGCGGCTCCGGGTCTTCCAGCGCAAACTGGACCAGCCGCCGCTTCAGGCCGGCCTCCTTCTGGCGCAACAGCGCGTCGCGGCCGATGAAGGGCACGTTCTTGTCGAAGCGGCAGGCGAAGCCGAGACCGGCCTCCAAAGGTGTATCCTCGTCGGTGATGTCGTGGCCCCAGTGGCGGAAGGCTTTTTCGATGCGGCAGGAATCCAGCACGTGCATGCCGGCCAGCCGCAGCCCGACGTCGTCGCCCTCAGCCATCAGGGTCTCGAAGACGCCGCAGGCGAACTCGCTCGGCACGTAGAGCTCCCAGCCCAGCTCGCCGACGTAGGTGATGCGCAGGGCCCGCACCTTGGCGAACCCCAGATCGATCTCCTGCGCGGTGCCGAAGGGAAAGGCCTCGTTGGAGAGGTCGGCGTCAGTCACGCGGCCCAGCAGCTCGCGGCTGCGCGGCCCCATGACCCCCATCACGGCATAGCCGGAGGTCACGTCGGTGACCACGGCGTGGCTGCCCTCCGGGATGTTGCGCTTCAGCCAATGGAGGTCATGGCCGCCGACCGCCGCACCGGTGACCACCAGGTAGGCGTCTTCGGCGAGACGGGTCACCGTCAGGTCGGCCTCGATGCCGCCGCGCTCGTTCAGCCACTGGGTGTAGACCACCTTGCCGATGGGCACCGCCACGTCGTTGGCGCAGATGCGCTGCAGAGCGGCTTCCGCATCGTGGCCCTGCACCATGAACTTGGCGAAGGAGCTCTGGTCGAAGAGCGCAACCGATTCGCGCACCGCCATATGCTCGGCCGCGGCGTAGGGGAACCAGTTCTGGCGCTTGTAGCTGTATTCGTACTTGGGATCGGCGCCGTCGGTTGCAAACCAGTTGGCGCGCTCCCAGCCCGCCACCTCGCCGAAGCAGGCGCCGCGCGCCTTCAGCCGGTCGTGCAGCGGCGAGAGGCGCACGTTGCGCGCCGTCTCGTACTGGCGGTAGGGCCAGTGCATGGCATAGAGCAGGCCGAGCGCCTCAGTGGCCCGCTGGGCGAGATAGCTGCGATTGCCCTGGAAGGGCGCCACGCGGCGCACGTCCACGTCCCATAGGTCCATCGGCGGATGGCCCTCGACCATCCACTCGGCCAGCACCTTGCCGGCACCGCCGGCTGACTGAATGCCGATCGAGTTGAAGCCGGTCGCGACGTAGAAGTTCCGCAACTCCGGCGCCTCGCCGAGCATATAGCGGTTGTCCGGCGTGAAGCTCTCCGGGCCATTGAAGAAGGTGCGGATGCCGGCCGTCTCCAGAAGCGGCGCGCGCATGATCGCGTGCTCCAGGATCGGTGTGAAGTGATCGAAATCCTCCGGAAGTTCGTCGAAGGCGAAGTCCTCCGGGATGCCGTCCAGGGCCCAGGGCTTGGCGTTGGGCTCGAAGGCGCCGACCAGCAGCTTGCCGGCGTCCTCCTTGAAGTAAGCGCAGCCGTCCGGATCGCGCAGCACCGGCAGGTCGCGCGACAGGCCCTCGATCTCCTCGGTCACGATGTAGAAGTGCTCGCAGGCCTGCAGCGGCAAGTTAACCCCGCAGTCGCGGCCGAAATCCCGGCTCCACATGCCGCCGCAAAGCACCACGTACTCGGCCTTGATGTCGCCCTGCTCGGTGGTGACCCCGGTGATCCGGCCGTCGCTCTTCAGCACGCCGGTCACCTTGCAATCTTCGACGATTCGCGCCCCGCCCATGCGCGCGCCCTTGGCCAGCGCCATGGTGGTGTCAGTCGGGTTGCATTGGCCGTCCTTCGGCAGGTAGACGGCACCGACCAGATCCTCGATGTGCAAGCCGGGCCAAAGGTCGGCCGCCTGCTGCGGCGTCATCACCTCGACCTCGAGGCCGAAGACCCGGGCCATGGAGGCGCCGCGTTTCAGCTCCTCCATGCGGGCCTCGTTGCTGGCCAGCGAGAGGCTGCCGTTCTGCTTGAAGCCGGTGGCCTGTCCGGTCTCCGCTTCGAGCCCGGTGTAGAGCTCGGTGGTGTACTGCGCCAGGCGGGTCAGGTTGGAAGTCGCGCGCAGCTGGCCGACCAGTCCGGCGGCATGCCAGGTGGTGCCGCAGGTCAGCTTCTTGCGCTCCAGCAGGACGACGTCGCGCCAGCCCAGCCTGGTCAGATGATAGGCAATCGAACAGCCGACGACTCCACCGCCGATAACGACGACTTGAGCCGCCTCAGGAAGCGCTTGTGGCACCGCGTGAGCCCCCTCTTACCTAGCCCGATCATATCCCCCGCCAACGGCGGCAAACTAGTCATAGTCCCGGCTTCGCCTTAGTGCCAGTTCCAAGCGACATGTGAGGCCACCAGAGCGGCAAATGCCCTGGATTTCGGGCGACGGGAAAGCGTTTTGTCAAACGTCCATCAGTCGCCGAAGAGCGTGTCGTGCAGCACGGTCCAGCTCGCCCGGTCCGGCGCCATCAGAAGGCCCTCAACCGGCTGCACGGCATCGTAAGCGCGGCCATCGAGCATCAAGGCGACGCCGCCCGCTTCCCGGTGGATCAGGTTGCCCGGCGCGTGGTCCCAAGGTGCCATCTTGGTGAAGAGCGAGAAGTGCATCTCGCCACTGGCCAGCCGCAGGTACTCCGCCCCCGCGCAACGTAGGCTCTTGATCGCCTGCAGTCGTTCCCGCCGCGCCTGGACTTGGCGGGCCATCTCCGGCGTCGCGTATTGGCTGGCGTGCAGGGTGCCCCGCATCTCGGCCAGCGGCTTGGGCCCGGCGACGGCGAGGCGGCGGCCGGCCATCCAAGCCCCCTCACCGGCTTCCGCCACAGCAGTGCGATCGCCGAGCGGATCGTGGATCCAGGCGGCTCGGATTTCGCCTTCACGCAAAAACGCAAGCATTACCGCGAACACGCCGATTCCATTGGCAAAATTCGCTGTGCCATCGACCGGATCGATGACCCAGACCGGGCGGTCTTCGCTGAGCCGCTCCAGTACCGAGGGATCGCCGGCCACCGCCTCTTCGCCGACCACGGTCGAGCCCGGCATCAGGTCGCCGAGCGCGACGCTTAGCCGGGCCTCGGTCGCCTCGTCGGCGACCGTCACCACCTCGCCGCCCTGCTTACGGCGAATCTCGCCGTCCGCGAGGCTGCGAAAACGCGGGACGATCTCCTCGGCGGCGGCTTCCTCGAGGAGCCGGGTAATACGGTCGATGTCTGGCTGCATGGCGGCGCGAGTATCGGGGTGCCGAGGCGAAAAGGAAAGTCCGCGAAGAGATGCCAAGGGGCCTTGTTTGGCGTCTCAAGCCGCCGCCTCACGCAGTTGTGGCTGCCGAGAGGGTCGACAGCAGGCCTGCGAGGCCTTATCTCATTGTCTGCCTAAATGGGAATATCTGCAAAGTGGACGTCCTAAGCGATATACTGGATCTGCTGCAGCTGCGGGGCAGCCTCTATTTCCGCACGGCTTTCGCGTCGCCCTGGTCGGTCGCGGTGCCGGCTCACGCCAAGGCCGCGCGCTTCCATTTGGCGGCGCAAGGACGCTGCCATGTCCGCGTCGCCGACCGCCACGACGTGGTGCTGAACCCCGGCGATCTGATCGTGATCCCGAACGGCGCGGCGCACGTCCTGAGCGACAGTCCAAAGAGCACGCCGGCCCCGCTCGAGGACGTGCTGCAGCGCGCCGGCTTCACCGGCGAGGGTACCCTGGTCTACGGCGGCGAACCGCAGCCCGACGTCGACTGCAAGCTGATCTGCGGCCACTTCACCTTCGCCGAGGGTGCCGATCACCCTCTGCTGCGGGCCCTGCCACCCTACCTTCTGGTGACCGCCGAGCTGCGCGCCCGGGCGCCCTGGCTCGACGAGCTGATGCGCCTGATAACGCGCCAGATGTTCGCCGAATCGCCCGGTTTCACGGCCTCGGTCATCCGCCTGTCGGAAGCGCTCTTCATCGAGGTGGTGCGGGCCTGTGCCGATCAGGACGAGACGCTGCGCAAGGTGATCGAGGCGCTGGGCGATCCGCGGATCGGCCGGGCCCTTAACCTGATGCACCGCGGCGTCGAGCGGGACTGGACATTGGACGGCATCGCGCGGGAGGTCGGTATGTCGCGCAGCCGCTTTGCCGATCAGTTCCAGTCCCTCATGGGCTGCGCGCCCATGAGCTATCTCTCCGATCTACGGCTGCAGAAGGCCATGACGCTCCTGACCGGCACCGGCGAACCCGTCCAACGGGTCGCGGCGCGGGTCGGCTATCAGTCCCCGGCCGCCTTCTCGCGCGCCTTCTCCAACCGCTACGGCCGCAGCCCGAGCGATATCCGTCGCGCTGCCATTTAGTCGAACTTTGCTAATCGTCCCTATTGCAGTGCGAAATTTACCGATTTGATCTGCCTTTCTTGTCTAAGAAGCCGGATCTCCCAAATCCAGGTCATGCCCGGCAATGGTCGCCGGGAGTAACCTCAAGGGAGAAATCCGATGACTTTCACCAAACTTGCCGCAGCCGCGTTGGCCGCCAGCGCCCTGTTCGGTGCGGTGGCTCCGGTACAGGCCGCCGATGAGATCAACGTGGTGCCCGGCCTGTCGGCTGCCGGTGCGCCTCTGGCCCTGCACGGCTACGACCCGGTTGCCTACTTCACGCAGGCCAAGCCGGTGCGCGGTTCCGATGCGTTGGTTCACGTCCACGAGGGCGCGGCCTATCGCTTCAGCAGCCAGGCGCACTTGGACGCCTTCGGCGCGGAGCCGGCCCGTTACCTTCCACAATACGGCGGTTTCTGCGCCTACGGCGTCTCGGTCGGCAAGAAGTTCGATGGCGATCCGCAGCTCTGGAAGATCGAAGACGGCAAGCTCTACTTGAACCTCAACGAGGAAATCTACGAGGCCTTCCTCGAAGACGTCGACGGCAACATCCAGAAGGCCGACGGCAACTGGCCGGGGATCGAGCACACCGCCGCGCGCGACCTGTGATCCGACTGACCCTGTTGGCTGAAGCCGGGGAGTTCCGCTTCCCCGGCTTTCGGCTGTCTAGCGACTTCGCGTGTTAGGCTGGCGTCAAGACGCGGCCGTAGCGGCGCTCGAAACGGGCCAGATCGGCTGGATCGAGCCGCACCGTCAAATGCGCGAAGGCCTCGTCGTCTTCGCGGCTCAAAACCCGCCCGTGGTCGTAGAGCCAAGCCAGCGCCGCACCGTCGCTCAGCGGCACTGAGACCGAGGCCATGCGGCGGCTTTCGTCGAGATGCCGGCCGATCGCGGCGCGCAGGTCCTCCAGCCCCTCCCCAGTCACGGCCGAGATCGGCACGCCGCCAGCATCGCGCCCGTTTTTGTTGGACAGGCGCGCCCGCTCATCGGGCGCCAACAGGTCGATCTTGTTGAGCACCTCGATCACACAGCTCTCCAGCTTGCTCTCGGAGCAGAGGTCGCGCAGCACCAGGTTGACGTCGGCGCGCTGGGCGGCGCTGTCGGGATGGGCGATGTCGCGTACATGGAGAATCAAGTCGGCCTCGGTCACCTCCTCCAAGGTGGCCCGGAAGGCGGCGACCAGGTCCGGCGGCAGCTCCGAGATGAAACCCACCGTGTCGGAGAGGATCACCTCGACCCCTGCCCCCAGATCGAGCTTGCGCATAGTCGGGTCGAGGGTGGCGAAGAGCTGGTCCTGGGCATGGACCTGCGCCCGGGTGAGGCGGTTGAACAGAGTGGACTTACCGGCGTTGGTGTAGCCGACCAGCGCGACCACCGGATAGGGCACGCGCTGGCGTGCCTCCCGGTGCAACGCCCGGGTACGCTTGACCTGTTCCAGGTCCGCCTTGATGCGGGTGATGCGATCGGTGATCAGCCGCCGGTCCATTTCCAGCTGGCTTTCACCCGGCCCGCCGAGGAAGCCGAAACCGCCGCGTTGCCGCTCCAAGTGGGTCCAGGAGCGGACCAGGCGGGAACGCTGATAGGTCAAGGCGGCCAACTCGACCTGCAGCTTGCCTTCCTTGGTGCGGGCGCGGGCGCCGAAGATCTCCAGGATCAGCCCGGTCCGATCGATGACCTTGCAGTGCCAAGCCAGCTCCAGGTTGCGCTGCTGGACCGGCGTGAGCTGCGCGTCGACCACTGCGACGGCGATCTCCCGCTCCTCGACCAGCGCCGCCAGGGCCTCGACCGCACCCTTGCCGATCAGGGTCGCTGGCCGCGGCCGGGCGAGCGGCACGACACTGCTTTCGACGACGGTCAGATCTATCGCGGCGGCAAGACCGGATGCCTCAGCCAGACGCGCTTCGGCGCTGCGCGTCGCCGAGCGGCCGCGGCGTAACTCCGGATGCACGACCAGGGCACGGCCGGTCGAGTGTTGCGGCAGAGCCAAATCCCCCGCCTCGCCCGTAGCCGGACGAGCCGGCGGCACGTCAGACTCAGCCGCATCTACCCATTGGGGTTGCGCCAAATGGGAATCCGCCTTGGGAGCGTCCGTTGCGGGGATCTCCGGCCGTTCGGGCCTTTTCTTAGGCGTTCTCGGTCTCCTCGCGGGCCTGCTCGAACAGCTGCACCGGTGAGGCCGGCATAACGGTCGAGATCGCATGCTTGTAGACGAGCTGCGAATGCGCATCCCGTCGCAACAGCACGGAGAAATTATCGAACCAAGTCACGATGCCCTGAAGCTTCACACCGTTGACAAGAAATATAGTTACAGGAACCTTATTCTTTCGAATGTGATTCAGAAAGACGTCCTGCACGTTCTGGGTTTTTTCTGCGGCCATTCTTGCCCCCTTCTTCTTTTTAATTCGTGGTCTTAGCTCGTGCACGTCCGGGGGGCTCGCCCTTGGGGTCGCCCTTCGGACTTCCTGGTCGCGTCCGTATGAACGGCCCTGTCTGGCACGTCTTCCTTACGACGATCGCGGGCCGAGGTACAGGCATAAATTTAGGGTCCTGCGAGCCATTCCGCTAGGGCTGGGCAGCTTTCAAGATGAAGCAGCGGCGCCGCATCGCCGAATTCGCCGTCTTCCGGCGGCTCCGGACGCAGCAGAACCGGGATACAGCCGGCATTGACCGCGCAGCGCAGGTCGATGTCGGTATCGCCGACGAACCAGACCTCCGCGCCCCGCCCGATCCCGCTGCCGTCCAGAGCCAAATCGACCGGATCGACCGAAGGCTTGTCACGCGCCGCGTCGTTGGCGCCGACCAGGCTGCGGAAGTAGCCGCTCCAGCCCAGGTGCTCGGCCTCGCGGCGCAGCAGATAGCCTCGCTTGTTGCTGACGACGCCCAGGTAGAATCCGCTCCTGGCCAGGCGTGCCAGCATGTCGCCAGCCCCGTCCCGCTCGCGCAACCGGGTCAAATGCTCCGCCTCGAAGGTCCGGTAGAAGAAATTTGTGGCCTCTTCTGCGCGCTCGCCAAACAGCGCCGGAAAGGTATCCCGTGCCGAGGCGCGGACGCGGGCGCGTGTTTCCTCCAAGGTCCAGGGCTGCTGCCCCATCGCCTCGAAGGTCAGGCTTAGTGCGTGATGGATCGAGACCCAGGTGTCGACCAGCGTATTGTCCCAGTCGAACAGTAGGGCGCGTGGGCGCCCCAGCGACTGGCCCAGCGATTGCTCCAGCGATCGTCCTGGGGTCACGCGCTCTCCTTGAGACCGGCCACGTCGTTCATATAGGCCTTGCGCAGCTTGCCGGTGAGGAGGCCCGGATGGCCGTTGCCGATCGGCTGGTCATCGATGCGGGTCACCGGCATGACGAAGTTCGTGCTCGAGGTCAGAAAGGCTTCCCGGGCGCCCTTGGCCTCCTCGATGGAGAAGGGCCGCTCTTCCAGGGTCACGCCGTCGGCCTCGGCCACCCGTAGCAGCGAGATACGGGTTATGCCGTTCAGGATCGCGTTGTTCGCGTTTCGGGTCACCAGCGTGCCGTCCTGGGTGACGATCCAGGCGTTGGTCGAGGTGCCCTCCGTCACCATACCGTCGGCGTCGACCTGCCAGGCCTCGTAGGCACCGGCCTCGACGGCCTGCTGCTTGGCCAGCACGTTGGGCAGCAGCGACACAGATTTGATGTCGCAGCGCGACCAGCGGATGTCCGGAACCGTGATGACCCCGACCCCCTCGGCCAGTTTCTTCGCGCTCGGCGGCGGCATCTGCCGGGTGGTCATGACCAGCGCCGGCCGCACCCTGGTCGGAAACTTGTGATCCCGCGGCGCGACGCCGCGTGTGATCTGCATGTAGAGAAAGCCGTTACTGAGGCGGTTGCGCCGCATCAACTCGGCGCTGATCAGCTTTAGCGCAACGCGGGACATGGGCATGGGGATCGAAAGCTCGTCGAGCGAGCGCTCCAGACGGTCCAGATGAAGCTCCTCGTCGACCAGCACGCCCTGCGCTACCGGCACCACCTCGTAGACGCCGTCGGCGAATTGATAGCCGCGATCCTCGATATGCACCACTGCATCGCCGTGCGGCAGGTAACGGCCGTTGACGTAGGCTTGGCGCGGCATGCGATGGCTCCTTTCGGGCGTGTCGGTTAGGCCGGGCGATCCTATCCGCTGGCCTCGGCAGTGCAACTCCCATCTCGGAGGACTACTGGCACAGGCCGATCGACTTCCGGATCAGAAAAATTCAAGCTTCACGGCGAACAGCTTCTCGACCTTCTTGACCGCATGGGTCGCGGCGAAGAGGACCACGAGATCGCCGGTCCGCACCACCGTGCCGCCGCGCGGTGTTATGACCTCGCCGTCGCGCACGATGGCGCCCAGCACTACCCCGTCCGGCAGGTCGGCTTCGCGCAGCGGCACGCCGACCAGGCTGGAGGTCTCCAGAGCCTCGGCCTCGATCAACTCGCCGAAACCCTCCGATATGGTGTGCACCGAGCGAATACGGCCGCGCCGCACGTGCTGCAGGATTGTGGAGACGGTGATGGCCCGCGGGCTGACGACCGTGTCGATCCCCAGGGTGCCGATCAGCGACCCGTAGGAGGTCGTGTTGACCAGGGTGACGGCGCGCTGCGAGCCGTGTCGCTTGGCCAGCAGCGACGAGAGGATGTTCGTCTCGTCGTCGTTCGAGACGGCGACGACGGTCTCGCTCTCGGCGACGTTGGCCTGCTCCAGGATGTCGCTGTCCAGAGCATCGCCGTGCAGCACCACGGTGCGGTCGAGGGTTTGGGCGACCAGCTCGGCGCGTCGCTTGTCGAGCTCGATCACTTTGGTCATGACACGGCGGCTGCCGTTCTCGAGCCGCTGCGCCAGGTTGAGCCCGATGTTGCCGCCGCCGATGATGATGACGCGGCGCGCCTCCTTCTCTTCGTGCCCGAAGACCGCCATGGCGCGGTTGAGGTGACTGGTCTCGGCGACGAAGTAAACATCATCGCCCGCCAACATCTCGTCGTCGCCGGTCGGCACCAACCCGGTCCCATTGCGCCAGATGCCGACGATGACGATGTGCAGATCCGGGAAAAGGTCGGTGAGCTGCCGCAGCGGCGTCTCCAGAATCGGGCATTCCTCGGCGCAGTGGACGCCAATCAGACTGACCTTGCCGTCCGCCAGAGGGATCACGTCGAAGGCGCCGGGAATCTCGAGCCGCCGGCTGATCGCTCGGGCGACCTCGACCTCCGGTGAGATGATCACGTCGATCGGCAGATGGTCGCGACTGAAGAGATCCGCCCACATCGGCTCCAGATAGCTCTGGTGTCGGATGCGGGCGATCTTGGTCGGCACGTCGAAGAGGGAGTGGCAGATCTGACAGGCCACCATGTTGACCTCGTCGGCGTAGGTCACGGCGATGATCATGTCGGCATCCGGCGCGCCGGCCCGCTCCAGCACGTCGGGGTGCGAAGCAAAGCCGACGATGCCCTTCACATCAAGCGAATCGGAGATCTTCGAGACCAGCTCCGGCGACTGGTCGATCACCGTGATGTCGGCGTTCTCGCTCGCCAAGTAGCGTGCGATGTTGGACCCGACCTGGCCGGCGCCGCAGATGATGACCTGCATTCTCGTGTTTCCCGACTAGCCGGCCGAAAGCGACCACCCCGGTCATAAGCGATAGGTTTACGGCCGCTTCTACCGACGCCCCACCCTACTGCCGCCCTACCTTACCGACGACACCTACTGCCGCCCGGGCTATGTCACGCCCAGCGAGCGCAGCTTGCGGTGCAGCGCGGAGCGTTCCATACCGACAAAAGACGCCGTGCGCGAGATATTTCCACCGAACCGCATGACCTGCGCCTCCAGATACTGCCGCTCGAAGACCTCCCGCGCCTCGCGCAACGGCAGCGCCATGATCTCTGCTGCCGCCGGGTCGCGCGAGATGGTCGGGGTGATCGAGCCGATGTCCGGCGGCAGCATATCCGCGCGCACGGGCTCGCCGGCCTCGCCCGGCGCCATGATCAGAATCCAATCGATGACGTTGCGCAGCTGGCGTACGTTGCCGGGCCAGTCGTAGCTCTGCAGCGCGGCGATCGCGTCGTCGGAGAGCGGGCGCGGCGCCAGACCAGAGAGGTCGTGCGAGCGCTGCATGAAGTCTTCGATCAGGGCAGGAATGTCCTCCGCTCTCTCGCGCAGCGCCGGAACCCGCAGCGGCACGACGTTGAGGCGGTAGAAGAGATCCTCGCGGAACTGCCCCTCGGCGATCAACGCGCTGAGGTCCCGGTTGGTCGAGGCGATGACCCGCACGTCGACCTCCACGCGCCGGTTGCCGCCGACCCGCTCGAAGGTCTGCTCCTGCAGCACGCGAACGATCTTGCCCTGGGTCTCGATCGGCATGTCGGCCACCTCGTCGAGCAACAGGGTGCCGCCGTGCGCCTGCTCGAAGGTTCCAGTCTTGCCGGGTGTACCCGGGTCCTCGAAATCGGCTTCGGTGCCGAACAGCTCGCTCTCCAGCCGTTCGGGATGCATGGTCGCGCAGTTCAGTGCAAGGAACGGCCCACCACTGCGCCGCGACTGGGCATGCAGCAGACGCGCCACGACCTCCTTGCCCGCGCCGGCGGGACCGGTGATCAGCACGCGGCTGCCGGTCGGCGCCACCTTGCGGATCGCCTGGCGCAACTGATTGATCGAGGTCGATCCGCCGATCAGGTCGTTCTCCGGCCCAGCACGCTGGCGCAGCTCTTCGTTCTCACGCTTGAGGCGCGCCGCCTCCATCGCCCGCTCGACGACGAGTAAGAGGCGATCCGCCTTGAAGGGCTTCTCGATGAAGTCGTAGGCACCGTACTTGATCGCCTTGACCGCCGTTTCGATATTGCCGTGGCCGCTGATCATCACGACCGGCAGGCTTGGGCAGTCACGCTTGATGACCTGCAAGAGCTCAAGGCCGTCGAGCTCGCTGTTCTGCAGCCAGATGTCGAGCACCACGAGGCTGGGCAGCCGATCGCGGATCGCCTCCAAGGCGGCGCTGCTGTTGGCCGCCTCTCGTGTAGTGTAGTCCTCGTCCGACAGAACGCCGGTGATGACCATACGGATGTCGGTCTCATCGTCGACGATGAGGATGTCACGCGCCATGCAGCTGTACCTTTTTCTCCCGAGCCGTCCGGTCGGCGTCAGGTGCGCCCAGTTGGTCTTCCGTTAGATGAAAGACGAGTTTCACACGAGCGCCGCCGCCGGGTCGGTCTTCAAGAACCAGATCGCCGCCATGGTCCTCCATGATTTTTCTCACAATCGCGAGACCAAGACCGGTTCCCCGTTCGCGCGTGGTCACATAGGGCTCGGTCAGACGGTGCCGCTCGCGTGTCGGAAAGCCGCGGCCGTTGTCGCTCACCTCGACGATTCGGTCGGCCTCCTCGGCGAACAGTCTGACCTCGACCTTGCCGGGCGGAAGCTCGCCATCCTCGGAGGAATCGCGCGCCTCGATCGCCTCGACGGCGTTCAGCAATAGGTTGGTGATAGCGCGGCCGACCTGCTCGCTGTCGCAGCTGACGGTGACCGCACCTTCCGGCAGATCGGTCTCGAAGGCGACCGTCGGCTGGGCGTTCTTCTGCAGGAACACCGCTTGCCGTACCAGCTCGGACAGGTCGCTTTCCGCGATGCGCGGCGCCGGCATGCGGGCGAAGGAAGAGAACTCGTCGACCATGCGGCCGATGTCGCCGACATGGCGGACGATGGTGTCGGTGCAGATCCGAAAGGTCTCCGGATCGCTCTTGATCTCCTCCTGGTACTTGCGCCGAATGCGCTCGGCGGAGAGCTGGATCGGGGTCAAGGGGTTCTTGATCTCGTGCGCGATACGCCGCGCCACGTCAGCCCAGGCAGCCTTGCGCTGCGCCGAAAGCAGTTCGGTGATGTCGTCGAAGGTGACGACGAAACCGGCGATGCCGCCGGCCTCAACCTCGGGGGCGACGCGGGCAAAGAGCGTCCGCGTGGTGCCGTCCGGATGGTTCAGCGTGATCTGTCCTTCGCTGCCGCGCCGCGGCCGCCGCCGGGCCTCGCGCACCAGATCGCCCAGCTCCGGCAGGACGGAGGCGAGGGCCTGGCCCTCCAGCGCGGCCGTGTCCAACGACAACAAGTGGCCGGCCGAGCGGTTGGAAAGCTCGACCCGACCCTCGCGGTCGAGGCCGATCACGCCGGCCGAGACGCCGGACAGCACCGCCTCGATGAAACGGCGGCGTTCGTCCAGCTGCCGGTTCGCGCTCAGCAGCTCCTGTTGCTGGCTCTCAAGCTCGCCGGTCATGCGGTTGAAGGCGCGCGACAGCGGGCCGATTTCGTCGTGCGCCTGGCCTTCGTCGACCCGCGCGGCAAGATCGCCGGCCCGCACCCGCTCGGTCACCGCGATTAGGCGTCCGATCGGCCTGGCCAGATAGTTGGCGAAGGCCAGCCCGACCCAGACCGCAGTCAACAGCAGCAGCAAGGCGACCACGATGAAGATCATGGCAAAGGTGATTTGCAGGCCGGAGCGCCGCCCCTCCAGCTCGGCGTAGAGCTTGGCCGCGCCCTGGGTGCGATCCAAATGGGCGAGGACCCGCGGATCGACGAAGCGCCCAACGAAGAGGTAGGTGTCGCTGAAGGCATCGAGCCGCACCAGGGCGCGCACCCGATCGTCCGACGGTGGTGTCAGAATGGCGACCTCGCCGAGCTTGGCCTGCTGGAAGGCCCAGTCCGGGATGAAGGGGTCGAAATTCAGCAACAAGCTGTAGCCGGCGCGCGCCAGCACCAGGCCCGAGGAATCGAAGACCACCGCTTCGGTGAGCGAGCGCACCGCGGCGTGCGAGGCCACGACCTGATTGAAGCGCTGTTGATTGTAGACCAACAAAGGTCCCTGTCGATTGAGCGCCTGTGCCATGCCAAGGGCGTCGGTGGCGATGGTGCTGCGATGCTCCTCCAGGTAGGCTTCGGCGGTCTGCAGGGAGGCGCCGATCGCCGTCTTGACCCGGTCGCTGAACCAGACCTGGAAGCCGAAGTCGTAGAACAGTACCGCGAAGGTGGCGACGATGATGGTCGGCGTGACCGCGACCAGGCTGAACAGCGCGACCAGCCGGGCATGCAACTTGGCGCCGGCGGTGCCGCGTTTGGTGGCGCTGCGCAGGATCACCAGGCGGCGGGCGATCAGCGCGCCCAGCGCCAACAGCAACACCAGATCCAGATTGAGCAGCAGCAGGATGACCCAGCTGTCCGCTGCGCGCGGCAAGCGGCCGGTCATGGCCCCGAAGGTGGCCAGGCCGGCGGTCACGGCGGCGATCAGCAGGGTGACCGCCACCTTGCGCTCGAGATTGACCCGGCCGGCCCAGGCGTGAAAACGCTGGAACACCGTCGGCGCCGCCACGGTCTCCGGACTTGCGCTCAAGGGGCTGTCTTTCGCTAAGGCCAAGGGAGTGCTGGTTTCGCCACGCTGTTGCAGAACCGCCACAGCCTATTAAAGGCCGCGAACCACTGGGATGTCCAGTTCGCGAATCTTCTTTCTGAGCGTATTTCGATTCAGGCCGAGCAATTTTGCCGCCCTGAGCTGATTGCCGCGGGTCGCCGCCAAGGTGAGCTCGATCAAGGGCCGCTCGACCTCCCGCAGGACCCGCTGATAGAGCCCGGCGGCCGGCAGCGCGCCCTTGTGGGCGGCGAAATAGCGGGAGAGATGCTGCTCCACCGTGGTGCCCAGCGATTCCGAGGTGCTGGCGCTCTCCGCCACCTCCGCGGGGGCCTCGGCAAGCTCGCGGCGCACCACCTCCAGGCCGACCACCTCCTCGCTGTAGAGCGCCGAGAGGCGGCGGATCAGGTTCTCCAGCTCGCGCACGTTGCCGGGCCAGCGATGACCCTGCAGCAGGGCCATGGCGTCGGCCTCGAGCCGTTTCGCCTGTAATCCGTCCTGCTCTGCCTGGGCGAAGAAATGGCGCACCAGCTCCCGGATGTCCTCGCCGCGCTCGCGCAGCGGCGGCAGGCGAATCGGCACCACGTTCAGGCGGTAGTAGAGATCCTCGCGGAACAGGCCCTGTCGGATCAGCTGACGCAGGTCTCGGTGGGTGGCGGAGATAATGCGCGCCTCGGCACGGATCGGGGTACGGCCGCCGACGGAAGTGTACTCGCCTTCCTGCAGGACCCGCAGCAGGCGGGTTTGCGCCTCCGGCGGCATGTCGCCGATCTCGTCCAGGAACAACGTGCCGCCGGCCGCCTGCTCGAAACGTCCGACAGAACGTGCGGTGGCGCCGGTAAAGGCACCCTTCTCATGGCCGAACAGCTCGCTTTCGATCAGCTCCCGCGGGATCGCCGCCATGTTGATGGCGACGAAGGGGCCGTGGCGCCGCTTGCCGTAATCGTGCAGGGCGCGGGCGACCAGCTCTTTCCCCGTGCCTGACTCGCCGTAGATCATGGCGGTGAGATCGGTCCCCATAAGCCGCGCGAGGATACGATAGATCTCCTGCATGGCCGCCGAGCGGCCGATCAGCGGCAGCTGCTCGTCCTCCTCCGGCCCCGGCGCCTGCCCCGACGTCGGTTCTGGCTCGGAGAGCGCGCGCTCGACCACGGCCAGCAGCTCGCGCAGGTCGAAGGGCTTGGGCAGGTATTCGAAGGCACCGCGCTCGGTCGCCTTCAGGGCGGTCAGCAGGGTGTTCTGCGCGCTCATCACGATCACCCGCAGTTTCGGCCGCAGATTGCGGATGCGCGGGATCAGGTCGAGGCCGTTGTCGTCCGGCATCACCACGTCGGTGATCACCAAGTCGCCCTCGCCATTGCTGATCCAGTGCCACAGGGTGGCCGCGTTGGAGGCGGCCCGGACGCGGTGTCCTCGGCGCCCGAGGGCCTGGCTCAGCACGGTGCGGATCGCCTGATCGTCGTCGGCAACCAGGATCGTGGCACCACTGGTGTCGGGGCTCATGAGGGGTCTCCCGAAGAACGCGACGCAGCGCGTACCATCGGCAGCAGCATGCGGAACAGCGTCCGGCCCGGCTGGCTATCGAGCTCGACGATCCCGCCGTGATCGCCGACCACCTTGGCAACCAGCGCCAAGCCGAGGCCCTTGCCGCCCGGCTTGGTGGTGACGAAGGGCTCGAAGAGGTGGCGCTGCAGGTCGTCGGGAATGCCCGGCCCGTTGTCCTGCACTGCCACCACAAGCGGCAGATCGACACGCTCGCCGCCGCGCCCCACGGCGAGCTTGATGCCCTGCTGGAAAGCGGTCGACAGGACGATCTCTCCGCCGCTTTCGGGCAGCACCTCGGCGGCGTTCTTGACCAAGTTCAGCAACGCCTGGGTCAGCAGGTCGCGGCTACCGAAGACCGGAGGCAGCGAGGGATCGTAGCTCTCGACGAAGCGCAGCTGCCGGGCGAAGCCGGCCTCGGCGACCCGGCGCACGTGCTCCAGCACCTCGTGGATGTTGACCGCATCGCGCTCGATCGGCCGCTGGTCGGTGAACATCTCCATGCGGTCGACCAGGGCGACGATTCGGTCGGTCTCCTCGCAGATCAGGCGGGTCAGCTGCCGGTCGTCGCCCTCCGCGCTCTGCTCCAGCAGTTGTGCGGCGCCGCGGATGCCGGACAGCGGGTTCTTGATCTCGTGCATCAGCATGGCCGACATGGCGGTCACCGAGCGGGCCGCGTTGCGGTGGACCAGCTGGTCGTCGATCTTGCGCGCAATCGAGCGCTCCTGCAGCGAGACCACCACGTCTCCACCCGGCTCGGTCATAGCCGCTGCAGCGACGGAGACGAAGCGCGCGCCGATCTTCGGGGTCTCGATGGTCAAGCCGGCTTCCGAGACGCTATGGCCGCCGTCCCGCGCATGGTC
>Ga0209458_1000028_pt1 | contig 108434 bp, 104 predicted proteins | sample WorMetLIZAISLAND_FD_187411 | JGI IMG/M metagenome (GOLD analysis project Ga0209458, IMG submission 187411) | Marine gutless worms symbiont microbial communities from Max Planck institute for Marine Microbiology, Germany - Inanidrilus manae... ...
AAGCGAAGGCGTTCTTCCATCACCGAACTCTCTTTCCACGGCATCAACACCTCCTGCCTGCAAAAACAGGCCGAAAGTGTTACCCATGTGTCCGGTACGAAATGTCACCTATGTCTCGGGCCGCTCATTCCCTTGCAGACAGGAGAACAGGCGGTGCTTCGGCTACTGCCGAAGCCGATTGCGTGCCGCCGCTGCGGACCTAGCCGTCCTTGGCCTTTTCCAGGAACTTGATTGCGTACTCGACGGTCGTGTCCGTGGTCCTGTCTTCGAAGCGATCTCTGTCATCGGACGTCAGCCTCGGGTAGGTGATCGTCACCTGCCAACGGATCCTGCCGGTGCGGCCGATCCAGTCCGGATTGTCGGGAATGACCGTGCTCAGGGTGAAGGTGAGGGGCTCGTGCGGGTCCACGCTTTGCAGGAAGCCTTCCGTCGTGATGATGCGGTACCAGGTGTTCCTGTTGGGCGACGTCGCCTGCAGCTTGATCGGCTGGTCGTCGCCATCGAACTGCACCTCGGCCGCGCGGATGTCGACCGCACTCAGGCCTTTGAGGGACTCGATGTTGGTATGGATGTTCAGGTCCCAGACCTCACCGATTCGCGCCTTGACCGACTCGGTTTCCACATCGTCGCAGGCCGAAACGAGAACCAGCAGGCAGAGCGCAAGGGCGCTCCACACCGTCCGCCGCGAACCGCGCCGCGCCGTCGTCATCATCATCCAACATGATCTCATAAGGCCCTACTCCGTAACGCATTTCTTCCTTCGGCGACAGCCTATCGCGATCCCAACGACGGGCCAAAATGTGACCGGTCCCCTTGCCGACGGCGCTGAGCAAATCGGGCCGATCGATCCTGCGCTGCCGATCGCTCGGCCGTCCTGCCGCCCGGACCATGCAAACATGGACGGGTAACTTATTTTTCAATGGCTTGATCAGGCAACTTGAGATTTCATCGCAGGCCCTTGGGGTGCTATGATCAGTCCTGCGACTCGCTCGCAGGGCCGCCAGAACCGCAAAGCGGCGGCGGTCGTGGACTGCGGCGCGGGTCACCTCCGACACGCTGATGGTCGGCAGAGGGCTACGTGGCATGACGACGCTGTCGCAGCGTTTTCCGAGCCGGGCGTTCGTGCCCGAAAAGATCCAGTTCGATCCCGAGTTGCGGTTCCAGGATGCGCGCTTGAAGCAGGCGTTGGCGTACTGGACCGGCAAACAGGCTGGCCGGGAGATGCCCGGCCGGCGCGACCTCAGACCCGCCGAGATGACCGCATTCCTGCCGGACGTGCTGCTGTTTGACGTGCTCGCCGACGACGGTGCGCGGCAATACCGCTTCAGGCTGATGGGCACGCGGGTGGCGGAGCACTATGGCGAGCACACCGGCGAGCTGGTCGACGACGGTCCCAACGAGATCGCACGACAGCGCTGGCGCGTGGTGCTCGACCACGCGTGCGAGACCCGCGGTGCCGTGCGCGCCGTATCGCGGGCAGCGGATCCGTACAAGCAGTGGCTGCTGGCGGAAGGCGTGCTGGCACCGTTGGGCGACGACGACGGCACGGTGGCGATGGTGTTCTGCGTGATGATGTTCCGGCCGGAGACCGAGCTGTCCGATAGCGAACGCAAGCGTTCGCGTTAACGTTTCGGCGCAGAAAACCGGGGGAATGCCCCCTGCCCGAGGATATCTATATTTGTCATAATATGAATTATGCGCATATTAGAGGCGTGCGCCAGGGATCGGGGTGGCCGTCCCCTCGCGCCCGCGACGGCGCCCTCAGGGCCCCCGACAGGCGCCGCAGCTTGCGAGCGCCTGACAGCGTCGGCATAGTCCGGCGCCATGAGCAAGGATCTCCCCGATGCACCCGGCATCACCCGCCTGCTGGCGGTGATGGCCCGTCTGCGCGATCCCAACGGCGGCTGTCCATGGGATCTCGAGCAGGACTTCGCCAGCATTGCCCCCTACACCATCGAGGAGGCCTACGAGGTCGCCGACGCGATCGCCGAGAACGACATGGCGCAGCTGCGCGATGAGTTGGGCGACCTGCTGCTGCAGGTGGTCTTTCACGCCCGCATGGCCGAGGAAGCCGCGCAGTTCGATTTCGATCAGGTGGCCGGCGGCATCGCCGACAAGATGATCCGGCGGCATCCGCACGTGTTCGGCGACACCGACATCGCCAGCGCCGGCGCCCAGACGCTCGCCTGGGAAGAGCAGAAGGCCCAGGAGCGTCAGGCCAAGGCGGCCGCCCGCGGCGGCGAGGCCAGCAGCCTCGACGGCGTGGCGACGGGTCTTCCGGCCCTCACCCGCGCGCTGAAACTGCAGAAGCGGGCGGCCCGGGTCGGCTTCGACTGGCCCTCGGTGGCGCCGGTGTTTGCCAAGATCGGCGAAGAGATCGACGAGCTGCAGGAGGCGCTGGCGGCGGAGGCGGCACCGTTCCGCGTCGCCGAGGAGCTGGGCGACCTGCTGTTCTCCGTGGTCAACGCCGCGCGCCACCTGGAAGTCGACCCTGAAGAGGCCCTGCGCGCGGCCAACCGCAAGTTCGAGCACCGCTTCCGCCAGGTCGAGGCAGGACTGTCAGCCCAGGGCCGGCAGGCGAGCGAGGTCGACCTGGACATCCTGGAGGCGCTCTGGGTGAAGGCCAAGGCCGCCACCGCCAGCAAGTAACCGGCGGCCTACCGGCGGCGCGGGACGGCGGTCCCGGCCGTCAGTCGAGCTCGAACAGCTCTCGTTTCAGGTCGTCCCAGACCGTCCGGCCGGCGCTGACCACCAACGGCGAGGGATGGTCGATGTCGGCCAGGCGGTAGGGCGTGCCGTCGAGGCGGGCGGCGTGCCCGCCGGCCTCGGCCAGCAGCAACGCGCCGGCGGCGTGATCCCAGGGGTTGGTGTGCCGGTAGAGGGCGTAGTGGAGCCGGCCCAGCAGCATCATCTGGTACTCCAGCCCCGCACAGTGCAGGACCAGCAGCGGGCCGACGCGTTCGAAGTTGCGCGCCGCGGTGGCCGCCAGATCGCGGTCGTAGCCGCCCAGATGCAGACAGCCGGAGTAGCGGCGCGGCTCGTCCGGTGGCGACAGGCGGACGCGGACCCCGTCGAGGAACGCGCCGGCGCCCTGCTCCGCCGCCGCCATCACGTCGTGCACGCTGTCGTAGATCCAGCCGCCGACGATCTCGCCGCCGATGCTGAGCGCGACCATGGTGGCGAACAGCGGCAGCCCGCCGGCGAAGTTGATGGTTCCGTCGATGGGATCGACGATCCAGCACGGCGCCTCTCCGGCCAGCGCGTCGAGCACCGCCGGATCGTGGCTGACCGCCTCCTCGCCGACGACGACGCTGCCGGGAAGCAGCGGCGCCAGGCGGCGCGTCAATGCTGCCTCGGTCTCCAGATCGGCCGAGGTCAGCAGGTCGTTCGGGGATTTCTCGGAGATCTCGTGCGCCTGCAGGCGCTTGAACCTGGGCAGGGCATGCTCGCGGGCCGCTTCGCGGACGACGTCGGCGACGGCATCGATGTCCGGCAGATCGGGCATGCTGGTCCCTGCTCCGGTTTCCTTGCGGCCGCGGTGGACCGGGCTGCAGTGCAACGAGAAAGGGGCCGCGCGGTGACGGCCCCTTCCCGTTCGTTCGCTGGCGGGCGTCGCCGGCTACATCATACCGCCCATGCCGCCCATGCCACCCATACCGCCCATGTCCGGCATCGCCGGCATGTCGGAGGTGTCCTGCGGCTTCTCGGCCACCATCGCCTCGGTGGTGATCAGCAGTCCGGCCACCGACGCCGCGTCCTGCAGTGCGGTCCGCACCACCTTGGTCGGGTCGATGATGCCGGCCTTGATCATGTCGACATACTTCTCGTTCTGCGCGTCGAAGCCGACTTTCTCGTCCTTCGACTCCAGCAGCTTGCCGGCCACGACGGCACCGTCGGCGCCGGCGTTCTCGGCGATCTGCCGCACCGGCGACTGCAGCGCCCGGCGGACGATGTCGATGCCGACGTTCTGGTCGTCGTTCACGCCCTTCTGCTTCTTCAGTGCCTTGGAGGCATACAGCAGGGCCGAACCGCCGCCGACCACGACGCCTTCCTCGACCGCGGCGCGGGTGGCGTTCAGGGCGTCATCGACGCGGTCCTTGCGCTCCTTCACCTCGATCTCGGTGGCGCCGCCGACCTTGATCACGGCCACGCCGCCGGCCAGCTTGGCCAGCCGCTCCTGCAGCTTCTCGCGGTCGTAGTCCGAGGAGGTCTCCTCGATCTGCGCCCGGATCTGGCTGCACCGGCCCTCGACGTCACTCTTCTTGCCGCCACCGCCGACGATGGTGGTGTCTTCCTTGGAGATGCTGATCCGCTTGGCGCGCCCGAGCATGTCCATGGAGACGTTCTCGAGCTTGATGCCGAGGTCCTCGGAGATCACCTGGCCATTGGTCAGGATGGCGATGTCCTCGAGCATCGCCTTGCGGCGATCGCCGAAGCCCGGCGCCTTGACCGCCGCGACCTTGAGGCCGCCGCGCAGCTTGTTGACCACCAGGGTCGCCAGGGCCTCGCCCTCGACGTCCTCGGCGATGATCAGCAGCGGCCGGCCACCCTGCGCCACCTTCTCCAGCACCGGCAGCATCGGCTGCAGGCTGGACAGCTTGGACTCGTGCAGCAGGATGTAGGGGTCCTCGAGCTCCGTCACCATCTTCTCGGCATCGGTGATGAAGTACGGCGACAGGTAGCCGCGGTCGAACTGCATGCCCTCGACGACTTCAAGCTCGGTGTCCAGGCCCTTGGCCTCTTCCACCGTGATGACGCCTTCCTTGCCGACCTTCTGCATGGCCTTGGCGATCATCTCGCCGATCTCGCGCTCGCCGTTGGCCGAGATGGTGCCCACCTGACGCACCTCGCCTTCGGTGCTGATCCGCTGGGCCCGCTTGTGCAGCTGGTCGACGACCGCGTCGACGGCGAGGTCGATGCCGCGCTTCAGGTCCATCGGGTTCATGCCCGCGGCGACCGACTTCAGCCCCTCGCGGACGATGGCCTGGGCCAGCACGGTGGCGGTGGTGGTGCCGTCGCCGGCCTCGTCGCTGGTCCGCGAGGCGACCTCGCGCACCATCTGCGCGCCCATGTTCTCGAACTTGTCCTCAAGCTCGATCTCCTTGGCCACGGTGACACCGTCCTTGGTGATCCGCGGCGCGCCGAACGACTTGTCGAGCACGACGTTGCGGCCCTTGGGGCCGAGCGTCACCTTGACGGCGTCGGCCAGCACGTTGACGCCGTGCAGCATGCGCTGACGGGCATCGACGTGGAATCTTACGTCTTTGGCAGCCATTTCTGATCCTCTACTTGATCACACCCATGATGTCGGACTCCTTCATGATCAGCAGCTCTTCGCCTTCGAGCTTGACCTCGGTTCCCGACCATTTGCCGAACAGCACCCGATCGCCCTTCTTGACGTCGAGTGGATGAACCTTGCCGTCCTCACTGCGACTGCCGTCGCCGACGGCGAGGATCTCGCCTTCCATCGGCTTCTCTTGCGCAGTGTCCGGAATGATGATGCCGCCGGCCGTCTTCACGTCCTCCTGGACGCGACGTACCAGCACACGGTCATGCAGTGGCCTGATCTTCATCAGCGACCTCCCCTTATCAGGAAATTCAAGCGTTATGGCAGGGCGTTAGCACTCGTTGAAAGAGAGTGCCAGCTATATAGAAGTGGCACCTGCCGCTGTCAACACGAAGCCGGCGGCCGGCCCGCCTACTGGGCCGGTTACTGGGCCGCTTCGGCCGTCGGCGACGCCAGGTGGAGCCGCTTGCGCAGCCGGGCGGCGTCGGCCGGATCGAGATTGACCGTCAGCCGCACCGTATGGTCCCGGTCCTCGCGGGCCAGCACCTCGCCGCGACGGTAGAGCCAGGCCACGGTCGCACCGTCAGCCTGGTCGACGTCGACGTCGACCAGTTCGCGTCCCCTGTCCAGCATGCGATCGACGGCCTCCAGCAAGCTGTCGCAGCCGGCGCCGGTGATGGCCGAGATCGCCACCGCGTCCTGCGCCCGTGCGAGGTAGTTCTGCGCCCGCTCGGTCGTCGTGGCATCGGCGGCGTCGAGCTTGTTCAGCACCTCGATCAGCCGCCCGTCGTCGCCGTGGCGGGCACCGAGATCGCCCAGCACGGCCATGACGTCGGCTTTCTGGGCCTCGCTGTCCGGGTGCGTGATGTCGCGCACGTGCAGCAGCACCGCCGCCTCGAGCACCTCTTCCAGGGTGGCGCGGAAGGCGGCGACCAGATGGGTGGGCAGATCGGAAATGAAACCGACGGTGTCCGACAGGATGACCTTGCGCCCGCTTGGCAGCACGATCCCGCGCATCGTCGGGTCCAGGGTCGCGAACAGCTGGTCCTCTGCCACCACGGTGGCGCCGGTCAGCCGGTTGAACATCGTCGACTTGCCGGCGTTGGTGTAGCCGACCAGCGCCACCACCGGGTACGGTGCCTCGCGCCGCGTCTTGCGCTGCAGTTCGCGGGTTCGCGTGACTTCGGCCAGTTCGCGCCGCAGGCGCACGACGCGCTCGTCGATCATCCGCCGGTCGGCTTCGATCTGGGTTTCGCCTGGGCCACCGACGGTACCGAGGCCGCCGCGCTGGCGCTCCAGATGGGTCCAGCTGCGCACCAGCCGGCTGCGCTGGTAGGTCAGCTGAGCTAGCTCGACCTGCAGCCGGCCTTCCCGGGTCCGCGCCCGCTCAGCGAAGATCTCCAGAATCAAGCCTGTGCGGTCGATGACCTTGCAGTTCCAGGCCCGCTCCAGATTGCGCTGCTGCACCGGCGTCAGCACGCCGTCGATGACGACGACCTCGATCTCCTCGGCTGCGACGCGGGTCGCGATCTGCTCGATCCAGCCGGCGCCGAGCAGGGTCGACGGCCGCGGCCGGGTCAGCCGTACGGTTTCCGCGGCGACGACCTCAAGGCCGATCGCGGCCACCAGGCCGACCGCCTCGGCCAGCTTGGCCTCCGGCTCGCGGGGCGCGGACGAACCGCCGCGCCAGGGATGCAAGACGATCGCCTGGCTGCTGCCTGCGGCCCAGTTTTTCCGCGGGAACCCGGGCAACGTCAGCTCTCGGCTGCGCCTTCCTGCGCCGGATCGTAGAGCTGGATCGGTTGCGCCGGCATCACGGTCGAGATCGCATGCTTGTAGACCAGCTGGACATGCCCATCGCGTCGCAGCAGCACGCAGAAATTGTCAAAGCCGCTGATGAAGCCTTGAAGTTTCACGCCGTTGACGAGGAATACCGTGACTGGGGTCTTGTGCTTGCGAACGTAGTTCAGAAAGACGTCCTGCATGTTTTGTTTTTCGTTGGCCATGTTTTGTTCCGGTTGTTGTGGCTTCGGCAAGAATTGGTGAACTGCCCTCCCCCTTGCCGGCTTCAAGTTGTAAGACGGCACTGCACCTAAAACTTAGACTAGGCAGTGACATAGGGTCACGTCACATATTCGGCAAGGCGGATCCCCGGCAATCCGCCGCCCGGCCCGAACCGCCAGCAAACGCCTGCCGATCGGCGCTTTTTGGCCGCACATCGTTCGCCGCCACAGGGTCTGTATAGTCCCGTCCCGGGACCGTCGGGACACCCCGAGGTGACGGGGCCGACGCACAGACAACAGGCGATTCTATGCCGCGGCACCCGCCCGCATGAACGCCTCGTACTGCGCGCGCAAGGCCATCGAGCCACTGCCCGGGCGGCCATTGCCGATCACCGCGTCATCGATCTGCACCACCGGCAGGACGAAGGACGTGGTGCTGGTGAGGAAGGCCTCACGCGCACGCTTGGCCTCTTCCAGGGTAAACGGACGCTCTTCAACCGCGATGCCGTCGGCGCGCGCCAGCTCGATCAGGCGCCGGCGGGTGATGCCGTTGAGAATGGCGTTCTCGGCCGGGCGGGTGATCAGCGTGCCGTCGGCGTCGATGATCCAGGCGTTGGTCGAGCTGCCCTCGGTGACGAAGCCCTGCGCGTCCACCTGCCAGGTCTCGTAGGCCCCGGCAGCCTTGGCCGCCTGTTTGGCCAGCACATTCGGCAGCAGCGAGACGGTCTTGATGTCGCAGCGCTGCCAGCGGATGTCCGGCTGCGAGATCACCTTGATGCCCTCCTCGAGCACCTGGGCCGACGGCGGCGCGGTGCGCCGCGCGGTAACGACCAGAGCGGGGCGCACGGCGGGGTTCGGGAACGCATGGTCGCGGCGGGCGACACCACGGGACACCTGGAGATAGACGATGCCATCGCGCACGCCGTTGCGCCGGATCATCTCGCGCAGCACCACGCCCAGCGCCCGCCGGCCCATCGGCATCGCCATCTGCAGTTCGCGCAGCGAGCGCTCGAGGCGATCATTGTGCCAGTCCTCGTCGACCAGGTCGCCGTTGCAGACGGCGATCACCTCGTAGACGCCGTCGGCGAACTGATAGCCACGGTCCTCGACATGAACCTGGGCCTGACGATGCGGCCGATAGCGTCCGTTGACGTAGGCAATCCGGCTCATTGCGACCTCACGTTGCTCAGTGGCGCCAGTATGTCGGGTTGATCAATACCAGGAACGCCAGAATTTCCAACCGCCCGAGAATCATCGCCACCATGGTCACCAGCTTGCCACCACCCGACAGGGCGGCATAGGCCGGCGCCGCGGGGTCGATCGCCTGGGCCAGCGGCCCGGCGTTGGTCAGCGCCGCCGTCGCCAGGGCGATCGCCGGCATCGGCTCGAGCCCGGTCGCCGTCAGCAGGGCCGAGGTCGCCGCCAGCGCCAGGACGAGGACGAAGAAGAAGCTCCATACCCCGGCGACGACGCCCTGGTCGATCACCTGCGGCCCCATCTTCAGCGGCACGACGCCGCGCGGATGGACCAGCCGCGCCAATTCGCGCCGGGCCTGCTTGAACAGCACCGCGATGCGGAACAGCTTCACCCCACCGGCGGTCGAGGCGGCGCTGCCGCCGACCAGCACCAGGCCGATCACCAGGACGGCAGGAAACAGCGCCCCGACCGGCAGCACGGCGCTGGTGGTGCCCGTGGTCGACATCATCGAGGTGGCGGAGAACAGGCCGGCATGCAGGCTGGCCAGCGGCCCGAGGCCAGTGGTCCGCCAGAGCCAGAGCGCCAGGGCCAGACCGATCGCCACCACTGCGATCAGCAGGTAGCGCAGCTCGACGTTCTGCAGGCAGGCCCGCCAGCGACCGTTCAGCACCGCCCAATGCAGGGTGAAGTTGCTCGCCCCGATCAGCATGAACAACACCAGGACCAGTTCTGCGGCGACGTTGCGCAGGCCGGCGACGCCGCCCTCGGCCATGGCAAAGCCTCCGGTGGAGATCGCCCCGAAGGCCAGCCCCAGGCCGTCCAGGGTCGGCACGCCGGACAGCCACAGGGCGATGGCGCAGGCGAAGGTCAGCACCGTGTAGACCCAGCCGAGATTGCGCGCCGTCTGCGCCAGCCGCACCGGCACGCTGATGCCTTCACCACGTGGCAGGGCGCTGTGGAAGTAGTGCATGCCGCCGGTGCCAAGGTGGGAGAACACGACCACCGCCAGCAGGATGGTCAGGAAGCCGCCGAGCCATTGGAGCAGCGCCCGCCACAGCAGCAGCGCCGGCGGCAGCGCCTCGGGCCCGGCAAAGGCACTGGCGCCCGTCGTGGTGAGCCCGGAGACGGCTTCGAACAGATAGTCCACACCACCCCCCGGCAGCGGCAGCAGCAGAAACGGCACGGCGCCGAGGCCGCCCAGCAGCGGCCAGACCAGGACCACCAGCAGATAGCTCTCACGTTTGCCGAGCCAGGGCTCGTCGCGACCGCGGGTGGCAAACAGCACGGCGCCGGCGATGAAGGCGCTGAGCAGGGCGGCACCAACGAAGGCCTGCGCCGTCGGGTAGTCGCCGGCGACCGTCGCCGACAGCGCCGGCAGCAACATCGCCGCCGCCAGCGGCAGGGCGATCCAGGCCAGCGTGTTGGCGACGGCGTCGATGCGCATCGGTCGGCGCCGGCGGGCTCAGAAGAAGTCGATGCGGACGGCGAACATCTTCTCGACTTTGCGGACCATGTCGGCCAACGCGAAGATGACGACGCGGTCATGAACCTGGATCACGGTGTCGCCGCGCGGAATGATGACGCGACCCTCGCGCACCACCGCGCCGACGATGATCCCGGCCGGCAGCCGGATGTCGCGCAACGGCACGCCGACCAGGCTCGAGGTCTCCAACGCTTCCGCCTCGATGATCTCCGCCGCCCCGTCGCGCAGGCTGTGCACGCCGCGGATCCGCCCGCGGCGCACGTGCTGGAGGATCGTCGACACCGTCGTCGCTCGGGGATCGACCGCGGCGTCGATGCCGAGCGAGCTGAGCAGCGGCGCGTAGCCCGGGTTGTTGATCAGGGTGACCGCACGCTGGCAGCCGTGCCGCTTGGCGAGCAGCGAGACCAGGATGTTGACCTCGTCGTCGTCGGTGACGGCGACCACGGTCTCGGCATTCCGCACGTTGGCCTCGGTCAGGATTTCCGCGTCGAGCGCATCGCCGTTGATCACCACGGTGTTCTCGAGCTGCTCGGCAATGACCCCGGCGCGCTCGGCATCGAGCTCGACGATCTTGACCCGGACGTCGGCAGCCTCCTGCTCCAGCCCATGTGCCAGCGACAGGCCGATATGCCCGCCGCCGACAATGACGACGCGCCGGGCCTCGCGTTCCTCGTGTCCGAACAGGGTCAGGGCCCGTTTCACGTGGCCCCGGTCGGAGACGAAATAGACCTCGTCGCCGGCCAGCATCTGGTCGTCGCCGCTGGGCACGATCAACCGGCCCTCGCGGGCGATGCCGACGACGACGATGTTGAGGTCGGGGAACAGCTCGGTCAGCTGGCGCAGGGGCGTGTTGATCACCGGGCAGTCGTCGTCGCAGCGGACGCCGATCAGCCGCACCAGATCGTCCGCGAACGGCACCATGTCGAAGGTGCCCGGCACGTCCAGCCGCCGGCGCACCGCCTTCGCCACCTCCAGCTCCGGCGAGATGATCACGTCGATCGGCATATGGTCGCGGCTGAACAGATCGCGCCAGGCCGGTTCCAGGTAGCTCTGGTCGCGCACCCGCGCCACCTTGGTCGGCACGTTGAACAGCGAGTGCGCGACCTGGCAGGCGACCATGTTCACCTCGTCCGCATAGGTGACGGCGATGATCATGTCGGCATCTTCCGCGCCGGCGCGCTCCAGGACATCGGGGTGCGAGGCGAAGCCCAGCATGCCCTGGACGTCGAGGGTATCGTTGACCCGCTGCACCAGCACCTGCGACTGGTCGATCACGGTCACGTCGTTGTGCTCGCCGGCCAACCGGCGGGCGATGTTGTAGCCGACCTGACCGGCCCCGCAGACAATGACTTTCATGCCGCCCCTGCCGTTGCCCTGTGGTTGGTCCGCCGCCCCGCGACGGCGTCAGGCGCCGTGGCTCGGCCGGCCATTGACGCCCAGCGACTTCAACTTGCGGTGCAGGGCCGAGCGTTCCATGCCGACGAACTCCGCCGTACGCGAGATGTTGCCGCCGAAACGGTTGATCTGTGCCATCAGGTACTCGCGCTCGAACACCTCGCGGGCCTCGCGCAGCGGCAGCCCCATGACCTCACGGGCCTCGTCGCCGCGCAGGGCAGCCGGGGTCGGCGCGCCGATCTCCGCCGGCAGCATGTCGACACGGATCTTCTCGCTGCGGTCAGGCGCCATGATCAGCAGCCGCTCGACGATGTTACGCAACTGGCGGACGTTGCCCGGCCACTGATGGCTCTGGAGGGCCGACATCGCATCGTCGCTGAGGGTCATCGGCAGCAGGCCCAGAGTGGCGGCCGAACGCACCATGAAGTGTTGCACCAGGTCCGGGATGTCCTCCGGCCGCTCCTTCAGGGTCGGCACCTTCAGTGGCACCACGTTCAGGCGGTGGTAGAGGTCTTCGCGGAACGCCCCTTTCTCGATCTGGTGCATCAGGTCCCGGGTGGTCGAGCAGATGACCCGGACGTCGACTTCGACGTTGTGCGCGCCACCGACCCGCTGGAAGGTCTGGTCGACCAGCACCCGCAACACCTTGCCCTGGGTTTCCATCGGCATGTCGGCAATCTCGTCGAGGAACAGCGTGCCGCCGTGGGCGCGCTCGAACACGCCGATGCGTCGCCGCCCGCCGGCCTCGCCGTCGACGCCGAACAGCTCCTCTTCGACCCGCTCAGGCGCCAGCATGGCGGCGTTGAGCACCACGAACGGGCCGTGCCCACGCTGCGACAGGCGATGGATGGTGCGCGCCACGACCTCCTTGCCGGCCCCGGGCGGGCCGCTGATCAGGACCCGGCTGCCGGTCGGCGCGACCCGGGCGATCGCCTGGCGCAGGGCGGCGATCAAGGCGCTGTCGCCGACGATGTCGGTTTCCGGCCCGGCCCGCTGCCGCAGCTCGCGGTTCTCCCGGGTCAGCCGCGCCGCCTCGATCGCCCGCTGCACGACGAGCAGCAGACGGTCGGTCTTGAACGGCTTCTCGATGTAGTCGTAGGCACCGAACTTGATCGCCTGCACCGCCGTTTCGATGTTGCCGTGGCCGGAGATCATCACCACCGGCAGCTCCGGGTGGTCGGCCAGCATCTCGCGCAGCAGTTCCAGGCCGTCGCGCTTGCTGCCCTGCAGCCAGATGTCGAGGATCACCAGCGACGGCACCCGTTGGCTGACCGCCTCCATGGCCTCGCCATCGGTTCCCGCCACCCGCGTCTCATAGCCTTCGTCGGCGAGGATACCGGCGATCAACTCGCGGATATCGGCCTCGTCGTCGACGATCAGGATGTCACGCGCCATGTCGCTGCACCTCGTCACCGTCCTCTTCAGGGCTGCTGCGACCGTCGCCCGGCTTCGCCCGCAGCTCCGACAGCCGCACCCGCACACAGGCACCGCCGTCGGGCCCGTCGCCCATATGCAGGCGCCAGCCGTGTTCTTCGACAATCTTCTTGACGATCGCCAGCCCCAGCCCGGTGCCCTTCTCGCGGGTCGTCACATAGGGCTCGGTCAGCCGCTCGCGATCCTCGACCGGCAGCCCCTTGCCGTTGTCGCAGACCTCCAGCAGCATCGTCTCGCCGTCGTGCTTCAGCTTCACTTCGACCCGGCCCGGTGCGCCGTCGGCGCCATCGGCCGCCTGACGGGCATGGATGGCCTCGACCCCGTTCTGGATCAGGTTGGTCAGGACCTGGCCGGTCTGCCGCGCGTCGCAGCGCACGCTGACCGGCTGCTCCGGCAGGTCGAGCACGAACTCGATGTCGCTGTGGGCGAAGCGCTGCGGGAACACCGCCTCGCGTACCAGCTCGTCGAACCGTTCGGCCCGCAGTTCCGCCGCCGGCATGCGGGCGAAGGCCGAGAACTCGTCGACCATGCGGCCGATGTCGCCGACCTGGCGGATGATGGTGTCGGTGCACTGGCCGAAGACGTCCGGATCGCTGACCACCTCGGCGCTGTACTTGCGCTTCAGGCGTTCGGCCGAGAGCTGGATCGGGGTCAGCGGATTCTTGATTTCGTGGGCGATCCGCCGCGCCACGTCGGCCCAGGCTGCCCGCCGCTGGGCCGTGACCAGTTCGGTGATGTCATCGAAGGTGACGACGAAGCTGGTGCCGCCCCGGGCCGACCGGTCGGCGCCGACCCGCACCATGAAGATCGAGCGGTGGCCTTTGCGCACGACACTGACCTGTCCCTCGACCACCCGGTCCGGTCGGGCCCGCGCCTGGCTCAGCAGCGGCGCCATTTCCGGCAGCACGTCGGTCAGCCGGCGGCCGACCAGCTGTTCGTAGTCGGTATTCAGCAGGTCGAGGGCCGAGCGGTTGGGCAGGTTGATGCAACCCTCCCCGTCCAGCCCCAGGACGCCGGCCGAGACCCCGGCCAGGACTGCCTCGGTGAAGCGGCGACGCTGGTCCATCTGCCGGTTGGCTTCGACCAGTTCCGAGCGCTGGGTTTCAAGCTGGCTGGTCATCCGGTTGAAGGCCCGGCTCAGGGTGCCGATCTCGTCGGCGTTGTCGCCTTCGCTGACGCGCGCGGCCAGGTCGCCCAGGCGCACCCGTTCTGCGGTTTCCACCAGGGCGCGGATCGGCTGCACCAGGCGGTTGGCGAAGACCAGGCCAAGCCAGACCGCGACCAGCAGCAGCAGCACGGCGACGACGATGAACAGCAGCGCCGAGGTCAGTTGGATGTCCGAGCGCGAGCCTTCGAGCGCCTCGTACTCACTGACCACCTCGCGTGCCTTCTCGGCGTGGTTGAGCACCGCCGGATCGACGAAGCGGCCGACATAGAGATAGGTGTCCAGCGGCAGGTCGAGCCGGACCAGCGCCCGCACCCGGTCCTCGTTGTTGCGGCCGATGATCACCACGTCGCCGGAGGCCGTCAGGTTGAGCGCGCCCAGCGGCATCTGCTCGAACTCCGACAGCAGGCTGAGCGTCGTCCGGGCCAGGATCCGGCCGGAGCTGTCGAACACGGTCGCCTCGCTGAGTGCCCGGATCGCCGCCTGGGCGGTGAGAAACTGGCTGAACGCATCGGGATTGCGCAGCAGATGCGGGGCGGCCCGGCTGACGTCGCGGGCCATCGCCAGAATGTCGGCCCGGATGGTGCTGCGATGCTCGCCGACATAGGCCTCGGCCACGGCCAGGGATTCCTGCACCGCCGTACGCACCCGTTCGCTGAACCAGGCCTCGATGCCGAGATAGAAGAACGCGGCCGAGAACACGGCGACGATGATCGCCGGGGTCACCGCCAGCAGGCTGAACAGGGCGACGAACCGGGTATGCAGGCGCGAGCCGGCCGAGCCGCTGCGCCGTTCCACCCAGAGCCGCACCAACTGGCGCGCCACCAGGACCCCCAGCGAGAGCAGCAGCACCATGTCGACGACAAGCAGGATCAGCACGATCCGCGGGTCGGGCGTCGACGGCGCCGCGCCGGTCCAGGCGACGTAGGTGGCGATGCCCGAGGCCGCCGCCAGGATCGCCAGTGCCAGCGCCAGCTTGGCCGAGAGCCGGCTGCGCCGGGCCCAGGGCAGCAAAACCTGGCGGAACAGGTCCTCTACGCGGGTATGTTCGGTGGTGGTTGCCATCCGCTACGCTTGCTCGCCATCACCTGCCGTGCGTTACCCGCAGGCCACGGCTGTTGCACAATTGCATCACTTGAGGCCGCGAACGACCTCAATGTCAAGATCACGGATCTTCTTGCGCAGCGTATTGCGGTTCAGGCCGAGCAGTTGGGCCGCCTTGACCTGGTTGCCCCGGGTGGCCGAAAGGCACAGCTCGATCAGCGGCCGCTCCACCTCGCGGACCACCCGATCATAGATCCCAGCCGGCGGCAGGGCGTCGCCATGGGCCGAGAAATACTGCTTGAGATGGCGCTCGACCGAGCTGCCGATGCTGTCGCCTTGCTCGCTGTGCTCGGCCACCGGCTCGGCCGAGGTGGCGCTCAACTCAAGCTCGATGACCTCCGATTCGATGGTGTCTTCGGGATGCAGTGCGGCCAGCCGGTGGATCAGGTTCTCAAGCTCGCGGACATTGCCCGGCCAGCGGTAGCGCCGCAGGCGATCCATTGCCTGCGGCGAGATTCGCTTGGGTCGGAAGCCGTCGGCCTCGGCCCTGGCCAGGAAGTGATGCACCAGGTCGGCGATGTCCTCGGTGCGCTCGCGTAGCGGCGGCAGTCGCAGCGGCACCACGTTGAGGCGGTAGAACAGATCCTCGCGGAACAGGCCCTGATGGATCAGCTGGCGCAGGTCGCGGTTGGTGGCGGCGACGATGCGCACGTTGGTGCGGATCGGCGTGCGGCCGCCGACGGTGGTGTATTCCCCCTGCTGCAGCACCCGCAGCAACCGGGTCTGTGCCTCGGGCGGCATGTCGCCGATTTCGTCGAGGAACAAGGTGCCACCCTCGGCCTGCTCGAAGCGGCCGACGCCCCGCACCGAGGCGCCGGTGAAGGCGCCCTTCTCGTGGCCGAACAGCTCGCTCTCGATCAGCTCGCGGGGAATCGCCGCCATGTTGACGGGGACGAACGGGCCATTGCGGCGCTTGCCGTAGTCGTGCAGCGCCCGCGCCACCAGCTCCTTGCCGGTGCCCGACTCGCCGGTGATCATCACCGTCAGGTCGGTCTGCACCAGGCGCGCCAAGGTCCGGTAGATCTCCTGCATCGCCGGCGAGCGGCCGATCAGCGGCAGCCGCTCCTCGTCCTCGGCCACCGTCTCGCTGCGCGCATGTGCCGCCTTGGGCACGCTCAGCGCACGCTGGACGACGCTGGTCAGCTCCTTGAGGTCGAAAGGCTTGGGCAGGTACTCGAAGGCCCCACGCTCGTTCGCCTTGATCGCCGTCAGCAGCGTCGACTGCGCGCTCATGACGATGATCGGCAGCTCTGGCCGCAGCTTCTTGACCCGTGGCAGCAGGTCGAGGCCGTTCTCGTCCGGCATCACCACATCGGTGATGACCAGATCCCCGTCACCCTCGGCAATCCAGCGCCACAGGGTGGCGGCATTGCCGGTCGCGCGGACCTCGTAGCCGACCCGGCCGAGGGCGTGGTCCAGCACGGTGCGGATGGCCCGGTCGTCGTCGGCGATGAGAATTGTGCCGCGGCTCATGACGCGTCGGCTCCTTCGACCATCGGCAACATGACCCTGAACAGCGTGCCGCGCGGCTGCGGCTCGCATTCGACGATGCCGCCATGGTCGCCGATGATTTTCGCCACCAGGGCCAGACCGAGGCCGGAGCCCTTGACCTTGCTGGTGACGAACGGATCGAACAGATAGGGCCGCAGCTCCTCGGGCACGCCCGCGCCGTTGTCGAACACCCGCACCTCGATCGGCAGCTTCAGTCGGGTGCGGCTGCCGGATACCGCAATCGAGATGCCGTGCCGGAAGGCGGTGCCGAGGTGGATCTCGCCGCCGTCGGTGGGCACCGCTTCGGCCGCGTTCTTGACCAGGTTCAGGAACACCTGCACCAGTTGGTCGAAGTTGCCGTGCACCGCCGGCAGCGACGGGTCATAGCGCTCGAAGAAGCGCACCCCGGCGGCGAAGCCGGGCTCGGAAATGCGTCGTACCCGTTCCAGCACGGCATGGATGTTCACCGGTTCGCGCTCCACCGGCTTGTCGGAGAACATCTCCATGCGCTCGACAATGCCGACGATGCGGTCGGCCTCATCGCAAATCAGTTGCGTCAGGGCACGGTCTTCGGAAGAGGCGCCCTGTTCCAGCAGCTGCGCCGCGCCGCGGATACCGCTCAGCGGATTCTTGATCTCGTGCGCCAGGATCGCCGCCATCGCCGTCACCGAGCGCGCCGCACCGCGATGGGTGAGCTGGCGGTCCATCTTGCTGGCAATGGTGTTCTCCTGCAGCGTGAGCAGCACCATGCCGTCCTGCTCCGGCAGCGGCGAGGCCGTGGCGTTGACCAGGTGACGGCCGATACGCGGCGATCCCAGGTCGACCTCGTACTCGGACATGGTCGCCTCTTTCTGCCGCGACTCCTGCACCAGCGCGATCACCGGACTGCCGAACGGCACCAGCGCATCCAGGCCCTGGCGCCGCATCTGCGCCGCGCCGGAAGAGAAGAACTGCTCGCCGGCAGGATTGACGTAGCGCACCCGGTCCGCGGCATCGAGCAGCAGCACCGGATAGGGAAAAGCGTCGAGCACCGCCTGGGCATCCGGCCGCCAGGCGCCGCGACCGGTCGCGCTGTCGGCCACACTGGTGCTCATGCCGCCGCTCGCAGCCGATCCAGGTCGACATAGATCCGGTCGATGCCGGCACGGACCTGATCCGGATCATCCAGCCGCAGCAGCGTCTGCCGCGTCGGCCGCGGCACCGCCAGGCGCTCGAGGTAGCGGTTGAGATGCTTGCGGGCGATCCGCACCCCGCGTCGCGGACCGTAGTGGTCCAGCATCAGCGTATAGTGCCGCTGCACCGTGGCGCATTGAGTCGCCACAGGCGGGTCGGGCAAGCGCTCGCCATGCCGCAGGAAATGCCGCACCTGGGCCGGAAACCACGGCCGGCCGAAGGCGCCGCGACCGATCATCAGGCCATCGGCCTCCGACTGGCGCAGCGCCCGGGCGGCATCGTCCAACGTGGCGATGTCACCGTTGACCAGCACCGGAATCCCGACCGCCTGCTTCACCTCGGCGATAAACGGCCAGTCGGCGGCGCCGGCGAACAGCTGATCGCGGCTGCGCCCGTGCACGGTCAACAGGCGGACGCCGAGGTCCTCGGCGATGCGCGCCAGGCTTGGCGCATTGCGGGCCTGCCGATGCCAGCCAGTGCGCATCTTCAGCGTCACCGGCAGCGATACGGCCGATACCGTGGCGGCGATGAGGGCCGCAGCCTTGGCCTCGTCGCGCATCAGCGCCGACCCGGCCTCGCCGTTGACCACCTTCTTGACGGGACAGCCCATGTTGATGTCGATGACGTCGGCGCCGTCGTCCTGGCACAGGCGCGCCGCAGCGGCCATGGCGTCCGGCTCACAACCGGCCAACTGGACCACGTGGGGGCGTTCGCCCGGTCCGGCCCGGCCGCGCTCCAGCGACATGCGGGTGCGCTGCACCAGCCCGCTGCTGGCAATCATCTCGCTGACCACCATCGAGACACCGAACCCGGCAACAACCCGGCGAAACGGCAGATCGGTGATACCGGACATGGGCGCCAGCACCACCGGGCACGACAGCGACAGGGAACCCAGTTTTATGCTCATAATTTAGGCAGAATCCAAAATGCCTATTTCGCGTTCACAATAGGCCAAGGTCGAGCCCGGCGCAATGCCTGCCCCCCTTGCCCTGGCGCAGCCGGCTGCGGCCTTGCCGGTCCTGGGCCATGGCAGTACCGTGCGGCCCACCAGGAAGGAGCGTTGCTGAACCATGCGGGTCGCAGCCGTGATCGTCGCTGCCGGGCGTGGTGAGCGCTTCGGCAGCGACCTCCCCAAGCAATACCAGCTTCTACACGGCGTGCCGCTGTTGCGCCACAGCGTCCTGGCGTTCGCTCACAACGCCGACGTCGACGCCGTCCGGGTCGTGCGGGACCCGGCGCACGCCGCGCTGTGCGACGAGGCCGTTGCCGGGCTGGAGCTGCTGCCGCCGGTCGATGGCGGCGAGAGCCGACAGGACTCGGTCCGGCGTGGACTCGAGAGCCTGGCCGGTGAAGAGCCGCCGGCACGGGTGCTGATCCACGACGCCGCCCGGCCGCTGGTCTCGGGCCGCTGCATCTCGGGCGTCGTCGCGGCGCTCGACCGGCATCCCGGCGCCGTCGCCGCGGTGCCGGTGGTCGACAGCCTGAAGCGGGCCGTCGACGGCTGCGTCGCCGAAGACCTGCCGCGTGAGGAGGTCTGGAGGGCGCAGACACCGCAAGGCTTCCACTTCGCGCCCCTTCTGGCCGCCCACCGCACGGCCACCGACACCTTCAGCGACGATGTCGGACTGGCCCGCGCCGCCGGGCTCGAGGTCGCGATCGTCGCCGGCGACGCCGACAACCTGAAGGTGACGACGGCTGACGACCTGCACCGGGCACAACGGCTGCTGGCGGGCGGAGGGGCCGATGTGCGGGTCGGCCAGGGCTTCGACGTGCATCGCTTCGGGCCCGGCGACCACGTCCGCCTGTGCGGCATCGACGTCGCACATGACGCCGGCCTGGCCGGGCACAGCGACGCCGACGTCGCCCTGCATGCCCTGACCGACGCCCTCCTGGGCAGCATCGGCGCCGACGACATCGGCGCGCATTTCCCGCCCGGCGAGGCGCAATGGCGCGACACAGACTCGGCCGTTTTCGTCAACCACGCCCTGAAGCTGATCCGCGAGCGCGGCGGCGTCATCGCCCATGTCGACGTGACCATCGTCTGCGAAGCGCCGCGCATCGGTCCGCATCGCGCCGCGATGCGGACCCGGCTGGCGGCGCTGCTGGGGCTCGACGAGAGCCGCACGAGCGTCAAGGCGACCACCACGGAGCGGCTCGGCTTCACCGGCCGGGGCGAAGGCATCGCCGCCTTCGCCACCGCCAGCGTGCGCCTGCCACCGGCATGACGACGGCATGACGACAGCACCGGGCAAGACACTGCCGCTGCATCATCCCGCGGCGTTGCTGGCGACCTGGGGCGGCACCGGGCTGCTGCCGCGCGCGCCCGGCACCTGGGGATCGCTGGCCGCCCTGCCCTTCGCCTGGGTTCTGCTCGGCTTCGGCGGCTGGATCACGCTGTTGATCGCCACACTGCTCGTAACCGTGGCCGGCACCTGGGCGGCCGACCGGTACGAGCGTGCGCAGGGCAGCAAGGACCCCGGCGCCATCGTCGTCGATGAGGTCGCCGGGCAATGGCTCTGCCTGTTGCCGGCGGCGCTCGATCCGGTCAGCTTCGCCGTCGCCTTCGTGCTGTTCCGGCTGTTCGATATCCTCAAGCCCTGGCCGGCGCGGCTGATCGATCGGCGTCTTGGCGGCGGGCTCGGTGTCATGCTCGACGATATCGTCGCCGGGCTGTACGCCCTGGCGCTTATGCTGGTGTGGCGCAGCTGGTGGACGGGGTGGTAGGCGGATGTTTCCGACGGCACTGACGGACGAGGCAGCGCGGCTGCTCGAGGCCTGCCGGCAACGTGGCCTGATGCTGGCCAGCGCCGAGTCCTGCACCGGCGGCCTGATCGCCGGCTGCCTGACCGAAATCGCCGGCTCGTCGGACGTGGTCGACCGCGGCTTCGTCACCTATTCGAACGACGCCAAGCAGCAGCTGCTCGGCGTCCCCGAAGCGATGCTGCAACATCACGGCGCCGTCTCCGAGCCCGTCGCCCGAGCGATGGCCGAAGGCGCCCTGGCCCGTTCGGCAGCGCAGCTTGCTGTAGCGGTGACCGGCGTCGCCGGTCCCGGTGGCGGCAGTGCCGACAAACCGGTCGGCCTGGTCCACCTGGCGGTGGCTGGCGCGCAGGGCGGCACTCAGCATCGCAAAATGCTCTATGGCGACGTCGGCCGCAGCAGCATCCGGCTGGCGACGGTGGCGACGGCACTGGAGATGCTGGCGACGGCCACGGCACAGTGGCCGGGCTGACCACGCCGCCGGGCCTGCCCATGCGGCAGGCGCTGGTCGCGGCGATCGGCGCGGTTCTGGTGCAGCTGGCCGGCAGTCGCCTGCTACTTCGCCTGGCCGGCGGCGACGGCAGCCTGTTGGCGGACCCAAGCGGCTTCGTCCTCGCCTTCCTGGTCGTGCCGGCGCTGCTCAGTCTGGCCTGGATCTGGTTCGTCGCCGTCTGGCGCGAACCGGACGGCTGGCGACGCATCGGCTTCACCGGCCAGCCGCGGGCGTCACTAGGCCTGGGGCTGCTGGCCGGCGCCGGCAGCGTGCTGTTGAGCATGACCGTCGTGGCGCTGCTGACGCCGCTGCTGGGCGAGCCGCAGGGTCCGCCGCTGCCGGTACCGCTGCCGGTCGCGCTCGGCCGGCCAGGATTCGCCGTGCTGTTTGCCGTCGCCGCGATCGTGCTGGCGCCGCTGGCCGAGGAGGCGTTGTTTCGCGGTGTTCTCTATGGCTGGCTGCGCCGGCGGCTTTCACCGGTTCAGGCCGGCCTCGCCGCCGCCCTCAGCCATGCCTTACTGCATGGTGATCCGGCGGCCACACCCGCCCTGACGGCGGTGTTCCTGGTCTATGTCTGGAGCTACGAGCGTAGCGGCAGCCTCTGGGTACCGGTCATCGCCCACAGCCTGCACAACGGCACCATCCTGCTGCTGGCACTGGCAGCGACGTCAGGCTGAGCCGGGCGCGCTGTTCATCGATGCCTCTGCCTGGGCACCGTAGACGGTGTGGGCGCGGGCTTCGAAGGCCGAGACCATGCGTCGCACCGCCTCGTTGAACACCGCGCCGGCAACCGCCTGCAGCATGCGCGAGCGGAACTCGAAATCGATGTAGAAATCGATCGCCGTGCTGGCGCCCCCGTCGACCGGCTCGAACAGCCAGTGATTGTTGAGATAGCGGAACGGCCCGTCGACATACTCGACGTCGATGCGGTCGGGGCTGTTCAACGTGACCTTGGAACTGAAGGTTTCGCGGAACACCTTGAAGCCGACCATCAGGTCGCCCCAGATCACATCGCCCTCGCGTCGCCGCACCCGGCAGGCAACGCACCACGGCAGGAACTCCGGATAGCGTTCGATGTCCGCCACCAGGTCAAACAGCTGTTCGGGCCTGTAGGGCAGTACCCGCTTTTCCGCGTGCGTCGGCATGGGGGTCAGTCGGCCTGGCCGAGCGCTTCCTGCCGGCGGCGCCTCAGTTCGGCGAAGTCGCGGTCGGCATGATAGGAGGAGCGGGTCAGCGGTGATGCCGAGACCATGAGGAAACCCTTGCCGCGTGCCATCTGCTCGAGGGCCTCGAACTCGTCGGGGCTGACGAAGCGGTCCAGCGGATGGTGCTTGGGCGTCGGCTGCAGGTATTGCCCGATGGTCAGGAAGTCGACATCGGCGCTGCGCAGGTCATCCATCACTTGATGGACTTCCTGCCGGCTCTCGCCCAGCCCAACCATGATGCCGGACTTGGTGAACAGCCCTGGCTCCAGTTCCTTGGCCCGCGCCAAGAGCTGCAGCGAGGCGAAGTAGCGGGCGCCGGGGCGAACCTCGGGGTAGAGCCGCGGGACGGTTTCCAGGTTGTGGTTGAAGACGTCGGGGCGGGCCGCCGCCACGGTCTCCAGGGCGCCGTCCTTGCCCAGGAAGTCCGGTGTCAGGACTTCGATGCTGGTTTCCGGCGCCGCCACCCGGATACGGCCGATGACGGCGGCGAAATGGCCGGCACCACCGTCATCGAGGTCGTCACGGTCCACCGAGGTGATGACGACGTGCTTCAGGCCCAGCTTGCGCACCGCCGTGGCCACCCGTTCCGGTTCCAGCGGGTCGAGCCGGTCCGGCCGGCCGGTGCGGACGTTACAGAACGCGCAGGCGCGGGTGCAGATGTCGCCCATGATCATCATGGTCGCGTGCCGCTTGGCCCAGCATTCACCGATGTTCGGACAGGCCGCTTCTTCGCAGACGGTGACCAGCTTGTGCTCGCGGACCACCTTCCGGGTCTCGAAATAGGTCTCGGAGGTCGGCGCCTTGACCCGGATCCATGCGGGCTTGCGCCCGACCGGCGCATCCGGCCGGTTGCGCTTTTCGGGGTGCCGTAGTTGGGGTGCTTCGGGGTTTACCGGCATGCCGCTCCAGACCGCCGCGCGCGAGGCGGGGCGTACCCGCTAGAAATGGATTGTCCGACCGTACGCGTCAAGCACCGACTCGTGCATCATCTCCGACAGCGTCGGATGCGGGAACACCGTGTGCATCAGTTCGGCTTCGGTGGTTTCCAGGGTCTTGGCGACGGCAAAGCCCTGGATCAGCTCGGTCACCTCCGCGCCGACCATGTGGGCGCCGAGCAGTTCCCCCGTGGCGGCATCGAACACGGTCTTAACCATGCCGTCGGTCTCGCCCAGGGCGATGGCCTTGCCGTTGCCGACGAAGGGAAACCGCCCGACCTTGACCTCGTGGCCGGCGCTCAGCGCCGCCGCTTCGGTCAGGCCGACGCTGGCGATCTGCGGCGTGCAATAGGTACAGCCCGGGATGCGGCTGGTATCGAGCGGATGCACCCCGGCGACACCGGCGATCTTTTCCACGCAGATCACCCCTTCATGACTGGCCTTGTGGGCGAGCCAGGGCGGACCGACCAGGTCGCCGATGGCGTAGACCCCGGGCTCGTCCGTACGCAGCCACTCGTCGACGACAACATGGCTGCGGTCGACCTTCACCTTGGTGTCCTCGAGGCCGATGCCCTCGACGTTGCCGACGATACCGACCGCGACGATGACCCGGTCGACGCTCAGCTCCTGCTGCTTGCCCGCGTGCTCGATGCTGGCCGCGACCTTGCCGCCACCGGGGACGAGCTGCTTCACCTGGGCGCTGGTGAAGAGCTTCATGCCCTGCTTCTGAAAGGCCTTGTGGGCGAAGGCCGAAATCTCCTCGTCCTCCACCGGCAAGATCCGGTCGAGCATCTCGACCACGGTCACCTCCGCCCCCAGGGTGCGGTAGAAGCTGGCGAACTCAATGCCGATGGCGCCGGAACCGATCACCAGCAGCGAGCCGGGCACGGCCTCGGGCACCATGGCGTGCTTGTAGGTCCAGATCAGCTTGCCGTCCGCCGCCATCCCCGGCAGTTCGCGTGCGCGTGCGCCGGTGGCGAGGATGATGTGTGCCGCGCGCAGTTCGGCGACCGGCTTGCCGTCCTTCTCCACCGCCACCCTGCCCCCGCCGAGCAACCGGCCGTGGCCGTCAATGACGTCGACCTTGTTCTTCTTCAGCAGGTGGCCGACGCCGTTGTTCAGGCGCTGCGCCACCTTGCGGCTGCGCTGGACCATCTTCTTGGCATCAAAGCGCACACCGTCGACCTCGAAGCCGAACTCCTTGGCCCGCTCGGCCAGGTGATAGACCTCGGCCGAGCGCAGCAGCGCCTTGGTCGGGATGCAGCCCCAGTTCAAGCAGATCCCGCCCAGGTGCTCGCGCTCGACGACGGCAGCGCGCAGGCCGAGCTGGGCGGCGCGGATCGCCGCGACATAGCCACCGGGCCCGGCACCGACGACGACGAGATCGTAGCTCTGCTCAGCCATGCTGGCTCCTTGTTCCGTTTGCTGTCCCTCGGGCCGGCGCGTCGGCGCCGGTACCGGCTACAGCAGCATCGTCATCGGGTCTTCGATCAGGCGCTTGAAAGCGGCGAGATACTCGGCGCCGACGGCACCATCGACCGCCCGGTGGTCGACCGACAGGGTGCACGACATCACCGTCGCCACGGCCAGGCTGCCGTCCTTGACCACCGGCCGCTGTTCCGCCGCGCCCACGGCGAGAATGCAGGCCTGCGGCGTGTTGATGACCGCTTCGAAATGGCGGATCCCGTACATGCCCAGGTTGGAGACCGAGAAGGTTCCGCCCTGGTAGTCCTCGGGCATCAGCTTGCCATCCTGGGCCTTGGCGACGAGCTCGCGCATCTCGGTCGAGATCGCCTGCAGCCCCCTGTGGTCGGCGCCCCGGACCACGGGCGTGATCAGGCCACGCTCGGTCGCAACAGCGACGGAGATATCGGCGCGCTGGTAGTACTTGATACCGCCCTCGCTGAACGCCGCATTGGCGGTCGGCACCCGGCCCAACGCCACCGCTGCGGCCTTGATCACCAGGTCGTTGACCGACAGCTTGTAGGCACCATCGGCGCGCTCGTTCAGCTCCCGGCGCAATGCCAGCAGGGCGTCCACCTCGCAGTCCAGGGTGAGATAGAAATGCGGCACGGTCTGCTTCGATTCGGTCATGCGCCGGGCGATGGTCTTGCGCATGGTGGTGAGCTTCTGCAGCTCGAACGGCGCCTCCAGATCCGCCGGCACGGCGCTGACCACAGGCGCCGCCACTGGGGGCGCTGCCGCTGGCGCGACGGCCGGCGCAGCGCCGGCGCCGCTCTGAAGCGCCGCTTCGATGTCGGCCTTGACGATCCGCCCGTTCGGGCCGCTGCCGTTGAGCCTCGCCAGGTCGAGCCCTGCTTGCGCCGCCATGCGGCGGGCCAGCGGACTGGCGAACAGCCGCCCACCTTGCCCATTGCCGCCACCTGATGGCGTTGCCGCCGGGGCCGGCGGCGCGGCTGGTGGTGGCGCAGCGTCGGCGGCTGGCGCCGCAGCCGCTGCCGCTGGGGCTGGCGCCGCGGCCGGCGGGGCCTCAACTGGGGTGGCGGCGGGACCGGCAGCCGCCGGCGCATAGCCGTCCAGCGCTGACGCCTCCTCACCCTCTTCCAGCAGCACGGCGATCGGGCTGTTGACGGCGACGTTCTCGGCTCCCTCCGTGACCAGCAGGCGGGCCATGGTGCCTTCGTCGACGGCTTCGACTTCCATCGTCGCCTTGTCGGTCTCGATCTCGGCAATGACGTCGCCAGACTGCACCGTGTCGCCTTCCTTGACCAGCCAGCGGGCCAGCGTGCCTTCGGTCATGGTCGGCGACAGCGCCGGCATGGTGATCGTGATGGGCATGGTCGCCTCCCCTCGTCCGGTCGCTCAGCGGTAGCAGACGGCCTTGGCCGCCTGCGCCACCTTGTCAGCGTTGGGCAGCGTCAGCTGCTCAAGATTGGCGGCGTAAGGCATCGGCACGTCCTCGCCGGCAACCCGCGCCACGGGCGCATCGAGATAATCGAACGCCGCCGTCATGATGCCGGCAGCGATCTCGGCACCGATGCCGCAGACCGGCCAGCCTTCCTCGACACTGACGCAGCGGTTGGTCTTGCGCACCGATGCGACCACCGTCTCCAGGTCCAGCGGCCGCAGGCTGCGCAGATCGATGACCTCGGCGTCGATGCCCTCGGCCGCCAGCAGTTCCGCCGCCTCGAGGGCCCAGCCGACCGCGATCGAATGGGCGATGATGGTGACATCGCTGCCGATGCGGTCGATCCGGGCGCGGCCGATCGGCACCGTGAAGTCATCCAGTTCCGGGACGTCGAACGAACGCCCGTAAAGGATCTCATTCTCAAGGAAGATCACCGGATTGGGGTCGCGGATAGCCGCTTTCAGCAGCCCTTTGGCGTCTGCCGCGGAATAGGGCGCCACCACCTTGAGGCCGGGGACGTGGGCAAACCAGGCAGCGTAGTTCTGCGAGTGCTGGGCGGCGACCCGAGCCGCCGCGCCGTTCGGGCCGCGGAACACGATCGGGCAGCCCATCTGGCCACCCGACATGTACAGGGTCTTGGCGGCGGAATTGATGATCTGGTCCATCGCCTGCATGGCGAAGTTGAAGGTCATGAACTCGACCACCGGCCTGAGGCCGCCGAACGCCGCGCCGACGCCAAGGCCGGTGAAGCCGTGCTCGGTGATCGGCGTGTCGATGACGCGGAGTGCGCCGAACTCCTCCAGCAGCCCCTGGCTGACCTTGTAGGCGCCCTGGTACTGCGCCACCTCTTCGCCCATCAGGAAGACGGTGTCGTCGCGCCGCATCTCCTCGGCCATCGCATCGCGCAGGGCCTCACGCACGGTCAATGTCGCCATCGCCGTGCCCGGCGGGATGTCCGGGTCCTCCGGCAGCGGCGTCTCGGCCACGAGCGCGGCCGGCGGTTCGGGTGGGGCCTGGTTGAGCGCCTGTGGCGCCGGTGCCGGCTCGACCGAGGCCGGCGGCGCGGCGCTGGCGGCATTGAAGCCGTCGAGCGCGCTGGCGTCTTCGCCGTCAGCGAGCAAAAGCATGATGGCCGTGTTGACGGCGACATTCTCGCTGCCTTCGGGCACCAGGATACGGCCGACGGTGCCTTCGTCGACCGCTTCGACTTCCATCGTCGCCTTGTCGGTCTCGATCTCGGCAAGGATGTCGCCGGGCGTCACTGCCTCGCCTTCGGCGACTAGCCAGCGCGCCAGGGTGCCTTCGGTCATGGTCGGGGACAGCGCCGGCATGGTGATGGTGATGGGCATGGTGCTCGCCTCGCTGCCGCCGGGTCAGGCCGATACCAGGACGTCGGTGTAGAGCTCGGCCGGGTCGGGCTCCGGGCTGTTCTGCGCGAACTCAGCCGCCTCGGTGACGACCGCCTTGACCTCGCGGTCGATCTCCTTCAGCCCGGCCTCGTCGACCAGGCCCAGCTCCAGGATGGTCTGGCGCAGATGGTCGATCGGATCGCGCTCGCTGCGCACCCGCTGCACCTCTTCCTTGGTCCGGTACTTGGCCGGGTCCGACATCGAATGGCCGCGATAGCGGTAGGTCTTCATCTCCAGCAGAAACGGGCCGTTGCCGGCACGCACGTGCGCCACCGCCTCGTCACCGGCGGCCTTCACCGTCAGCACGTCCATGCCGTCGACCTGCAGGCCCGGAATGCCAAAGGCTTCGCCGCGCCGGTAGAGCTCGGTCTGCGCCGTCGCCCGGGCCACGGCGGTGCCCATGGCGTACTGGTTGTTCTCGATGATGTAGATCACCGGCAGCTGCCACAACGCCGCCATGTTGAAGGCCTCGTAGACCTGGCCCTGATTGGCCGAGCCGTCGCCGAAGTAGGTCAGGGACAGGCCGTTGTCGGCGTTGTAGCGGTGGGCGAAGGCGAGGCCGGTGCCGATCGGCACCTGGGCGCCGACGATGCCATGGCCACCGAAGAAGTTCTTCTCGCGGCTGAACATGTGCATCGAGCCGCCTTTGCCCTTCGAATAGCCCCCGATGCGGCCGGTCAGCTCGGCCATGACGCCCTTGGCGTCCATGCCCGTAGCCAGCATGTGGCCGTGATCGCGGTAACTGGTAACGACGGAATCCTGGTCATCGATCGCCGCCTGCATGCCGACGACGACGGCCTCCTGGCCGATGTAGAGGTGGCAGAAGCCACCGATCAGGCCCATGCCGTACATCTGCCCCGCCTTCTCCTCGAAGCGGCGGATCAGCAGCATCTGACGATAGAATTGGCGCAGTTCGTCGGCACTGAAATCGGCCGCGCTGGGTGTCGCGGGGGCGGTGGCCTTGCGCCGGCGTCGGCTCGTCGTTTTGGATCTGGGCGTCGGTTTGGTCGTCGATTTCGTCGTCGACTTGGCCATCGGACAGCTTCTCCCGCGCTATTCTGCGCCGCAAACCGGGGCATTTGGTCTCTGAGAGATGCCCATCAAGTATGAAAAGTTGTTGAATTACAACGATAATCAAGTCTTTAACTGAAAATCGGTTAATTGTCATCTCAGGAAGATCTTGCTGTCGATACCGGAATTGCCACTGGCGACAATCGCTTAGCGTCGAAGACCGCACGCGGCCACCGCCCGCGGGCGTCGCCAGGCGTTCACACGGCCTCAGTTCGACTGAGGCAGGTAGATGATCACGTCGTGGGGATGGACCAGGCCGAGCAGGTCGCGCGCCCGCTCTTCCAGCATGTCGGGGTCGATGCTGTCGGGGCGCAACAGCGCGACCCGCGCCTCGAGGCGCTCGCGCGCCGCCCGTGCCTCCTGGTGGGCCAGTCGAGCGCGCTCCAGCTCCTGGCCGAGGCGGGCATAGGCAATCAGGCCGTGCTGGCCCTGAACCGTGTGATAGCCGAAATAGATCACGGCGCAGACGCAGAGGAACGGCGCAAAAGCCTTGCGCAGCAGCTTGTGCAGGTCGTGCCGTACCGTCATGACAGCCAAGCGAATCATGTGAATGACCGCCCGTCAAGACCGGTCAGGCAATGGAATCAAACCGTTAGAACGATTCCCTTTCGATTCCGTTTCGTTCTGGTTTTGATTCCGCCGCGCCGAGGCCCGGGCGCTCGGTCTGCCGGCCGGCAGCGCCATTGCGGCCGATTCATCGCGCCCCTGGGCCCGTGCTAGCGCCGCAGCACGCTCTCGCCGGCGTAGACCGCCTGCGGGCCAAGCTGCTCCTCGATGCGCAGCAACTGGTTGTATTTCGCCAGCCGGTCAGAGCGGGCGAGCGATCCGGTCTTGATCTGGCCGCAGCCCGTGGCGACGGCGAGGTCGGCGATGGTGGTGTCCTCGGTCTCGCCCGAGCGGTGGGACATCACCGCCCGATAGGCCGCTTTGTGGGCCACATCGACGGCTTGGAGAGTCTCGGTCAGGGTACCGATCTGGTTGACCTTGATCAGGATCGCATTGGCGACGCCGCGGGCGATGCCCTCACGCAGCCGCGCCGGGTTGGTGACGAACAGGTCGTCGCCGACCAGTTGCAGCCGATCACCGAGAGCCGCGGTCACGGCGGCCCATCCGTCCCAGTCGTCTTCGGCCATGCCGTCCTCGATCGAGATAATCGGATAGCGCCCGGCCAGCTCCTCGTAGTAGGCCACCATCTCATCCGGCGACAACACTTTGCCCTCGCCGTCCAGGTGATAGCGGCCGTCCCGGTAGAACTCGGTGGAGGCTGGATCGAGCGCCAGGTACACCTCTTCGCCCGGCCGGTAGCCGGCGCCTTCGATCGCCCGCATGATGAAGTCGAGCGCCTCGGTGGCGCTGCCAAGCGCCGGCGCGAAGCCGCCCTCGTCGCCGACGTTGGTGTTGTGGCCGGCCGCGCCCAGCGCCTCGCGCAGGGTGTGGAAGACTTCCGCGCCCATCCGCAGCGCGTCGGCGAAGCTGTCCGCCCGCACCGGCATGATCATGAATTCCTGCAGGTCGATCGGGTTGTCGGCATGGGCGCCGCCGTTGACGATGTTCATCATCGGCACCGGCAGCGTGCGTGCGGCAACGCCGCCGACATAGCGATAGAGCGGCAGGCCCATGTCCCCTGCCGCCGCCTTGGCCGCCGCCAGGCTGACGCCAAGGATCGCGTTCGCGCCCAGTCGGCCCTTGTTGGCGCTGCCGTCGAGCTCGACCATAATGCGGTCAAGCGCCGTTTGTTGCGCCGCGTCGAAGCCCGACAGGGCATCGAAGACCTCGCCGTTGACGGCATCGACGGCGTCCTGCACGCCCTTGCCGCGAAAGGCATCGCCGCCATCACGACGCTCGACCGCCTCGTGGGCGCCCGTCGACGCGCCTGACGGAACGGCGGCCCGACCCGTCGCCCCTGTCTCGAGCACGACGTCGACTTCGACCGTGGGGTTGCCGCGGCTGTCGAGGATCTGCCGCGCATTGATGTCGACGATGGCACTCATGGCTGTGTTCCCCTCTGCCGGGCGCTGGGACGTCTGCAGGACGATGCCCGGCTCTTAACGCCTGGCCAAACGGCTGTCAAAGCACCGCGATCATCGCCAGCACCGCCGCCGCCGCGGCCACGATCAGCAGCAGGCGGTCGCCGCCGCCAGCGGCGGTGATCAGGCGCGAAAACGGGCTGACGCGTGGCACCAGGCGGGCTTCGAGCCGGCCTGCCGACAGCGCCGTCATCGCCGATGCCAGCCGTTCCATGGCGTGGCGCTGCACCGCGGCCAGTGCCTCCCACGACGGCCGCACGTCGTACTCATGCGCCTGTGGCGCCTGGGTATCGGTGAACAGCCGCTGGTGAATGCTCTCGAAATGCTCGGCCAGCCGCTGCCGCACCTGCGGCACCGCGGCTGCCGGAGCAAAGCCGCGTTCCTCAGCCAGTTCCAGCACCAGCATCGAGACATCCCGCAGGCAGGTGTCGACATGGCGGCGGACGTAGTCGAACGTCCAATGCTCGATGCCGCGGGCGCCCCCCATGAGCGACGGTCCGGCCAGCGCCCGGGCCCGCGTGTGGCGCACCAGAAATCGTTCGAAGTCCAGTCGGAAATACTCGTCGAGCAGCTCCGGCAGATCGCCTGGAACGGCGTCGCCGGCCATCAGCCGTCTGCCTTGGCGATCCCGTCCAGCGACTTCAACCGCGTCAGCAACGAGCGCATCTGATCGAGTGGCACCATGTTGGGCCCGTCCGACGGAGCGTTGTCCGGATCCTGGTGCGTTTCCATGAAGACCGCGGCGACACCGACGGCGACCGCGGCACGGGCCAGGGTCGGTACATATTCGCGCTGGCCGCCCGACGTCGCGCCCCGGCCACCGGGCTGCTGTACCGAATGGGTGGCATCGAACACCACCGGATAGCCGAACCCGGCCATGATCGGCAGCGCCCGCATGTCGCTGACCAAGGTGTTATAGCCGAAGCTGGCACCGCGCTCGGTGACCAGCACGTTGTCGTTGCCCGCGGCGACGAGCTTTTCGACAACGTTACCCATGTCCCAAGGGGCCAGGAACTGTCCTTTCTTGACGTTGACCGCACGCCCGGTGCGTGCCGCCGCCTCGAGCAGGTCGGTCTGCCGGCACAGAAAGGCGGGAATCTGCAGCACGTCGACGACGTCCGCGACGGCGGCGCACTGCGCCTCGGTATGGACGTCGGTCAGGACCGGGCAACCGACCTCGGACCGGATCTCGGCAAACACGGGGCGCGCCGCCTCCAGGCCGACACCGCGGGGACTGTTGCCCGACGACCGGTTGGCCTTGTCGAACGAGGTCTTGTAGATGAAACCGATGCCCAGGCCGTCGGTCAGCTCACGCAGCGCCCGCGCCATCATCAGCGCATGCTCGCGCCCCTCCATGGCGCAGGGGCCGGCGATCAGTACCAGGGGCGCGTCGTTGGCCACGGCGATGTCGCCGATCCGGACCGTGTGCTGTGCTGCCGACATGTGCTGGCCTGCCTCGCGCGTGATGCCGTCGTCAGACCAGCCGCGACTGCGCCACGGCGGCCTCGATGAATGACGCGAACAACGGGTGTGGCTCGAACGGCTTTGACTTCAGTTCAGGATGGAACTGTACGCCGATGAACCAGGGATGTTCCACCAGCTCGACGATCTCCGGCAGCTCGCCGTCGGGCGACAGGCCGGAGATCTGCAGGCCGGCCGCTTCCAGCTTGTCGCGGTAGTTGATGTTGACCTCATAGCGATGGCGATGTCGCTCCATCACGCTGATGCCGTTGTTGTAGATCTCATAGGCCCTGCTGTCTTCGAGGAGCCGGCACTCGTACTGACCCAAGCGCATGGTCCCGCCCAGATCGCCGTCCGCTTCGCGGTTTTCGACAGTGTTGCCGCGGACCCACTCGGTCATCAGCCCGACGATGGGATCCTGACAGGGACCGAACTCGGTCGAGCCGGCGCCGGGCAGGTCGGCGACGTGGCGAGCGACCTCGATCACCGCCATCTGCATGCCGAAACAGATCCCGAAGTAGGGCACGTTCTTGGTCCGGGCAAAGGTCGCGGCGGCGATCTTGCCTTCTGAGCCGCGCTCGCCGAAGCCACCCGGGACGAGGATGCCGTTGACGTCCTCCAGGGTCTGTACCGCGTCCGCCTGCTCGAAGATCTCGGCCTCGATCCATTTCAGGTCGACGCGGACGTTGTTGGCGATGCCGCCGTGCACCAGGGCCTCGCCCAGCGATTTGTAAGCGTCTTTCAGGTCCGTGTACTTGCCGACGATGGCGATCTTCACTTCGCCTTCGGGCTGCAGCACCCGTCCGACGATCGTCTGCCAGCGGCTGAGATCAGCCGGCCGCGCGTCGTCAATGGCAAGCGCTCGCAGCACTTCCCGGTCCAGGCCCTCGTCGTGGTAGGCCATCGGCACCTGATAGATCGAGGTCTGATCCAGCGCCTGGATCACGGCCTGTTCGGGCACATTGCAGAACAACGCCATCTTGCGGCGCTCGTTCTCGGGGATCGGCCGGTCGCTGCGGCACAGCAGAATATCCGGCTGGATGCCGATCGACCGCAGCTCCTTGACCGAGTGCTGCGTCGGCTTGGTCTTCAGCTCGCCGGCCGCGGCAATAAACGGGACCAGGGTGACGTGGATGAACAGCGCGTGACCTCGGCCCAGCTCGATGCCGAGCTGGCGGATCGCCTCGAGGAAAGGCAGGCTTTCGATATCGCCGACGGTGCCGCCGATCTCGCAGAGCACGAAGTCGGTGTCCTCGATCTCGTTGACCACGAACCGCTTGATCGCGTCGGTGACGTGGGGAATGACCTGGACGGTGCCGCCCAGGTAGTCGCCGCGGCGCTCCTTGCTGATGATTTGCTGGTAGATCCGCCCGCTGGTGACATTGTCGCTCTGCCGCGACGCCACGCCGGTGAAACGTTCGTAGTGGCCCAGATCAAGGTCGGTCTCGGCGCCATCGTCGGTGACATAGACCTCGCCGTGCTGGTAGGGGCTCATGGTCCCCGGATCGACGTTGAGGTAGGGGTCGAGCTTGCGCAGGCGCACGCTGTAGCCCCGCGCCTGCAGCAACGCGCCGAGCGCTGCCGACGCCAGACCTTTGCCAAGTGAGGAGACCACGCCGCCGGTGATGAAGATGTACCGCGTCATGGACCTCTATTGTAACGCAGCCCGCCGTGCCACCAAGGCGAAACGACGGGACCCGGTCCGATACGGGGATTTGTCAGGGCTTCCGCGCCGTCACTGATCGGACAGCGGCACGCTCGGCGAGGTCCGGGCGGGTTCCTGATTCGCCGACGGCGCCTGTGCCGGGGCCTGGTCGAGGATCGACGACGGCCGGGTCCGGTCGGCAGCAAGGATGGTCAGCAGCAGGCTGGTGGCCATGAAGCAGGCAGCCAGGATCGCGGTGCTGCGGGTCAGCAGATTGCCGGCGGAGCGCCCGGTCATGAAGCCGCCCCCACCGCCGCCGCCGCCACCGCCGATGCCCAGCGCGCCGCCCTCGCTGCGCTGCAGGAGCACCACGACAACGATGGCCAGTGCCAGGATCAGATGGACGACCAGTAGGATTTCCTGCATTGCTCCTCCGCCGGGCAGGCCCGTTAACCGTGTTCCACCCGGAGATATGGCGATTGGACGCCGGCTTGTACACCATGCCGACGACGCTGGCCAGCACCCTGTGTCGGCCCCTATATCGGCCGTGGCAGACGGCTTCGACACCCATCGCCACGGCGCAGTCGGGTGCCGAGGCGCACCGGCGCGCCGGCCCTCTGGATCAGGCGTCGTCGCCCAGGACGATCGGCTCGCCATGCGGCGTGCGTTCGGCCGCCCGCGCCCAGGCCGCCTTGCGCCGGGTCAGTTCCACCGGCGCCAACAGCCCCTTCTCCGCCACCATCTTCTCGAGCGTCGCCAGCCAGCGCTGATAGTAGTCACCGGGCATCGTCGTCGCCCCCGGCGCCGCCGCGGCCAGTTCGGCCGAAAACAGCTCGACCCACTCGGGCCAGGTGAAGCAACCGGCCTCATGCAGCCGCAGCGTCATGGCAAACACCTGGGCTTCCCAGGGTGCGGCGAACACAGGGCCGGCCTGATCGCGCGGCAATGCCGGCAGCGCCGCCAGTTCGCTGTCCGTCAGCTCGGTCACGCCGGCTCCAGGTGGTCGTCCCACAGGTCGATGCGGATGCTGTCATCGGCCCTCGCCTCAGGCCCCCACAGCTCCTGGGCGGCAAAACGAACACCGTAGCAATGCTGGCCGACCTTGTTGCCGGCGGCATTGGCATCGGCGAAGACGAAGACACCATGGTCATGCTCGACGACGCCGCTATGGCCGCGGGCATAGCGTGGCGCCCGGGTGTGGCCCCGCGGATTGGCGTTGCGCACGCGGACCGCATCGCCCACGGCGAACCTCGCCGCCACCTCGTCGTCCATGCGGAACTTGTCGCCACGGCCCATGGTCTCGGCCACCCGCTGGGGGCTGAGTACCCGTGCAGCCAGATCCGGATCGATGCTGCCTGCCGCCTGGCCCGTCTCCAGTTCCTCCCGGGTCACCAGGCCGCTCTGCAGGAGCAGTTTCTCCAGTCCCACCAGCCAGGTCTGGTAGTAACTATTGGCGAGATACTGTGCCGGCGGCTGGTCTTCGCGGGCGAACCGGCTCTTGTCGATGTTCCACTGTCCCAACGCGCCAGCCGCCAGCGTCAGCGCGAAAATCCGCCGCTCCCACTCGGCATGGAACACCGGCTCGTCGGTTTCGGCGTCGATCGGCCCGAAGCCTTGCATGCCGCCCATGTCGTGTGCGCCATTCATCGCTGTCCTCCGCGTGCCTCGTTCAATCCGCCGGGCCTGGCACCTTCTCCACACCGATCATGGCATTGCGGGTGACCAGTGCCGCCAGGGCATCCTCGTCCAGATCTTCGGTGCCGGCCGGCCGTTCCGGCAGGACCAGATAGCGCAACTCGGCCGTGCTGTCCCAGACCCGGAGCTGGACGTCGTCGCCCACTTCGGTGCCGAACTCGCGCAGCACACCACGCGGGTCGATGACGGCGCGCGAGCGGTAGGGCGCCGACTTGTACCAGACCGGCGGCAGGCCCAGCACCGGCCAGGGGTAGCAGGAGCACAAGGTGCAGACGACGAGGTTGTGCACCTGCGGCGTGTTCTCGACCACGTACATGTTCTCGCCCTGACGGCCGGTGAAGCCGAGGTCGGCGATCGCCGCATCGGCGTCGCGCAGCAGCCAGGCCTTGTAGTCGGGGTCGAGCCAGGCGCGTGCCACCACCCGGGCACCGTTGCGCGGTCCGACCTTGGTCTCGTAGGTCTCGATCAACAGATCCAGGGACGCCGGGTCGACGATCCCCTTCTCCGTCAGCAGCGATTCCAGCGCCCTGACCCTGAGCTCCGTGTCGCTCAGCGTCTCGTGGTCGTGATCGTGGTCATGCTCGTGGTCATGGTCGTGTCCGCTCATCCCAGCCTCCCGCTGACCGAACTGCAGTATAGCCCGATCGCGCGCGCCTGCCGCTACGCCCGGGCCTCGACGATCGGCCAGAAGTCGGCGGCGCGCAGACTGGCGCCTCCGACCAGGGCACCGTCAACGTTGTCGACCGACAGCAGCGTGGCCGCATTGGCGCCATTCACCGAGCCGCCGTAGAGAAGCCGCATGGCCGCGCCGGTGCCGCTGCCGAGCCGCCGCCCGAGCCGTTTGCGGATCGAACCGTGCACGGCGGCGACGTCCTCAGGGGTCGGCGTCAATCCAGTGCCAATGGCCCAGACCGGTTCATAGGCGACGACCGTATCGGCCGCCGTGCAGCGCTTCGGCAGGGAGTCCCGCAACTGGCGGCCGACGATGTCCAGGGTGCGCCCCGCCCGGCGTTCGGCCGCGGTCTCGCCGATACAGACGATGGCCGACAGGCCGGCACGGTGCGCTGCCTCTGCCTTGGCCCGGACGTCGCGACTGCTCTCGCCGTGGTCCCGGCGACGCTCGGAATGACCGACGATGACGTAGCGACAGCCGGCATCGCGCAACATCTCGGCGGCAACGTCCCCGGTGTGGGCGCCGCTGGCGGCGGCATGGCAGTCCTGTCCACCCAGGCGCACGGCGCTGCCGCGCAGCACCGCCCGCAACGGCGCCAGCAGAGTCACCGGCGGGCAGAGCAGGACCTCGCAGCGCAGGCGTCCACGGCGACGGACCCGGTTGACCACGGCGCGGGCTTCACGCAGGCCATCGCGGCCAAGACTGTTCATTTTCCAGTTGCCCGCGATCAGCGGTCGCGGCGAGCGCGCCATGCCTGTCCCCTCCCTGTCGCCTAGGTCCTTGCACTGCCCAGCGGCAGGGAGGATGTAGCAGACCGGCCCGGCGGTCGCCAGCGCCGGTGACAGGGCGGCTGCCCGCTCCAGGTTGCGGGCCGCCGGCACCGTTTCTATGATGCCGCGCTTCGTCCGGGCGGGCCGCCCACGGTGCAACCTAACTGGGGCGACGACAGCTATGCTGAATTCACTTCGGAAAAGCGCCGGCACCTGGGTCGTCAAGGTGTTCCTGGGCATTCTGGTGCTCAGTTTCGCGGTCTGGGGTATCGGCGACATCTTTCGCGTCCAGCCGGATACGGCCGTCGCCACCGTCGGCGACATGGAGATCTCGCAGCAGGAGTTCCTGTCGGAGTTCAACAACGAGCTGCGCCGGCTTCAGGCCACTTTCGGTCCCAGCTTCGACCAGGAGCAGGCCCGGGCGATCGGGCTCACGGACAGCGCCCTGCAGCGCCTGACGCAGCGTGCCCTCTACGATTTGGAGGTGAACCGGCTCGGCCTGACCATGAGCGACGAGGACGTGGTCGCCGCCATCCGGACCAACCCGGCGTTCATCGGCGAACTCGGCACGTTCGACCGCTTCCGTTTTGAACAGGCACTCAATCAGGCCGGCTTTTCCGAGGATCGCTTTGTCGCGGCAACCCGCACCGACGGCGCCCGCAACCAGCTATTGGGCGTCGTCGCCAGTGGCGTCAGCAGTCCGCGCCTGCTGGTCGACGCGATCTTCCGCTACCAGCAGGAGAGCCGGGTGTTCGAGATCGTCACCGTCAGCAACGAGGCGCAGGGCAACGTGGATGCCCCGGACGAAGTGGCGCTGCGGGAGTACTACGACGGCCACAACGACCAATACATGGCACCGGAGTATCGCGCCCTCACCTTCGTCATCCTGCGGCCCGAAGACCTCGTCGAAGAAGTCCTGGTGAGCGACGACGACCTGCTCGATGCCTACGAGTCGCGGCGCAGCGAGTTCTCGCGTGCCGAGCAGCGCCAGGTGGAGCAGATCGTGCTCGCGGATGAGGCGGCGGCGATCGCCGTGGTCGACCGGCTGCGCGGCGGTGCCGACTTCTTCACCGTGGCCCGCGAGGCCGCCGACCTGGACGAGGACACGGTGCGCCTCGGACTGATGACCAGGGACGAGCTGCTGGAAGAGCTGGCGGATCCGGTCTTTGCCCTCGAAGCGGGTGCGGTCAGCGATCCGGTCGAGAGCGTCCTGGGCTGGCATGTCTTCCGGGTCCCGGAAATCGTCGCGGGCGAGCAGCGTGGCCTGGACGAGGTCCGCGACCAGCTGCTCGACGAACTCAAGCTGGAAGGCGCGCGCGATGCCCTGTTCGACCTCGCCAACCGGGTCGACGACGAGCTGGCCGGCGGCGCCGGCCTCGAAGAGATCGCCGAGGCATTGAACCTGAGCCATGGCCGCATCGCCGCCGTGGATGCCGCCGGGCGTAATCGCGACGGCCAGCCGGCCGACGGCCTGCCTGAGACGACGGAGTTCGTGGCCACGGCGTTCGCCACGGCGCCCGACGACGAGCCGGTGCTGAACGAGTCGGATGACGGCAGTTATTTCCTGGTTCGCGTCGACGACGTCATGCCGCCCGCGCTGCGGCGGCTGGACGAGGTCCGCCAGGAGGTCGAAACCGCCGTGCTGGCGGCGCGCCGCAGCGAGGCAGCCGAAGCGAAGGCACAGATCCTGGCCGACAAGTCACGCGCCGGCGCGAACATGACGGATCTGGCGACCGAGGCCGACAGTGCCTTGATCACGACCGAGCCCCTGGCCCGGGCCCGGGTCGCCGTGAGCGCCAATCTGTCGGCGGATCTGGTCACCGAGCTGTTCCGCCTCAACACCGGCGAGGTCGCCACCGGCCCGGCCCTAGACGGCACCGCACACATGGTGGTCCGGCTGGTTCGTGTCGACGCCGCCGACCCCGCTGCCGACAGTGAACGGCTGGCACACCTCACCCAGCTCCTTGACCAGAGCCTGACGGGTGACCTGGTCAGCCAGTACCGCGACGCACTGTCGGCGCGCTATCCCGTCGAAGTGAACGACCGGGTGATCGACACCCTGTTCGACCAGCGCGGCTACCCGGGCTAGGCCCCGGGCCAGAGGTACCGTCGTTCCGCACCGGCGGTGCAGTTGTGGCAATGCGGGGGTTTTGCCAGAATTGCCGCTGCAGTCGGGCACTTGTGAGGCCTCAACCACGCGACGCCGGCTGCCACGACCAAGAGCCAATCCACCTCGGGGCCGTTAAACAGGGAGTCAGACATGATACCGATCAAGCGGATGGCCGTTGCCATCGTTGCCGCATCGACGCTGTCCTACGCCGGCCCCGCTGCCGCCGAGGTGACCTGGGACGTCGCCATCCCTTGGGGTACCAGCGAGTTCCACACCCAGAACGCGATGAAGTTCGCCGAAGCCGTCAAGGCCGCGACCAACGGCGAGGTCAACATGGTCATCCATCCCGGCGGTGCGCTGGGCGTGAAGGCGAACGAGTCGCTACGCGCGGTCGAGGACGGCTCCGTGCCAATGGCCGAGTATGCCCTGTTCCAGAACGTCGGTGAGCTGCCGATCCTGGGGATCGAAAGCGTGCCCTTCCTGGTCAAGGACTACGCCGAGCTGCGCGTCATGCACGAACTGGTCCGCCCGACCTGGGAACGCGAGCTGATGAAGCGAAACCAGAAGGCGCTGTACATGGTGCCCTGGCCAAGCCAGAACTTCTTCACCCGCGAGCCGGCCAACACACTGGCGGACCTCAAGGGTGTAAAGATGCGGACCTACGACAAGAACTCGGCTGAGATGGTCAGCCGGGTCGGCATGGTCGCCCTGCAGATGAACAGCCCCGACATCGTCCCAGCGCTGGCGTCGGGCAAGCTCGATGCCGTGATGACCTCAGGCACCACGGCGGCGGCGCAGAAGTACTGGGAATTCCTGAACCACGTCTACAACACCAATCATCTCTGGGCCTCCAACGCCCTAGCGGTGAACCTGGAGAGCTGGAACGAGCTGCCGGCCGAGCAGCGGGCCAAGATCGAAGCGATCGCCAAGGAGATGGAGCCGGGCTTCTGGGCGATCTCCGAAGCTGAACACAGCAAGCGCATGAAACAGCTGATGGACAACGGCATGACGGTGTCCGCGCCGAGCGCGGAACTGGCCGCGGCGATGCGTGAGGCGACGGCGACCATGGCCGACGAGTTCGGCCAGAAGGTGCCGGGTGCGGCCGACGTCATCGCGGCCTTCCGCCAACGCACGGGCAAATAGCCGGACCGGTCGGGGCCGGGCGCCAGGCCCGGTCCCGCACTTGGGCCGCCGACCAGGCCGGTCATGATTGACCGCTTTCTTCGCGCCAGCGACCGGATCGCCTATTCAACGGCCATTGTCGCCGCGTTGGCTTGTCTGGCCATGGCTGCAATGCTGTTCGTCGAGGTCATCACCACCTCGTTCTTCGCCTGGTCGCAGCCCTGGGCGGTCGAGTACTCGACCTATCTGCTGGCGATGACGCTGTTCCTCGGCTCTGGCTGGGCGCTCCGGGCCGGCGGGCACATCCGCGTCAACGCCCTGCTGACCCTGCTGCCGCCGCCTCTGGTGCGACTGCTCGATCTGCTCGGTACGGCCTTCGCCCTCGGTGTCATCGGCTTCGCGGCGGCCGCCCTGGTCGAGCAGGCAATCCGGACCTACAAACTTGGCTCGGTGTCCTATTTCCCGCAGGAGACGCCGCTGGTCGTCCCGCAGGCGCTGCTGGCGCTGGCCTTCGTGGTCATGGCGCTGGCTTTCCTGACTCGGCTGGTGCGGCTGCTGCGCCGGCAGGCCCCGGAACTCGATGAAGGTGGCATCGGTCCATCGGCGGTCGAATGACCGGCCCCGCCCTCTTCGTCCTGGCGTTGCTAGTGCTGACCCTGGGCTCCGGCGTCTGGGTCGGCGTCTCGCTGATGTCGATCGGCATCTTCAGCCTGGAAGTGTTCCGCAACATGAAGGTGGAGCGCTTCCTGGCCAGCGACATCTGGGGCAGCGCGACGGCGCAGGAACTGGTGACCCTGCCCATGTTCATCCTCATGGGCGAGATCCTGTTCCACACCCGGCTGTCCGAGAATCTGTTCCGCGGGCTGTCGCCCTGGACCCGGCGCCTGCCCGGCCGGCTGTTGCACGTCAACGTCATGGGCTGTGCCCTATTTGCCGCCGTCTCCGGCTCCTCGGCAGCGACGACGGCAACGGTCGGGCGGATCACCCTGCCCGAACTGCTCACGCGGGGCTATAACCGCCGCCTCGCGATGGGCTCGCTCGCCGGCGCAGGCACCCTGGGCTTTCTGATCCCGCCGTCGATACCGCTAATCGTCTACGGCGTGGTGGCAGACGTGTCGATCCTCGACCTGTTCGTCGCGGGCATCGTGCCCGGGTTCCTGCTCGCCGGCGCCTATATGCTCTATCTCGGTGGTCGCACCCTGCTTCGGCCGGAGCTCCTGCCCGCACGCGAAGAGCGCGTGCCCTGGCGGCAGAAGCTGTTGTCGCTCGGACATCTGCTGCCGGTGGTGTTCCTGATCGTCCTGGTCATCGGCTCGATGTATGCCGGGCTGGCCAGCGTCACCGAAGCGGCCGCCGTCGGTGTCGCCGGCGCCCTGGTAATCGCCGCCGCACAGGGCAGCCTGACGCCGACCAAGCTGTGGGCGGCTCTGCTCGGCGCTGTGAAGACCTGCTCGATGATCGGCCTGATCCTGATCGGGGCGCTGTTCCTGTCGAAGGCGATGGCCCGGCTTGGCGTGCCGGTGCAGCTGGCAAATACCATCGAAGCCCTGGAACTCAGCCCCTACATGCTGATCCTGCTGTTGCTGGTGTTCTACCTGCTGCTCGGCATGATCCTCGACGGCATGTCGGCCATCGTCATGACCTTGCCGGTGACCCTGCCGCTGGCGACCGCGGCGGGTTTCGATCCGGTCTGGTTCGGCGTTTTCCTGATCATCACGGTGGAAATGGCCCAGGTGACGCCCCCCGTCGGCTTCAATCTGTTCGTGATCCAGAGCCTCACGCGCGAGCCCATTGGCCGCCTGGCGCTCGCCGCCGCGCCCTTCTGCCTGATCATGGCGGGATTCGTGGTGCTGATCACCCTGTGGCCCGAGATCGTCCTCTACCTGCCGGGGACGCTGAAGTGAAGCGCCGCCACGGCCGCCTCACATCGCCATGGACGCATCCGGGTCGATCGGTGCCTGTGGCACCGAGCCCGGCACGGTGATGCCGCCGCGGTTGCCAATCTCGATGCTGCCGTACCACGCAGCGTAGGCCTCGGGCAGCGGCCGCGCATCGGGAGCGGCGAGCCAGAGCCGAAGCAGGTGTCGCTTCTCCGCCGGATCGGGCGAGTCCTCGTAGGCCGTGCGGTCATGCAGCATCGTGTGGTTGTGCAAGAACTGGATGTCCCCGGGCTGGAAGCTCATCGTCAGGTTGAGCGCCGGATCGTTGGCCAGGGTGTCGAAAAGATCCAAGACCTCGACGTGACGCGCACTGAGGCGTGGCGCGTCTGGAAAGTTGCGTTGCGCCGAGTTGATATATGGCCTTGTGTAGACCGCGGACAGATAACCCAAGTGCCAATGGAACACTGGCATCATGTAGTAGGGCTGCTGTCCCGCCGGCACTTCCCCGCGACGATCAGTTGCGAGCGGGTCGAACAGCAACCGCAGCAGGTCGGGCACCCGCCGTCGCATCTCATTGTAGATGGTCATCGAGCTGACGATGGCCGACAGGCCGCCCCGGCGGGCCGTCTTCAGGCAGAGCAGCCCGACGATGTCGCAGGAATCCGTGTGAAAGTTCTGCCTCTCGCGGGTCTGGTAGATGCGCACCCTGGGATCATCGGTCGATAGCCCCATGTCGCGTACGTGGCCCAGCAGATGGCCCTGCGCGTTTTGCGAGCGCGCGGCGCCGAGATGGGCGCCCAGCCCCCAGTAGGCCATCGCCGTGCGTTCGCGCGGCCAGTGCTCAACCGGCAGGCCCCGCAGCAGGACGAAGCCCCGCCCTTCCAGGACTTCGCGGCGGATCTCGAGCAGTCTGGCCGCCAGCGTCGGCAGTGGGAAATCCGCCTGGCGGACATCGATCAGGCGCCTGCCGGTGGCGATGGCGGCGTCGACAGCGGCATCGATCTCGCCGATCTCCGCCGGGCTGAATGGCCGCACCCACGCGTCTGACGCCGCCATCTCGGGTCCATACCAGGCGCTGGCGGCGCGGACCGGTGGCGGCAGGCTCGAGATCACCATGATTGTGCCCCCCCTGGTGCCAGAGATGATGAAAACTCTGCGCCGCAACAAAGGTCGCAGCAAGTGGTGCCCTGCACAGGTGACGCCGTTGGCGAAAGCCGCATAGACTCCCAGGCAAACAGCGGAGAGGGTCCATGTCGAAGGATGCCCTGGGCTGGCGCTGCAAGTTCGCGGTTGTCGCGCCCTCGACGAACACCATCGTCCAGCCGGACATGGATGAGCTCAGGCCGCCGGGCGTGACCAACCATTTCGGCCGCATCTATGTGCCCAACATGCCGGTGCATGGCGACGATGACTTCCTCGCCCTGGTCCGGGCGATCGAAGGCGAGCTCTACGCTGCTGTCGACCGCTGCCGGACCGCGCAGCCTGACTACCTGATCATGGGCATGTCGGCGTTGATGTTCTGGGACGGCCGCGCCGCTTCGGAGCAACGCATGCAGGCGCTGGCGGAGCACGCCGGCGTCCGCGTGTCCGCCGGCTCGTTCGCCTGTGAGGCCGCCCTCAACCTGTATGGCGCCAAACGCATCGCGGTGATCTCGCCCTACCAGCCGATATCGGACAAGAACGTCACCCACTTCTTCGAGGACTGCGGCTTCACTGTCGCCAGCTTCACCGGTCTCAGGTGCACCAGCCCGGTGGCCATCGCCGAAGTCCAGCCAGAGACCCTACGCCGACATCTCCGCGAGATGAACAACGACAGCATCGACGCGCTGGTCCAGGTCGGCACCAACCTGTCGATGCAGCATCTCGCCATGGAAATGGAAGCGGAGCTCGGCAAGCCGGTGATCGCGATCAACACGGCCACCTACTGGCACGCCCTGCGTGCCATGGGCCTGGACGACCAGTTCAGCGGCCATGGCCCGCTGCTCGAACGGCACTGACCCGTCCGGCTTCAATAAACGGATGTCAGGAGACCCGCCCATGCCTGAGCCACACCTGCAACGCATCGCTCGCGCCGACCTGCCGAACGACCTCCAGCCGCTCTGGGATGCGGCGATGCGAGATCGGGACGAGGCCGTGCTGATCGAGGTCGCGGGCAACGCGCCGGAGGTGCTGGACTGGTACTACAACAGCTTCTATGCGCGGATCTTCGATCAGGGCCGGGTCGACCGCCGCATCAAGCAGCTGGCGCGGATGAAGCTGTCGACCATGCACGGCTGCGCCTTCTGCAACCGGGGCAACGCCAAGGCGGCGTTGCAGGACGGCGTCAGCCAGGCACAGCTGGACACCCTCGACGACCCCGACAGCGACGTCTTCGATGACCGCGAAAGGGCCGTGTTGCGCCTGTGCGAGGAGATGACGCTGGCCAACATGGACGGCTATCTCGACCGCCGCCAGTACCAGGCCCTGCGCGTCCACTTCGACGATGGTCAGATCTTCGAACTGGGGGTCTGTCTGGCCGTGCTCGTCGGCATGGCCAAGTTCCTCTTCGTGTTCGACCTGGTCTCGCGTGAAGCGAACTGTCCGATCGGCCTGCCGACCGGCGGCGACTGACCGATCCGTCGACAGGCCTGAAGCTAGCCGGCCACGCGCGCGGCGACGATGGCCGAGATGGAGACCTGGCGGAGCCCCTGGTCGGCCAGCAGCGGCAGCCACGCCTCCAGTGCGCGAAGGGTTTCCGGATAGGGATGGCCGATGGCGATGGCGTAGCCGTTCTGCCGCGCCAGCCGGGCCGCGCGGTCGAGCTGCTCGAGGATGAACGCGGGATCGCGTTCCGCATCGATGAAGATGTCGCGCGACAGGGCCGGCACGCCGTGACGCGCCGCAGTGCGGCCCGCCACCGAGCGGCCCGTGGTCAGAGAGTCGAGGAACAGCAGGCCGCGTTCGTGCAGCACCCGCATCACCACCTCCATGGCCGGCACGGATGCGGTCAGTCGGCTGCCCATATGGTTGTTGGTTCCGACATAGCCGCTCAGGCCGTCGAGGTTGTGCCGCAGGCGGCGCTCCAGCTCGGCCGCGTCGAGCCCGGTCAGCAGCGCCGACGGACCGGGATCGACGCTGGCGTCGGTCGGCTCCATCGGCATGTGAACGAGGATCTCGTGGCCGGCGGCGCGGGCGCGCGCCACCAGGCCCTGCAGGTTCACGCCGTATGGCAGGACCGCCAGCGTCACCGGCCGCGGCAGCGCAATCACCCGGTCGGATCGGAACTGGCTGAGGCCGACATCGTCGAGAACGATGGCAATCATCGGTTTGCCGTCGGCGGCGGGTGCCACCGCGGCATAGCGCCGCCAGGGCGGGACCTGCCCGCCCTTTGGCGGCGGCGGCGTCACCGCCAGGGACGGCGCGGCCTGCCGTTGTCGCTGCGCGTCGAGTCGACGCAACTCGGGCAGCGGTACACCCTCGACGTAAGGCACCGCAGTGCCGCTTTCGGCGCCGGCCGCCGGCGCGATTTGGGCCAGCTGCGCCGGTCGACGCTGTGGTGCGGGAACGCCGGCTGCCGCCGTGCCGTCATCCCGCGTGGCCGTATCCGGCCCGGGAACAGCAGTGGCGAACAACCACAGCACCGCACCGGCAGCAACGCTGCCGGCAGCGAAGGCTGCCGCCGCAATGGCCACGGCGCCGCTCCACCGGCCACGGCGGCGGCGCTCACGGATCGAGCGCAGGTTGCGACGTTGTCGACGGCGAGGTCTGGTCTGCTGAGACAGGTCGATCTCCGTAAGCGCGGAGACCGCCGCCGCGGCGGCGATGTGAACGCTGAACGATGGCGGCAGTATATGAACCAGCCCCGTTGACCACCAGTTAACGGTCGCCTTGCCCGTCGTCGTCGATTTCGCCGCCGGCCAGGTCGTCGAGGATCGGACAGTCCGGACGATCATCGCCGTGGCAACGCCGGACAAGGTCCTGCAGGACCGCGCGCATCGACTCCAGCTCGCCAATCTTGCCGCCGATCCGGTCGATGGCCTTTTGCGCAATCTCACGCACGTCCGCGCTGGCGCGCTCCCTGTCGGCGTAGAGCGCGATCAGCTCACCGACCTCGGAGACCGAAAAGCCCAAGCTGCGGGCCCGATGGACGAAACGCAGGACATGCACGTCCTGGGCGCCGAAATCGCGATAGCCGTTGCCGGCGCGCCCCGCAGGCTGGATCAGGCCGATGCTCTCGTAGTAGCGGATTGCCTTGGCCGATACGCCCGAAAGCGCCGCCGCCCGACCGATATTCATCGCCGTCTCCCGCCGTTGCCCATGGTCCGCGAAGAAAACCTTCTAGTTCTAGTAAGGTCAAGGCCAAACCGGACGTGCCGGCGACTTGACGCGACAGATGCTGGAGGGTTTGTTTCAGCGGCAGTCAACAGGAGTACCGCATGAGCGGAGATATGCCGGATTTCCGGGCCCTGATCGCCAAGGTCGCCGATGGCAACAGCCTTAGCGTGGACGAGGCCCGGCGGGCTTTCGATATCATGATGTCCGGCGACGCCACGCCGTCGCAGATGGGTGGGTTCTTGATTGCCCTGCGCCTGCGCGGCGAGACCGTCGACGAGATCACCGGCGGCGTCATGACCATGCGGGAGAAGATGATCCCGGTCGAGGCGCCCGCCGATGCCATCGACATCGTCGGTACCGGCGGCGACGCCACCGGCACCGTAAACATCTCTACCGCCACCAGCTTCGTCGTCGCCGCGTGCGGCGTGCCCGTGGCCAAGCACGGCAACCGCGCGGCGTCCTCCAAGACCGGCGCCGCCGATGTGCTGACCGCGCTGGGGGTCAACACCGATGCCGACGTCGCGCTGGTCCGCCAAGCGCTGTGGGAAGCCGGGATCTGCTTCATGATGGCGCCGCGCCATCATGGCGCCATGCGCAACGTGGGGCCGACCCGGGTCGAACTGGGAACGCGGACCATCTTCAATATCCTCGGCCCCATGTCCAACCCGGCCGGGGTCAAGCGGCAGCTGATCGGCGTGTTTTCACCGCAGTGGCTGCGGCCGATGGCCGAGACGCTGCGCGCCCTCGGTTCGGAGAAAGTCTGGGTCGTGCACGGCTCCGACGGCACGGACGAGTTGACCACGACCGGTCCGTCCCACGTCGTCGCCCTGGAAGACGGCGATATCAGCGAGTTCGACGTCAGCCCGGAAGCTGCGGGAATTGCGCGGGCGACCCTGACCGACCTGAAGGGGGGCCTACCGGAAGAGAACGCCGTCGCCCTCAGCCGCGTGCTCGCCGGCGAACCCGGCGCCTATCGGGACATCGTGCTGTACAATGCCGCCGCCGCGTTGACCATCGCCGACAAGGCTGCGGATCTGAAGGCCGGCGTGGCGATGGCAACGGAGGCGATCGACAGCGGCGAAGCGCAGGCCCGGCTGGCCCGGCTGGTCGAGATCAGCAACCGCACACCGGCGGAGGAAGAATGAGCGACGTGTTGCAGCGGATCTGCGACGACAAGCGTCGGCACATCGCCGCCCGCCGCGAGGCCATGCCGCAGGCGCAGGTCGAAGCGGCAGCGCGCGCCGCGAGCGCGCCCCGTGGTTTCGCCGACCGCCTCGCCGGCCGCGTCGCCGACGGCAGCTACGGCCTGATTGCAGAGATCAAGAAAGCCTCGCCGTCCAAAGGGCTGATCCGGGCCGACTTCGATCCGCCGGCGCTGGCCCGCGCGTACCAGGCGGGTGGTGCAACCTGCCTGTCGGTGCTGACGGATATGCCCTATTTCCAGGGGCAGGATGCCGACCTGACGGCGGCGCGGCAGAGCTGCGACCTGCCGGCCCTGCGCAAGGACTTCATCCTCGACCCCTACCAGGTGGCCGAAGCCCGCATGTTGGGGGCCGACTGCATCCTGCTGATCATGGCCGCGCTGGATGACGGCACGGCACGCATGCTGGCCGGCCTGGCAGCGGAATGGGGCATGGACGTGCTGGTCGAAGTGCACGACGCGGACGAGTTGCAGCGAGCCCTGGAGCTGGAGTGCCGGCTGATCGGGGTCAACAACCGCAACCTGAAGACGCTGGAGGTCGACCTGGCGACGAGTGAGCAACTCGGCGCTTTGATCCCGGACGGCGTGTTGCGCGTCAGCGAGAGCGGCCTGCATGGCCCAGGCGATCTGGCGCGGATGCGCGCCGCCGGTTTCCACTGCTTCCTGATCGGTGAGTCGTTGATGCGCCAGCCCGACGTGAGCGCGGCGACAGCCGCCCTGCTCGCACCGGTTCCCGTCGCCGGCTTGGCAGGCTGACAACATGGCCGAACTGACCCATTTCGATGAGGCGGGCAATGCCCGCATGGTCGACGTCTCGGACAAGGCGGAGACGTCACGCGTCGCCACGGCCGTCGGCCGCATCCGCATGCGGCCCGAGACGTTGGCGCTGATCCGCGACGGTGGTGTCGCCAAGGGAGATGTGCTGCAGGTCGCGCGGCTAGCCGGAATCATGGCTGCCAAGCGCACCGCCGAATTGATTCCGCTGTGCCACCCGCTGGCGCTGACGGCGATCGACGTCGACCTCGACTGCAACGAGGCGGACAGCGCCGTCGACATCACAGCCACGGTCAAGCTGGCCGGCCGTACCGGCGTCGAAATGGAGGCGTTGACGGCGGTCAGCGTCGCAGCATTGACCGTCTACGACATGTGCAAGGCCGTCGATCGGGGCATGGTCATCGACGCCGTGCAGTTGCACTACAAGAGCGGCGGCAAGTCGGGCACCTTCGAACGGCCGGCCCCTTCTCCATGATCTCTGTCGCCGAGGCACAGGCGCGCATTCTCGCAGAGATGCGGACGATGCCGGCCGAAACCGTCGGCCTGGTGGCGGCGCACGGGCGGGTCCTGGCCGAGGACGTGGCGGCACGCGTCACCCAGCCACCGGTAGCCGTGTCGGCAATGGACGGCTATGCCGTGCGCGCGGGGGATGTGGCCGACGCGCCGGTGAACCTGGACTGCATCGGCAGCGCGCCGGCCGGCCAGGCCTTTTCCGGCAGCGTCGCCGCCGGTCAGGCGGTGCGCATCTTCACCGGCGGCCCCGTCCCCGACGGCGCCGACGCCATCGTTATTCAGGAAGACACCGAAGCCGACGGCGAACGGGTACGGGTGCTGACCAGCGTCCCGGTCGGACACTACGTGCGGCCAGCAGGGCTCGACTTCGAGGCCGGTCGGGTCGGCATTCGTGCCGGCCGCCGGCTGAGCGCCCGCGACATCGGCCTCGCCGCGGCGATGAACATGCCGTGGCTCAGCGTCCGTCGCCAGCCGAGGGTGGCGCTCCTGGCCACCGGCGACGAGATCGTCCGCCCGGGCGAGCCGATCGGGCCGAGCCAGATCGTCAGCTCGAACAGCCTGGCGCTGACGGCACTGATTGACGGCAGCGGCGGCATCGCCGTCGACCTCGGCATCGCCCGGGACAACGAAGATTCGCTGCGGCGCATGGCCGCGGGTGCCCGCGGCGCCGACATGCTGGTCACCCTGGGCGGCGCCTCGGTCGGCGAACACGACCTGGTGCGCCGGGTTCTCGGCGAGCATGGGCTCGAACTCGATTTCTGGCGTATCGCCATGCGTCCGGGGAAACCGCTGATGTTCGGACAGATCGACGGAGTCCCCATGCTTGGGCTGCCGGGCAACCCGGTCTCGTCCCTGGTCTGCGGCTTGATCTTCCTCCGGCCCGCCCTGCGCGCGATGCTTGGCGCCGACACCGATATTCTGCGCAGCGAGACCGCCGTGCTGGATGCACCGCTGGCGGCAAACGACCGGCGGCAGGATTACCTGCGCGCCGAACTGCGGCGCGACGAAGACGGCAGCCTGCGGGCCCGGCCGTTCGGTAAGCAGGATAGCTCCATGCTGTCGGCGCTGGCGCAGGCGGACTGCCTGGTGCTGCGCGCGCCCCACGCGCCTGCTGCCACCGCCGGCGAACGGGTGGAGATCCTGCGCCTCGACCATCCTTTCGATCCGATGTGAGCCCGGCCCCAGGCCGCAGCGCCCAGAAAGCGCTTGACGCTCCAGCAGAACCAAACTAGAACATGTGCCGTTGTTTTGGTTTTGTTCTATATGTTGAGGCGCAGGCACGCGGACAAAGGGGCGGTCGATGCTGACACGCAAACAGCATGAACTCTTGACCTACATCCATGCACAGATCCAGGACGCGGGGATTTCGCCCTCTTTCGATGAAATGAAGGCGGCCCTGAACCTGAAGTCGAAATCGGGCATCCACAGGCTGATCACCGCCCTGGAAGAGCGCGGCTTCATCCGACGCCTGCCCCATCGCGCCCGTGCTCTGGAAGTGCTGAAAATGCCCGATGCCGTGCTGCCGGCCGGGCGACGGATGGCGCCCAACGTCATTCAGGGCGAGTTCGCCAGCGTTTCGGCGCGGCATACGCCGGACAACTCGGACGTCGCCAGTCTGCCGCTCTATGGACGGATCGCGGCAGGCACCCCGATCGAGGCACTACGCGATCCTTCGACCTTCATAGACGTGCCGATGGGCCTGCTCGAGCAGGGCGAGCATTTCGCCCTCGAAGTGGCCGGCGACTCGATGGTCGAAGCCGGCATCCTGGACGGCGATACCGCGGTAATCCGCCGCTGCGACACGGCCGACAACGGAGCCATCGTGGTCGCCCTGATCGACAACGAAGAGGCCACGCTCAAGCGGTTGCGTAGCAAGGGCAACTCCGTGGCGCTCGAGCCGGCGAACCAGAACTACGAGACCAGGATCTTTCCGCCTGACCGGGTGCATATCCAAGGCCGCATGATCGCCCTGCTGCGCCGTTACTGACGCCGCCCGGCCACATTGCCGGAGCGACCGCGCATCGGCGCCCAAGGCCGCGCGCCCTGTACCCTGGCCACCGTCGATACCCGCATCCCGCCCCGCTGCAGCCATAGTGCGTGCGCACCATCGCGCCACAAATCGAAGCGGTCGATGACTGTGACGCCGTTGTCGCGGCAGTAACGCCGCGCCGGCACGCTGGCGATCACCAGGTCGGCCGTGCGGCAGTCGTCGATCAGCGCCCGCCCGTCGCGCGCAAAGGCGATGCGTCTGCCGCCCATGGTGACGATGCAGCCGATGGCATCACAGCGCAGCGGCGTCTGCGACCCGGCACGGCGGACTTGCGTGGGCGCGATGGCCCAGGCATCCAGCCACCGGTCGAGGGAACGGCGGCTGCGGTTACCGCTGACGACGACCTCGCCACCGACCCGAACCGCCAGCAGCCGGCCGTCCTCCGACACCAGCATGTCCGGCTGTGGTGCCAGCACCGCCACAACAATTGCGGCGGCCAAAGGCAGCACGCCGGCGCTGCGCCCCCGACCCCGCCAAAGGCACAGCCATAGGCCGCCAGCGACACAAAGCAGCAGGGCTGCGACCGGCACTGCCGGTACGCGTCGCACCGCCGCCGGTAACTCGGCGATGCCGTGGGCCCAGGCCAGCACCAGATCGATCCCCTGCCCCATCAGCCACAAGGGCGCGGCGTCCAGACCCAACGGTGTCAGCACCAGGACCAGCACCGCACAGGGCATGATCCAGATCGCCATCACCGGTACCGCGACAAGGTTGGCCAGCAGCCCGTAGCTCGCGACCCGATGAAAGTGGTAGGCCGCGAACGGCCCCGTTGCCACACTGGCGACGAGGGTGGTCAGGAGCACGGCTGCGAGATAGAGCAAAAGCCGGCCTGACCAGCCCAGGCGCCGGCGGCGTTGCGCCAGCGCTGCGCCGGCATGTTCATAGACGGCGACCAGCGCCAGAACCGCCGCGAACGACATCTGGAAGCTGGCGCCGAGCAAACTCTCCGGCTGCGCCAGCAGCACGATGATGGCGGCAAATGCCACCAGCCGCATGGAGATCGGATTGCGGTCGATCAGCACCGCACCAAGCGCCAATGCCGCCATCAGGAAGGCGCGCTGTGTCGGCACGGTGGCGCCGCTCAGCAGCAGATAGCCGAAGGCACCAAGCAGCGCCGCCAAGGCCGCCCATTTCTTGATCGGATAGCGCAGGGCGACGGGCTCGACCAGCGCCAGGCCGAGGCGGACGGCAAAGAAAATGGTCCCTGCCACCAGCCCGATGTGCAGACCGGAAATCGCCAGCAGATGTGCCAGACCGGACACGCGCATGGCTTCGACGCTGTCCTTTGGGATGGCACCGCGATCGCCGGTGATCAGCGCCGCCGCTACCGCACCGGTCGGTCCCGGCAGCTGCGCCCGGATCCGATCAGACAACTGTTGGCGCAGCGCATTGAGCCGGATTACCGGCGACCACGCCTCCGCCCCGGTCGGCGCCGGTACGCGCTCGGCCCGGCCGACCGCATAGCCAACACCGCCCAACTGCATGAACCACGCCATGCGGGCGAAATCGAAGCCGTCCGGTCGGGCCGGACGCGGCGGCGGCATCAGCACGGCTGGCACACGCAGCCAGTGCCCGGGCAGGATATCGGCAGGCACCGCGCGCGCCACGACCCGCACCCGCGTTGGCGTATGTTCCGCCGCCAGGCCCAGCAGGTCGACATGGCCGAACAGCAGCCGGACATCCCGGTCGCGGCGTTCCACTTTGATCAACCGGCCGGTGACGACAACAGGCCCCGTGCGCTGGGACAGCACCGGCGCCGCCACCGTCAGCGCCCGCCATTACGCGACGGCAAAGCCGGCGATGAGGGCAAAGGCAAAGGCGCCGAGCAGGATCCCGCCCCGCCAGCGCCGGGCCAACGCAATCGGCGCAGCGGCGATGACGGCGGCCGGCAGCAGCGGCCAGATCGGCGGTTCCGTCGACAGGCTGAAATAGACACCTATGCCGGCCCCAAGCCAGACCGGCAGCCACAGCGGCCACTGGCCCCGCTGTGCGTGCGCCGCGGCAGCAAGCCAGCGCAGCGCACTTGCGGCCGCGGACCGGCCGGCCGCCGCCGCGCCCGTCCATGTCCGCCTCTGCGCTGCGGTCGGCTGCATCCGGCCCTCCGGCTATCGCACGGCGCTGGCGCTTGTGTTAGACACGCCGCCAATCATCCTAGGCACAACATCCGGTGAACTGAACCGATGACCGTGGTCACCCGTTTCGCGCCCTCGCCGACCGGCGACCTCCATATCGGCGGCGCGCGCACGGCCCTGTTCAACTGGCTGTTCTCGCGCCACCACGGCGGCCGCATGCTGCTGCGGATCGAAGATACCGACCGCGCGCGGTCGACCGCAAAAGCGGTAGAGGCGATCTACGATGGCCTGCGCTGGTTGGGCCTCGACTGGGACGGCGAGCCGGTCTCGCAGTTCGCCAGGGCCGAACGCCACGCCGCCGTGGTCGATGACCTGCTCGCTGCCGGCAACGCCTACCGCTGCTATCACAGCCAGGATGAACTGGCTGAAATGCGTCAGCGGGCCCGGGCCGAGGGCCGCGCCATTCGTTCGCAATGGCGCGATCGGGACCCGCGTGAGGCGCCGCAGGATGTCGCCCCGGTGATCCGCCTGCGGGCGCCCGACAGCGGGGCCACCACCGTCGACGACCTGGTTCAGGGTCCGGTGACGGTGCAGAACGCAGAACTCGACGACATGGTGCTGTTGCGCAGCGATGGCACCCCGACGTACATGCTGGCTGTCGTTGTTGACGACCACGATATGGGCGTCAGCCACGTGATCCGTGGCGATGATCATCTGACCAACGCGACCAGACAGCACCAGATCTACGACCTGCTGGGCTGGACGCCGCCGACCTTTGCGCATATCCCACTGATCCACGGTCCGGACGGCGCCAAGTTATCCAAGCGCCATGGCGCCCTCGGCGTTCAGGCCTATCGTGACATGGGCTATCTGCCGGAAGCCCTGCGCAACTACCTGGTCCGCCTGGGTTGGTCACATGGCGATGACGAGATCTTCTCGACCGAGCAGGCCATCGCCTGGTTCGATCTCGACGGCGTCGGGCGGGCGCCGGCCCGCATTGACTTTGCCAAGTTGGAAAGCCTGAACAGCCACTACCTTCTGCTCCGCGACGACGCCGATCTGGTCGAGCTGATCGTGCCCCTGCTGGCCGAGCGGCGCCGCCGGTCCATCGATGCGGACGAACGGGCGCGGCTGTTGGCCTCCATGCCGGATCTGAAGGAACGGGCCAGGACTCTGGTCGACCTTGCGGACAGGGCCTGGTACTGCGTCGCCGAACGCCCGCTCGAGCTCGACGACAAGGCCCGCAAGCTGCTCGACGACGCCGGCAGACAGGTGCTGCAACGCCTGCTCGGCCCGCTGGAGGCGCAGCCCGATTGGAACCTGCCGGGGCTGGAGCAGACGGTTCGTGATTTCGCCTCGGCGGAAGACTTGAAGTTTGGCAAGGTGGCGCAACCTCTGCGTGCTGCACTTACCGGCTCCACCACATCACCGGGCATTTTCGATGTGCTGTTTGCCCTCGGCCGGGCGGAATCGCTGGGCCGCATTGCCGATGCCGTCGGCGGCGCGAACCGGTGAACGCGGGCCGTCGGGACGACGGCAAAATCGGCCTTATCCCCTCGCCGCCCCCTCCGCTATAATTGTCACAGCCATTCGCCGCGAGCGCTTGCCCGCCCGGCGCAGAAAGTCCCCAGCTTATGAGAGGTTCCATGTCCGACGAGACAATCACCCTTGGCGTCACCGGCGAGGACAGCAACGTCCAACTCCCGGTCATGTCCGGAAAGCTCGGACCCAAGGTGGTCGACATCCGCCAGCTCTACAGCAAAACGGGGATGTTCACCTACGATCCCGGCTTCACGGCAACCGGCAGCTGCGAGTCGAAGATCACCTACATCGATGGCGACGAAGGCGTGCTGCTGCACCGCGGCTATTCCATCGACGAACTGGCCGAGCACAGCGATTTCATGGAGGTCTGCTACCTGTTGCTGAACGGCGAACTGCCCGACCGCGACACCAAGGCCAAGTTCGTCAAGGACATCACCTATCACACCATGCTGCACGAGCAGATCGCGCAGTTCTATCGGGGCTTCCGGCGCGACGCGCATCCGATGGCGATCATGTGCGGCGTCGTCGGCGCACTCTCGGCGTTCTATCACGACAGCACCGATATCGCCGACCCGCACCAACGCATGGTTGCCAGCTACCGGCTGATCGCGAAGATGCCGACGATCGCCGCCTGGGCCTACAAGTATTCGCTCGGCCAGCCGTTCATGTATCCGCGCAACAACCTGAACTATGCCGAAAACTTCCTGTACATGATGTTCGCGGTGCCGGCCGAGGAGTACAAGGTCAACCCGGTGCTGTCCAAGGCGATGGACCGCATCTTCATTCTGCACGCGGACCACGAGCAGAACGCCTCCACGTCGACGGTGCGGCTGGCCGGCTCCTCTGGCGCCAATCCTTTCGCCTGCATCGCCGCCGGCATCGCCAGCCTTTGGGGTCCCTCCCATGGCGGCGCCAACGAGGCGGTGCTGAAGATGCTGGAAGAGGTCGGCTCGGTCGACAACATCGCCACCTTCCTCGAGCGTGCCAAGGACCCCGACGATCCCTTCCGCCTCATGGGCTTTGGCCACCGGGTCTACAAGAACTACGATCCGCGGGCACGGGTGATGCAGCAGACCTGCCACGAGGTGCTGGACGAGTTGAACGTCAAGGACGAGCCGTTGCTGCGTCTGGCGATCGAGCTGGAGAAGATCGCCCTCAAGGATCCCTACTTCGTCGAGCGCAAGCTATACCCCAACGTCGACTTCTACTCCGGCATCATCCTGCGGGCGATGGGCATCCCGATGAGCATGTTCACGGTCATTTTCGCCCTGGCCCGCACTGTCGGCTGGGTCGCGCAATGGAACGAGATGATCGAGGACCCGTCGCAGAAGATCGGCCGGCCACGCCAGCTCTACACCGGCCCCGACCAGCGCGACTACGTGCCGCTGCACCAGCGCTGAGGTGCGGCCGCCGGCGGCGCGCAGCCGGCGCTGTCGTCGAGCAGCCAAAGACCCGCGCCGATGGCGCGGGTCCTTGCATGTCGCGTCGCCAGCGCGCGTTCAGCTGCGCTCGATCAGCTCGATCTTGTAGCCGTCGGGATCCTCAATGAAGGCGATAACGCTGCCACCGTGCTTCATCGGTCCGGGCGGCCGGGGGATGTTCACCCCTTCCTTCTCCAGCGCCTCGCAGACGCCGTAGATGTCCGGCACGCCGATCGCCAGATGGCCGAAGCCGCTGCCGAGGTCGTAGTTCTCCTCCTGACCCCAGTTGTGCGTCAGCTCGACCACGGTGCTGTCCCGTTCATCGCCATAGCCGACGAAGGCCAGGGTGAACTCACCGCTGGGATAGTCCTTCTTGCGGATCAGCTGCATGCCGAGCAGCCGGGTGTAGAAATCGAGCGACTTGTCCAGGTCCTTGACCCGCAGCATGGTGTGCAGGAAGCGGTAGCTGGACGTATCGGCCGCGGCGGCCGCGGCCTCCTTCGTGTCCACGTCGGACATGGCTCACCCCTCAATTGGCTTGGACTGGAACCGTTGGACCACTTCTAGCACGGCATCTGCAGCCCGGGAACTCGGTGCCGGACCGCCGGCGCCGAGCTTGTGGGCAATCTCGCCCAGGGCCTGGTTCTGCCGTGCCCGGGCATGGTCGTCCGCAAGCAGGTCGTCGAGCGCGGTGGCCAGCTTGTCCGCGGTGCAGTGCTCCTGGATCAACTCGGGCATGATCTGCCGGTCGGCCAGGATGTTGGGCAAGGCGATGAACTTCACGTTCAGCAGCGGGCGCACCATCGCGCCGGTCAGCAGGCTCGTGCGATAGGCAATGACGCTGGGCACGCCGGCGATCGCCAGCTCGAGCGAGGCGGTGCCGGAGGCGGCCAGGGCAATGTCGCTGGCGCCGAAGGCGGTGAACCGGCGGGCCCGCTCCGACGTGACGGTCACCGGTAGCTGCCATTGTGCGGCAGCGTCGCGCACCTCCTGCTCGATCGGCGCCACGGTCACGACGACGGCATGCAGCCCAGGCCAGCGTTGCGCCAACTGCTTCAGGCCGGCCCCGAAGACCGGCAGATGGCGGGAGATCTCGCTATGTCGGCTGCCGGGCAGCGTCGCCACCACGGGCGCGTGCGGCGGAATGCCGTGGCGGTCGCGGAACGCCCGCGCCTCGCCGGCCGACGGCAGCACGTTCTCGACCACGGGATGCCCGACGAAGGTGCATGGCAGGCCATAGCCCTCGAAGAATTTCGGTTCGAACGGCAGCAATGCCAGAAGGTGATCAATCGTGCGGGCAATGTGGCGGGCCCGGCCCGGCCGCCAGGCCCAGACCTGCGGGGCGACGTAGTGAATGCGTGGCAGGCCGGATTTGCGCAGACGTTTCGCCAGGCGCAGGCTGAACCCGGGAGCATCGATCGTCACCACCGCGTCGGGCCGCTGCTGGCGGGCGAACGATGCCGTCTCCGCGAGGCGACGCAACAGCCGCGGCATCCGCGGCAGCACCTCGGCCAATCCCATCACCGACAGCTCGGCCATCGGAAACAGGCTGTTCAGGCCCTCGCCGGCCATCAGCTCGCCGCCGACGCCAGAGAACCGCACCGCACCGGGATGGCGTGCGCGCAGGGCCGGCATCAGCCGGGCCCCCAGGACATCACCGGACGCTTCGCCGGCGACGAGCATGACGTGCAGGTCCATGCCGCTCAGCGCGCCGGCTCGGGCTCGATACCGACGATAAACAGTCCGTGCTCGTCGGCCATGCGGACCACGTCGTCCCGGTCGTCGATCAGGGCGCCACCGGCCTCCAAGGCGATGCCACGCAGTCCGGCGTGCACGCAGCCTTCGATTGTCGGCAGGCCAATCGTCGGCAGATCCGCGCGCCGCTCCTGATTTGGTTTCGGCAGCTTGACCAGGACGCCGCCGCTCTCGGTAGCGTCGCGGAACCGCTCACAACGCTGCAGCATCGCGTCGGTGCCTTCCGCCGCCTCCACCGCGAGGACGTAGCCGTCACGGACGACGACGGCCTGGCCGATGTCGAGCTGGCCCAGGGCAGCCACCACCTCGGCACCCCGGCGGATGTCGCTCAGATCCTGTGGCTGCGGCTGGTGCTGCCCCAACGCACCGACTTCCGGCGCCAGCCCGGCCACGACCTCTTCAGCACCAACGACCTTGAACCCCTGATCCTCCAGGTGCTCGACCACGACCTTCATGATCGCATCGTCACCCTGGCGTGCCGCGCGCATCACCTTCGGCAGTAGTTTGGCACCCTGCCAATCGGGGCGCAGAGCCGCGAAGTCAGGCCGACCGACGGGACCCAGCAGCACCAGTTCACCGACGCCGGCTTCCCGCAACAGGCGCACGGTGCGGCCGACGGCCGGCAGATCGACCCAGGCATGCGGGACCCCGGCCACGGTGGCAGGGTCGGTCTCGTTCCTGAAGGCAACGACGAAGACCTCACGGCCGCTGCTCAGGCAGGCCTGTACCAGCTTGCCGGGCAGCGGCCCGCGGCCGGCGAGGACTCCCAGCTTCTCAGGTGGCCTGGACAAGCTTGGGCTGACACAGCGGGCGCGCGGAGTCGGCTTGAATGAAGTCAACGATCTCCATCACCTGCTCGTTCTGCGCGAACATATCGGCGACGTCCTGCAGACGCTCCTGCAACGTGCCTTCCTGGGCGAACAGCAGCCGGTAGGCTGAACGCAGGGCGTGGATGTCGTCGCGTGCAAAGCCGCGGCGCTTGAGGCCGACGATGTTGAGCCCGCTCAGATAGGCCCGGTTGCCCATTACCGAGCCATAGGGGATCACGTCGTACTCGACCGCCGAAGCGCCACCGACCATCGCATGCCGGCCGATGCGGACGAACTGATGCAACGCCGCGAGACCGCCGAGGATGGCGTGATCGTGGATTTCGACGTGCCCGCCCATGGCCGCGTTGTTGGAGAGGATGACATGGTTGCCGATCAGGCAGTCATGGGCGACGTGTGAGCCAACCATGAACAGGCAGTTGTCGCCGACCCGGGTCACCATGCCGCCGCCGGTGGTCCCCGGGTGCATCGTCACATGCTCGCGGATGATGACGTTGTCGCCGATGACCAGTTCGGACGCCTCGCCGTCGTACTTCAGGTCCTGTGGCGGGAGCCCAATCGCGGCAAATGGGTAAATGCGGCCATTGGCGCCGATTGTCGTGCGTCCGTGGACCACGGCATGAGCCTGAAGCTCGACCCCGTCGCCGAGCGTGACGTCGCCGCCGACTATGCAGTAGGGACCGATCCGCACGCCCTCGCCAAGCCTGGCGCCGGTGTCAACGATTGCCGTCGCGTGGATCTCCGCCATCGTCGCGCTACTCGTCGATGATGATGGCCGCGAAGGTCGCTTCGGCAGCGAGGTTTTCGTCGACATGCACCTCACCTTTGAAACGCCAGACCGCGCCGCGACTGCGGTCCTTGCGGACACTGATACGCATCGTGTCGCCCGGCGTTACCGGGCGGCGGAACCGGCAGCCGTCGATCGACATGAAATAGACCAGCTTGCCCTCCGCCTCGGCACCCAGCGTGTACACCGTCAGCACCGCCGCGGTCTGAGCCATGGCCTCGACGATCATCACCCCGGGCATGATCGCCCGAGAGGGAAAGTGCCCCTGGAACTGAGGCTCGTTGATGGTCACGTTCTTGATGCCGATCGCACTTTCGTCGGCGACGAGATCGACGACGCGGTCGATCAGCAGCATGGGGTAGCGATGCGGGATCATCTCCATCACCCGCGCCACATCAATCGCGCCGACGTCACGGCTCTCGCCTGCCTGCGTCACTTCACCCGCCCTCGCTGTTGCGCCAGGCGCTTCAGGACCGCGACCTGCCGGAAATGCTCTTTGATCGGCATGGCCGGCGCCCCCGATACGATTGCGCCGGCTGGCACATCGCTCATGACCCCGCTCCTGGCGGCGAGTTGAGCGCCGGCTCCGATCGTCAGGTGGCCGGCGATCCCCACCTGTCCACCCACGGCGACGCCCGCGCCGAGCTTGCTGCTGCCGGAGATCCCGGCCATGCCGACGATGATACACCCCCTGCCAAGCTCGACGTTGTGCCCGATCTGCACCAGATTATCAATCCAGCAGCCGTCGCCGATCACGGTATCCCGGTTGCTGCCACGATCGATCGTGGTGTTGGCGCCGATCTCACAGTCGCTGCCGATGATCACGCGGCCCACCTGTGGCACTTTGACGAATCCGTCCGGCTCGATCGCAAAGCCGAAACCGTCCTGGCCGATACGCACGCCGGGGTAAAGGCGCACTCTGTCGCCCAGCAGGCAATGGCTCAGGCTGGCGTTGCTGCCCACCATGCAGTCGCGGCCCAGGACGACACGCCGGCCGATGGTGGCGTTGGCGCCGATGCGGCAGCCCGGGCCCAGCTCGGCCCCCGCCATCACCACGGCGCCCGGGCCGATCTCGCAGCCATCGCCCAGACGGGCATCGCCATCGACCAGTGCACTGTCGGCTATACCGGGCACCGCCGTATCGGTCGGATAGAAGGCCTGTGCCGCCCGGGCATAGGCAGCGTACGGTGCATCCGTGAGCAGCAACGCCATCCCTTCAGGCGCCTTAGCGGCAACATCGGCCCGGAGGATGCACGCGCCCGCCCTGCTCGTTGCCAACTGCGCCAGGTAGCTGGTGTTGTCGAGAAAGCTCAGGTCGTCCGGACCGGCCAGATCCAGCGGTGCAACATCGCGCAGCAATCGCTCAGGGTCGGCGCCATCCGACAGCCGGGCACCCGACGCTTCGGCGAGCGCACGCAGACTAAACGGACCGTGATTCTGGAAAAAGCGCGGATCCGGCATCACTGCTGCGGTGGCGGCACCTTGACGGACGGCAGGCGGGCATCGAGCGCCTGCACGACGATCGGGGTGATGTCCAACGCCTTCTTGGCAAATAGTACCTGTGAACTGTCGACCACCAGGTTGAAACCCTGCTTGGCGGTGAGATCCTCGACAATGGGGACGATCGCCTTTTGAATCTCGCCCATCGCCGCATTGAACGAACGGTCGAGATCGCGGGCCCGGTCCTGCACCTGACGCTGCACCTCGATCACCTTCTTCTCGAATTCGCGTCGCTTCTCGTCGTACGCAGCCGGGGTCAGGATCGCGCGCTGCTGCTTCAGCGCCTGCTCTTCGCGTCGCAGCGCCTCTTCCTGGCCAGTGATCTGCTGCTGGTAGCGTTCCCGATAGACCTGCAGCTGCCGACGGACATCCTGGGCCGCCGCCGCTTCGCTCATCACCGCCTTGAAATCGAGCACGGCGATCACCGCGGGGGGCAATTCCTGCCCCCAGGCACGTCCCTGCAGCGCCACGAAAACGGCGATCAGGACGAGGAGGATGGCACGGTTCCGCCGCATGAACTGCTCCCGGCTACAACTGGCTGCCAAAGCTGAAGCGGAACACTTCCCGCTTGTCAAAGGACTGCTTCACCAGCGCCTGGCCGATATCGATGCGGATCGGCCCGAACGGCGACTGCCATGATAGACCAACACCGACCGACAGGCGCGGCGATTTGTCGTCGAGCAAATTGGGCCCGCTGACATCCGGATCGGTCAGCGAGCCGACCTCGGTAAAGAGCCGCCCCAGGATGCCAAACTCGTTGGGCAGCCCCAATGGGAACCGGGCTTCGCCGGTGGCGACATAGAACACCGTGCCACCCAGGGAGTCGTCCGTAACCGCGTCGCGAGGGCCGACACCGCCGCGCTCGAAGCCGCGCAGGCTGTCGCCACCCAGGAAGAAGCGGTCGGTGACGCGTAGCCGCTCGCCACCAAGAGCGACGATGTGGCCGCCGGTGAGCGCCAGGTTGCCCACGACGTCCGGCGAGAACGGATAGAACCAGGACCAGGTGCCACGGGTGCGTATGTAGCGCTTGTCGCCGCCGAAGCCGGCCAAGTCCTGGGCTCCGCGGATCAGCAAGCCGCGCGACGGGGTCAGGATGCCATCCCTCGTATCGTAGGTCAGCTCGTAGCCGACCGCCGAGGTTATGAAAGTCCCAAGATCATCGGTGATGAAGTCGGATGTCCCCTCGCCGACACCGCTGATCTCATCCTGACGCAGCGTGTAGTTTGCTCCCATGCGCAAATCGTTGGTGATCGGAAACGTCGTTCGCAGACGACCGCCGCGATTGGATTCATCGAAGGAACTGCGGTCCTGCTGATCCCGATCCACGGTGAAGACGTCGAAGCCCGCGGCGACATTGCGGTCCAGGAAGTACGGCTCCGTAAATGACAGGTCGACCTGCTGCCGGCGGGCGCCGATGCTGAGGCCGACCCGCAGATCCTGGGCCCGTCCCAGCAGGTTGCGCTCGCGCAAGGTGACATCGCCGACAACAGTTTCCGCGGTCGAGACGCCGACGCCGAAGCTCAGCTCGCCGGTGGAGCGCTCCTGTACGTCGACGTCCAGCACGACCCGGTCCGGCGTGCTGCCTTCCTCCTGGGTCACTTCGACCTTGTCGAAGAAGCCAAGCCTCTGTACCCGCTGGCGCGACCGGCGGATCTTGGCCGTGTTGAACGCGTCGCCCTCGACGATCAGCATCTCGCGCCGGATCACCTTGTCGAGCGTGCGGACGTTGCCGGTGATGTTGATCCGTTCGACATAGACGCGCGGCCCCTCGTTGATCTCGAAGACGATGTTGATGATCCGCTCGTCGCGCAGGCGCTCCACGCGCGGGCGAATGTCGACGAAGGCGAAGCCGCGCTGGCCGACGGCGAAGGTCAGCCGTTCGACGCTTCGCTCGACCTCTTCGGCGTCGTAGATTTCCCCTGTCTTGGTGGTGACGAAGGGCAGCAACGCCTCCGATTCCAGGTTGCGCAGGTTGCTGCTGACGGCGATCTCGCCGAAGCGATACAGTTCGCCCTCGTCAAGCGTGAAGGTAACGAAGAAATCCTTGCGATCCTGGGTGAGTTCGGCCACCGCCGAGACGACCCTGAAGTCGGCATAGCCGCGCGCCAGGTAATAGGTGCGCAGCAGCTCGCGGTCCAAGGTCAACCGGTCCGGATCGTAGGTATCGGTGGAACTCAGGAAGCGGTACCACCGCGACTCCTTGGTCGCCAGCGCGCCCTTCAGCCTGCGGTCGCTGAACTCGCGGTTGCCGATGAAGTCGATCCGCCGGATCCCGGTCAATGGTCCTTCGTTGATCTCGAACGCCAGGTCCACGCGGTTCTGTTCGAGTTGAATGACCTTGGGCTCGACCGTCGCCGCAAAGCGACCGTTGCGGCGATAAAGCTGAAGGATGCGCTGCACGTCGGCCTGAACACGGCTGCGGGTATAGACGACGCGCGGCCGCAGCCTCACTTCCTGCTCCAGCGTCTGGTCGTCGATACGTCTGTTGCCCTCGAATGCGAGCCGGTTGATGATCGGGTTCTCGACCACGTTCACGTTCAGCACGTCACCCTGGCGTCGCATCGTCACATCGGCGAAAAGCCCGGTCGCGAACAGCGCCTTCAACGACTCGTCGATCAGGGCCGGGTCATAGGGCTCACCGACATTGATCCGCATGTAGGACCGCACCGTCGCCGCCTCGATGCGCTGGTTGCCGGTGACCTCGATCGCGGCGATGGTGGGCACGGCACCGCCCCGGCGAAGCTGAGCCTCGGCGAACGTGGTCACCAACAGACAGGCGACAAGCGTCAGTGCCGCCGGCAGCACCCGAGACAATCCCAACGAACAACGCCTCACGTTATTATTGCCGGTCAGGAAAACAGACCGGATATGAACTCCACGACGCGCAAGTTAACCAGATCGCTCCAGGTGGCAAACACCGTCAGCGTCAGCACCAGTGCCAGTCCTATCCGGAACGCGAAATCCTGCATCCGCGCCGTCAACGGCCGTCCGCGGACAGCCTCGAAGGCGTACAGCATGAGATGGCCACCATCGAGGATTGGTATCGGGAACAGGTTGATCAGGCCGAGATTGAGCGACAGCAGGACCGAAAGGAGGACCAGCTGCTCTACACCGACCTGCGCCGCCTGTCCGGAGGCGTGAGCGATCCGCAGTGGCCCGCCAAGATCCTCGGTTCCCCGCGTCCCGGCGATCATCTGGCCGACATACTCCAGGGTACGGACGATCATGTCGTAGGACGTCGTCACCGCGGCGACCAGCGCAGCGCCGACACCCAGTGGAACCGGTTCGCGCGCCGAGCGCTGGATCCCGATCAGCCAGCGTTCGGTGACGACGCCGGCCTGATCGGTGCGCACGTTGCGTCGCGGCGCAACGAACAGCTCCCGTTCGGCGCCATCGCGCAGTACGGTAACCCGCAGCCGCCGCCCATCGCTGTCCGCAACGATGTCCTGCAGCTGCTCGAAGTTATCCACAGCCTGGCCGTCGATCGTGATGATACGATCGCCATCGGCAAAGCCGGCTTCGGCCGCCGGGCTTTCGGGATAGACCCGGCCAACAATCGCCGGATTGGCCGGCAGCAGGCCCAGGTCGCCGTAATGCTTGGGCAGGCCTTCGATGTCGTCGCGTAGCACCGATGCCGGCGTTGCGGCGATATCAAACTCCCGGGAGCCGCGCCGGACCTGGAACACGAGTTGACGGTCCGGGTTCAGGATTACCGCCTGATCGAGCTGCTCGAAGCGGTGAATGGCGTCGCCGTCGATACCCAGGACGACGTCGCCGGCCTGGAAGCCGGCCGTCGCCCCGGCACTGTCAGGCAGCACCCGGCCCACCTCCGGCGGCGTCACCCGCTGGCCGAAGATGACGAACAGCGCCGCCAGCACGACGATGGCATAAAGGAAGTTCGCCGCCGGCCCGGCGGCGACGATGGCGGCGCGCTGGGCCAGCGTCTTGTGATGAAACGACACCCTGCGCTGGTCGCCGTCCATGGCTCCCAAGGCGTCGTTGTCGGCGGCGCTGGCGACGTCCTCGTCACCGAAGAACTTGACGTAGCCGCCAAAGGGCACGGCCGAGATCTTCCAGCGGGTACCGAGGCGGTCCGACCAGCCGTAGAGCTCAGGCCCAAAGCCCACGGAAAACACCTCCACCCGCACACCGTTCCAGCGTGCGACGAGGTAGTGGCCCATCTCGTGCACGAACACGAGCACCGTCAGCACCGCCAGGAACGGTACGACGTAGGTCACAATGTTGACGACAAACTCCATGCTTCACCAATTGCCTTGATCAGCCTGCAGCGTACAGCCCGCGGCGCCGGCTCAGAAATCACATTGCGTGCCGGCGAACCGGCGCGCCTCTTGATCGAGTGCGTCGATGTCGGTCAGCGACTGGATCGGCTGCCCTTGCAGGCGTTCCAGCGCCGCCTCGACAACGCGGGCGATGTCCAGGAATCCCAGTTTTCCACCAAGAAATGCGGCCACGGCGGTCTCATTGGCGGCATTGAGCACGGTCGGCGCGCCGCCGCCGGCCCGCAGCGCGGCACGCGCCAGCCGCAGCGCCGGGAACCGCATCGCGTCCGGCGGCTCGAAGCTCAAGCTGCCAATCCGCGCCAGGTCGAGCCGCTCGGCCGGCGTCTCCATCCGCGACGGCCAGGCCAGCGCATAAGCGATCGGCGTGCGCATGTCCGGCGCCCCAAGCTGTGCCAACACCGACCCGTCGACATAGCCGACCAGGCTGTGCACGACCGATTGGGGGTGGATCAGGATCTCGATCTGGGCCTTGTCCACCGGGAACAAATGATAGGCCTCGATCAGTTCGAGGCCCTTGTTCATCATCGTCGCCGAGTCCACCGAGATCTTGGCTCCCATGTCCCAATTGGGATGGGCCACGGCCTGGGCCGGCGTGACCCGGGCCATGGCGGTGACGTCGAGGCAGCGGAAAGGTCCACCCGAGGCCGTCAGGATGATCCGATCGACGCTTTCGGGCCGCTCGAAATCGAATACCTGGAAGATCGCGTTGTGCTCTGAATCGACCGGCAGCAGGGTCGCGCCGCTGGTCCGGACCTCCTGCAGCATCAACTCACCGGCGCAGACGAGGCATTCCTTGTTCGCCAGCGCGACCACCGCACCACGACGTACGGCCGCCAGCGTCGGCCCCAGACCGGCGGCGCCGACGATCCCGGCCATGACCCAGTCGGCCGGCCGGCCGGCGGCTTCCAGCAATCCCTCCGGCCCGGCGGCGGCCTCGGTCGAGGTCCCGGCCAGGGCGTCCTCGAGCGACGCGTAGTGCCGCGGATCACCGATCACAGCCAGTCGTGCCCGATGTTGCCGCGCCTGCGCCGCCAGCAACTCTACGTTGCAATTGGCTGTCAGCGCTTCAACTTCGTACTTGTCGGACTCGCGGGCAATCAGATCAAGCGTATTGCAGCCGATCGAGCCGGTGGCACCGAGAACGGTTATCCGCCGCGGCGCACGCGCGGCGCTTGGCACAGGTGCTGCCGTTGTCACCATCGCATCAGGGCCCCGTCATTCATCAGCGCCACGCCGGCGGCAGCCGGGGCGGCAAACAGCAGTCCATCGACCCGGTCCAGGATCCCGCCGTGGCCGGGTATGAGGGTACCGCTGTCCTTGGCGCCAGAATGGCGCTTTGCGGCCGATTCGGCAAGATCCCCGAGTTGCGAAACCGCAGCCAGGCCGGCGCCCAGGACGGCCAGGGAGAAGGCCCCGGCGGCAACCTCTAGAGCCACGAACAGAGGACCGACCGCCGCGCCCGCGAGCATGCCGCCGGCGAGGCCGGCCCAGGTCTTGTTTGGGCTCAGGCGGGGCGCCAGCTTGGGCCCGCCGATCGCCCGCCCGGCGAAGTAGGCTCCCGTATCGCAGGCCCAGACCACGGCCAACACCCAAAGGGTGCCGACGAAGGCTACGCCTGGCTGGCCGCGCAGCCAGAGCAGTGCAAGGCAAGGCAGACAGAACCAGAGCACGCCCAGCGGTCGCCAGCGGACCTGGCGTGTGGCGAAGAAGTCCCAGAGGGCGGCGGCGACAAGTCCCGCGATCAGGCCATAGATCCCGAACCGGACGCCGACCAGAGGCACCAGCACGACAACCGCAGCCAGCATGCCGGCGTAGGCGATGGTTGCGGCCGGACCCGGGCGCGCGTCGACCAGTTGCGACCACTCGAAACCCATGACCGCTGCCGCAGCGACGACCAGCAGAGCAAACGGCCAACCGCCGGCATACAGCGCCGCTACCGTCGCTGGCAGCAGCACGGCGGCGGAAAGGACACGCCTGCTGAAGGATGACAAACCGCCGGCGTCAGACTAGCCGTCGGTGCCGCCGTAGCGGCGTTCACGGCGACGGAACTCCTCAACCGCCTCTTCGAGGCTGGCTTTTGTGAAGTCCGGCCAGAGCAGATCGAGGAACACCAGCTCGGCGTAGGCCGCCTGCCAGAGCAGGAAATTGCTCAGACGCTGCTCACCACTGGTGCGGATGATCAGGTCGGGATCGGGAATGCCGCGGGTATGCAGATAGCTGGCGAACAGCGCCTCGTCGATGTCATCCGGTGCCAGCGTGTCGGCGCGGACGTTCTCGGCGATGCGCCGGGTGGCATCGAGGATCTCGTTGTGGCTGCCATAGTTGATGGCGATGATGAAGGTCAGGCTGTCGTTGTCGCAGGTGCGATCGACCGCCTCCTCGATCAGCGAAACGATGTCAGGCGCCAGGTGCTTCCAGTCGCCGATGAAGCGGATCCGCACGTTGTTGCGGTGCAACTGCGAGAGTTCGCGACGCAGGTAGAGCCGCAACAGGCCCATCAGGTCGTCGACCTCGGTGGCCGGCCGTTTCCAGTTCTCCGACGAGAAGGCGTACAGGGTCAGGTAGCCGATGCCCATCTCCCGGCAGGCTTCGACCACCCCGCGCACGGCTTCGGCGCCGCGCTGGTGGCCGGCGACCCGGGGCAGCCCCCGGGCGCGGGCCCAGCGACCGTTGCCGTCCATGATGATGGCAACGTGCCGCGGCGGCGTCGCCGGGGCGCTATGCGGCGATACGTCGGTCACGGTCAAACCTGCTTGATCTCCGCATCCTTGCCAGCCAGGGCCTCGTCGATCTTGCCGATCATCTCGTCGGTGAGCTTTTGCACCCGGTCGCCCCACTGGTGCTGCTCGTCCTGGCTGAGGTCGCCGCCCTTTTCCATCCTCTTCAGCTGCTCCATGCCGTCCCGGCGCACGTTGCGCACGGCGACCTTGGCCTGTTCGGCATAGCGGTGGGCGATGCGTGACAGTTCGACCCGGCGCTCTTCGGTCAGCTCGGGGATCGGCACCCGGACAAGCTGGCCGTCGACGGCCGGGTTGAGACCCAGGCCGGAATTGCGGATCGCCTTCTCGACGCCGGCGACCGCCGATTTGTCCCAAACCTGAACCGTCAGCATCCGCGGTTCCGGCACGCTGATGGTGCCAACCTGGTTCAGCGGCATTTCAGCGCCGTAGACCTCGACGTGGATCGGTTCGAGCAGGCTGATCGACGCCCGGCCGGTGCGCAGGCCGCCGAACTCCTGGCGCAACACCTCGAGCGCACCGTTCATACGGCGCTGCAAATCAGCAAGATCCGGCTCCGCCACGGTTCATTCCTCCCCGTTGTCAATGAGCGTCGACGCGCCCTCGCCGCTCAAAACGTCGGCAAAGGCACCGGCTTCGTGGATCGAGAACACCAGGATAGGAATGCCGTTTTCGCGGGCAAGGGAAATCGCCGACGCATCCATCACCTTGAGGTCTCGCGCCAGCACGTCATGGAACGTCAGGCGTTCGTAACGCTCGGCCTTGGGATTGCGCTTGGGGTCGTCGGCATAGACCCCGTCGACCTGGGTGCCCTTGAGCAGGCAGTCGCAGACCATCTCCGCCGCCCGCAGGGCGGCGGTGGTGTCGGTGGTGAAGAAAGGATTGCCGGTCCCCGCCGCGAAGATGACGATCCGCCCCTTCTGCATGTGCCGCATGGCCCGCCGGCGGATATAGGGCTCACAGACACTGGCCATGGGAATCGCCGACTGCACCCGGGTCGGCACGCCAACGCCCTCCAGCGCGCTCTGCATGGCCAGAGCGTTGATCACCGTCGCCAGCATGCCCATGTAGTCGGCGCTGGCCCTGTCCATGCCCACCGTCGCCCCCGACACACCGCGGAAGATGTTGCCGCCGCCGATCACCAGGCAGACCTCAACGCCGAGGCCGTGCACCGCCTTTACGTCATTGGCTATGCGCCGCGCCGCTTCGTAGTCGATACCATAGTCGGCCTCGCCCATCAGGGCCTCGCCGGAGATCTTCAGCAGCACCCGGCGAAAGCGCGACGGCGGGTCACCGGCGGTCGAAGCATCGGGCGATGTGGACATGATGGGACCTTCTGCGCACAGTTCCACCGAGCGGCCGGTCGCGGGCCGATGGCGCCCGGCAGTCTACAAGAAACCCGCCGGCCGCGGAACGCGGCCCGCAGCCCGCCCGGGCCCGGCCCGGCTCAGCCGGAGACCTGCGCAGCGACCTCGGCGGCGAAGTCCGTCTCTTCCTTCTCGATCCCCTCGCCCAGGGCGAACCGCGCGAAGCCGGTGACGCTGACCGGCGCGCCAAGCTCTTTGGCGGTCGCCTCGAGCACCTGGGACAGCCGGCTCTCGCCATCGATCACCCAGGTCTGCTCCAACAGCACGACGTCCTCGTAGTATTTGCGCAGCCGGCCTTCGACCATCTTCTCGATGATGTTCTCCGGCTTGCCGGAATCTCGGGCCTGCTCGATCAACACGCTGCGCTCGCGCTCGACCAGCTGGGGGTCCAGGGCGGCGACGTCGAGCGCCTGCGGCGCGGCGGCAGCGATGTGCATCGCCAGCTGCCGGCCAAAGGCGTCCAGGCCGGCCCGATCGGCCGTCGAGCTCAGCGCCACCAGAACGCCGATGCGGCCCAGCCCCGGCGCAGTTGCGGCGTGCATGTAGCTGGCCACGGTGCCTTCGTCGACATCGAGCCGGGAGGCCCGACGCAACGACAGGTTCTCGCCGATCGTGGCGATCAGATGGGTCAGTTCCTCAGCGACGTTGCGGCCGGTGCCGGGATAGTCGGCTGCCTTGACGGCGTCGAGATCGTCACCTGTGGCCAGGACGATCTCGGCCACCGTGCGGACGAACTGCTGGAACTGCTCGTTACGGGCGACGAAATCGGTTTCGGAGTTCACCTCGACCATGGCCCCACGACCATCGCCGGCGGTGATCGCCACCAGGCCTTCCGATGCCACCCGGCCCGCCTTCTTGGCAGCAGCGGCGAGCCCTTTGGTGCGCAGCCAGTCGACTGCAGCCTCCATATCGCCGTCGTTCTCCTGCAAGGCCTTCTTGCAGTCCATCATCCCGGCGCCGGTCTTGTCGCGCAGTTCCTTGACCTGCGCCGCCGTGATTTGAGCCATATCTCAACTCCAGTATCAGAAATCGCGTCAAACTAGCTGTATCAAAACAGCTTTTCGTGTCAGGCAGGTGTCGATTGAGCCGGCGTCTCGGGCTCGGCTGCAGGCTGCGCGGCATCAGCAGCGGCTTCGGCCGGCGCCTCGGCCGCAGCTTCGGCCGGCGCCTCGGCGGCGGCTTCGGCCGGCGCCCCGTCGGACGCCGTCGCCTCGTCAGGCAGTTCGGTCGCCGGAAGCTCCTCGGCCTCACCCAAGTCGCCGGTCGCCGCCTGCTCCTGCTGCAGGCCGGCAATGACCGAGCGCGAGGTCAGATCGAGGTAGAGGCTGATCGCCCGTGCGGCGTCATCGTTGCCTGGGATCGGGTAGTCGATCAGCGATGGGTCGCAGTTGCTGTCAACGACGGCGATCACCGGGATGTTGAGCCGCCGTGCCTCCAGAATCGCGATCTCTTCCCGGTTGGTGTCGATGACGAACAGGATGTCAGGCAGGCCGCCCATCTCCTTGATCCCGCCGAGCGCCCGCTCGAGCTTGTCGCGTTCGCGCGTGAGGCGGAGTGTCTCTTTCTTGGTCAGACCCGTATGCTCCTGCTCCAATTGCTCCTCAAGCTGGCGTAACCGCTTGATCGAATTGGAGATCGTCTTCCAGTTGGTCAGCATCCCGCCAAGCCAGCGATGGTTAACGTAGTACTGGCCACAGGCCTTGGCCGCGTCCGCCAGCGGCTGCGAGGCCTGGCGCTTGGTGCCGACGTAGAGCACCCGGCCACCGGACGAGACGACGTCACGAACGGCGGTCAGCGCCCGGTACAGCATCGGCGCCGTTTCGCGCAGATCGATAATGTGGATGTTGTTTCGCTCGCCGTAGATGTACGGCGCCATCTTGGGGTCCCAGCGGTGGGTCTGGTGACCGAAATGCACGCCCGCCTCGAGCAGCTGGCGCATGGTAAAGGACGGGAGATCCGTCAGAGCCATTGTCATTCTCCGGTTTGACCGCCGCGGGCGTGATCCGGATCGATCCGGACACCGGAGCGTCGGCTGGGGCTGTCTGTCCAGCCGCCGCAAGCCCACGTGAGGTTTGCTACGATGGCCGCTTCATAGCCGCGGACGGCCCGGATATCAAGGCTTCTCTCGGCTGCCGCCGGGGCTCCAGCGGACCGCTTGGGCCGGCTCAGGCCTCGCGAACGTCGACCACCCCCGGCACCGCCTTGATCGCCCCCCGGTCGGCGGCGCCGATGGCGAAGCCGCCCGGCAGGGCGATCTCGACCTCCTGACCCTCCGCGTCCAGGCTCATCAGCAGCGACACCTGGGCCCGCCCATGCTCGACGCGGTCAAGGATGCTGCGGATCGACGCCAGGGGCGCGGCGTCGTTAAGGTAGATCTGCAGACCGGTGCAGGCGCGGATCGAAGCCTCTTCGACGTCGACGATGTTCTGCGCGATCAGTCGCGGCACATCGCCGTCGGATCTGGCGTCCACGCTCATCACCAGCGAGCGGCCCGGTTCCAGCAGCTCGCGCTTGGCAGACAGCTCCTCGGCGAACACCGTGACCTCGAACATCCCGGTCTGATCCGACAGCTGCACGAAGGCATAGGGGTTGTTGCGGGCGTTCTTGCGCTCCTGCTTGCGCAACACCGTCCCCGCCAGGCGAAAATGGCTGCCGCCGGCGGCAACGCGTTCCAGCAGTTCAGCATAGGTGATGGCGTTGTCGTTGCGGCGCAGCGAGGGATAGGCGTCGAGCGGGTGAGCCGACAGGTAGAAGCCGATGGCCTCGAATTCCTGTGCCAGCCGTTCGGTCACCGTCCAGTCGGGGCGGTCCGGCAGGTTGGGCGGCGGAGCAGTGTTTTCGCCCTGGTCGCCGGAGAACAGGCTGGCCTGGCTCGACTCGCGCTCCTGCGCGGCCCGGTTGGCATAGCGCATCAGCATGTCGGCGACATCGTGCATCTGGGCACGGTTCTGACTCAGCCGGTCAAAGGCGCCGGCCCGGGCCAGGTTCTCAAGCTGGCGCTTGTTGATCTGACGCGGGTCCAGCCGCGCGGCCAGATCCCAGATGTCGCGGAAGGGGCCGCCGTCCTCGCGTTCGCGGACGAGTGCGCGCATCGCATCGCGACCGACGTTCTTCACTGCCGCCAAGGCATAGCGGATCGCCGGTTCCCCACCGTCCTGCCGCTCGACGATGAAATCGGCCTGCGAACGGTTGATGTCCGGCGGCAACAGGCGCAGACCCATGCGCTCCGCCTCCTGGCGGAACACGTTCAACTTGTCGGGATTGTGCAGCTCCAGCGCCATCGACGCGGCAAGGAACTCGACCGGATAGTTCGCCTTGAGATAGGCCGTCTGATAGGCGACGAAGGCATAGCAGGCCGAATGCGCCTTGTTGAAGCCATAGCCGGCAAACTTGTCCACGAGGTCGAAGACATAGTTCGCCCGCGCCTTGTCGACGCCGCGCTCGACCGCGCCCTTGATGAAGACCTCGCGCTGGGCATCCATCTCGGCCTTGATCTTCTTGCCCATCGCCCGACGCAGCAGGTCCGCCTGGCCCAGGCTGTAGCCGGCGAAGACCTGGGCGATCTGCATCACCTGTTCCTGGTAGATGATCACGCCGTAGGTGTCCTCGACCACCGGCTCGATCGTCTCGTGCAGGAACTCAGGCGTTTCGCGGCCATGCTTGCAGGCGATGTATTTGGGGATGTTCTCCATCGGCCCAGGCCGGTAGAGCGCCACCAGGGCGATCAGATCCTCGATGTTGCTGGGCTCGGCCTCGCGCAGGAGGTCGCGCATGCCGCTGCCTTCAAACTGGAACACGCCGACCGTCTCGCCGCGCTGCAGCATCGCATAGCTGGCCTCGTCGTCCAGCGGCAGACGGTCCAGGTCGATCTCGACGCCGCGCCGGCGCAGCATCTCGACCGTGCGCTTCAGCACGGTCAGCGTTTTCAGACCCAGGAAATCGAACTTCACCAGCCCTGCCTGTTCGACCCATTTCATGTTGAACTGGGTAACCGGCATGTCCGAGTTGGGATCGCGATAGAGCGGCACCAGCTCTTCCAGCCGGCGATCGCCGATGACGACGCCGGCGGCATGGGTCGAGGCGTGGCGATACAGCCCCTCCAGCTTCATGGCGATGTCGAACAACCGGTCGGCCCCGGGTTCCTGGCGGATCGCCTCCTGCAGGCGCGGCTCGCCCTCGATCGCCTGGCTCAGTGTCGTCGGGTTGGCCGGGTTGTTCGGCACCATCTTGCAAAGCCGGTCGACCAGCCCGAACGGCATCTCCAGCACCCGGCCGACGTCGCGCAAGACCGCACGGGCCTGCAGCTTGCCGAAGGTGATGATCTGCGCCACCTGATCGTGGCCATACTTGTCCTGGACGTAGCGGATCACCCGGTCGCGCTGGTCCTGGCAGAAATCGATGTCGAAGTCCGGCATCGACACCCGTTCAGGGTTGAGAAAACGCTCGAACAGCAGGGAGAAGCGCAGCGGATCCAGGTCGGTGATCTTCAGCGCCCAGGCGACGACGGAGCCGGCGCCGGAGCCGCGCCCGGGGCCGACCGGGATGTCGTGCTGCTTGGCCCACTGAATGAAATCGGCGACGATCAGAAAGTAGCCCGGAAAGCCCATGCGACAGATCATGTCGAGCTCGTACGCCAGCGCTTCGTGATAGGGCTTGGTCGCTTCGTCGCGCGCCGCCGGCGCCATATCGGGCTCCAACACCTGCACCCGCAGCCGTTCTTCCAGACCCTGTTCCGCCATCGTGCGCAGGATCTCTTCTGGCGCCCGTCCGGTGCCGTCTTCGTAGCGCGGCAGGATCGGCGCCAGCATGGGCACGCGAAAAGCACAGCGCCTGGCGACGACGATGGTGTTGTCGATCGCCTCCGGCAGATCCGCGAACAGCGCCCGCATCTCCGATGCCGGCTTGAAATAGTGTTCCGCCGTCAGGCGACGGCGGTCGCGCTGCCCGACCGTCGCGCGCTGGGCGATGCAGAGCAGGGCGTCGTGCGCCTCGTACATCTCGGCCGTGGCGAAATGGACGTCGTTGGTCGCCACCAGCGGCACGGCGAAGTCATAGGCCAGTTTCAGCAGGCCGGGTTCCGTGCGCGCCTCCAGGGCGCCGCCGTGGCGCTGCAGCTCGACGTAAAGCCGGTCGGGAAAGATCTCCCGCAGCTGGCGCAGCAGGTGCGCCGCCTCGTCGGCCTGACCATCGGCCAGCAGCGCGCCCAACGGCCCCTCTGGTCCGCCGGTCAGGCACAGCAATCCGTCGTTGTGCGCCCGCAGCAGGTCGAGCGCGACCTGCGGGGTCTCGCCGCCTTCACTGTCGAGGAACGCCCGCGAGATCAGCTTGATCAGGTTGCGGTAGCCAGCGTCGTTCTGCACCAGCAGCAGCAGCCGTTCCGGCTCGGCACGGCGGGCCGGCGCGCAGCCGGCGACGGCATCGCTGCCGGTTGTGCGGCTTAACGCCAGGGCACAGCCGATGATCGGCTGCACCCCGGCGCCGGCCATCACCTCGGAAAACTCGAGTCCACCGAACAGATTGCCGTTGTCGGTAATCGCCACCGCCGGCATCCCGGCATCGACGCACAGGTTCGCCAGGTCTTTGACGTGGATCGCCCCTTCCGAAAGCGAGTAGGCGGTATGGACCCGGAGATGGACGAAATCTGCGTGCGCCATGATGTCTGCGTCACTTTCGGCGGCGGTGGAGCATGATGGAATCGGTGAATCGTCCCACGCCGCACCGGCCCTGTCGATATCCGCCGGCCCGGACGTGGCCGGCCGGCCCCGTAAAGGTACTAGGCCGCCAGCAACTGGCCGTTGGCGAGCCGGACGACACGGTCCATGCGATCGGCCAGGGCCAGGTTGTGGGTGGCGATCAGGGCCGCCAGGCCGCGCGCCCGCGCCATGCCGACGAACTCACCGAAGACGACATCCGCCGTGCCTTCATCGAGATTGCCGGTCGGCTCGTCGGCCAGCAGGATCAGCGGTGCGTTGGCCAGGGCCCTGGCGATCGCGACGCGCTGCTGTTCGCCGCCGGAGAGTTGTGCCGGCCGATGCTGCACCCGCTCCGCCAGGCCAAGCTCGCGCAGCAGTTCACCGGCCCGGGCCATGGCGTCACCGCGCGACGCCCCGGCGATACGCTGGGGCAGCATGACGTTCTCCAGCGCGGTGAACTCCGGCAGCAGATGGTGGAACTGGTAGACGAAGCCGATGCTGTGCCGGCGCACGGCGGTACGGCGGCCGTCGCTCATCGTCCCGCAGGACTGCCCGCCAACGCGCACCTCGCCACGCTGAGCGCGTTCGAGCAGGCCGGCGGTGTGCAACAGAGTCGACTTGCCGGCGCCGGAGGGGCCGACCAGCGCCACCAGTTCGCCGGCATGCAGGCGCAAGTCGATGCCGCGCAGCACTTCCAGCCGGCCGGCCGCCTGCGGATAGCTGCGCTCGACGTCGACCAGCTCCAGCACCGGCTCACTCATAGCGCAGCGCTTCCACCGGATCGAGGCGCGCCGCCCGCCAGGCCGGATAGAGCGTGGCGAGAAACGACAGTATCAGCGCCATGACCACCACGGCGGCCACCTCAGTGTTGTTCACGTCGGCCGGAATCGTCGACAGGAAGCGGATTTCCGGCGACCACAGTTCGGTCCCGATCAGGCGCTCGAGCCAGCCACGGATGGTGTCGATGTTGAGGCAGAACAACAGGCCGAGGGCAAAGCCGACGAGGGTACCGATGACGCCGACGGAAGCGCCGGCGATGACGAAGACGCGCATGATCATCCCGCGCGTCGCACCCATGGTGCGCAGGATCGCGATCGCCTTGGACTTGTCCTGCACCAGCATGATCAGGCTGGAAATGATGTTGAAGGCGGCAACCAGGATGATCAGGGTCAGGATCAGGAACATGACGTTGCGTTCGATCTGCAGCGCCTGGAAGAAATGCCGGTTGATCTGCTGCCAGTCGGCCACGCCGGCAACCCCGGCAACGGCCTGGATCGGCGCCCTGAAGCTGGCGACGCGATCGGGATCGTCGATGAAAGCCTCGATGCCGTTGACCGCATCGCCCATGCGGAAGTAGAGCTGCGCGGCCTGCAGCGGCATGAACACGAAGGTCGAGTCGTATTCGAACATGCCGACTTCGAATGTGGCGGCGATACGATAGGCCTTCATGCGCGGCACGGCGCCAAACGCGGTGGATGTGGTCTGCGGCGATACCAGAGTGACCCGGTCGCCCGGGCGCAGGCCGAGCTTGCCTGCCAGTCGCCGGCCGATGAGTACGGTGTCGCTGCCCCCGAAGTCAGCCAGATCGCCGCTCACGATGCCGTCGACGACGATCGAGCGCCGGCGCAGATCATCGGGCCGCATACCCCGCACCAGCGCCCCGGATGCCCGCCCGGAAGCGGTTGCCATGACCTGGCCCTCGACGATCGGCGCCGCCAGCCTGATCCCGGGCAGGCCGGCGATGTCCACCGTGATCCGCTCGTAGTCGACCAGCCGTTGGTTGCTGCCCTGGGCGACGATGTGACCGTTCAGGCCGAGCACGCGGCCCAGCAGCTCGATGCGGAAGCCGTTCATCACGCTCATCACGATGATCAGCGTCGCCACGCCGAGGGCGATACCGACCAGCGAGAACCAGGCGATGATCGAGATGAATCCTTCCCGCCGTCGCGAGCGCAGGTAGCGCGCGGCGATCGTCCACTCCAGAGCGGAAAACACGCGCGGCGCCGTCCGGGCCCGGGCCGTCAGCCGCCGACGAGACGATCGATGGCGCTATCGAACGGCAGTTCGTCGCGCGCACCGCTGCGTCGGTTCTTCAACTCGACCGTGCCCGCCTTCAGGCCACGCGGCCCGAGCACGAGTTGCCAGGGCAGACCGATCAGATCCATGGTCGCGAACTTGCTGCCCGCGCGCTCTTCGGTGTCGTCAAGCAGCACCTCCACCCCGGCGGTACGGAGACGTCCGTAAAGCTCCCGCGCCGCCTGGTCGCAGGCCGCGTCGCCCGCCTTCAGGTTGATCAGACCGACCTTGAACGGCGCCACGGCCTCGGGCCAGATGATCCCCGCATCGTCGTGGCTGGCCTCGATGATGGCACCAGCCAGGCGCGAGACGCCGATGCCGTACGAGCCCATTTCGACCGGGACCTCCTCGCCGCCTGGCGCCGTCACCGTCGCCCCCAAGGGGGCCGAATACTTGGTGCCGAAATAGAAGATGTGACCGACCTCGATGCCGCGGGTGGAGATCCGCTTTTCCTGCGGGACCTCGGCCTCGAAGCGGGCCGGATCGTGCTTGTCATCTGTGGCCGCATAGCGGCTGGTCCAGTGCTTGATCACTGGCGACAGGTCCTGCGCGTAATCGACGTCCTCGGCAGTCGCGACGAAATCCAGGAAGTCGGCGTGGCAATGCACTTCGCTCTCGCCCGTCTCGGCCAGCATGATGAACTCGTGACTCAAGTCACCACCGATCGGGCCGGTATCCGCCTCCATCGGGATGGTCTTCAGGCCGATGCGCTCGAAGGTGCGCAGATAGGCCACGAACATCTTGTTGTAGGACCGCCGCGCCGCCGCATAGTCCAGGTCGAAGGAATAGTTGTCCTTCATCAGGAACTCGCGCCCGCGCATGACGCCGAAGCGCGGCCGCACCTCGTCCCGGAACTTCCATTGGATGTGGTAGAGGTTCTTCGGCAGGTCGCGATAGCTCTTCACGGAATGGCGGAAGATGTCGGTGATCACCTCCTCGTTGGTCGGGCCGTACAGCATGTCGCGTTCGTGCCGGTCGAGGATCCGCAGCATCTCCTTGCCGTAGTCGTCATAACGACCGCTTTCGCGCCACAGGTCGGCCGGCTGAATGGTCGGCATCAGGATCTCTTGAGCCCCGCTGGCGTCCTGTTCCTCGCGGACGATCTGCTCGATCCGCTTCAGCACCCGCAGACCCAGCGGCAGCCAAGAGTAGATCCCCGCCGCGACCTGGCGGATCATCCCGGCGCGCAGCATCAGCCGGTGCGAGACGATCTGGGCCTCGCTCGGGTTTTCCTTCAGGACGGGCAGGAAGAACTGCGACATCAACATCGGTCGGTCCCCGGCGGGTTCGCGGCGCCACGGCGGCGCCGCTAAGCGGTCGCGGATATGTAGGGGATGGCAATGCCGATGGCAACGGTCGGCGCCCGGCGGCCAGCCGTCGATGGCAGGGCTCGCTACCTGGCGCCCAGGCGCTCGCGACAGGCGGCGGCGAGCTCCGCCTGGCTGGAATCCCCGACCGGCTTGCCGTTGTACATGACCGTGCCCGTGACCCGGTCGACCGTCACCGTGCCGACGCCGATTTCGGATCGGCCCAGCAGTTCCGGAGCCACCGGCACCGGCAACTGGCGAAGCTGGATCGTCAAGTTGATCGGGATCTCGCGCGGCACCTCGATGCGGCCGGCATCGGACAGATCGGCGGACGCCACCTTGCGGCCGTGAACGTCGACACCCGGCTGGTAGGCGACATCATCGGCGGCGACATGCTTGACCAGCCAGCGGCAGTCGGCTTCCGAGACCACCGTCGCGGCGGCGTCCTCGGCAGCCGCGGCAAACGGCAGCGCGAGGAACAGCAGGATGGCAAGGCCGTCTCTCATCTTCTCAGTCTGACCGCCAAGCTTTGCCGATCCGTAAACCGGTACCGTGCGGGCAAAAAAAGAGGGCCATGCTGAGCACGGCCCTAGTGTTAGGAGGAAACGCCATCAAGCGTACGTTGGAAGATCAAACCTCCAACGACGCCCCAAATCTATGCGAACGACCTGAGAAATCAAGCATGGATTATCGAATACCTATTAGAAAACAACCACTTGCATTCACCCGTCCGAGCCGGCCGCGGTGCCGGCGGCGAACCGGGCAAAACCGCGGCGGCCGGCAGCGCCGGCGCTGACCGGGTAAGTCCCGCCGCGCGGCCGCTTCAGCCGCCGGGCCCGGCCTCCAGGTAGGCCCGGAAGCCGATCAGGTCGTAGACGGAAACCACATAGAAAACGGCGAAAATCAGCCCTGCCAGCCCGGTCGTCACCGCGGCCTTGAGCCAGAGCCTTGGCCGTACCGGTGCACTCGGCGCGTGCCCGGGTTCGGTCGTCTCGCCTGCCTCCTCGGCCGTGCGAACGCCGAACGGCAGCACCATGAAGAACACCATCCACCAGATGATGGCGAAGGCGACGAGACCGGTAACCAGCGACATGGCGGGACGATCAGAGCTGCTCGATTTCGATCAGGGTGCCGCAGAAATCCTTCGGATGAAGGAACAGCACGGGCTTGCCATGGGCGCCGATTCGAGGCTCGCCGTCGCCCAGGATGCGCGCCCCCTCGGCCACCAGCCGGTCACGGGCGGCGGCGATGTCGGCCACCTCGTAGCAGATATGGTGCATGCCGCCGGACTGGTTGCGTTCGAGAAAGGCCGCCACCGGAGAGTCGTCGCCCAGGGGATGCAGCAACTCGATCTTGGTGTTGTCGAGTTCGACAAACACCGTGGTCACGCCGTGCTCCGGCAGCGGCAACGGCTCGGACACGGTTGCGCCCAAGGTATCCCGGTACACGGCGGCCGCCTGTGCCAGATCCGGCACGACGATGGCGACATGGTTCAACCGACCGATCATCCACGCATTCCTTTCCTACTCAGACCCGAATGACCTGGGCCTCGATCACAGGCCGCTTGCCCAGGAGGCTGCGGACGGTCCGCCGCACGGCAACACGGGCCGCTTCGCCCAGCCGGCCGTCGTCGCGCCGGGCGCTGACCGGCAGATCCTCGATGGCGGTATCGATGGCGCGCAGGACTTCCATTTCGATCGACGTGCCGCCGCCGTTCAGCGGCACGCCCTGCAACAACAGTGACGGCGGCGCGATCACCTGGCCACTGCGATCTGCGACCACCGTGACCACCGCGTTGCCTTCGTACATCAGCTTGCGACGGGTCCGAATGGCGTCGTCCTGGGCTGGCACGATCGCCTCGCCGTCGATGAACCAGCGGCCGCTCTGGACTTCGCCAAGCATTTCCGGTTCTCCGGGGCCGAGCTTCAGCATCTGGCCGTTTTCGACCAGCTGCGGCGACGGCACTTGCAGGCTGCGGGCCAACTCGGCGTGGCGCAGCATGTGCCGGTGCTCGCCGTGCACAGGGACCGCCACCGTCGGCCGCACCCAGCGGTACATGTCGGCCAGTTCGTCACGGCACGGGTGGCCCGAGACATGGACCATGGCGTCGTGTTCGCTGATCACCTCGATCCCGCGCCAGGCCAGGGCATTGTGCAACCGGCCGATCGCCCGTTCGTTGCCTGGGATGATCTTGGACGAGAAGATCGCCACATCGCCGGGATCGAGCACGATGTGCGGGTGCTGGCCGCTGGCGATGCGTGACATCGCGCCGCGGGCTTCGCCCTGACAGCCGGTACACAGGAACAGCACCTTGTCCGGCGGCAGGTAGGCGCCCTCCTCGGCTTCCAGCAACGGGCCGAGGTCGTGCAGATAGCCGGTCTCCTGCGCCGCGGCGACATTGCGCCACAACGACAGGCCGGCCAGGACAAGGTGCCGGCCGTGCTGCCGCGCAACCTCGGCCACGGTGCCGATGCGGGCGACGTTGGAGGCAAAGGTGGACACCGCGATACGCCCAGGGTGGCCGGCGCAAAGCGCCAGCAAGCTGTCGCGCACGTCGGCTTCCGAGCCCGAGCGGCCGTCGCTCATGGCGTTGGTGGAATCGCAGACGATGGCCAGCACGCCTTCGTCACCCAGTCCGCGCAGCGCCTTCTCGTCCAGCAGACCGCCGACCAGCGGCGTCGGGTCGATCTTCCAGTCACCGGTATGCAGCACCGTGCCCTGCGGCGTACGCAGGGCCAGGGCATTGGGTTCCGGGATGGAATGGGTCAGCGATATGAACTCGACGTCGAACGGGCCGATCGTCAACCGCTCGCCGAGCGGGACGACATGCAGCGGCACCTCGTCGAGCAGACCGCGTTCGTCCAGCTTGCGCCGCAGCACGGCCGCCGTGAACGGCGTCGCCCAGACCGGGCACTGCAGCCGTTCCCACAGATAGGGCACCGCACCCAGATGGTCTTCGTGGGCGTGGGTCAGGACCAGGCCGACGAGATCGTCGCGACGCTCGGCGATGAAGCTCGGATCAGGCGTGATCAGGTCGATCCCCGGCTGGCTGTCATCGCCGAAGGTGACGCCGAGGTCGACCATGAGCCACTTGCCGCCATAGCCGTAGAGATTGAGGTTCATGCCAATCTCGCCGGCCCCGCCCAGGGGCAGGAACACCAAGTCGTCGGAGCCGAAACTGTTCATGCCGCGGACTGGCCGGCGCGACTGCGGCGGTGGATCTCGCGCAGACCGCGGACGGTGATGTCGGGCGCGTTGTCGTCAATGACGTCGAGCGCACCTTCGAACACCGGGGCCAGGCCCCCGGTCGAGATCACCTTCATCGGTGCGCCGAATTCCGCGCGAATGCGCGCGACGACGCCTTCGATCAAGCCGACATAGCCCCAGAACACACCGGAATGCATGCAGGCGACCGTATCGGTGCCAATGACCTTGGCCGGTCGCTGCACGATCACGCGCGGCAGCATGGACGTGGCATTGTGCAGCGCCTCCAGGCTCAGGTTGATGCCCGGGGCGATGACGCCGCCACAGTAGCTACCTTCCTCGTCGACGACATCGAACGTCGTCGCCGTGCCGAAGTCCACGACGACTGCCGGTTGCTGCGGATACAACAAGGCGGCACCGACGGTATTGCAGATCCGGTCGGCGCCCACCGGCGGTGTGGCTTTGATCGAGATCCCGTGTTGCACGCCCTGCTCACCCAGCACGAGTGGTTCGCAACCAAGATAGCGCGTGCACAGCCGCCGCAGGTTGAACAGGGCCTGCGGCACCACCGTGGCGATGATCGCGTCGTCCACCGCGGCACTGTCGATGCCATTGATCTCCAGCAGCTGGAACAGCCAGACGGCGTGCTCGTCCGCCGTCCGTGCCGACGAAGTGTGCTGGCGCCACTCGCCCCGGATGTCGTCGCCATCGAAGATGGTGAACTTGACGTTGGTGTTATTGGCGTTGATCGCGAGCAGCATCGGCTGGCTCTCCCTCGGGGGACGGCAGGAACACCTCGCCGGCATCGATCCTTCGGTTGCCGCCGTCGGGCAATTCTACGATGAGCGCTCCGTCGAGGTCCAAGTCGGCAAACCGCCCTTCGATCCGGCGGTCGCCCAGGCGCACGCCGATCCGCGTGCCCGGCCGGTACGAGCGGGTCAGCCAGGCCTCGCGCACAGGAGCGAAGCCGTCGCCCTGCCAACGCGCGAGCCAATGGTCGATGCGGCCGAGCAGTACTTCCAACGCAGCCCCGACGGCAACGGACCGGCCGAGTGCCGCCAGCGAGGTCGCCGGGCGCTGCGGATCGTTCGGATGGTGGGCAAGGTTGAGGCCGATCCCGACGACGGCCCAGGCGACGTCGCCCTGCCCCTCTCCGGCGCTTTCGACAAGGATGCCGGCGATCTTGCGCCCGTCGACCAGGACATCGTTGGGCCATTTCAACACCGCCGCGGCGTCGGGCACGAACACCCGCACCGTGTCATGGACCGCCAGTGCGGCAATGAAAGACAGTTGCGCCGCCGCTGCGACCTCGACCCGGGGGCGCAACAGCAGCGACATGTAGAGGTTGCCCGGCGGCGAGGCCCAGTGCCGGCCGTGGCGGCCACGGCCCTCACCCTGCTCGCGGGCCACCACCACGGTGCCGGCATCAGCTCCGGCATCGGCCAGGCGACGGGCTTCACCATTGGTGCTGGCGATGCGCAGGTGCCTTTGCAAGGCATAGCCCGGCGGCAACGTGGCCTCGAGCCACGCCGGTTCAACCATCAGGGCACCAGGGCTGCCGCCGCCTGCGCCCCTTCAACGAATGGCGTGGTGTAGAACGCAAAGAAGACGATGAAGATGCTCGCGGCCGTGATCACCGCCTTCAGCTCGAGGCTGATCGGCTGTTCGAACGGCTCCGCCGGTTCTTCGAAATACATCAGCTTGACGATCCGCACGTAGTAGAACGCGCCGACGACGCTCGACAGCACACCGATCACGGCAAGCGCGTAAAGCTCGGCGTTGATCGCCGCCAGGAAGATGTAGAACTTGCCGAAAAACCCGCCGAGCGGCGGGATCCCGGCCATCGAGAACATGAAGATGCCAAGCGCCAGGGCCAGCAGCGGCTGGTTGCGCGACAGTCCGGCCAAGTCGCCGATGCCTTCGACCATCCCGGTCCGGTGGCGCATGCACAGGATGCAGGCGAAGGTGCCGACGTTCATGGCCAAATAGATCGCCAGATAGATCAGTACCCCGCGGGCGCCCTCTTCGGTGCCGGCGGCGAGGCCGATCAGCGCATAGCCAATGTGACCAATGGACGAGTACGCCATCAGGCGCTTGATGTTGGTCTGGCCGATCGCGGCGAACGCGCCCAGCAGCATCGACGCGACCGAAATGAACACGATGATCTGTTGCCAGTCGCCGACCCAATCGCCGAAGGGGGCCAGCATGGTGCGCAGGAACAACGCCATCGCGGCGATCTTTGGCGCCGCGGCAAAGAACGCGGTGACCGGGGTTGGCGCGCCTTCATAGACGTCGGGCGTCCACATGTGGAACGGCACGGCGGAGACCTTGAACGCCAGGCCGGCGGTGAGGAAGACGATACCAACCAGGACGCCGAGGGATACCTCTCCCTGGGCGCTGACCAGCTCTGCCAACCGGTCGAAGCTGGTGGTGCCGGTGAACCCGTAGATCAGCGAACAACCGTAGAGCAGCATGCCCGACGACAGGGCCCCGAGGACGAAGTACTTCAGGCCGGCTTCGCTGGAGCGCAGGGAGTCGCGCTTGAAGGCGGCGACGACGTAGAGCGCCAGGCTCTGCAGCTCCAGGCCGATGTAAAGCGAGATCAGGTCGTTGGCCGACACCATCATCAGCATGCCGAGGGTCGCCAACAGGAACAGCACCGGGTATTCGAAGCGTTCCATCTCTTCGCTGCGCAGGTAGCCCAACGACATGATGATCGCCAGGGCCGACGCGACCAGGATCAGGATCTTGACGAAGCTGGTGAAGGTGTCGGCCAGGAACATGCCGGCAAAGCTTCGGGCCGGTTCCGCCGGCGTCTGCTCGACCAGCACCAGGACCAGTGCCACCGCGAGCGCCGCGACCGACAGCCAGGCGACGAAGCGGGTCGACCCGTCGCCGCGGAACACGCCAAGCATCAACAGCACCATGGCGGCAATCGCCAGGAAGATCTCCGGTGCCGCCAGCCAGTAGTCGTGGACTTGGTCAACCATCACGCCGTCCCCGTCACTTGGCGGCCATCTGAGCCGCTTCGGCCGACGCGGCTGCCGCCTGGATGGCGGTCTGATACTGGTCGATCAGGTTGTCGACCGAGGCGTGCATCACGTCCAGGAACGGCGCCGGATAGACCCCCATGAAGATGGTCAGGGCGACCAGCGGCGCGAACACCGCGATCTCCCGCCGGTTCATGTCCAGGATGTCCTTCAGGTCGTCCTTCACCAGCTTGCCGAACACGACCCGCCGATACAGCCAGAGCATGTAAGCAGCACCGAGGAACAGTCCTGTGGCGGCCAGTGCCGCCGTCCAGGTGTCGACCTGGAACACGCCAACCAGGACCAGGATCTCGCCGATGAAGCCGCTGGTCCCGGGCAGGCCGACCGAAGCAAGGGTGAAGACCATGAAGGTGAAGGCGTAGATCGGCATCCGCTCGACGAGACCGCCATAGCGGGCGATGTCGCGGCTGTGAATGCGATCGTAGATCACGCCGACACACAGGAACAGGGCGGCCGAGACGATGCCGTGGCTCAGCATCTGGAAGATGCTGCCTTCGATGCCCTGGTTGTTGAAGGTGAAGATGCCGATGGTCACGAAGCCCATGTGCGCGACGGAGGAGTAAGCGATCAGCTTCTTCATGTCCTCCTGCATCAGCGCGACCAGCGAGGTGTAGATCACCGCGACCACGCTGAGGGCGAAGATCAGGGGGACAAAATAGTCGCTGGCGAGCGGCAGCATCGGCAGGGAGAAGCGCAGGAAGCCGTACCCGCCCATCTTCAGCAGCACCCCGGCCAGAATGACCGAACCGGCCGTCGGCGCCTCGACATGGGCGTCGGGCAGCCAGGTATGCACCGGCCACATCGGCATCTTGACGGCGAAGGAGGCAAACATCGCCAGCCACAGCCAGCGCTGCACCTCGAAGCTGAACTCGTGCGCCATCAGGGTCGGAATGTCGGTGCTGCCGACCTCGAAATACATGTAGATGATCGCCAGCAGCAGCAACACCGAGCCGAGCAGCGTGTAGAGGAAGAATTTGAAGGTGGAGTAGATCCGCCGCGGCCCGCCCCAGACGCCGATGATCAGGAACATCGGGATCAGGCCGCCTTCGAAGAACAGGTAGAACAACACGAAGTCGAGGGCCGTGAAGACCCCGATCATCATCGTTTCCAGCACCAGGAAGGCGATCATGTACTCGCGTACGCGCACGGTGATCGCCTCCCAGCTGGCCAGCACGCAGACCGGTACCAGCAACGCGGTCAACAGCACGAACAGCAGCGAGATGCCGTCCACGCCCATGTGATAGGCGATGCCGTCGGCCAGCCATGGCCGCTTCTCGACGAGCTGGAAGCCGGGATTGGCGGGGTCGAAGTTGGCCCAGACGGCGAGGCTGACGAGGAAGGTCAGGATGCTGGTCAACAGCGCCACGCTGCGGGCGTTGCGGTCGCTGACCTCCTTGTCGCCATTGGTGAACAGGAAGATGAAGGCCGCCCCGACCAAGGGCAGGAAGGTAACCAGAGAGAGCAGCGGCCAGTCGCTCATCGGCTCACTGCCCCCCGCCCAGACGGGTGAAGTACCACGTCACCATCGCCGCAACGCCGATCATCATCGCGAAGGCGTAGTGATAGACGAAACCGGACTGCAGCAGGGTCGAGCGGCGGGCCAGGTTGAGCACGGTCTGGGCGATCCCGTCAGGGCCGAAACCGTCGATGATGCGCCCGTCGCCACCGCGCCACAGCAGCCGCCCCAGCCACTTCGCCGGCCGCACCAGCAGCACCTCGTAGATCTCGTCGAAGTACCACTTGTTGAGCAGGAACTGATAGGCCTCGCGATGCGTGGCCGCGATACTGGCGGGCAGGTCGGTCCGCCGCATGTAGAAGACATAGGCGACGAAAATGCCGGCCACGCCGGCGATGACCGGCGCCAGCTTGACCCAGAGCGGGACGTGGTGGGCGTCTGCCATGACCGTGTTCTCGGGCAGCATCAAGATCGAGTCGCCCCAGAACGCCGCCGCGCCGTCGCCGACGAAGTAGTAGTAGAAGCCGATGCCCGAGAACATCGCCCCGGCCGCGAGGATCGCCAGCGGCACCGTCATCACCTTGGGCGATTCATGCACGTGGCTCATGACTTCCTGGCTGGCACGCGGCTCGCCATGGAAGGTCAGGAACAGCAGGCGCCAGGAATAGAAGGCGGTGAACACCGCCGCTGCAAGGCCGAGCCAGAAGGCGAACTGCCCCGCCCCGGTATGGGCGGCAAAGGCCGATTCCAGGACCATGTCCTTGGAGTAGTAGCCGGCGAAGAACGGGATGCCGGCCAGCGCCAGGCTGCCGATCCACATCATCGCGTAGGTGAACGGGATGTAGCGGTAGATCCCGCCCATCCGCCGCATGTCCTGCTCGTCCGACATGGCATGGATCACCGAACCGGAGCCGAGGAAGAGCAGCGCCTTGAAGAAGGCGTGCGTGAACAGATGGAAGATGGCCACCGGATAGGCGCCGACGCCGGCGGCAAAGAACATGTAGCCGAGCTGGCTGCAGGTGGAATAGGCAATCACCCGCTTGATGTCGTTCTGCACCAGACCGACGCTGGCGGCGAAGAAGGCCGTGAAGGCGCCGACGATGGTGACCATCAGCAAGGCGGCGGGGGCGAACTCGAACAACGGTGAGCAGCGCGCCACCAGGAAGACGCCTGCGGTGACCATGGTAGCGGCATGAATGAGGGCGCTGACCGGGGTCGGGCCCTCCATCGCGTCCGGCAGCCAGGTGTGCAGCGGCACCTGCGCCGACTTGCCCATGGCGCCGATGAACAGCAGCACACAGATCAGCGTCAGCACGTCGACCTCCCAGCTCAGGAAGGTCATGGTCTTGCCGGCCTGGTCCGGCGCGGCCGCGAAGACGGTGTCGAAGTCGACCGATCCGAAGATCAGGAAGATCGCGAGGATGCCCAATGCGAAACCGAAGTCGCCGATCCGGTTGACCAGGAACGCCTTGATCGCCGCTGCATTGGCGCTCGGCCGCTTGTACCAGAAGCCGATCAGCAGGTAGGACGCCAGGCCAACGCCCTCCCAGCCGAAGAACATCTGCAGGAAGTTGTCCGCCGTCACCAGCATCAGCATGGCGAAGGCGAACAGCGACAGATAGGCGAAGAACCGCGGCTTGTGCGGGTCGTGCGCCATGTAGCCGATGGAATAGATGTGGACCAGCGCCGAGACCCCGTTCACCACCACCAGCATGACGGCGGTGAGCTGATCGATGCGCAGGGCCCATGACGCCTCGAACGTGCCGGAATCGATCCAGGTGAACAGTTCCACCGTGACCGTGTTGCCGCCAAGCGCCACCTGCACGAAGGCGACCAACGACAGCAGGGCGGCGATGCTTACCGCGCCACTGGTCAACCACATCGACGGCCGATCGCCGAGCATGCGGCCGAACAGGCCGACGACGACGAAGGCCAGCAGGGGCAGGAAGACGATGGCGTGGTACATCGGCGCCTCAGCCCTTCATCAGGTTGATGTCTTCCACTTCGATGGTGCCGCGGTTGCGGAAGTACACCACCAGAATGGCGAGACCGATGGCAGCCTCGCCGGCCGCCACGGTGAGCACGAACATGGCGAAGATCTGGCCGACCAGGTCCTGCAGATGGGCGGAAAAGGCGACCAGGTTGATGTTGACGGCAAGCAGCATCAACTCCACCGACATCAGGATGATGATGACGTTCTTGCGGTTGAGGAAGATCCCGAACACGCCGATGGTGAACAGGACCGCCGCCACGGTGAGGTAGTGGCCCAGGCCGATATGGAAGAAGCCGCCGTCCATCTCAGACGCCCTGCCCCGGCTGCACTTTCTTCACTTCCACGGCCTCGTCGCGCCGACGCGCCACCTGATCGGCAATGCGCTGTTTCCTGACCCCGGGCCGTTGCCGGTGTGTCAGCACGATGGCGCCGATCATCGCGATCAGCAGGATCATCCCGGCGGCCTGGAACAGGTAGATGTACTTGGTGTAGAGGACGTCGCCGATGGCGGCGGTATTGGTCCGCTCCGCCAGGGCCGGGGTCGGCTCCAGGCCGCTGGCCGTGACCTCCGGCGCCACTGTCGCCGTGCCCAGGATCAACAGCAACTCGACCAGCAGGATGATGCCGATAAGCGCGCCAACGGGCAGGTACTGCAGAAAACCCTCACGCAGCTCGACGAAGTTGATGTCGAGCATCATCACCACGAACAGGAACAGCACCGCCACCGCGCCGACATAGACGACGACCAGGATCATCGCCAGGAACTCAGCGCCCATGAGCACGAACAGGCCGGCAGAGGTAAAGAAGGCGAGGATCAGGAACAGCACCGAATGCACGGGATTGCGCGCCGCAACCACCATGCAGCCGGCCCCGACCGTGATCGCGGCAAATACGTAGAAAGTGAGTGCCTGAATAATCATCTTGTCGTGGTGTGCCCGCCGGCTCTCCCGATCACAGCGTCCGTCCTAGCGGTAGGGCGCGTCGGCGGCGAGATTGGCGGCGATCTCGCGCTCCCATCGTTCACCGTTGGCCAGCAGCTTGTCCTTGTCGTAGTACAGCTCTTCGCGAGTCTCCGTGGCGAACTCGAAGTTCGGCCCTTCGACGATCGCGTCGACCGGACAGGCTTCCTGGCAAAAGCCGCAGTAGATGCACTTCGTCATGTCGATGTCGTAGCGCGTCGTCCGGCGGCTGCCGTCGTCGCGCGGCTCAGCCTCGATGGTGATCGCCTGGGCCGGGCAAATCGCCTCGCACAGCTTGCAGGCGATGCAGCGCTCTTCCCCGTTGGGATAGCGGCGCAGGGCGTGCTCACCCCGGAACCGCGGGCTTAGCGGGCCCTTCTCGTAGGGATAGTTCACCGTCGCCCGGCGGCGGAACATATAGCGGAAGGTCAGCCCCATGCCCTGGACGATCTCCGCCAGCAGCAAGGCCTTCGCGCTTTGTTGGAAGACACCCACGATCACCCCTCCCCGCTAGCGCGTACCTGGGCCGCTGCGGCGCGCCGCGTACCATAGATAGCGGCCCGCGAAAAGCAAGGCCCGCCCCAGGGACGCCGATGTGCAGATGAACTCATGTGCCCGGCACCAAATCGAAGGCGATCAGGAAGCCGGCGGTCACCGCGACCCAAAGCAGCGACAGAGGCAGGAACACTTTCCAGCCCAGGCGCATCAGCTGGTCATAGCGGTAGCGCGGCAAAGTGGCGCGGACCCAGACGAAGACGAACAGCAGCGCCGCGATCTTCAGGAAGAACCAGATCGGGCCGGGGATCCAGTTGAACGGGGCGATGTCGAGCGGCGGCAGCCAGCCGCCCAGGAACAGCACCGCCGTCATGCCGCTCATCAGGATCATGTTGGCGTACTCGCCGAGGAAGAACAGGGCGAAGGTCATCGACGAGTATTCGACCTGATAGCCGGCGACCAGTTCCGCTTCCGCCTCGGGCAGATCGAACGGGTGGCGGTTGGTCTCGGCCAGGGCCGAGATGAAGAAGACCACGAACATCGGGAACAGCGGGATGAAGAACCAGAGCCCCTCGCCCTGGGCCCGCACGATGTCGGAAATGTTCAGCGAGCCGACGCACAGCAGCACGGTGATGATGACGAAGCCGATCGAGACCTCGTAGCTGACCATCTGAGCCGCCGATCGCAGCGCGCCGAGAAAGGCGTACTGGGAGTTCGAGGCCCAGCCGGCCATGACGATGCCGTAGACGCCCAACGACGAGATCGCGAACAGGTAGAGGATGCCGACGTTGATGTCGGCCAGCACCAGCCCCTGGTCGAACGGAATCACCGCCCAGGCAACCAGACTGAGGACGAAGGTCAGCATCGGCGCGATCACGAACACGACCTTGTTGGCCCGGCTCGGCAGCACCGTTTCCTTGAAGAACAGCTTGATGCCGTCGGCAAACGCCTGCAGCAGACCGAACGGCCCGACCACGTTGGGGCCCATGCGGAGCTGCATCGCCGCCATGATCTTGCGTTCGGCATAGGTCAGCATGGCCACCGCCAGCAACAGCGGCACCACGATGGCGAGGATCTGCGCGACGATGATGGTGCCGGGCCAGAGGTACCCGCTCCACAACTCAGCCATCGGTGCCCGTCGCCTCCGCACCTGCAATATACAGCTGGCTGCATTCGGCCATCACCGACGAGGCCCGGCAGATCGCGTTGGCCAGGTAGTAGTCGGCGACCGGGCTCTCGAACGGCGCCGGATCCATCGCGCCTTCGACGCCGAAGGCTGCCATCTCGCCCGGCGCGACCTCGTCCAGCGTCGCCAGCTGGGGGGCGATCTCCCACATCCGCCGGCGCAGCGCCGCGATGTCGTCGTACGGCAGCACCTTGTCGATGGTGGCGGAGAAGGCCCGCAGGATGGCCCAGTCGTCACGCGCTTCGCCCGGCGGATAAGCGGCGCGACGGCTCAACTGCACCCGGCCCTCGGTGTTCGCCCAGGTGCCGTCCTTCTCGGTATACGCGGCGCCGGGCAGGATCACGTCGGCACGGTGCGCGCCGGCATCGCCGTGATGGCCCTGGTAGACGACGAACGCGCCGCCGAGGCGGTCCATGTCGATCTCGTCCGCGCCGAGCAGCCAGACCAGACCGATCTCGCCGTTGCCGGCTCCGTCGAGGATGCCGGCGACGTCGCGCCCGCCCTCGCCCGGCAGCACGTGCAGATCGAGGCCGGCAACCCGCGACGCGGCGGTGTGCAGGATGTTGAAACCGTTCCACGTATCGCTGACCGCGCCGGCGCTCTCGGCGATCCGGCGGGCTGCGTGCAACACGGCGGCGCCGTCGTCGCGCGCCAGCGCGCCCATGCCGACGATCACCACCGGCCGCTCGGCCGCGGCAAGCACGGATGCGAACGGGTGCGTGCCTGTGGCGATCTCCTGCAGGGTCTGCGGGCCGGCGCCGAGATAGTCGTAGTCGTACGTCAAATCGACCCGTGGCCCGACGACGCCGACTTTCAGGCCGCCCCACAACCAGCGCTTGCGGATGCGGGCATTGACCAGTGCCGCCTCCCAGCGCGGGTTGGTGCCGACCAGCAGCACCGCGTCGCCGTCCTCCAGGCCGGCAATGCCGGTGTTGAAGATGTAGCCGCCGCGGTGACGGCCGGCGATCTTGGCGCCATCCTGGCGGCAGTCCAGATGCGGCGAACCGACCGCCGCCATCAGATCCTTGAGCGCCATCATCGCCTCGGCGTCGACCATGTCGCCGACGATCGCCGCCACCTGGTCGCCGGACAACCCGCCGAGCCGTTCGGCGATGGCCGCAAAGGCCTGATTCCAGCTCGCCGGCTGCAGCTTGCCCTCGCGCCGCACGTAGGGACGGTCCAGCCGTTGCCGGCGCAGACCATCGATGGCATAGCGGGCGCGGTCGGCGAGCCACTCCTCGTTCACGTCGTCATGCAGCCGCGGCAGAATCCGCATGACCTCGCCGCCGCGGGCGTCGACGCGGATGTTGCTGCCGACGGCGTCGTGCACGTCGATTGACTCGGTCTTGCGCAATTCCCACGGGCGGGCGGTGAAGGCATACGGCTTGTTGGTCAGCGCCCCGACCGGACAGACGTCGACCAGGTTGCCCGACAGTTCCGAGGTCAGCGCCGCCTCGACGAAGGTGCCGATCTCCATGTCCTCGCCACGACCGGTGGCCCCCAGTTCCTCGACCCCGGCGATCTCGGTGGCGAAGCGGACGCAGCGCGTGCAGTGGATGCAGCGCGTCATCACGGTCTTGATCAGCGGGCCCAGGTATTTCTCTTCGACCGCCCGCTTGTTCTCGTGGAACCGGCTGCGGTCATAGCCATACGCCATGGCCTGGTCCTGCAGGTCGCATTCGCCGCCCTGGTCACAGATCGGGCAGTCGAGCGGATGGTTGATCAGCAGGAACTCCATCACCCCCTCGCGCGCCTTCTTCACGCTCGGCGTGTTAGTGTGGATCACCATGCCGTCGGCCGCCGGCATCGCGCATGAGGCGATCGGCTTTGGCGCCTTCTCCATGTCGACCAGGCACATCCGGCAGTTGCCGGCAATCGACAGCCGGTCGTGGAAGCAGAACCGCGGCACCTCGATGCCCAGCTCTTCGCAGGCCTGCAGCACCGTGGTGCCCGGCTCGACCGTGACTTCCCGGCCATCGATGGTCAGCGTCGGCATGGCTCCGGTATCCTATGCGGCGGCTTGCTGTTGCTTCTTGCGGTCCAGAATGCGCGCCTCGATCTCCGGTCGGAAATGGCGGATCAGGCCCTGGATCGGCCAGGCCGCGGCATCACCGAGGGCACAGATCGTATGGCCCTCGACCTGATAGGTCACGTCGAGCAGCATGTCGATCTCTGCCACCTCTGCCTCGCCGCGCGCCAGCCGTTCCATCACCCGCCACATCCAGCCGGTACCTTCGCGGCAGGGCGTGCACTGGCCGCACGATTCGTGCTTGTAGAACTTGCTGAGGCGGGCGATCGCCCGGATGATGTCGCACGACTTGTCCATGACGATCACCGCGGCCGTACCCAGGCCGGACTTCACGTCACGCAGCGAATCGAAATCCATCAGGGTGTCGTCGCAGATCGACTTCGGCAGGCAGGGTACCGACGCACCGCCAGGGATGATCGCCTGCAGGTTGTCCCAACCACCGCGCACGCCGCCGGCGTGCTTCTCGATCAGTTCCCTGAGCGGGATCGACATCGCCTCTTCGACGTTGCAGGGATTGTTCACGTGGCCGGAGATGCAGAACACCTTGGTACCGGTGTTGTTCTCACGGCCGATCCGGGCAAACCAGGCCGAGCCGCGGCGCAGGATCGTCGGCACCACGGCGATGCTCTCGACATTGTTGACCGTGGTCGGGCAGCCCCAGACCCCGACCCCGGCCGGAAACGGCGGCTTCAGCCGCGGCTGTCCCTTCTTGCCCTCGAGGCTCTCGATCAGCGCCGTTTCCTCGCCGCAGATGTAGGCGCCGGCGCCACGATGCACGACCACGTCGAAGTCATAGCCTGAGCCGCAGGCGTTGCGACCGATCAGGCCGGCCTCATAAGCCTCGGCGACGGCGGCTTCGAGGACGTTGGCCTCGTGATGGAACTCGCCACGGATATAGATGTAGGCAGCGACGGCACGCATGGCGAAACCGGCCAGCAGGCAGCCTTCGACCAGCTTGTGCGGGTCATGGCGCATCATGTCCCGGTCCTTGCAGGTGCCGGGCTCGCCCTCGTCGGCGTTGACCACCAGGTAGGACGGACGGCCGTCGGATTCCTTCGGCATGAAGGACCATTTCAAGCCGGTCGGGAAGCCGGCACCGCCACGGCCCCGCAGGCCCGAGGCCTTGACTTCCTCGACCAGCGCCTCGGGGCCGCGCTGCATCAGCGCCGCCGTACCGTCCCAGTCGCCACGCCGGCGCGCCGCTTCCAGCCGCCAGTCCTCGAAGCCATAGAGGTTGGTGAAGATCCTGTCCTCGTCCCGCAGCATCAGTCGTCTCCCGCCGCCGCCGTCAGGGTCGTGCGTCCGCCTGCCGGCTCGGAACTGTGGCGGCCACTCTGTGAACCGGCCGGCGGGGTCTCGCCGCGGGCCAGCGCGTCGAGGATACGCTCGACGCTCTCTTCGCTCAGGTCTTCGTAGTAGTCGTCGTTAACCTGCATCATCGGCGCGTTCACGCAGGCCCCGAGGCATTCCACCTCGAGCAGGGTGAACATGCCGTCGGCCGTGGTCTCGTTGAAGCCGATGCCGAGCTTGTGCTTGCAGGCATCGACAATGGCGTCAGAGCCGCGCAGCCAACACGGGGTCGTCGTGCAGATCTGCACCAGGTGGCGGCCCACCGGAGCCAGGTTGTACATGGTGTAGAAGCTGGCCACCTCATACACCCGGATTCGTGGCATCTCGAGCAGCTCGGCGACATGGTCCATCGCCGCCTGCGGCAACCAGTTGTCGTGCTGTCGCTGGGCCAGGTCGAGCAACGGCATCACCGCGCTGGCCTGGCGGCGCGGCGGGTAGCGGGCGATGATGGTCTTCGCCTGAGCCAGGTTCTCCGCCGTGAAGGCGAAGTCGGCCGGTTGCTCTTCGGGTGGCGCGGGTACGCGTTTCATCGATCGATCTCACCGAAAACCACGTCCATGCTGCCGATCACGGCGACCGTGTCCGCCAGCAGGTGGCCCTTGCAGAGGAAATCAGCCGACTGCAGATGGGCAAACCCGGGCGCGCGGATCTTGCAGCGATAGGGCTTATTGGTGCCGTCGGCGACGAGGTAGACGCCGAACTCGCCCTTCGGCGCCTCGACCGCGGTGTAGGTCTCTCCGGCCGGCACATGATAGCCCCCGGTATAGAGCTTGAAGTGATGGATCAGCGCTTCCATCGACTGCTTCATTTCGCCGCGGGTCGGCGGCGCCACCTTGTTGTCGTCGACCACGCAGGGGCCGTCCGGCAGGCGGTCGATCGCCTGATGGATGATGCGGCAGGACTGGCGCATCTCCTCGACCCGCAGCAGGTAGCGCGCGTAGCAGTCGCCGTTGGTGCCGACGGGGATGTCGAAATCGTACTGCTCATAGCCGTCATAGGGTTGGGCCTTGCGCAGATCCCAGGGCAGGCCGGTGCTACGCAGCATCGGCCCGCTGAAGCCCCAGTTCATGGCGTCTTCCTGGCTGACGATGCCGATATCGACGTTGCGCTGCTTGAAGATGCGGTTCTCGGTCAGCAGCCCTTCCAGGTCGTCCAGGAACCGCGGGAAGGTCTCGCAGTAGGCGTAGATGTCTTCCGCGAGTCCGGCCGGCATGTCCTGGTGCACCCCACCGGGCCGGTAGTAGGCAGCATGCAGGCGAGCGCCGGAGACGCGCTCGTAGAACGCCATCAGCAGTTCGCGTTCCTCAAAGCCCCACAGCGTCGGCGTGATCGCACCCACGTCCATGGCCTGCGTGGTCACGTTCAGCAGGTGGTTCAGCAGCCGTCCGACCTCGGCGAAGATCACGCGGATCGCTTGGCCGCGGGCCGGCACCTCGATTCCCAGCAGCTTCTCGGTCGCCAGAGCGAAGGCATGCTCCTGGTTCATCGGCGCGACATAGTCGAGCCGGTCGAAGTAGGGCACCGCCTGAAGATAGGTCTTGTACTCGATCAGCTTCTCGGTGCCGCGATGCAGCAGGCCGATGTGCGGATCGCAGCGCTCGACGACCTCGCCGTCCATTTCCATCACCAGGCGCAGGACGCCATGCGCGGCGGGATGCTGTGGCCCGAAGTTCAGGGTCAGGTTCTTGATGTCGACTTCTGCCATTGGCGCTACTCCTGCCCCGCCGCCTTCTCGTCGCCCGGCAGGACGTAGTCAGCCCCCTCCCAGGGACTCATGAAGTCGAAGCGGCGGAACTCCTGCGGCAGCGACACCGGCTCATAGTCCACACGCTTCTGCTCGTCGTCATAGCGGACCTCGACGAAGCCCGTGAGCGGGAAGTCTTTGCGCAACGGATGGCCTTCGAAGCCGTAGTCGGTGAGCAGACGCCTGAGATCGGGATGGTCGGTGAACATCACACCGTACAGATCCCAGGTCTCGCGCTCGAACCAGCCGGCCGAGCGGTGAATGCCACAGACACTGGGCACCGGCGTCTCTTCGTCCGTCGCTACCTTGACCCGAACGCGCTGATTGTGACGCAGGCTGAGCAGGTTGTAGACGACATCGAAGCGGTCGGCCCGCTCCGGGTAGTCCACGCCGCAGATGTCGACCAGAACCTTGAAAAGGCACTGCTGGTCGTCACGCAGGAAGGTCAACAACCCGACAATGTGCTCGCCGTGCGCCACCAGAACCAGTTCGTTGTGGGTCACCTCGGAAGAGACCACCGCCTGCGCCTGCTGCGTCGCGATGTACTCGCCAAGTTCTCTGAGCGACTGGTCGTCGGCCATGCCTGCTCCCGTGTCTCGCCCCGGTCGGGGGCTAGCGGAGAAACGTTCCGGTCCGCCGGATCTTCTTCTGCAGCTGGAGGATGCCGTAGACGAGCGCCTCGGCCGTGGGGGGACAACCGGGGACATAGATGTCCACCGGTACGACGCGGTCGCAGCCGCGCACGACGGAATAGGAGTAGTGGTAGTAGCCACCGCCGTTGGCGCAACTGCCCATGGAGATGACGTAGCGCGGCTCGGCCATTTGGTCGTAGACCTTGCGCAGCGCCGGAGCCATCTTGTTGGTCAGGGTGCCGGCGACGATCATCACGTCGGACTGCCGCGGAGACGCCCTCGGCACCACGCCGAAGCGGTCGAGGTCGTAGCGCGGCATGTAGGCGTGGATCATCTCCACCGCACAACAGGCCAGGCCGAAGGTCATTGGCCACAGCGAACCGGTGCGCGCCCAGTTCACCAGCTTGTCGAGCTGGCCGACGACAAAGCCCTTGTCAGCCAGTTCGTCGGAGAAGTCCTTGAGCGCTGCCGGGGCAGTGAAGTCGCTGCCCGCCGGCGGAGCGTCTACTCCCATTCCAGCGCCCCCTTCTTCCATTCATAGATGAAGCCGATGGTGAGGATGCCCAGGAACACCATCATCGACCAGAAGCCGAACACGCCGATCTGCCCGAGCGAGATCGCCCAGGGGAACAGGAACGCCACTTCGAGATCGAAGATGATGAACAGGATCGCGACGAGATAGAAGCGGACATCGAAGGGCTTGCGGGCATCGCCGAAGGCCTCGAAACCACATTCATATGCCGACAGTTTCTCCGGGTCCGGATGCTGGCGGGCAATGACCATCGACGCCACGACGATCACCAGGGCCAGGCCAACGGCAATACCGAAGAACAACAGGATCGGCAGGTACTCGCGAAGCAGTTCGTCCATTGTACGCACCCCACCCGCGCTGCCCAAACAGCGGCGGTTTCGCCGGGTTCCGTATAACCGCTAATGCCTGCCGCCGCAACGTCACCTCCCTAACCCACATCTAGCCCGGACCGACGGCCGGTCAACCGGATGGCCGGACGGCATGCGGCGCCGACGTGAAGTCGGGACAACAGACGAGTTGTGGCGGTGATGGCGGGAGTGACGGGACTCGAACCCGCGACCTCTGGCGTGACAGGCCAGCGCTCTAACCAGCTGAGCTACACCCCCTGAGAACCGGAGAGCGCACCGTCTACATGCGGTCCATGCGGGTGTCAAGGTCGGAGGGATCGGCCCGGTCCGCAGCCGTCGCCGGGGCTATTCGCGCTCGCGGCAGAACTCGAAGATGGCAAAGGGAAACAGCTTCGCCGCCGGCTCGTGCCAGCGCTCCGGATTGGCTTCCAGCCATTTCGTGAACATGGCCGAGAGCTGGCGGGCGCTGCGCTCATCGACGCACGGCACGAGCCAGCGCATGCGCTCGAAGCCGCCGGTGAAGCTCCACAAATAGGCATCGTTGAGACCGCCGACATAGACCTGGCGATCGTAGTCCGGCATGGCCAGGTAAGCTTCGCCGCTGAGCAGCTCCCAGGCGGGATCGGGCACCGTGCCGACCTCCGGCGGTGGTGCAGACGTCGTCTCCTTCGCCGCCACCGGCAGTGCCAGCAGCACGAAAGCGAGGGAGATGACCAACTTACACCGCATGGAACTCTGCAAAAGCGGCGGCGGCAGCGACGACCGCTACCGCAACCCGGTTACGCTTGCGACTGCCCCACGCCCCGGCGCCGGAACTCAACCGGCGCCGCGTGGGGGTCTACACGGATATGTCGACCTGGCGGCCGGCGTGAGGGCCAGGATCCTGCTTGGGTGCAGGGGCAGCTTCCCGGCTTTCCTGCTTCTGAGCCGCGGCGAGCCTGGAGCGGTCACGCTCTTCCTCGTCCACTTTCGCCTTGGGCTCGACGGTCCGGGCCTGCTGGTTGTCCTGGCGCTGCAGGATCTCGCGAGCTGCGCCCGCACTGGATTCGACGTTCATTGCACGTCTCCTTTCGGCGGCCCCGCTATCCGCTCTCCGACCGACGGTTCGGCCGGCAAGTGGACCGGTGGCTTTGCGTCCCGCCGTCGCCGACGGTTTGCCTTTTCGCGCACGAAGCTTGTTCGTCGCGCTACTGCAATTCTGACGTTCAGGTGTTAAGGGCAGGTAAACGGCGGCGACCGGCCGCGGACGCGGCGTTAACCATGGGTGCGGCAAGGCGGGTGGCAGAGGCAGGCGCGGTTGGCCGACACCGGCCCCGGCTGCATCACCTCAGTTGCAGTGGTGGGCGGTGACAGGATCGAACTGCCGACCTTCTCGGTGTAAACGAGACGCTCTGCCAGCTGAGCTAACCGCCCGAGGCGGCGGAACATGCCGCATTTCATGCAGCAAGGCAAACCGCCGGCGCGGCCCGGCCCGGACACGAAAAAGGCCGGATGCAGAGCATCCGGCCTGGTGTTTGTTGCAGGTCTCGCGCGGCGACGCCTAGTTCACCGAGTCCTTGAGCGTCTTGCCCGCCTTGAACTTCGGCTGGCGCGTCTCAGGAATCTGAATCGTCTCGCCGGTTCGCGGATTGCGGCCGGTACTCGCCTTGCGCGTGGTGACCGTAAACGTGCCAAACCCGGTGACGCGCACCTCGCCGCCACCCTTCAGCGCATCGGTGATGCACGTAAATACTGCTTCTACCGCCTTGCCCGAGTCCGCCTTGGAGAGGCCCGAAGCCTCGGCGACAGCGCCAATCAGATCGTTCTTATTCACATGAGCCCCCTGTCAACCACTATCCGGTGAATAATGGAGAAGTGACGTCGATCAACACCAAAACGTCTTCCAAACCGCGGTCGAGTGTAGGCAGGGGTTTTCAGACGGTCAAAGAGAAAAACCGGGCATTGCCCGGTTTTCCATGATGATGACAGCCGTTGTCACAGCGTCTATGCGGCCTCAGTGGGTGACGAGACTCTCCTGGTCCTTGCTTTCGGAGACCTTCTTCTCGTCGTCGTCTTCGTCGTCGGCCCAGGCGATGGGCACCGGCCGGGTGACCAGCGCATGCTCGACCACTTCGTCGACGTTGTGCACCACGATGATATCCAGACCGCGCTTCACGTTGTCCGGGATTTCGGCCAGGTCCTTCTCGTTATCCGAGGGTATCAGCACCGTCTTGATGCCGCCCCGCAGCGCCGCCAGAAGCTTCTCCTTAAGCCCACCAATCGGCAGAACTCTGCCACGCAGGGTGATCTCACCGGTCATGGCGATGTCGCGGCGGATCGGGATGCGGGTCAGCGTCGAGACAATGGACGTGCACATCGCCACACCGGCAGACGGGCCGTCTTTCGGGGTGGCGCCTTCGGGCACGTGCACATGAATGTCGCGCTTCTCGAAGATCGTCGGCTTGATGCCGAAATCGATCGCCCGCGAGCGCACGTAGCTCGCCGCCGCCTGAATCGACTCCTGCATGACGTCGCCAAGCTTGCCAGTGTATTTCACCGTCCCCTTGCCCGGCAACACCACTGATTCAATGGTCAGGAGCTCGCCACCGACTTCGGTCCAGGCCAGTCCGGTGACCACGCCGATGGTGTCTTCGCTCTCAATCTCGCCGAATCGGAACTTCTGCACGCCGGCATATTGCTCAAGATTGCGCCGGGTGACGCGGACCCGTGCGGCCTTGTCCTGGACGATCTCGCGGATCGCCTTGCGCAACAGGTTGGCGATCTCGCGCTCCAGGTTCCGCACACCGGCTTCGCGCGTGTAGTAGCGGATCAGGTCGCGCAGGGCGCCATCCGAAACCGACCACTCGTCTTCCTTCAGACCGTTGGCCTTCAGCTGCTTGGGCAGCAGGTGACGGAGCGCGATCTCGACCTTCTCGTCCTCCGTGTAGCCGGAGATCCGGATCACCTCCATCCGGTCGAGCAGCGGCTGCGGCATGCGCAGCGTGTTCGCCGTGGTCACGAACATCACATCCGACAGGTCGTAGTCGACCTCGAGGTAATGGTCATTGAAGGTGCTGTTCTGCTCGGGATCCAGCACTTCCAGCAGGGCGGAGGCCGGGTCGCCGCGGAAGTCGGCGCCCATCTTGTCGACCTCGTCGAGCAGGAACAGCGGATTGCTCTTCTTGGCCTTCTTCATGCCCTGGATGATCTTGCCGGGCATCGAGCCAATGTAGGTCCGACGATGGCCACGGATCTCGGCCTCGTCGCGCACGCCGCCAAGCGACATGCGGACGAACTCGCGTCCCGTCGCGCGGGCGATGGACTTGCCCAGCGAGGTCTTGCCGACGCCGGGCGGGCCGACGAGGCAGAGGATCGGGCCCTTCACCTTGTTGGTGCGCTGTTGCACGGCCAGGTATTCGAGGATCCGCTCCTTGACCTTCTCCAGGCCGTAGTGATCGGTCTCGAGGATCCGCTCGGCGTGCGACAGGTCCTTCTTGATCCGCGAACGCTTGTGCCACGGAATGGTCAGCATCCAGTCGAGGTAGTTGCGGACCACCGTCGCTTCGGCCGACATCGGGCTCATGTTGCGCAGCTTCTTAAGCTCCGCCGTGGCCTTCTCTCGGGCCTCCTTGCTGAGCTTGGTCTTCTTGATCTTCTCTTCCAGCTCCTGCAACTCGTCGCGGCCGTCTTCGCTCTCGCCGAGCTCCTTCTGGATCGCCTTCAGCTGCTCGTTCAGATAGTACTCGCGCTGGGTCTTCTCCATCTGGCGCTTGACCCGGCTGCGGATCTTCCGCTCCACCTGCATCACGCCGATCTCAGCTTCCATCAGCGAATAGACGCGCTCGAGCCGCTCCTGCGGTTGCTCGATCTCAAGCAGCTCCTGCTTCTCGGGGATCTTCAGCGCCAGGTGCGAGGCAACGGTGTCGGCCAGCTTGCCGGCCTCGTCGATCTGGTTGACCGAGACCAGGACCTCCGGCGGGATCTTGCGGTTGAGTTTGACGTACTGCTCGAACTGGTTGACCACCGAGCGCGCCAGGGCCTCGATCTCCTCGCCCATCGCCTCCGGCGCCTCGACCGCCTGGGCGTGCGCCTCGAAGAACTCCTCGTTCTCCGTGTAGCCGCGAATCCGGGCACGATAGCCACCTTCGACCAGCACCTTCACGGTACCGTCGGGCAGCTTCAACAGCTGCAGCACCGAGGCAACGGTGCCGACGTCATAGATGTCATCGGCCTTGGGATCGTCCTCGCTGGCATTCTTTTGCGTCACCAGGAGGATCTGCTTGTCGTCCTTCATGACGTCTTCCAACGCCCGCACAGACTTATCGCGGCCGACGAACAGCGGCACGATCATGTGCGGAAAGACGACGATGTCCCTGAGCGGGAGTACCGGGTAGGTCGCGACTTGGACGATGTTGCTCATCATACGCCTTGTAGTGGACGGCGCCACGACGGTGGGTCGTACTCGTGAATGACCGGCCGCGCGACGCCCCGTCCTATCAGGTGGCTGCGCGGTCCCCCCAGGTCAAGGTCTCAGGCGCCGGTGCCGACGTCTTCCCGGCGCTCCGAAAACGCATAGAGCGGCTGCGCGCGGCCTTCGACGACCTCGGCGTTGATCACCACTTCCTCGGCGCCTTCCATGGACGGCAGCTCGAACATGGTATCCAGCAGGATGCTCTCCATGATCGAACGCAGGCCCCGGGCGCCCGTCTTCCGGGCGATCGCCTTGCGGGCGATGGCCCGCAGCGCGTCATCGGCGAAGGAGAGCTTGGAGTTCTCCATCTCGAACAACCGCTGGTACTGCTTGACCAGGGCGTTCTTCGGCCGGGTCAAAATCTCGACCAGGGCATCCTCGTCGAGGTCCTCGAGCGTCGCCACCACCGGCAGACGCCCGACGAACTCGGGGATCAGGCCGAACTTCAGCAGATCCTCCGGCTCGACGCCGCGCAGGATCTCGCCGGTCTGACGATCGTCCGGCGAGCGGACGTCGGCACCAAAGCCGATCGATGTGGCCTTGCCGCGGCCGGAGATCAGCTTCTCCAGGCCGGCGAAGGCACCGCCACAGATGAACAGGATGTTGGTGGTGTCGACCTGCAGGAATTCCTGCTGCGGGTGCTTGCGGCCGCCTTGCGGAGGCACGCTGGCGATCGTGCCCTCCATGATCTTCAGCAGCGCCTGCTGGACGCCCTCGCCCGAGACGTCGCGGGTGATCGACGGGTTGTCGGACTTGCGGCTGATCTTGTCGACCTCGTCGATGTAGACGATGCCGCGCTGGGCCCGCTCGACGTTGTAGTCGGCGGCCTGCAGAAGCTTGAGGATGATGTTCTCGACATCCTCGCCGACGTAGCCGGCTTCAGTCAGCGTGGTCGCATCGGCCATGGTGAACGGCACGTCGATGATCCGGGCCAGGGTCTGCGCCAGCAGCGTCTTGCCGCAGCCGGTCGGACCGATCAGCAGGATGTTCGACTTGGCGATCTCGACGTCGTTGCTCTTGGTGCCGTGGTTCAGGCGCTTGTAGTGGTTGTGCACCGCCACCGACAGCACCCGCTTGGCGTAATCCTGGCCGATCACATAGTCGTCAAGCACGCGGCAGATCTCTTGCGGCGACGGCACCCCGTCACCGGTCTTGACCAGCGAGGACTTGTTCTCCTCGCGGATGATGTCCATGCAGAGTTCGACGCACTCATCACAGATGAACACGGTCGGCCCGGCGATGAGCTTGCGCACCTCGTGCTGGCTCTTGCCGCAGAACGAGCAGTACAGCGTGTTCTTGGAGTCGCCGCCACTGAGCTTGGTCATGACAGATCCCGTACTAATCGACGCCGTGGCATACTAGGCTGATTGCCAGCAAGCAACAACCAACGCCCCCGCTGCAATCCTCCCACGGCCCCGGTCCCCTTCGCGGGCCGCCGAATCAACCCCTTGAGGGGTATACGAACACGATAGCGCAACGGCGATCAATATTTCGTCAAAAGTACTTAGCAGCGTTTACCACGTTTACTTGTCGTCACCGCTGCCGTTGCTGTCTTTCTTCTCCGGCACATTGCTGGGGGTCTCTTCGATCTCCGGACGATGGATCACGACATCGTCGATGATGCCGAATTCCTTCGCCCGCTCGGCGGTGAAGAAGGTGTCGCGCTCCATGTGCTCCTCGATCTGCTCCATGTCCTGCCCGGTATGGTTAACGTAGATCTGGTTCAACCGGGCCCGCAGTTCGAGGATCTCACGGGCATGAATCTCGATGTCGCTGGCCTGGCCCTGAAAGCCGCCCGAGGGCTGGTGCACCATGATCCGCGAGTTCGGCAAGGCAAGGCGCTTGCCCTTGCTGCCGGCTGCCAGCAGCAGCGAGCCCATGGACGCGGCCTGGCCGGTGCACAGGGTGGCAACGTCCGGGCGGATGTATTGCATGGTGTCGTAGATCGCCAGACCCGAGGTGACAATGCCGCCCGGGGAGTTGATGTACATGGCGACATCCTTGCGCGGGTTGTCCGCCTCCAGAAACAGCAACTGTGCCGTGACCAGGCTCGACACGGCATCGTTGATCGGCCCGACGACGAAGATGATCCGCTCCTTCAACAGGCGCGAGTAGATGTCGTAAGCCCGCTCCCCCCGGTTGGTCTGCTCGACCACCATGGGAACCAGGGTGTTCATATACACGTCGTGGGGATCGTTCATCTTCACCTTTGCCTATGGTTGTCACGCTCCGGGTCCGGAGCGTTTGGCGGGCAGCTATACCAGATGTGGTGGCGCGGCCGCGTCGATCAACAGGCAGCCGGCAGGCCGACGACTATTCGGCAGACTTGTCGCCGGTCTCACCCGCCTCCTCGTCTTCCTCGTCCGGATCGCGCATGAGCTCTTCGACGCTGACCTTGCGCTCACTGATGTCAGCCATCTCCAGTATGAAGTCGACGACTTTGTCTTCCATTAACGGCGCCTGCAGCTGCGCCCGCATCTCCGGATTGTTCTGATAGAACTCGAAGATCTGCCGCTCCTGCCCGGGGAAACGCGAGGCCTGCTCGGCGACGGCACGGTTCACCTCGTCCTGGGTCACTTCCAGGTTGTTGAGCCGGCCGACTTCGGACAGCAGCAGCCCCAGCCGTACCCGCCGCTCGGCGATCTCGCGGTACTCGGCCCTGGCTTCCTCTTCCGGCTTGTCCAGATCGGCGATGGTCTTCTCCTGCCGTTCGAGATCTCGCTCGACCTGCTCCCAGATCTGCTGAAACTCCATGTCGACCATGCCCGGGGGCACCTCGAAGGAATGCTGGTCAGCCAGGACGTCGAGCAGCGCCCGCTTCAGGCGGGCACGGGCGACGTCGGCATACTCGCGCTCCGACTGCTCGCGCACCGCCGCCTTCAGGGCGTCGAGGTTCTCCAGGCCGAGCTTCTCGGCAAGGCTGTCGTCGACCGCGGTCGGCAGCGGCACCTTCACGCCTTTCACCGTGACCTCGAACTCGGCCGGCTTGCCCTTCAGCTCGTCGACGCCGTAGTCCTCTGGGAAGGACACCGAGACGGTCCGCGCCTCGTCCTTCTTGGCGCCGATCAGCTGCTCCTCGAAGCCGGGGATAAAGGCACCACCGCCCAGTTCCAGCGAGAAGTCCTCGGCGCTGCCGCCCTCGAACGGCTCACCGTCGACGCGGCCGATGAAGTCGATGACGACGCTGTCGCCGTTCTGCGCTTCCTGGCCGTCGGCGGCATCCTCGAAGGTCTTGAACTGCTCGGCCAGCTGCTGCACCCGGGTGTCGACCTCGGCGTCTTCGAACTCGACGGCCAACCGCTCGAGCTTCACGCCGGCGAAGTCGATCGGCTCGATCGCCGGCATCAGTTCGACCGAAAGCGTGAACTCCAGGTCCGAGCCTTCGTCGAACTTGGTGATCTCGATCTTCGGCTGCATCGCCGGCGTCAGCTCCTGCTGCTCCAGCGCCTGGGTCGTGGTCTCGTTGACCGTCTGCTCCAGCACCTCGCCCAGCACGCTGCGGCCGTAGGTCTTGCGCAACAGGGTCATCGGCGCCTTGCCGGGACGGAAGCCGGGCAGCTGAAGGTTGCGGCCGATCTCCGACAGGCGGTTGGTCAACCGGCCTTCCATGTCATCGGCGGGAACGGTGACCTTGAATTCGCGCTTCAAGCCCTCCGACAGGGTCTCGGTTAGCTGCATGACGGTGACTGCCTCGGGTATGCTGCTGACGGTTTTGGCGGCGACGGCATCGGACGGTGGCGGCTGCAACGCGCCTCACGGTACCGGCCTGCCGCGATTTGGTGCGGGCGGAGGGACTCGAACCCCCACGACTTGAAGTCACCAGGACCTAAACCTGGCGCGTCTACCAGTTCCGCCACGCCCGCTTACGGCGGAGCCGACGCCCCTCTAAAAAGGCGGCCCTCTATATCACAGATAAATGGGAGGGCAAACGCGGAAAGCCCCCTCGATTCCGGTGAATTCTGTATAGTCTTGGGCGTTGCTCGAAACGCCGTCCCGAGCCCCCTGAAAGGAGGGTCAGATCGTGTCTCAGGCAGAACATCAGGCACCCGACGAGCCACTCCTGCTGCGCGAGGACCTGGCCAGCGGCATCGTCCGCCTGACCCTGAACCGGCCGGCGGCGTTCAACAGCCTGTCGTCGGCGCTGATGGCCGAACTCCAGGCCGAGCTGGACGCGGTCCGCGACGACCCGCAGGCCCGGGTGGTGATCATCGAGGGCGCCGGACGCGGCTTCTGCGCCGGGCACGACCTGAAGGAGGTGCGCGGCCTGACCGACAGCGACGCACGGCGAGCGCTGATGCGGCAGTGCTCGACCCTGATGACATCGATCGTGCATTCGCCCAAGCCGGTGATCGCCAAGGTGCATGGCATCGCCACCGCCGCCGGCTGCCAGCTGGTGGCGAGCTGCGATCTCGCGGTGGCGGCCGACGATGCCCGCTTCGCCACGCCGGGCGTGAATATCGGCCTGTTCTGCTCGACGCCGATGGTGGCGCTCAGCCGCAACGTGTCGCGCAAGCACGCGATGGAGATGCTGCTGACCGGCGAGACGATGGATGCACCGACGGCGGCGCGCTTCGGCCTGATCAACCGGCACGTCCCATCGGCCGCGCTCAACGACGCGGCGTTGGAACTGGCCGGCACGATCGCCGCCAAGTCGAGCCATACGGTGAAGATCGGCAAGGAAGCCTTTTACCGCCAGCTGGAGATGGGCCTCTCGGACGCCTATGCCTATGCCTCGGAGGTGATGGTGGAGAACCTGCTGGCACGCGATGCCGAGGAAGGCATTGCCGCGTTCGTCGAGAAGCGCGACCCGGTCTGGCAGGACCGCTGAGCCGGCACGGCATCGGGAGGAAAAACGGTCATGGCTGAAGCGGCAGCGAGCACAGTTTCGGTGGAGGCGGCGCCCCTGCCCGATCATGTGCATTACTCGGACGCCCTGCTGCGCGGGATCCTCTCGCGCGTGCGCACCATCGCCATGGTCGGCGCCAGCGGCGACTGGAAGCGGCCAAGCTACTTCGCCATGAAGTACCTGCAGAAGAAGGGCTATCGGGTGATCCCAGTGAACCCGGGCCGGGCCGGCAGCGAGATCCTTGGCGAAACGGTCTACGCCAGCATCGCCGAGGTGCCGGAGCGGATCGACATGGTCGACGTGTTCCGCAGCTCCGAGGCCGCGGCCGGCGTGGTCGACGAGGCCATCGCCTGCAAGGACGACAAGGGCATCGAGGTGATCTGGATGCAGCTCGGCGTGCGCAATGACGCCGCCGCGCGGCGGGCCGAGGCGGTGGGGCTGACGGTGATCATGAACCGCTGTCCGAAGATCGAATACGGCCGCCTGTCGGGCGAGCTCGGCTGGTGCGGCGTCAACACCGGTATCATTACCGCCAAGCCGCTGAGGTCACCACGCGCATCATGAGCACGGCAGAAACCACCCCCGTCGCCCCGGCCGCGTCCGCGCCTGAGAAGGACAAGGAGCAGCAGGACTACGGCTTCGACACCCTGGCGATCCACGCCGGCGCGCGGCCCGATCCGGTGACCGGCGCCCGTTCGACGCCGATCTACCAGACCACCTCCTACGTGTTCGACGACGCCGATCACGCGGCCGAGCTGTTCAACCTGCAGACCTTCGGCTTCATCTATTCGCGCCTGACCAACCCGACGGTGTCGGTGCTGGAGGAGCGCATCTGCGCGCTCGAGAACGGCCGCGGCGCCGTCGCCTGCGCCTCGGGCCATGCCGCCCAGTTCCTCACCGCGGTCAGTCTGCTCGATGCCGGCGACGAGTTCATCGCCTCCAAGCATCTCTACGGCGGCTCAGTGACCCAGTTCGGCGTGTCCTATCCCAAGCTCGGCTGGACCTGCCACTTCGTCGACATGCGCGAGCCCGAGAGCATCCGCCAGGCGATGACCGACAAGGTCAAGTTCATCTTCTGCGAGGCCCTGGCCAACCCCGGCGGCGTGGTGCTCGACATCGCGGCCATCGCCGCCATTGCCCGTGACTACGGGGTGCCGCTGATCGTCGACAACACCCTGGCCACGCCCTACCTGTGCCGGCCGTTCGAGTGGGGCGCCGACGTCGTCATCCATTCCACCACCAAGTTCATCGGCGGCCATGGCAGCACCATGGGCGGGGTGATCGTCGAGTCGGGCAAGTTCGACTGGTACCAGAACGACCGCTTCGGTTCGCTGACCCAGCCCGATCCGGCCTATCACGGCCTGACCTTCGCCGAGACCTTCGGCGACTTCGGCTTCTCCATGAAGGTGCGCGCCGTCGCTTTACGCGACTATGGCCCGACGCTGTCGGCGACCTCGGCATGGCAACTGTTGCAGGGAGTGGAGACGCTGCCGCTGAGGATGGACAAGCACTGCGCCAACGCCCTCGCGGTCGCCCAGTTCCTGGAGGGCCACCCCAAGGTGTCCTGGGCCTCCTATGCCGGCCTTGCGTCGAGCCCCTACCACGCCCTGGCGCAGAAGTACCTGCCGCGCGGGGCCGGCAGCGTGTTCACCTTCGGCGTCAAGGGCGGCTATGACGCCGGCGTCACCGTGGTCAACAACGTCAATCTGCTGTCGCACTTGGCCAACGTCGGCGATACCCGCAGCCTGATCATCCATCCCGCCTCGACCACCCACCGTCAGCTTACCGACGAGCAGCGGGAGGCGGCCGGCGCCGGCGACGACGTGATCCGGCTGTCGATCGGCATCGAAGCGGCCAACGACATCATCGAGGATTTGGATCAGGCGCTGAACCGCACGTGAGCCGCAGTTGCGGCTACCCGTGGACCCCGGCGTTCGTGTCGGGTTGCGCGGGATTGTTTTGACGGAGCTGGCGTAGTCAGAGGTATCTCGTTTCTCAGGGAGCGCCTCGGATCATGCACGTAAAACTGCACGCCAATGCGACCACCACGCCGAAGATCAGGGCCT